>Ga0335072_10000027_pt1 | contig 322061 bp, 284 predicted proteins | sample Lox_Sample_21_FD_206725 | JGI IMG/M metagenome (GOLD analysis project Ga0335072, IMG submission 206725) | Soil microbial communities from Loxahatchee National Wildlife Refuge, Florida, United States - Lox_Sample_2.1 | ecosystem: Environmental > Terrestrial > Soil > Wetlands | place: USA... | reverse complement strand
GAGGAGGGGCTGCGCTTTGCCATCCGCGAGGGCGGCAAGACCGTCGGCTCCGGGGTGGTCTCGAAGGTTCTCAAGTAGGCACAGATATCAGGTATCGCCGGCACCGCCGCAAGCGGCTCCGGCCAATGGACAAATCATGGCTAACCAGAACATCCGCATCCGCCTGAAGGCATTCGACCACCGGTTGATCGACAACTCCGCCCGGGAGATCGTCGAGACCGCCAAGCGCACCGGCGCCACGGTCCGCGGTCCGGTCCCGTTGCCGACCAAGATGGAGCGCTTCACGCTCCTGGTCTCCCCGCACGCTGACAAGGATGCCCGGGACCAGTACGAGCTGCGCACCCACAAGCGCCTGATGGACATCGTCAACCCGACGGACAAGACAGTCGATGCGCTCATGAAGCTCGAGCTGCCCGCCGGCGTGGACGTGCAAATCAAGCTCAATTAGGCGTCGGGCGGGCGCCTGCGCCCGCCTTGCGCAGCCACGGGCCGGCGCTTATACTGCGCGCCCTTTTCGGCCGCCGGGCATAAGGTCCGCGGCCCTGAATTCTCCGCGTAAGCGGTAGTGCCGGGCGAGGTTGAGACGGACTTCTCGTCTCAAGACCACTCGAGCATCCAACGGCCCTCAACGGCCGGGTGCTCTACCGTCAACCCCTCCCGCATAGCTCACTGGAAGCGAACCATGGCTTTAGGTCTGGTCGGCCGCAAATGCGGCATGACGCGAGTGTTCACGGACAGCGGCGAGACTGTGCCCTGCACGGTCATCGAGGTGCTGCCCAATCGCATCACGCAGCTCAAGTCGCAGGAGGTGGATGGGTACCGTGCCGTCCAGGTGACCTGGGGCGAGCGTCGGCCGCAGCTTCTGCCCAAGGCCCTCGTGGGCCACTTCGCCAAGGCGAGCGTGGCCCCCGGGCGCGGGCTGCTCGAGTTTCGGCTGAAGCATGGGGAGAGCCCCGATGTGAAGGCCGGCGCGGAGCTCAAAGCCGACCTGTTCAAGGCTGGCGAGGTCGTCGATGTGACCGGGACCACGATCGGCAAGGGGTTCGCCGGCACCATCAAGCGCCACCACTTCGCAGGCGGCTACGCCTCGCACGGCAACTCGCTCTCGCACCGCGCGCCCGGCTCGATCGGGCAGCGCCAGACGCCCGGCCGCGTCTTCAAGGGCAAGCGCATGTCGGGCCATCTCGGCGTCGTCCGCCGCACCACCGAGAACCTCCGGGTGGTCGAGGTCGACCTCGAGCGCAACCTGCTCCTCATCCGCGGGGCCGTGCCGGGCGCCGAGGGCGGCAACGTCGTCATCCGTCCGTCGCTGAAGGCGGCTCGCCGCGCCACGCGCAAGACGATCGCCCCCACCAAGAGCGCGCCAGCCAAGCCCGGTGCGGCTCCGGGGGCCAAGCCCGCTGCGGCGAAGCCCGCCGCGGCTGCGAAGCCCGCCAAGTAACCGCGAGAGTCCCATGAACCTGAAGATGGTCAACGGTGCAGGCGAGCTGACGGTGTCCGAGGGCGCCTTCGGCCACGCGTTCAATCAGGCGCTCGTGCATCAGGTCATCACGGCCTATCGCGCCGCAGCTCGCTCGGGCACCAAGGCGCAGAAGTCCCGCGCGGATGTGAGCGGCGGTGGCAAGAAGCCGTGGGCGCAGAAGGGCACCGGCCAGGCGCGCGCGGGATCGAACCGCAGCCCGCTGTGGATCGGCGGCGGCAAGACTTTCGCCGCGCGGCCCCGGGATTTCACGCAGAAGGTCAACCGCAAGATGTATCGCGGCGCCATCCGCTCGATGCTGTCGGAGCTTGCCCGCCAGGAGCGCCTGGTGGTGACCCCGCAAATCGCGCTCGACTCCCCGAAGACGAAGCTGCTCGTGAGTCAGCTCAAGTCCTGGTCGCTCGAGGATGTGCTGATCGTCGTGGAAGCCGCGGATCCCAAGCTCGATCTGGCCGCGCGCAACCTGCCGCACGTGGAGGTCATCCCGGCCGGCGCGCTGAACCCCTTGAGTCTGGTGCGGCACGAGAAGGTTCTGATGACGGTCGCGGCCGTGAAGATGATCGAGGAGCGCCTGCAATGAATCGCGAGGAGCTCATGAGCGTGGTGCTGGCGCCGCACGTGACGGAGAAGACCTCCCTTGCGATGCAGAACAACAACCAGTACGCCTTCCGCGTGCGCCGCGAAGCCACGAAGACCGATATCCGCAAGGCCGTGGAGCTCATGTTCGAGGTGAAGGTCCAGGGCGTGCAGGTCGTGAACGAGCCCGGCAAGCTGCGCCGTTTCGGGCGCAAGGTCGGGCGGACGCAGGACTGGAAGAAGGCCTACGTGCGGCTCGCTCAGGGTCAGACGATCGACTACGAGACCAAGTCGAAGGCGTAAGCGCTCGCGGGACAGAAAGATCATGGCACTCATCAAACTGAGACCGAGAACTCCGGGCACGCGGGCCCAGGTCAGGATCGACCGCTCCCACCTGTACAAGGGCAAGCCTTACACCCCGCTCACGGAGAAGAAGCCCAAGACCGGCGGACGCAATCATTTCGGCCGCATCACCACGCGTCACATCGGCGGCGGCTCGCGCCAGAAGTACCGGATCGTGGACTTCCGGCGGGACAAGGACGGCATCAAGGGTGTGGTCGAGCGCGTCGAGTACGACCCGAACCGCACCGGCCACATCGCCCTGGTGCGCTTCGCCGACGGGGAGCGGCGCTACATCATCGCCGCGAAGGGAATGACCCCGGGCGATGAGGTGCGCAGCGGCGCCGATGCGCCCATCAAGCCCGGCAATGCGATGGCGCTGCGCCACATTCCGGTCGGGTCGCTCGTGCACAACGTCGAGCTCAAGCCCGGCAAGGGCGGTCAGCTGGCACGCAGCGCAGGAAGCTCCGCGCAGTACACCGCGCGCGAGGGTGTGTACGCGTACCTGCGCATGAAGTCCACCGAGATTCGGCGCGTGCACATCGATTGCCGCGCAACGATCGGCGAGGTGAGCAACGACGAGCACAACCTGCGCAGCTACGGCAAGGCCGGTGCCATCCGCTGGCGCGGCGTGCGTCCCACCGTGCGCGGTCTTGCGATGAACCCCGTCGATCACCCGCACGGGGGCGGTGAAGGCAAGTCCGGCCAGGGCAACCCGCATCCGGTGTCCCCGTGGGGCTGGAACACCAAGGGACTGAAGACCCGCCACAACAAGCGCACGGACAACATGATCGTCCAGCGCCGTCGCAACAAGGTGCGTTGACATGCCGCGTTCAACCAAGAAGGGCCCGTTCGTCGATCTGCATCTGGCGAAGAAGGTGCAGGTCGCGCATGCGAAGAACGACCGCAAGCCGATCAAGACCTGGTCGCGCCGCTCGATGGTCGTGCCGGACATGGTCGGGCTCACCATCGCCGTGCACAACGGCCGCCAGCACATCCCGGTGCTCGTGAGCGAGAACATGGTCGGCCACAAGCTCGGTGAGTTCGCACCGACACGGACCTTCAAGGCCCACTCCGGGGACAGGAAGGTCGAGGCGGCGGCAACATGACCGAGGTCACCGCAGTGGTGCGTTACGCGCGCATCTCCCCGCAGAAGTGCCGGCTGGTCGCCGACACCGTGCGCGGCGCGCCGGTCAACAATGCGCTCAACACCCTGAAGTACATGCCGAAGAAGGGCGCGCGGCTCATCTACAAGGCGCTCTGGTCGGCGATTGCGAACGCCCAGGAGAACGCCGGCCTCGACGTGGACGATCTCAAGGTGGCGCGCATCCAGGTGGATGCGGCCCCGCAGCTCAAGCGCTTCGCGGCAAAGGCCAAGGGGCGCGGCACACGCATCATCAAGCGCAACAGCCACATCACGGTGGCCGTGAGCGACGGGAAGAAGGACTAGGCATGGGCCAGAAGGTCAATCCGATCGGCATACGGCTCGGCATCACCCGGGACTGGATGTCCAAGTGGTACGCGGTGAAGAAGCAGTTCCCGCAGCACGTGCACACGGATTTCCGGGTGCGCGAGTTCCTGCACGAGCGCCTGGGGGATGCCTCGGTGAGCCGCATCCAGATCGAGCGCGCGGCGAAGAAGGTGAACATCACCATCCAGACGGCGCGTCCCGGCATCGTGATCGGCAAGAAGGGCGAGGACATCGAGAAGCTGCGCCAGGAGACTGCGAAGCTCCTCGGCATGGGCATCAACGACGTGCGGCTCAACATCTCCGAGATCCGAAAGCCGGAGCTCGATGCGCAGCTGGTCGCCGACGGCATCGCGCAGCAGATCGAGAAGCGCGTGATGTTCCGGCGCGCGATGAAGCGTGCCGTGATGAGCACCATGCGCAGCGGCGCGCTCGGCGTGAAGGTGCGGGTCTCCGGACGCTTGAACGGAGCGGAGATCGCTCGCACCGAGTGGTACCGCGAGGGCCGCATTCCGTTGCATACCTTCCGTGCCGATATCGACTACGGCCTGTCCGAGGCGCGCACCACCTACGGTGTGATCGGCGTGAAGGTGTGGATCTTCAAGGGTGAGGTGTTCGAGAAGCCCGAGCTGGAGCAGCCGCAAGCGGTTGCCGGCGAGGGAGACGGCGCCGCCACTGCCGCCCCTGCCGCCGCCGCACCTGCGGCCCCCGCTCCGGCCGCTCCCGCGGCCTCTGCGGCGTCCGAGCAGGCGCAGGCCTGAGGCACTAGGACGGATCGCGAATCATGCTGCAGCCCAAACGAACCAAGTACCGCAAGCAATTCAAAGGCAGCAACGGCGGCCTCGCCACGCGCGGCAGCAGCGTCGCCTTTGGCGAGTTCGGACTCAAGGCGACCAGCCGTGCGCGCATGACCGCGCGCGAGATCGAGGCGGCGCGCCGCGCGATGGCGCGCTACGTCAAGCGGGGCGGCCAGATCTGGATCCGCGTGTTCCCGGACGTGCCGATCACCAAGAAGCCGCTGGAGGTGCGCATGGGCAGCGGCAAGGGCAACGTCGAGTACTGGGTGGCACGCGTGCAGCCCGGCAAGGTTCTCTTCGAGATGGAAGGGGTGGATGAGGGTACCGCGCGCGAGGCGTTCAGGCTCGCAGGCTCGAAGCTCTCGGTGTCCACCTCGTTCGTGAAACGGCAGGTCCGGTGATGGAAGCGAAGGAGCTTCGAGGCAAGTCGCAGGAAGAGCTGCTCGATGAGCTCTTGAAACTGCGCAAGGAGCAGTTCGCCCTGCGCATGCAGCGGGCGACGGGCCAGACCGTGAAGCCCGATCAGTTCGGGACGGTGCGCCGGAACATCGCGCGCGTGAAGACCGTGATGCGCGAGCACTCGGGCGGAGGCAAGTAAATGAGTCCCAGGAAGAAGACGAGCCCCGGGGCAACCCCGGAAGCAAGCGCGGCCCCGGCCGCGGGTGCCGGTGAGTCGCAGAGCCAGAGCGCCGCGCCGGGCACGGCCGAGGTGCGAGGCCGTCGCACGCTCACCGGTCGCGTCGTGAGCAACAAGATGCAAAAGACGATCGCCGTGGAGATCGAGCGGCTGATCCGGCATCCCGAGTACGGCAAGTTCATCCGCCGCACCACGAAGCTCCTGGCGCACGATGAGAACAACGAGTCGCGCGAGGGCGATACGGTGACGATCGCTCCCTGCCGCCCGGTGTCGCGCCGCAAGTCGTGGCGCTTGATCGCTGTGGTCGAGCGCGCGCCGGCCCGCTGAACGCGAGTACCACGTCCATGATCCAGTTGCGCACCATGCTCAATGCCGCCGACAACAGCGGCGCCCGCACGCTCATGTGCATCAAGGTGCTGGGCGGCACCCGGCGTCGCTATGCGAGGGTCGGCGACGTCATCAAGGTGAGCGTGAAGGACGCCATTCCGCGCGGCAAGGTCAAGAAGGGCGAGGTGTACGACGCCGTGGTGGTGCGCACCCGGCGCGGCGTGCGCCGTCCCGATGGCTCGCTCATCCGCTTCGATGGCAATGCGGCGGTGCTGCTCACCAACAAGCTCGAGCCGATCGGCACGCGCATCTTCGGGCCGGTCACGCGCGAGCTGCGCACCCAGCAGTTCATGAAGATCATCTCGCTCGCGCCGGAGGTCCTGTGAACAAGATCCGCAAGGGCGATCAGGTGATCGTGCTGTCGGGCCGCGACAAGGGCGCGCGCGGCACGGTGATTCAGGTGCTCGAGGGCAGCCGCGTGATCGTCGAGAACGTCAACCGCGTGAAGAAGCACCAGAAGCCCAATCCGCAGCTGAATCGTCAGGGCGGGATCATCGAGAAAGAGATGCCGCTGCCCGTCTCGAAGGTCGCCGTGTGGAACCCCGCGACCAAGAAGGCCGATCGCGTCGGCTTCAAGAGGCTCGGGGATGGACGCAAGGTGCGCGTGTTCCGCTCCAACGGGGAGATGCTCGAGGCATGAGTGCGACCCCTCAAGCGCCGGTGAGGCAAATGGCGAGACTCCAGGAGTACTACCGCGGGACGGTGGTGCCGCAGCTGCGCAAGAACCTCGCGATCGACAATCCCATGCAAGTGCCGCGGATCACGAAGATCACGGTGAACATGGGTGTCGGAGAGGCGGTGGCCGACCGCAAGGTGATGGATGCGGCGGTTGCGGATCTGACCAAGATCACCGGCCAGAAGCCCCTCATCTGCAAGTCGCGCAAGTCGATCGCCTCCTTCAAGCTGCGCACCGGGCTTGCGGTGGGCTGCAAGGTGACCCTGCGCGGGGCGCGCATGTACGAGTTCCTGGACCGGCTGATCAACATCGCGATACCGCGCATCCGCGACTTTCGCGGCGTGTCGCCGCGATCGTTCGATGGCAGCGGCAACTACAGCCTCGGTGTGAAGGAGCAGATCATTTTCCCCGAGATCCAGTACGACCAGATCGATCAGCTCCGTGGCATGGACATCACGATCACGACGACGGCCCAGGACGATAAACAAGGTCGAGCTCTGCTCGAGGCTTTCAACTTCCCGTTTCGGAGGTAAGAGGGAGCATGGCGAAGACGAGTATGGTCGAGCGCGAAAAGCGCCGCGAGAAGATCGTCAAGCGATACGCGACGAAGCGCGCGCAGCTGAAGGAGCTCATCAGGAGCCCGAAGACCTCGCCCGAGGACCGCATCGCCGCGCAAGCGCGGCTGCAGTCGCTCCCGCGGGATGCAAGCCCGTCGCGCAAGCGCAATCGCTGTCAGATCACCGGGCGATCGCGCGGTGTGTATCGCAAATTCGGCCTCGCGCGCTCGAAGATCCGCGAGGTCGCGATGCGCGGTGAGATCCCGGGGCTGACCAAGGCGAGCTGGTAAGGATAAGCCGCATGAGCATGACCGATCCTGTCGCCGATCTGCTGACCCGTATCCGCAACGGCCAGACCGCGCGCAAGTCCGAGGTGAGCGTCGCCTGCTCGAAGCTCAAGACCGCCATCGTGCGTGTCCTGAAGGAAGAGGGCTACGTCGCGGACTTCCGCGTCGATAGCGAAGGCGAGAAGCCGCGTCTGACCATTGGCCTGAAGTACTACGAGGGCCGGCCGGTCATCGACCGCCTCGAGCGCGTGAGCCGTCCCGGCCTGCGCATCTATCGCGGCAAGGATGAGCTGCCCAAGGTGCTGGGTGGAATGGGGACGGTGATCGTCTCGACGCCGAAGGGCGTCATGACCGACCGCCAGGCCCGCTCGATCGGCCAGGGCGGCGAAGTGCTGTGCATCGTCGCGTGACCTCATGAACACGGACTTGCGTATGAACGATTGCATGATGGGCCGCGAGCCATGAGCCGGGTAGCCAAGGCTCCAGTGGAGCTGCCGCAGGGCGTCACCGCGACGGTGACCCCCGATGCGGTGACCATCAAGGGCGCCAAGGGCACGCTCAGCTTCGCTCTGAAGCACGGCATCACGGTGGTGCAGGAAGAGAAGAAGCTCTCCCTGAAGTACGAGCAGGGCGATGGCATTGCGATGCAGGCGGGCTCCGCCCGCGCGCACCTCGCGAACATGGTGCTCGGGGTCACGAAGGGCTACGAGCGCAAGCTCGAGCTGGTGGGCGTCGGCTTTCGCGCTCAGGTCCAGGGCAAGGCGTTGAATCTTTCGCTCGGCTTCTCACACCCCGTGACCTTCCCGATCCCCGAGGGGATCTCGATCGAGACACCGAGCCAGACCGAGATCATCATCAAGGGCGTGGACCGGCAGAAGGTCGGGCAGGTCGCAGCCGAGATTCGCGCCATCCGTCCCCCCGAGCCCTACAAGGGCAAGGGTGTGCGGTACGCCAACGAGCAGATCACCCTCAAAGAAGGCAAGAAGAAATGAGCGCGAGCATCGGCAAGAAGACACGACGCCTGCGCCGCGCGGCAAAGACCCGCGCGCACATCCGCGCGGTGGGTGCCGTGCGCCTCACGGTGCATCGCACGCCGCAGCACATCTATGCGCAGCTGACCGACCCCAAGGGCGGCAAGGTGCTCGCCTCGGCCTCCACGCTGCAGGCGGCGGTGCGGCAGGGCCTGAAGGGCACCGGCAATGTCGATGCCGCCAAGGCGGTGGGCCGTGCGATCGCCGAGCGCGCCAAGGCCGCCGGGGTCACCCGGGTGGCCTTCGATCGCTCGGGTTTTCAGTTTCACGGCCGCGTGAAGGCTCTGGCAGAGGCTGCCCGCGAGTCCGGGCTCGAGTTCTAAAGGACAAGGCATGGCTAGACCGGAAAAAGCACAGGCAGCGGACGAGCTCGTCGAGAAGCTGGTCGCCGTGAACCGCACGGCGAAGGTCGTCAAGGGCGGCCGGCAATTCGGCTTCACCGCGCTCACCGTCGTGGGCGATGGGGCGGGCCGGGTGGGCTACGGCTTCGGCAAGGCGCGCGAGGTTCCGGTCGCCATCTCCAAAGCGATGGCTCAGGCGCGCAAGAACATGATCAACGTGGCACTGCGCAACGACACCCTGTACTACTCGGTTCAGGGCGAGCACGGGGCCACGCGGGTACGCATGCAGCCGGCCTCCGAGGGTACGGGCGTCATCGCCGGCGGCGGCATGCGGGCCGTGCTCGAGTGCGTCGGTGTTCGCAACGTGCTCGCCAAGAGCTATGGGTCGCGAAACCCGATCAACGTGGTGCGCGCGACGCTCAATGCGCTCTCGAGCCTGCAGTCGCCCGAGGACATCGCCGCCAAGCGCGGCAAGACCCTCGAGGAGATCACGGCGTGAGCCCCCAGGGCACGGATCGTTTGCGAGTGACGCTGGTCAAAAGCGTGCACGGACAGCTCGCGCGCATCGCAGCGTCGGTGCGCGGGCTTGGCCTGCGCAAGCCTCACCAGACGGTGAGCGTGGCGAACACCCCCGAGATCCGCGGCATGATCCGCACGGCCGGGCATCTGCTGAAAGTCGAAGGCGGTGAGCCGCAAAGCGGCGAACGCACGCGCAAGGACGGGCGGGCAGCAGGATCGCGCCGCGCGGAGGAGGCACGATGAGACTCAATACGCTCAAGCCCGCACCGGGAGCCAAGCGACCGCGCCTGCGAGTGGGACGCGGCGGCTCCGCCGGTCAAGGCAAGACCTGCGGCCGCGGCGTGAAGGGCCAGCGCGCGCGCAAGGGTGGCTATCACAAGGTCGGCTTCGAGGGCGGCCAGATGCCCCTGCAGCGCCGCCTGCCCAAGGTCGGGTTCCGCTCGGCCATCAGCCCCACCCGCGTGGAGGTGCGCCTGCACGAGCTCGAGCGGGTGACCGCCGAGGTCATCGACCTTCAGGCGCTCAAGGACGCAGGCGTCGTCTCGCCGCTCACCGAGCGCGTGAAAGTCATTCTGTCCGGAGAGCTGAAGAAGCCCGTGACGCTGAAGGGAATCGCGGCGACCAAGGGCGCCCAGGCGGCCATCAGCGCCGCGGGCGGCAAGGTCGAGGCGTAGGAACAGCCGTGGCCAATACGACACTCACGAACCCGGCTGCAGCGCTTGGCGAGGCGGCCCGCTTTGGGGAGATCCGCAGCCGGCTGTTCTTCCTCATCGGGGGCATGATCGTCTATCGCATCGGCACGTTCATCCCGGTTCCGGGCATCAATCCGGCGGCCGTGGCGCGCTTCTTCAACGATCAGTCGAACACGATCTTCGGCGTTGCCAACATGTTCTCGGGCGGGGCGCTGCAGCGCCTGTCCATCTTCGCGATGGGCGTCATGCCCTACATCTCCGCCTCGATCATCATCCAGATGATGTCGATGGTCGTCCCGACGCTCATGGAGCTGCGCAAGGAGGGCGAGTCGGGCCGGCGCAAGCTCACCGAGTACACCCGTTACGGCACGGTGATCCTCGCCGCCTTCCAGTCCTTCGCGGCGGCAGTTGCGCTTGCGAACAACGGGATGACGCTCGTGACCGGCGTCCAGTGGCTCTTCACGGCCACGGTCACGATGACGACCGGCACGCTCTTTCTCATGTGGCTCGGGGAGCAGATCACCGAGCGCGGCATCGGCAACGGCATCTCGATGCTGATCCTCTCGGGCATCGTCGCGGGCTTGCCCACGGCGGTGGGCAACACGATGGAGAATCTGAGCAACGGGGAGATGTCGGGTCCCTTCGTGCTGCTGCTCGGCATCATCGTGGTGGGCGTGACGTTCTTCGTGGTCTTCATGGAGCGGGCTCAGCGGCGCATTCCCGTCAACTACGCCAAGCGGCAAGTGGGCCGGCGGCTGTATGCCGGTCAGAGCAGCCACCTACCCTTCAAGCTCAACATGTCGGGGGTCATCCCACCGATCTTCGCCTCGAGCCTGCTGCTTTTCCCGCAGACCATCGCAAGCTTCGCCGGCACCAGCACCAAGGGGTGGGTGGCCGACACGCTGCAGACCCTCGCCACATCGCTGGGCTACGGCCAGCCGCTGCACCTGGTGATCTACGCGGTCCTCATCCTGTTCTTCTGTTTCTTCTACACGGCGCTCGTCTTCAATGCGCGCGATACTGCCCAGAACCTGCAGAAGTCCGGTGCGTTCATTCCCGGCATCCGCCCCGGCCAGCAGACGGCGGAATACATCGACAAGGTGCTCACGCGCCTGACGCTCTGGGGCGCGCTGTACGTCGCCGGGGTGTGTCTGCTGCCCGAGTTCCTCGTGTCGTCCCAGGGGGTGCCGTTCCAGTTCGGCGGAACCTCCCTCATGATCGTCGTGGTGGTGGTGATGGACTTCATGTCGCAGCTGCAAGCGCACCTGATGTCGCATCAGTACCCCGGACTCCTCAAGAAGGCGAACCTGCTCAACTACGGCAAGAGCGGGCAGGGAGGTTAGCGATGAAAGTGCGTCCCTCGGTGAAGAAAATCTGCAAGAACTGCAAGATCGTGCGCCGCCGCCGCGTGGTGTACGTCATCTGCTCGGATCAGCGCCACAAGCAGCGCCAGGGATAGCCCTGGGATACGATTTTGGACTCGAAGTACTTGAATTGACGGACAAAGGCACCATCTAGGCAGGTTGCACCATGGCTCGTATCGCCGGCATCAACATCCCGATGAACAAGCACGTGTGGGTCGGTCTGACCCACATCTATGGCGTGGGCCGTGCACGCGCGCTGCTCGCCTGCGAGGGCGCCGGCGTGAAGCCGGAAACCCGGGTGAAGGACCTGACCGAGCCCGAGGTGAATGCGCTGCGCTCCCAGATCGCCAAGTGGGCGGTCGAGGGCGATCTGCGCCGCGAAGTCTCCATGAACATCAAGCGCTTGATGGATCTGGGCACCTACCGCGGGATGCGCCACCGGCGCGGACTGCCGGTGAGAGGACAGCGTACGCGCACCAATGCCCGCACCCGCAAGGGCCCGCGCAAGCAGGCCGTCAAGCTCAACGCACCCGCAGGCAAGGCATAAGGGACCGATACGATGGCAGATCCGAAGCAACCTCAAGCAGCAGCAGCGGCACCCGCGGCGGCTGCGGCCGCGGCGGCGAAGAAGCCCAAGAAGGCGCGCAAGAACGTGCTCGATGCCATCGCGCACGTGCACGCCTCGTTCAACAACACGATCATCACGATCACGGACCGGCAGGGCAACACGCTCTCGTGGGCGACCTCCGGAGGCTGCGGCTTTCGTGGCTCGCGCAAGAGCACGCCCTTTGCGGCCCAGGTGGCCGCGGAGAAGGCGGGCAACGCTGCGCAGGAGCACGGCGTGAAGAACGTGGAGGTGCGCGTGGCAGGCCCGGGCCCGGGGCGCGAGTCGGCGGTGCGGGCGCTCAACAGCTGTGGCTTGAAGATCACCAGCATCGCGGACGTGACGCCGATCCCCCACAACGGCTGCCGGCCGCCGAAGAAGCGCAGAGTCTAAGAGCGACAGCGGAGAGATACTCGAATATGGCTCGATACATCGGCCCCCGGTGCAAGCTCGCTCGGCGCGAAGGCACCGATCTGTTCCTGAAGAGCGGCGTGAAGCCGCTCGAGAGCAAGTGCAAGCTCACGGTGCCCCCCGGGGGCGTCAAGGGCGAGCGGCGCACGCGCCTGTCCGACTACGGTCTGCAGCTGCGCGAGAAGCAGAAGCTGCGCCGCATGTACGGCGTGCTCGAGCGGCAGTTCGGCAATTACTACGTCGAGGCGGCCCGTCACAAGGGCGCAACGGGCGAGAACCTGCTGAAGATGCTCGAGTGCCGGCTCGACAACGTCGTGTATCGCATGGGCTTCGCCAGCACGCGCTCCGAGGCACGCCAGCTGGTGAGCCACAAGGCGATCACCGTGAATACCATCGTGGTGACCATCCCGTCGTATCAGGTGAAGGCCGGCGATGTGGTCGCCATCCGCGAGAAGGCGCGCAAGCAGCTGCGCATCCAAAGCGCGCTCAACGTTGCGCAGCAGGTGGGGTTGCCGGACTGGGTCGAGGTGGACGACAAAGAGATGCGCGGAGTGTTCAAAACGATTCCGGCCCGCGAGGACATCCTGCCGGACATCAATGAGAACCTCGTGGTCGAGCTCTACTCGAAGTGATCGAGCTCGCAGGGTCGTCCAGCTGCATGGAATTGGGAATTGGCGGCCGGCGCAAAGCCGGCAAGGTGAGATCGTGATGCAGGGTTCCATCGGAGAGTTCTTGCGGCCGCGCGTGGTGAAGGTGCATCCGGTTGCCCCTCGCCAGGCGCGCGTGGTCATCGAGCCGTTCGAGCGCGGCTTCGGGCATACGCTCGGCAACGCGCTACGGCGCGTGCTGCTGTCCTCCATGCCGGGCAGCGCCATCACCGAGGTGGAGATCGACGGCGTGCTGCACGAGTACACGAGCATCGAGGGCGTGCAGGAGGATGTGGTCGACATCATGCTCAACCTGAAGCAGGTCGCCATCCGCATGCACACCCGCGACACGGCCGAGCTGCGCCTGCACAAGAAGGGCCCGGGTCCCGTCACCGCAGGCGACATCCAGGGCGATCACGATGTGGAGGTCGTCAATCCCGAGCTCGTGATCGCCAATCTGACCAAGGCGGGCGAGCTCAGCATGACGCTGCGCGTGGAGCGGGGCCGAGGCTACCGTCCGGCGGCGCAGCGCGCAGCCTTCGAGGAGCAGACCCGGCCGATCGGCCGCCTGCAGCTCGATGCCTCGTTCTCCCCGGTTCGCCGCGTGACGTACTCGGTCGATGCGGCGCGCGTCGAGCAGCGCACCGACCTCGACAAGCTCGTCATCGACATCGAGACCAACGGCACGATCGATGCGGAGGAGGCGATTCGCCGCGCGGGCGGGATCCTGAAGGATCAGCTCTCGGTGTTCGTCGATCTGCAGGGCGAGGAGGAGGCCGCAACGAAGGTCTCCGAGATGCAGTTCGATCCGATCCTGCTGCGTCCGGTGGACGAGCTGGAGCTGACCGTTCGCAGCGCGAACTGCCTGAAGGCGGAGAACATCCACTACATCGGCGATCTCGTGCAGCGCACCGAGGTGGAGTTGCTGCGCACCCCCAATCTCGGCAAGAAGTCCTTGACCGAGATCAAGGAGGTGCTGCAGAGCCATGGGCTCATGCTCGGCATGCGCCTGGAAGGCTGGCCGCCTGCGGGGCTCAAGCACGAAGAAGAGCGGGACGTAATCTAAAATGCGCCACCATCTGACGGGCCGGCAGCTCTCGCGCAACAGCGCGCACCGCCGTGCCCTGCTGCGAAACCTGAGCGTCGCGTTGCTGCGGCACGAGACCATCCGCACCACGACGCCGAAGGCCAAGGAGCTGCGTCGGGTGGTGGAGCCGCTGATCACGCTCGGCAAGACCGACAGCGAGTTCAATCGCAGGCTGGCCTTCGCGCGGCTGCGCGACCCGGCGATCGTCGAGAAGCTGTTCACGGAGCTCGGCCCTCGCTTCAAGGCCCGCCCGGGCGGCTACACGCGCATCCTGCACATGGTGCCGCGGCCGGGCGACTCCGCGCCGATGGCGCTCATGCAGCTCGTCGAGCGCGCCGGAGAGGCTGTCGTTGAGGAGAAGCCCACCCGCAAGAAGCGGGCGGGCAAGAAGCAGGCGAGCAAGAAGGACGAGACGGCCGAGGCCGCCCCGCAGGAGAAGCCGGCGCGCAAGAAGAAGGCGAAAGCGGCCGCCTAGCAGGTCCGATCGGGGCGCGCCCGCAAGGGGGCGCACCCCATGGGGGAGACAGCATGAGTTTCGCTTCGGAATTCAAAGAATTTGCGATGCGGGGTAACGTCATCGACCTTGCGGTCGGTGTCGTGATCGGCGGTGCATTCGGCAAGATCGTCGCCTCCCTGGTCGCAGATGTGATCATGCCGCCCCTCGGGCTGCTCATCGGTCGCGTGAACTTCACCGAGCTCGCGCTGCGCATCGGCAGCGATCCGGCCGGCAAGCCGGTGTTGTTTCGCTACGGCGCCTTCATTCAAACGATCTTCGAGTTCCTGATCATCGCGTTCGCGATCTTCCTGCTGCTGCGGGGGATCAATCGGCTGAAGCGCCCGGCTCCGGCTTCCCCGGCCGCACCGCCGCCGCCGCCCACGAAGACCGAGGAGCTCCTCGGCCAGATCCGCGACCTGCTCGCGAAGAAGTAAGCCGCGGCGGGAGTCATCCGCGGCGGGAGTCATCCGCGGCGGGCCGGGGACTCTCACGGGTTGCGTCCCGCTCAGTCGTCGCCCACCGCAGCGAACGCATCGCGCGTGAGATTCTCCGCGGCATTGGCTTGCACGGCGAGGTCATCCTCGATGCGGATGCCGCCGAACTTCTTCAGCTGCTCCACGCGCGGCCAATTGATGCGCGCCGCGCGCGCATCGGCGCGAGCCTGATCGAGCAGCTGATCGATGAAGTAGATCCCAGGCTCCATGGTCACGACGAAGCCCTGCTCGAGCACGCGCGTGAGACGCAAATAGGGATGACCTTCGGGGCGGGGAATCTCCGCGCCCTCGGGCGATGCGAGCAATCCGCCGACGTCGTGCACCTCGAGGCCGAGCAGATGGCCAAGGCCATGCGGCAGAAATACGCTGGAGACTCCGGTCTCCACGGCCTCCTCCGCATCGCAGCTCGTGATGTCGGTGTCATGCAGGAACTCGGCGACCAGACGGTGTGCGGACAGATGAACGTCGCGCCAGTCGATGCCGGCATGCACGCTTGCGCACAGCGCCTGCTGCACCTCGTCGAACCGCTCGATGAGCGAGGCGAACTCCCGATCGTGGTGGGAGTGGGTGCGCGTCACGTCGCTCGCGTACCCGTGGGCTCCTGCCCCGGCATCGATCAGCAGCGAATGCAATGCCGCTGGAGGGGTGCGCTCGAGCACCTGATAGTGCAGCACCGCGCCGCCTTCGTTGAGCGCGATGATGGGGTTGTACGGGAGCTCCTCCTCGCGCAGCGCGCACGCCTGCAGAAAGGCGAGCTCGATGGCGAACTCGGAGGCGCCTTCGTGGAAGGCGCGGGCGGCGGCCCGGTGGCCGCGAGCCGCCAGACGGCTCGCCTGGCGCAGGCAGGTGAGCTCGTAGGGCGTCTTGATGGCCCGGTCGTAATCCAGCCGGTTGAGCAAGGGCCGGGGATTGCACGCGCCGAGACCCCAGCCTGGGAGCTCCGTGAACGTGTCGCCAATATACGCGATCTTGCTCAGATCGGTCGGTAAAGCTCCGCGTGCTGCGGTCCGGTCCGCGACTGGCTTGAGATCGACATGTCCAGTCCAGAACGCTCGGGGGACATCCGCGGGCTTGTACCAGTAGTCGGTCGGGCGGTGAAAAAGGAGAACGGGAGTGTGCCCGGGCTCGTAGTAGAGAAAGCAGTCCGGCACATCCGTGAGCGGCACCCAGGCCTTGAACCAAGCGTGGGCCTTGAACGGATAACTCTGGTCGTCGAGGAAGATCGCGACCTGTGGGCCCGAGGACACGAGCACACCTGCATAGCCGCAGGCCGCGAGGGCTCGGTCGAAGCGCTCGCACTGCGTCCGAAGGTGCGCGGCATGAAGCTCCTCGAGCTCGGCTGCAGCATCGCTCATCGTCTGGGCCCCTTTGTCAAAGCGAAGTGATTGTAGACATGCTGGATGGCGGCCGAAGAGCTGGATATAATTACAGTGGGGCGCGGAAGCGGTGCGGGCGGCAAGCGCCACACGTGCAGAGCAGATCGTGTGCGTGGTCTTCGCGCGGCGTCGTGGCAGCAGCTGAGAAGGTTACAGTTCCTTCATTCAACGCTGGTTCAAAAGGGGCCGATGAGCCTATAGAATCCGGGACCGCGATAGGAATCGCCAGACAAACTAGTTTGTTTGACACCTGGGTCTCACACCGTTTGCATCTTCTTCGGGGTACCGCTTCATGAATACCAAACTCGCCCTTAGCGCTGTGGTTGCGGCGCTCATGCTCGCCGCCTGCTCCAAGCAGGAGGCCACGAGCCCTGCACCCGCCACGGAAGCCACGCCTCCGGCCGCGGCATCCTCCGAGTCGTCGTCCGGTCCAGCTGGCACGAGCGAAAGCAGCTCGTCCGGTCCGGCTGCGCCTGCCGCCGCTGGTGCGGAAAGCTCCTCGTCGGGTGCCCCGCCTCCGGCCGGTAGCCCGCCTGCGAATCCTCCGCAGCAATAAGCTCGAGGCTCATTGCCTCGAGCCGCTGAGGACTCGAAGCACACGGCCCGGACGGGCGCGCAAGCGCCGCGTCCGGGCCGTTTTACTTCCCGCGCCATCGAGGCCGATGTCGTGACGGTCAGCGTGCGTGATGCTCGGACGTCTGAGGCGGATCGCCTCTGGATCGAGCGCGTCTACCGCGATTATCTCGACGACCTCGCGCAGCCCAACACCGGCATCTTTCCCATCCTGCGCGAGGTCGGGCACCGGGAGCCGGATCAGATTGCCCGCTGGTTCGGCGACCCGAACGCTTTCCCGCTAGTCATCGTGAGTTCCTCCGAGCTGGTCGGATTTGCGATGGTGCTGCGTGCCACGGCGCGGGCCGGCGCTCACGCAGCCTACCGAATGGCCGAATTCTTCGTGTCCCGACCGAACCGCGGACTCGGTATCGGGCGCGGCGCCGTGCAGCTGATCCTCGACCGGTTCGCCGGGCGCTGGGAGATCATCGAGTACCTGCGCAATCCCGGAGCGGTGCGGTTCTGGCGCCGCGTCGTGTCGGGCTACACGAGGGGTCACTATCAGGAGCGCGTGACGAACGGTGAGGTTCACCAGGTGTTCGACTCGGGACGCGCGGAGCGCGAGGGCAAGCGCCGCTGACCGCGCTTACGGGTGGTGGCGCTTGGCCGTCCCCGCCGAGCAATTCGCACAGCCCGTCGCCCCCGCAGCGTCCGCGCGCTGCAATCGCGCGAGCCATCGGCCCCCAGCCGCGGGCGCAATGGCGGTCAGACGCTGCACCAGGTGCAGCCGCACGCGAGGCGTCATCAGGCGCCACGCCGCATACAGTGCGCTTGCAAGCACGATGAGTCCCGCGACGATCGTTTGCAGGGCAATCATGCCTGTCAACCCAGGCCGGCCCACACGGCCGCGTGGTAAGTGCCCCACGCAGCAACGTACGCCAGCACGAAGAGGTAGCCCACCATGGCGAGCGGGTACGCCCAGGAATTCGTCTCGCGCTTGACCACCGCGACGGTCGAGAGGCATTGCGGTGCGAACACGTACCAGGCGAGCAGCGCAAGTCCCGTGGCGATGCTCCAGCCGCTCGCGATCACCGGCAGGAGAGCGTGAGCCACATCCGGGCCCGCGGCGGACATCGCATAGACGGTCCCGAGCGCTCCCACGGCGACCTCGCGCGCGGCAAGCCCAGGCACGAGCGCAACGGAGATCTGCCAGTTGAATCCGATCGGAGCAAAGATGTGCTGCAGGGCATGCCCCAGCATGCCTGCGAAGCTGTAGGCGATCGCCGGCCCGCCCGCGCCCGGCGGGGGAGCGGGAAAGCTTGCGAGGAACCACAGCACGATCATCAGGGCGAGCAGAATCGTTCCCACGCGCGCGAGGAAGATGCGCGTGCGCTCCCACAGACCGAGCAGCAGGTTGCGCAGATTCGGCCACTTGTATTCGGGCAGCTCGAGCAGCAGGGGATGGTAGGCACTGCGCATCACGAAATGCTTGAGCACGAATCCCACGGCCATCGCCCCGAGCACACCGGCCCCGTAGAGCGCAAAGAGCGTGATGCCTTGCAGATTGAAGACACCGATCTGCTTGCGCGGAATGAAGGCCGCGATGAGCAGCGCATACACCGGCAGACGCGCCGAGCACGTCATGATGGGAGCGATCATGATCGTCGCGAGCCGGTCCCGCGCGGAGGGAATCGTGCGCGTTGCCATGATGCCGGGAATCGCGCACGCAAAGCTCGACAAGAGCGGAATGAACGCGCGTCCGGAGAGCCCCACCTTGCCCATCAGTCGGTCGAGCAGAAAGGCCGCGCGCGGCAGATAGCCCGAATCCTCGAGCGCCAGAATGAAGGCGAACAGGATGAGGATCTGCGGCAGGAACACCAGCACGTTGCCCGCCCCGGCGATGACACCGTCCACGAGCAGGTGCCGCAGAGGTCCGTCGCTCAGGGTGTCCCCGAGCAGCGTGCCCAGGGAGGCAACTCCCGCCTGAATGGCATCCATCGGCGCACGCGCCCAGCTGAACACCGCCTGGAACATGAGGAACAGCACCGCTGCGAGCAGCAGCGGACCCCAGAGGGGATGCAGGACGAGAGCATCGAGCCGTGCGAGGAAGGCGACGCGCGGCGGTACGCGATAGTTGATGCTCGTGAGGATCCGGCGCACTTCGCGCTGCGTCGCTTCGATGTCCGCAGGAGTGCCCGGGGGCGGCTCGATACGGCCCACCTGAGCTGCGGCGCCCACGTGCCGATCGATCGCCGCGACCAGTGAGCGCTCGCCTCCCGGGCGGACGGCAACGGTCTCGACCACGGGGACCTCGATCGCCCGGGCGAGTGCCGCGGCGTCGAGTCCATAGCCGCGCTGGCGCGCGATGTCGCTCATGTTGAGCGCGACGATCATCGGTCGTCCCAGGCGCTTGAGCTCGAGCACCAGCCGCAGGTTGAGCCGCAAATTCGTGGCATCCACGACGCACACGAGCAGATCGGGGGCTCGCTCGGTGGCGTGCCTGCCGAGCACCACGTCGCGCGTGATGGCCTCATCCAGAGTGGCCGGCTGCAGGCTGTAGGCGCCGGGCAGATCGAGCACCCGATAGGGCCGGCCCGTGTGCGGCCCGAGGAAGCGCCCTTCCTTGCGCTCGACGGTGACGCCGGGATAGTTGGCTACCTTCTGGCGGCTGCCGGTCAGGCGGTTGAAGAGCGCAGTCTTGCCGCAGTTGGGAACGCCGACGAGCGAGAGGCACACGCCCGGTGCAGGGGCGGCCTGAGCGCTCATGTGGCTTCCGCGGAGCTGAGTGAGACCCAGACGGACTCCACGTCCCGACGGCGCAGCGCGAGCGTCGTGGCTCCAATACGCACCACGAAGGGGTCACGGCCCGGGCGCGCCTCGGTCACCACCTCCACGCGCTCGCCGCTCACGAAACCCAGCTCGAGCAGCCGCCGCTCCGTGGCGCTCACCTCCCGATGACTGGCACCGACCGAGGTCACAACGGCGGTATCGCCCGGATGCAAGGCGCTCAGGCGCAGGGTGCGGCTCGTCGCGCCGTTCGCCGGCTCGAGCACCTCCCCGCCCCCGATCGCTGCGACACTCTCCATGACAAGATTATTAATGAGAACTGTTCGCATTTGCAATGAGCAAACCCCACCCAGACGTTGACCCGATTATGGGCAGTCGACGGTCAGGCTCCCGCTGAGGCCCGCGGCTTCTCCTGGCGGCGCTCCAGCAGCGGCTTGAGGTATTCCCCAGTGTAGGAGCGTGGGCTTGCCGCCACTTGCTCGGGCGTGCCAAAGGCGGTCAGCTGGCCGCCCCCGGCGCCCCCCTCGGGGCCAAGGTCGATGACCCAGTCGGCGGTCTTGATCACATCCAGATGGTGCTCGATCACGACGATCGTGTTGCCCTCATCGCGCAGACGGTGCAGGACCAAGAGCAGCTGCGCGATGTCGTGGAAATGCAGGCCCGTCGTGGGCTCATCGAGGATGTAGAGCGTGCGGCCGGTGGCGCGCTTGGCGAGCTCCCGCGAGAGCTTCACGCGCTGCGCCTCGCCCCCCGAGAGCGTCGTCGCGTTCTGTCCGAGCTTGACGTAGGTGAGCCCCACGTCCGCAAGCGTTTGCAGCTTGCTCGCGACCGCGGGCACGTTCTGGAAGAAGCGCTGCGCATCCTCCACGGTCATCTCGAGAACCTCGTGAATGTTGCGGCCGCGGTAGCGGATCTCGAGCGTCTCGCGGTTGTAGCGCTGGCCCTTGCAGATGTCGCAGGGAACGTAGATGTCGGGCAGGAAGTGCATCTCGACCTTGATGACCCCATCGCCCTGGCACGCCTCGCACCGACCGCCCTTCACGTTGAAGCTGAATCGTCCGGCGTCGTAGCCGCGCGCGCGGCTTTCGGGCACCGCCGCGAACAGCTCGCGCACGGGGCCGAGCAGCCCCGTGTAGGTCGCGGGATTCGAGCGCGGCGTGCGGCCGATCGGACTTTGATCGATGTCGATCACGCGATCGATCTGCTCGAGGCCCTCGATGCGATCGACCGGCGCACCGCCCGGGGGCTCGCCCTGCACGAACGAGGCGGCATGCTTGAAGAGCGTGTCGATGGCGAGCGTCGACTTGCCCGATCCCGAGACGCCCGTCACGCAGGTGAAGAGCCCGAGCGGAATATCGACCGTGAGGCTGCGCAGGTTGTTGCCGCGAGCGCCGACGATCTTGAGCGTGCGCTCGGGATCGTAGGGCGTGCGCACGAGCGGGAAGGGAATGCAGCGGCGGCCGCTCAAATACTGTCCCGTGAGCGAGCCGGGGCTCGCCATGATCTCCCTGGGCGTTCCGGCGGCCACCACTGCGCCGCCGTGGACGCCGGCGCCGGGGCCGAGGTCCACGATGAAATCGGCTCCGAGAATCGCCTCCTCGTCGTGCTCCACGACGATGACGGTGTTGCCGAGGTCGCGCAGCGCCGCAAGCGTTGCGAGCAGGCGCCGATTGTCGCGCTGATGCAGTCCGATCGAGGGCTCATCGAGGATGTACATGACGCCGGTGAGTCCGGAGCCGATCTGGCTCGCCAGGCGAATGCGCTGCGCCTCGCCGCCCGAGAGTGTCTCGGTGCTGCGATCGAGCGTGAGGTAATCAAGGCCCACATCGCTCAAGAATCGCAATCGGTCGACCATGTCCTTGAGGATCTTGGTCGCCACCGCCCCGCGTGCGCCCGGAAGCGAGAGCGTGCGCAGGAAGGCGAGCGCGCCCGCCACATCCAGACGCGCGATCTGCGGGAGGGTGTGCTCGGCGACGAACACCGAGCGTGCGGCTCGATTCAGGCGCGTTCCCTCGCACTCCGGGCAGGCCCGCACGCCCAGGTACTTCGCGAGCTCCTCGCGTACGGTGCCGGAGTGACTCTCGCGGTAGCGCCGCTCGAGATTGGGCAGGATGCCCTCGAAGCTCTGCCGCCGCCGCACGGTGCGCCCAGCCTCGCGATAGCGGATCTCGATCTCCTCATCGCTACCCTGCAGGACCACGCGCTGCACACGCGCGGGCAACTCGCTCCAGGGCTTCTCGATGTCGAAGTCGAAGTGCCGGCCGAGCGCCTGCAGCAGCTGGAAAAAATAGGTGTTGTGCCGGTCCCAGCCGCGAATGGCGCCTCCGGCGAGGGACAGATTCGGGTGCTCCACCACGCGCTTGGGGTCGAAGAACTCCTGAAACCCGAGGCCCCCGCACGTCGCACATGCGCCCGAGGGATTGTTGAAGGAGAAGAGCCGCGGCTCGAGCGGCGGAATGCTGTAGCCGCACACCGGGCAGGCGTGGCGGCTCGAGAACACGAGTTCCTCGCGCTGCGGCTCATCGAGGAACGCAAGCCGCGCAAGACCTCCCGAGAGCCGCAGGGCGGTCTCGAACGACTCCGCCAGGCGCGCCGCGGCATCAGGCTTCACGCGCAGCCGATCGACCACTGCCTCGATGGAGTGCTTGCGCTTGGAATCGCGCGGCGGCAACGCATCGAGCTCGTGGATGCGTCCATCGATGCGCACGCGCACGAAGCCCTGCGTCTGCAGGTCCGCGAGCACCTCGGCATGCTCGCCCTTGCGCTCGCTCACGAGCGGCGCGAGCAAGGCGATCGCGCTCCCCTCGGGAAGCTTCACGACCTGGTCCACCATCTGACTCACGGTCTGCGCGCTGAGATCGATGCCATGGTCGGGGCAGCGCGGCGTCCCCGCGCGTGCGTAGAGCAGGCGCAGGTAGTCGTAGATCTCGGTCACCGTCGCGACGGTGGAGCGCGGATTGTGCGAGGCCGCCTTCTGCTCGATCGCGATGGCCGGTGAGAGCCCCTCGATGGCATCCACGTCGGGCTTGTCCATCATCGAGAGGAACTGGCGCGCGTAGGCCGAGAGCGACTCGACGTAGCGGCGCTGCCCCTCCGCGTAGAGCGTATCGAACGCGAGCGAGGACTTGCCCGACCCCGATAGACCGGTGAGAACGGTCAACCGGTCGCGCGGCAGGTCGAGATCGATGTTCTTCAGATTGTGCGTGCGAGCGCCTCGCACACGGATGTCGTGCATGCCTTCATTATCCCCGGGCGCGCCAAATCTGCACGAACGCGCCACGAATACCGGGTCGCACCCCGCCGGAGGCGCGACTACAATGGCGCCTCACGATGAATCCAGAAGGATGTGGTCATGGCACGGGGTGTTAACAAGGTCATACTGGTGGGAAACCTGGGCGCCGATCCCGAGACTCGCGCCATGCCATCGGGGATGACGGTGTGCAATCTGCGTATCGCCACCACCGAGAGCTGGAAGGATCGCCAGTCGGGTGAGCAGCAGGAGCGCACGGAGTGGCACCGGGTGGCCCTCTTCGGACGGCTGGGCGAGGTCGCGGGCGAGTATCTGCACAAGGGCTCGCAGGTCTACATCGAAGGCAGCCTGCGCACGCGCAAGTGGCAGGACAAGCAAGGCGCCGAGCGCTACACCACCGAGATCATCGCCAGTGACATGCAGATGCTGGGGGGCCGCGGCGGCGGCGGCATGGCGGCCGCAGGGGCCGGTGCACCGGATGCCGGTCGGGAGCGCGCTCCGGCCGAGCTTGCCGAGCCTGCCAGCGGGGCGGGCGCCGAGCGCGAGGAATTCGACGACGACATCCCGTTCTGAAACCCTTAAGAGCCTGAAAAATAAGAATTTTCGCAGCCCGATGGAGTGGGCTGCCGGCGCGCGCGGCGGGCAGATTCTTCGCCTGCGCGGTGCGGCGGGCCGCCCGAGGGCTTAGAATTGGCGGCAGCCACATCCCCTCGAGCATGCCCGCCCGCTACTACATCAAGACATTCGGCTGCCAAATGAACGAGTACGACTCCGCGCGCATGGCGGACGTGCTCCGGGCGAGCGAGCAGCTCGAGCCGACCGACGATCCCGCCCAGGCGGACGTTCTGATCATGAACACCTGCTCGGTCCGCGAGAAGGCCGAAGACAAGGTGTACTCACTGCTCGGGGAGTGGCGGCGGCTGAAGTCCCAGCGGCCGCACCTCATCATCGGCGTGGGCGGGTGCGTCGCCTCGCAAGAGGCCGAGGGCATCATCGAGCGTGCCCCGCACGTGGACCTCGTGTTCGGTCCGCAAACGCTTCACCGCCTGGGCGAGATGATCGCCGAGCTGCGCCGCAGTGGGCGGGCGGTGGTCGATGTGAGCTTTCCGGAGATCGAGAAGTTCGACTCGCTGCCGGCACCGGCGGCCTCCGGGGCGAGCGCCTTCGTGTCGGTCATGGAGGGCTGCAGCAAGTACTGCAGCTTCTGCATCGTCCCCTACACGCGCGGGGAGGAAGTGAGCCGTCCGTTCGGCTCGGTGCTCGAGGAGGTGCGGCAGCTGGCCGCCCAGGGTGTGCGTGAGGTGACCCTGCTCGGGCAGAACGTCAATGCGTATCGCGGTCAGATGGACGATGGCGTGCGCGTTGATCTTGCGACGCTGATCCATCACGCGGCCGCGGTCCCGGGCATCGAGCGCCTGCGCTTCACCACATCGCATCCGAGCGAGCTGAGCGACAGCTTGATCGAGGCATACGCAAGCGTCGCCAAGCTTGCGGGCCATCTGCACCTTGCGGTGCAGAGCGGCTCGGATCGCATCCTCGCGCGCATGAAGCGCGGCTACACCGCCCTTGAATTCAAGGAGAAGGTCCGCAAGTTGCGAGCGGTGCGGCCAGGGTTGAGCATCTCGACCGACTTCATCGTAGGTTTCCCGGGAGAGACGGAGCAGGACTTCCAGGCGACGCTGCGCCTGGCGCGCGAGGCCGAGCTCGACCAGTCCTTCAGCTTCATCTACAGCCGCAGGCCTGGCACTCCCGCTGCCGCGCTGCCCGACGATGTGACGCCCGAGGTGAAGCAGGAGCGTCTGGCGAGGCTGCAGGCACAGCTGGATGCCCAGGCGCGCGCGATCAGCGAGCGCATGGTCGGCTCGCTCCAGAGAATTCTCGTGGAGCGCACCGCCAAGAAGAATTCACGTGAGCTTGCCGGGCGGACGGAGAACAATCGGTGGGTGAACTTCGCAGGCCCGCACGAGCTCATCCATCGCTACGCTGAAGTCGTGGTCACCGAGGCCCTGCCCCACAGCTTGCGCGGCCGCTTGAGCGCGGCCCTGCAGGCCGGGGCGCGCGGCGTGCCGGGCACGATGGCGGCCAGCCCCTGAAGACCGTGTCCGCAACCCCCGACGCACCCCAGCGGGAATTCGACCTCGAGCCGACCGACAACGTGCGGCTCGCGAATCTTTGTGGACCGCTCGATGAGAACCTGCGGCTGCTCGAGTCGCGCCTCGGCGTCCTCGTGCGCCGCCGGGGCGACAGCTTTCGAGTGATCGGCGAGCGCGCCTCCGAGGCCGAGGACATGCTGCGCGAGCTGTTTCGCGTGGCGAAAGAGGAGGAGGTGACACCCGAGCGGGTGCATCTGGCGCTCAAGGATTTCGAGGATCCGCCCGAGGCCTCCTCGCGCGGCTCGAGCGAGCAGCTCGTGCGAGTGCCGCGGGGCGGCATCCGCGCCCGTGGCGCCCACCAGCGCGACTATCTCGGGCAGATCCGCGCGGGGGATCTCACCTTCGGCATCGGCCCTGCGGGCACGGGCAAGACCTACCTCGCCGTCGCCTGCGCGGTGGAGGCTCTGCAAACCGAGCGCGTGCGCCGCATCGTGCTCGTACGTCCGGCGGTCGAGGCCGGCGAGCGGCTCGGATTCCTGCCGGGCGATCTGACCCAGAAGGTGGATCCCTACCTGCGGCCGATGTACGACGCGCTCTACGAGATGATGGGGTTCGATCGCGTGGCGCGGTTCATCGAGCGCAACGTCATCGAGGTGGCCCCGCTGGCCTTCATGCGCGGCCGCTCGCTCAACGATTCGTTCATCATCCTCGATGAGGCGCAGAACACCACCGTCGAGCAGATGAAGATGTTCCTCACGCGCATCGGCTTTGGCTCCAAGGCCGTGGTGACGGGCGATGTGACGCAGACGGATCTGCCGAGCGGCAGGGTGTCCGGGCTGAGGCACGTCATGGATGTGCTGAGCGGCATCGAAGGTGTCGCGTTCACGTTCTTCGATGCGAAGGACGTCGTGCGTCATCCGCTCGTGCAGCGCATCGTGCAGGCTTACGAAGCGCAGAGCCGCACCCCATGAGCCGAGAAGCCGCAGCGCGGAGCCTGCAGGTGGAGGTGCTGCGCCGCTGCCGCAGTGGCGCGCCCGGCGCGCGCCAGATCGCAACCTGGGCGGGTGCCGCGCTCGGCCGGCGCGCCCGCGGTGGAGAGCTTGCAGTGCGGATGGTGGGCCCGCGCGAGAGCCGCGCGCTCAATGCGCGCTATCGCGGCCACGATCACGCGACCAACGTGCTCTCCTTCGGCGTGCATGCGCCCGCCTGGCCCAAGGGCAGCTCGCGAGCGCCGCTCGGAGACCTCGTGATCTGTCCGCGCATCGTGCGCGAGGAGGCGCGCCTGCAGAGAAAGACATTGCGCGCGCACTGGGCGCATCTGATCGTGCACGGGACGCTGCACCTCATCGGCTACGATCACGAGCAGCCCGGGCAGGCGCGGCGCATGGAGCGCCGCGAGATCGCCGTGCTCAAGCGACTCGGATTCGCCAACCCCTACCGGAGCACGTGAATGGCCTCGAGGGATGGCGGCGGGACTGGCAGCAGCGGGGGCACCGGCAACACCGGTCGCTGGCTGCGCCGCAAGCTGAAGTCCTTCTCGGGCGAGCCGCACGACCGCGAGGAGCTGCTGCAGGTGCTGCGCGAGGCGAGCGAGCGCGGCCTCATGGATGCCGATGCCCTCTCGATGCTCGAGGGCGTACTGGATGTCTCGGATCTCAAGGTGCGCGACATCATGGTACCGCGGACGCAGATGGTGTTCGTGCGGCGCGACGACCCGCCCGAGCGCCTCCTGCCGGTCGTGATCGAATCCGGCCACTCGCGCTTCCCCGTGATGGACGAGAACCGCGACGACATCGTCGGCATTCTTCTCGCGAAGGATTTGCTGCGCCTCAGCCGCGCTCAGGGTGAGCGCTTCGATATTCGCGAGTACATGCGCCCCGCCGTGTTCGTTCCGGAATCCAAGCGGCTGAACGTCCTGCTGCGCGAGTTCCGGCGCAATCGCAACCATATGGCGCTCGTGGTGGATGAGTACAGCGGCGTTTCCGGCCTCGTGACGATCGAGGATGTGATCGAGCAGATCATCGGGGAGATCGACGATGAGTTCGACATCGAGGACGATCGCAACATCCGCAAGGAGGAAGCACGCCAGTTCTCGGTGCGCGGCGTCACGCGGCTCGAGGAGTTCAACGAGTACTTCGGGACCGAATTTGCCGGCGAGGGCTTCGATACCGTCGCCGGGCTCGTGATGAACAGGCTCGGAAGGCTGCCGCGCCGCGGCGAGACGCTCGCGATTGACGGACTCGAGCTTCGGGTGGTGCGCGCGGACCGCCGGCGCATCGATCTGCTGCGCGTGGTCAGCGCGCGGGATGTGATTCCGCCCGAAGAGCGCACCCCGGACGGTGCCTGATGGGGCGGCTGCGCTACGCACTGGCCGCGGCGGCAGGGGCCGCGCTCGCCGCCGCGTTCGCCCCCCTCGAGTGGTGGCCGCTCGCCGTCATCTGTCCGGCCGTGCTCATCGCGCTGTGGCAGGATGCGCCCCCCTCAGCGGCCGCGTGGACGGGCTTCTGGTTCAATGCCGGCACATTCGTCGCCGGCATCTACTGGGTGTACGTCGGGCTGCACGCCGGCGGGGCACCGCTGTGGATGGCGTTCTTCGTCGGAAGCGCACTCGTGGGCATCATGGCGCTTTATGGGGCTCTCACCGGCTACCTCATCGCTCGCTGGCTCCCCCCCAGGGGTGCGCTGCGCTGGATGGCCGGCATTCCGGCAGCATGGCTCATCGTCGAGTGGTGCCGCGGCTGGTTCCTGTCCGGCTTCGGATGGCTCTCGCTCGGATACACCCAGACCGACACCTGGCTGGGGCAGGCCTTCATTCCCATCTTCGGCGCTTATGGGGCCACGGCCCTGCTCACCGTGGCTGCCGGAGCCCTGGTCACCCTCATCTGGGGCAACGCGCGGGAGCGGTGGATCGCGGCGGCTGCCCTGGTCGTGCCGTGGCTCGTGGCGTTGCCGGTGAAGGACATCGCCTGGACGCGCCCGGAAGGACACCCGGTGGGCGTTGCGATCGTGCAGGGGGCGGTCCCGCAGGATGAGAAGTGGGCGGATGCGAATCGCGATGCGATCCTCGAGCTGTATCGCAAGTTGACGGCGAGTGCCCTCGGCACCCCGGTCATCGTGTGGCCGGAGGCTGCTCTGCCGGACCTCGCCAACAACCTGACCGCATACCTGGTCTCCCTCGACCGCGAGGCAAACCAGCGCGGCTCCTGGCTGCTCATCGGCAGCGTGCGCGCCGAGGGCGAGGAGCGTTACTTCAACTCGGTGCTGAGCCTGGGTTCGCGCATCGACTGGTACGACAAGCACCACCTCGTTCCGTTTGCCGAGTTCTTTCCGGTGCCGGGCTTCATCCGCAACTGGTTGCGCATCATGAGCCTGCCGTACTCGGACTTCACGAGCGGTGGAGCCCACCAGGCGCCCTTGCCGGCGGCGGGGCTGCGCTTCGCCACGACGATTTGTTACGAGGATGTCTATGGGAGCTACGAGCTGCCGCTGCTGGGCGAGTCCGACGCGCTGGTGACCGTCACCAACGATGCGTGGTTTGCGCACACCGCCGAGCACGCGCAGCATTTGCAGATCGCGCGCACGCGCGCGCTGGAGGACGGTCGCTACGTCCTTCGAGCCGCCAACGACGGCATATCGGCGGTGATCGGACCGCGCGGGGAGATCGTGGCCCGGGCGCCGGAGTATCGCCCGTACGTGCTGAAAGCGCAGTTCACGGCGCGCCGCGGACTCACGCCGTACGCGTATTATGGAAATTGGTTGATGATCTGCATCGCTGCCATCACGCTGGCGCTGGTGGCGCTCGGCACCCGGGTGCTGCGCGCGGGTGCGACGAGCGCGCCTCATCCGGCTGCGGCACGGGTACACCGAATGCTGGTAAAGTCGGACGCCACGAGCGAGCCTCGAGCGGTCAGTGACGGTCCACCGCCGGAAGGCTCGACCCCCGCGAACCCACGGAGTCTTACATGAGCTTTGAATGGTCGGCCCGCCGGGCCGGAATCCTCTTCTTCACGAGCGTCGCCCTCGCGGCATGCTCGGGCAGCTCGCGGGCGCAGACCGGGCAGACGGGCGCACCGCCGCTGCTGCGCGGGAGTCATTCATCCTATGCCACCGCCGGCAGCTGCGGGCCGCTCTCCGCGGCGCAGCTGCCGGATTTCTCGGCACTCGTCGAGCGTTACGGACCCGCCGTGGTCAACGTCCAGGTGGTGGAGCACTCCCAGTCCGCAGCGGGCGGCGGAGACTCCGGGGACGAGTCCGACGATCCTTTCAACGACTTCTTCCGCCGCTTCGGCATTCCCTCACCCAACACGCCGCGCAACATGCCTCCCCAGCGCGGCACGGGCTCGGGCTTCATCGTGAGCCCGGATGGCTACATTCTCACCAACGCACACGTCGTGCAGAACGCCGATGAGGTGACGGTGAAGCTCATCGACCGGCGCGAGTTTCGCGCGCGCGTCATCGGGATCGATGACCGCACCGACGTTGCGGTGATCAAGATCGACGGGCACAGCCTGCCGGTGGTGAAGATCGGCGATGCAAGCAAGCTCAAGCCCGGACAGTGGGTGGTCGCGATCGGCTCGCCCTTCGACTTCGACAACAGCGCAACTGCCGGCATCGTGAGTGCCACCGCGCGGCCTCTGCCGAGCGAGGCGAACAACTACGTCTCCTTCATTCAAACGGACGTGCCCATCAATCCCGGCAACTCGGGCGGCCCGCTCTTCAACGTCAAGGGCGAGGTCGTGGGCATCAACTCGCAGATCTTCAGCCAGACCGGTGGCTACATGGGCCTGTCGTTCGCCATTCCGATCGACGTGGCCGTCAATGTCGAGGAGCAGATCATCCACCTGGGCCACGTCGTGCGTGGGCGCATCGGGGTGCTCATCCAGGACGTGACCGCGCAGCTGGCCGAATCCTTCGGGCTCGATCGTCCGCGCGGTGCGCTCGTGAGCTCCGTCGAGCCGGGCGGCCCTGCGGACAAGGCGGGCATCAAGCCGGGCGATGTGATACTCGCCGTGAACGGCCAGACCATCGAGCGCTACGGGGAGCTCTCCTCGCGCATCTCCAACAGCAAGCCCGGAAGCGAGGTGCGCCTCTCGGTGTGGCGCAACCGCACCGAAGCGCAGCTCGATGTGCACGTGGCGCTGCTCAACGAGCGCGAGGAGCGCACGGCGTCGCGCTCGCTGCCGGGGCGCGGGTCGGATCAAGCCGCGAAGCTCGGCCTGACGGTGCGTCCGCTCACGCCGGATGAGAGGCAACAGGCGCAGACCGAGGGCAGCCTCATCGTGGAGCAGGCGAGCGGCCCGGCCGCGGCGGCCGGCGTGCAGCCGGGAGATGTGATTCTCGGCGTGAACGGCAAGAGCGTGCGCTCGCTGAGCGAGCTCGATCAGGCGACCAAGGCGGCGGGCAAAACCTTCGCGCTTCGCATTCAACGGCAGGACGCGCAGATCTACGTTCCGCTCGAATTGCCGTAATCCATGGCGCCCGGCTGGTAGCCTAGCGCAATGCAGGAGGTCTACGACCCCGCGGCCGTAGAGCGGGCGGCGCAGGAGCATTGGCGCGCGCTCGGGGCCTACCGCGCTCGCGAGAGCGACCCGCGCTTCCCCAAGGGCAAGTACTACGTGTGCTCGATGCTGCCGTATCCGAGCGGCAAGCTGCACATGGGGCACATGCGCAACTACACGTTGAACGACGTGGTGTATCGCTTCATGCGCTCCTCGGGCTTCAACGTCATGACACCCATGGGCTGGGATGCCTTTGGCCTGCCGGCCGAGAACGCCGCCATCGAGAAGGGCATCGCTCCGGCGCGCTGGACGCGCGCGCGGATCGCCGACATGAAGGCGCAGTTCGCGCCGATGGGATTCGCATTCGACTGGTCGCGCGAGGTCACCACGTGCGACCCGAGCTACTACCGCTGGAATCAGTGGCTGTTCCTGAAGATGCTCGAGCGTGGCATCGCCTATCGCAAGACCCAGATCGTCAACTGGGATCCAGTCGATCAGACCGTGCTGGCGAACGAGCAGGTCGAGGATGGCCGCGGCTGGCGCTCCGGGGCACTCGTGGAGAAGCGCGAGATCCCCGGCTACTACCTCGCGATCACGCGCTATGCCCAGGAGCTGCTCCATACGGTCGAGCACGACCTTGCAGGCTGGCCGGCGCAAGTGCGCACGATGCAGCAGAACTGGATCGGGCGCAGCGAGGGCGTGCGGTTCGCATTTCCGTACACGCTCGAGGCTGAGCGAGGGCTCCTGTGGGTATTCACCACGCGCGCCGACACCATCATGGGGGTCACGTTCGTCGCGCTCGCGCCCGAGCATCCGCTGGCGCTCGAGCTGGCCGCGCGCGAGCTCGGGGGCGGCAAGCGTGTCCTCACGGATTTCATCGAGGAATGCCGCAAGGGTGGGGTGGCGGAAGCAGAGCTTGCGATGCTGCAGAAGAAGGGGGTGCCCACGGGCTTCTTCGTCCAGCATCCCCTCACGGGCGAGCCGGTCGAGGTGTGGATCGGCAACTACGTCCTGATGGGCTACGGCGAGGGCGCGGTCATGGGCGTGCCGGGCCACGACGAGCGCGATTTCGCGTTCGCCCGGACCTACGCGCTGCCGATCAAGCAGGTCATCGCGGTGGACGACCTCGAGTTCTCGGCGACGCAGTGGATGCCCTGGTACGCCACGACCGATGCGAGCCGCTGCATCAACTCTCGCTCCCCCGACGGTCGATTCGACTACGACGGGATGACCTATCGCGAGGCCGTGGATGCCGTGGCGGCCGACCTGGCGCGGCTCGCGCTCGGGGAGAAGAAGGTGCAATGGCGCCTGCGCGACTGGGGCATCTCGCGCCAGCGCTACTGGGGCACGCCGATTCCGATCATTCATTGCGAAGGCTGCGGCGTGGTGCCCGTCCCGGAGAAGGATCTGCCGGTGGTCCTGCCGGAGGACCTCGTGCCCGATGGAACGGGCAACCCGCTCAACAAGGATGAGCGTTTCCTCGCGTGTGAGTGTCCAAGGTGTGGCAAGGCCGCGCGCCGCGAGACCGACACCATGGACACGTTCGTCGACTCCTCCTGGTACTACATGCGCTATTGCTCCCCGGATGCCGAGGCGATGGTCGATGAGCGCACCGCGTACTGGATGCCGATGGACCAGTACATCGGAGGCATCGAGCATGCGGTGCTGCACCTGCTGTACTCGCGCTTCTGGACCCGGGTGATGCGCGATCTGGGCCTGGTTCGCTTCGACGAGCCGTTCACGCGCCTGTTCACACAGGGCATGCTGCTCGCGCACTGCTACTACCGCGAGGACGCGAGCGGCCGAAAGCGCTGGTTCTATCCGGCGGAGGTGGATCAGAGGTTCGACGAGCGCGGCGTGCCCGTGAGCGCCACCGCGAAGGAGGATGGCCGGCCGGTGCTCTACGGGGGCATCGAGAAGATGTCCAAGAGCAAGAACAATGTCGTGGAGCCAGGAACGTTCATCGCGCGCTTTGGCGCCGATACGGCGCGCGCCTTCGTGATGTTCGCGGGACCCCCGGATCAGAGCGCCCCCTGGTCGGATGCCAGCGCCGAAGGCGTTTACCGCTTTCTCAAGCGGCTGTGGAGCTTCTGCTACGAGCAGCGCGAGCGGATCGGCAGCGCCCCGCCCCTCGCCGCCGCCGAGCTCGACGGGGCGCTGAAGAAGGTGCGCCACGACCTGCACGCAGCGTTGCAGCAGGCTCTCTTCGACTATCAGCGCATGCAGTTCAACACGGTCGTCTCCGCGGCCATGAAGATGCTGAACGCGCTCGATGGGGCGAGGGCGCATCCCGCCGGCGCGGCGCTCCTGCGCGAGGGCGTGGGGATTGTGCTGCAGACGCTGTACCCGGTCGCGCCGCACATCGCTCATGCGCTGTGGATGGAGCTCGGCTATGCCCGCGAGCGCGGCGAGCTGCTCGATGCGCCACTGCCCCAGCCCGCGGCAGACGCCTTGAGCCGCGACGAGCTCGAGCTGGTGGTGCAGGTCAATGGCAAGCTGCGCGGACGAGTGACCGTTGCGGCAAGCGCCAGCGAGGATGTGATCAAGGCGACGGCGCTCGCCGACGAGCACGTGCGGCGGTTCATCGCCGACAAGCCGGTGAGGAAAGTCATCGTGGTGCGCGGCAAGCTGGTCAACCTCGTGGTATGAGCCGCCTGCGGCCCGACGAGCACGTGGTGCGCCGGCTCGCGGGGGCGCGCTGGCGGGGTGCCACGTGCAGTCTTCTTGCGGTCTGCGCCCTGACCGCGTGCGGGTTTCGGTTGCAGGGTCACACCCCGCTGCCGAAGCCGCTCGCGCGAGCGTACGTGGAGGCGAAGGACAAGCAGACCGAGTTCGTCCAGGGATTGCGCAACGCGCTGCTTGCGGCCGGCGTGCAGCTGACGGAGGAGTCGCAAGCGACCGCCGTGGTGCACGTGTTGCAGGACGCGGCCACACCGCGCGTGCTGGCCGTCTCCTCGACCGATGTGCCGCGCGAGTACGAGATCACCTACACGGTGCGCGTCTCGGTGACCGGTGATGGCAAGGAGCTGCTCGCTCCGCAGGACATCACCGTGCGCCGCGACTACAGCTTCGATGAGTACGTGCTGCTTGCGAAGGACAACGAGGACGCGATCCTGCGTGCGGCGCTGGCGCGCGACCTGGTCGGGATCGTGATGCGAAGGCTGGCGCGACTGTAGAGACACGCACGAGCGGCCGGCAGAGATGACCGAAGCGCTCGGCAGTGCGCTCAGCCGTCCGCGAAGCGGTCCGTCGCGGCGATGAGCTCGTGCGTGATGCCACGCTCGAATGCGGAGTGGCCCGCGTCGGGGACCACCCGCAGCTCAGCCTCGGGCCACGCGCAGTGCAGGTCCCACGCGCTGCGCATCGGGCAGACGACGTCGTATCGCCCCTGCACGATCACCGCGGGGATGCTCCGGATGCGGGCGGTGTCGGCGATGAGCTGATCGTCGCTGCGCAGGAAGCCGCGATTGATGAAGTAGTGGCATTCGATGCGCGCGAACGCCGCGGCGTAGCTGTCGTCCTGGAACTTCGCCACATAGCTCGGATTGAGCTTCAGGAAGCTCGTCGCGCCCTCCCAGATGGCCCAGGCGCGCGCCGCGCGGTGCAGCTCCTCACGATCCTCGCCCGTGAGCCGCCGATGGAAGGCGCCGATCAGGTCCCCCCGCTCGGCCACCGGGATCGGTTGGACATAATGCTCCCACAGGTCCGGATAGATCGCCGCGGCCCCGCCGGGATTTTGATAGAACCAATCGAGCTCCCAGCGCCTGAGCAGGAAGATGCCGCGCAAGACGAGCGCAGTGACGCGCCGCGGATAGGCTTGCGCATAGGCGAGGCCGAGCGTCGAGCCCCATGAGCCTCCGAACACGAGCCAGCGCTCGATGCCAAGGTGAGCGCGAAGCTTCTCGATGTCGTCCACCAGGTGCCAGGTCGTGTTATCCACCAGGCTCGCATGGGGACGGCTTTTTCCGCAGCCGCGCTGGTCGAAGAGCACCAGCCGGTAACGGCGCGGATCGAAGAAGCTGCGCATCTTCGCATCGGTGCCGCCGCCGGGACCGCCGTGCAGAAACACTGCGGGCTTGCCGCGTGGGTTGCCGCACTCCTCCCAGTAGATCTCGTGCAGCTCGGACACGCGCAGGTGCCCAGTCGAGTACGGCTCGACCGCGGGGTAGAGACGTTTGACCACCCCCGTCCTGGAGGGCGCCTCGCGACGGCCGGCTTTTCCAATCGCGGCAGACATGTTGGCCCAAATCGGCTGGATGCCCCAATATATACCGCAGGTAGCATCCAATCATCGCCCGAAAGACCGCTAAGTTCCCACTTGAAGCTCACTCTCGACGCTCTCGCTCGCCAGCTCGCGCAGCAGCTGAGCCCGGTCTATCTGATCTCCGGAGACGAGCCGCTGCTTGCAGGCGAGGCGGCGGATGCCGTCCGCGCACGCGCCCGTGCGCTCGGCTTCACCGAGCGGGAAGTGCACGTTCTCGAGCGCGGCACGGACTGGGATTCCGTCCGGGCCGCCGCCAGCACCTTGTCGCTTTTTGCGACGCGCCGTGTGATCGAGCTGAAGCTCCAGGCCAAGCCGGGTGTGACCGGCGGCCGCGCGCTCGAGCACCTCATCCGGTTCGCGGATGAGGACACCTTGCTCCTCATCGTGACGGGACGCCTGGATCGGGACGCGCAGGGCGCTGCCTGGGTGCAGGCCGCGGAGGCCCGCGGGGCCTGGGTCGCGGTGTGGCCGATCGCGCGGGAGCGGCTGCCCGCCTGGCTCGAGAGACGTTGCCGGCAGCTCGGACTGCAAGCCGACCCCGCCGCACTCGAGCTGCTCGCCGAGCGCACCGAGGGCAACCTGCTCGCCGCCCAGCAGGAGCTCGAGAAGCTGAGGCTCCTGTTCCCAGGCGAGCGCCTGGACACGCAGCGCGTTCTCGCCGGGACCGCGGATAGCGCGCGATTCGACGTGGGCGAGCTTTCCAGCGCGCTGGGTGCGGGACAGCTCAGCCGGGCGCTGCGTGTTCTCGATGGCCTGGAGCAGGAGGGCGTCGAGCTGCCGCTCGTACTGTGGGCCGTGACGAAGGGCATGCGCGAGCGCTGGGGCGGCCAGGGGCCCCCCACCCCCGGGGCGCGGCTTCGCCAGGCGCGCCTGATCCAGCGCGCGGTGCGCGCCGACGCCATGGCCAAGGGGCGGCTGGCGGGCAACGCCTGGCAGGAGCTTGCGCTGCTCGCGTGCGAGCTGTGCGGCCGCTCCGCTTTCCCTCTGGTCGCAGCTTGAGCGCAATGCAACCGATCGGGCTCTTTGGCGGCGCTTTCGATCCCATTCATTACGGACATCTGCGTACGGCCTTCGAGCTTGGCCAGGTGCTCGGACTTGCGGAGGTGCGCTTCCTGCCGACCGGCAACCCGCCGCATCGCGCCGAGCTCTCGGCGAGCGCCGAGGTCCGCCTGGCGATGGTGAAGGCTGCGGTCGCCGGGCAGGCGAGCTTCGTCGTGGACGATCGCGAGGTACGCCGCTCGGGAGTGTCCTACTCGATCGATACCCTGACCGAGCTGCGCGCCGAGAATCCCGATCGCTCGCTCTGTCTGCTGCTCGGCATGGATGCGTTTCTCGGGCTGCCCAACTGGCATCGCTGGCGCGAGCTGTTCGACCTGGCACACCTCGTGGTGGCGCATCGGCCCGGCTGGAAGGTCCCCACGCGCGGCCCGCTCGGCGAGGTGATGGTCGATCGCGGCACCGGCAGCATCAGAGACTTGCAGGAGAAGCGAGCGGGCCACATCTACGTCCGCGCGGGTACGCAGCTCGAGATCTCCTCGACGGAGCTGCGACAGCTGCTCGAGGCGGGCCGTGACCCCCTGTATCTGGTGCCCGACGCGGTCCGCCGGATCATCTACGAGACCGGGTGCTATGCTCGGGCCAGGAGTCTGCCCGGGACCTGAGCTGCCGCGGACACATGAGCTGCAAAAGGAGAAGCTTTCCCTAATATGACGAACCCTCGAAAGCGCGCCCCGTCGGCGCACAGTACACAGTCCGTGGTGACCGCAGCGCTCGATGACATGAAGGCGGCCGAGGTCAGGGTTCTCGATGTGCGGGGTCTCACCGATATCGCCGATACGATGATCATCGCCTCGGGGCACTCGGATCGGCACGTGCGGTCGATTGCGGAGCGGGTGGTCGAGCGCGTGAAGATGGCCGGGATCCGTCCCCTGGGTCTGGAGGGGCAGCGCGAGGGCGAGTGGGTGCTGGTGGACCTCAACGACGTCATCTTGCACGTCATGCTGCCGCGTGTCCGTGCGCTCTACGGGCTCGAGCACCTGTGGGAAGCGCCCGAGTCGCATGCGGCGCGGCGCACCGCAGGAGGCAGGTCGCCCGAGTAAGCCCGGTGCATGCGGCTGGTCGCATGGACTCTCGATGCGCATCCGGGTGATCGCCGTGGGAAGGCGCGCCCCTTCGTGGGTCGGCGAGGGCGTTGCCGATTACCTGCGGCGCCTCCCAGTACCGCTCAAGTTCGCATTGCAGGAGCTCGAGCCCGGCCCGCGCGAGGGCGCGCGCAAGAGCTCGCAGGCGATCGAGGTCGAGCGCGAGCGGCTGCTCTCGGAGCTGCATCGCGATGACTATGTCGTCGCACTCGATGAGCACGGGCGCGAGCTCTCGACACTCGAGCTTGCGAGCTGGCTCGGCGAGCGCATGCGTGAGGGTCGCAATCTCAGCTTCCTGATCGGCGGTCCCGACGGGCTCGCTCCTGCCGTGCTCGAGCGCAGCGATCTCACCTGGTCGCTCTCGCGACTGACCTTGCCGCATGCTCTCGTGCGCGTGGTTCTCGCCGAGCAGCTGTACCGCGCGCACACGGTGCTCGCGGGCCACCCCTATCACCGCCAGTGAGCTGCGAGCAATGAGTCCGCGCACGCCACCCCCGCCCATGCTCTGGCTCGCCTCGGCCTCGCCGCGCAGGCGCGAGCTTCTCGCGCAGATCGGCGTGGCGCACGAGGTGGCGCCCGCCGACATCGATGAGACTCGCCTGCCGGCAGAATCCCCCAGCGATTACGTGCTGCGTCTGGCGCGCGAGAAGGCGCTCCGCGTGAGCTCGCACCGGCCGCGCTCCGCCGTGCTGGCGGCCGATACCGCGGTGGTGCTGGGCGAGGAGGTGTACGGCAAGCCGCAGCACCGCGAGCATGGCCTTGCGATGCTCGCATGCCTCGCCGGGCGCGCCCACCAGGTGTTGACCGCCGTGGCGCTCGCCACCCCCGGCGGTGTGGCGAGCGCACTGAGCGAGAGCACCGTGCGGCTGCGGGCGATGAGCGAGGAGGAGCGCGTCGCCTACTGGGAGACCGGGGAGCCGCAGGACAAGGCGGGCGGCTATGCGATCCAGGGGCTGGGTGCGGTGTTCGTCGAGTGCTTGCGAGGCAGCTTCTCGGGCGTGGTTGGATTGCCGCTCTACGAGACTGCGCAGCTCCTGCGCGCCGCAGGTGTGCCCTGCGGGCTGGGGCTGCCCAGAACGCGATGAGCGTGCCCGCGGACAAGCTGCTGCGCGAGCCGGGCACCGGGACGGAGATCTACGTCAACGTCGGTCCGCGCGAGACGCGCGCCGCGCTGCTCGAGAACGGCGCGCTGCAGGAGGTGCAGATCGAGCGCGCCAGCCGGCGCGGGATCGTCGGCAACCTCTACAAGGGGCGTGTCTCGCGGGTGCTGCCGGGGATGCAAGCCGCGTTCGTCGACGTGGGCCTCGAGCGCACCGCCTTTCTGCACGTGGCGGACATCGCGCTCGCTCGGCCCGAGGACACCATCGTGAGCCTGCCGCCGGTCGATGACATTCGCCGCCTGGTGAGCGAGGGCGATGAGATCCTGGTGCAGGTGGTGAAGGATCCGATCGGGACCAAGGGCGCGCGCCTGACGACCTTCATCGCCTTGCCTTCGCAATACCTCGTGTATCTGCCGCGCGGGGAGGGCGTGGGCGTGTCGGCGCGCATCGAGGAGGAGGCCGAACGGCTGCGCCTGAAGTCGGCCGTCACGAGTCTCATCGAGCCCAACTCCAGCGGTGGGCACATCGCGCGAACGGCAGCGCAGGGCGCATCCCCCGAGGCTCTCGGCGCGGACATGACCTATCTCGGCAAGCTCTGGCAGCACGTCGGCTCGGTGGCCGCGCGCACACCCCCCGGTGCAATCGTGCACGAGGATCTGCCGCTCACGCTGCGTGTGATTCGCGACGAGCTCGCCCGCGGGGTCAACCGGGTGATCGTGGACAGCCCGAGCGAGCACGAGCGGATGGTCTCCTTCGCCACGGCCTTCCTGCCGCAAGGCGCGGCGCGCATCGAGCTGTACGCCGGATCGCGCCCGCTCTTCGACCTGCATGGCATCGAGGAGGAGGTGACCCGAGCGCTCGATCGCAAGGTCCCGCTCAAATCCGGCGGCCACCTCGTCATCGATCAAACCGAGGCGATGACCACGATCGACGTGAACACCGGCGGGTACGTCGGGTACCGCAACCTCGAGGAGACGATCTTCCGCACCAACCTCGAGGCGGCGCTCGCGATCGCGCGGCAGCTGCGCCTGAGAAACCTCGGCGGGATCATCATCATCGATTTCATCGACATGACCGAGGAGACCCACCGCCGCCAGGTTCTCACCGCGCTCGAGCGCGCGCTGGCAGCGGATCGCGCGCAAACGCGCATCGTGAGCCTTTCCCCACTCGGACTGGTCGAGATGACGCGCAAGCGCACGCGCGAGAGCTTGCAGCACCTGCTGTGCGCGCCGTGTCCGGGTTGCGAGGGGCGAGGATTCGTGAAGACCGCGGAGAGCGTCTGCCAGGATATCTTTCGCGAGATTGTGCGGCAGAGCCGGCAGTTCGCGAGCCGTGAGCTGCTGATACTCGCGCATCAGGACGTGGTGGATCTGCTTCTCTCGGACGAGTCGGCCGCCCTCGCGGAGCTCACGGCACAGATCGGCCGGCCGATTCGCCTGCAGGTCGAGGCGCTGTACGGAGCCGATCAATACGATGTCGTCCTGATCTAGCGAGGCGCATCACAGCATGGATTCGATGGAGGAGACCTCTCGAGGCCAGGGCGCGCGCGCCGCGGGCGGGCGCTGGACTCTTCCAGTGCTTCTCGCCCTGGGTGCCCTGTGCGGCGTGACGTTCCTCGCTTACCGGATCGCCCTGGCGCGGGTGCCGCAGTATCGCGCGGCTCTGGAGCGCCTGGTCCGCACTCGCACGGGCCTCGATGTGCGATTCAACGAGCTCGGGGTCTCCTGGGGCTGGTACGGGCCGGAGGCGGTGTTCGGCGCCGTGGAGCTGGGCGAGCCGGGGGGGCGCGCGCTTCTCACCGCCTCGAAGCTGATCGTGGACTTCGATGTGTGGCACGCCATGCACACCGGCGAGCTCGAGGCGCAGCGCGTGACCCTCATCGCACCGGACATCGACCTCGCGAGACTCAAGTCCCCGGCCACAGCGCAGCCGATGCGCACGGGAGGGCGATCATCCGCGGCGGCATCCGCGGCGACGGAGCTTCTCGAGCGCTGGCCCGGCGGCCGCGTGGACATCCAGGATGCCATCCTCACGGTGCCCGATCCTGCGCATGCGTCCGGGAGTGATCGAGTGGATGTGCGCCGCGCGATGCTGCTGCGTTCCGGGCAGACCTGGAGGGTCTACGCGCAGGCCTTTCTGCCCCAGCGTCTCGGGCGTGCAGCGACTCTTGCGCTCCAGTTCACCAGTCGCCCCCGGCAATTGCTCTCGGACGGAAGGCTCAGCTTCGAGGGTCGCGGTCTGCGCTTTGGCGGCTGGAGCGACCTGGTGCGCGCGAGCTGGCCGGGCGCGCCCTATCTGCCGTCCGCTGGGATCGGCAACCTCCGTGTGAGCGCCACCCTCGTGAAGGGACAGCTGCACGATGCCTCGGTCGAGGTTCACGCGGACGAGCTTGCCGTACGGCCGGGGGATCTCGCGGTGGGACGGCTGCAAGGGTCTTTCGACCTGCGTGAGATCTCCCCGGCTCACTGGCAGCTTGTGACTCGCGGAGCCACGATCGGTCCCCTGCAAGTCGCATCGCTCGAGGCCTCGTGGGGTCCCGGCGGCGAGCCCCAGGTGCGAATCGAGGGGGCGGCCGGTGGGCGCATCGAGGAACTGCTGTCGTGGCTCAGCCGCTCACCCGCAACGGGCCTCGCGCTCGCGATGAGAGATCTGCAGGGGCGCGGCGGGGTGATCTTGCATCTGGATACCACCGCCGCGGGTGCCGTGCAGCTGAGCGCTGCCATCGATGCGGATCGGGTGCAAGTGGCGCCTCAGCTGCCGCCATTCGAGCAGGTTCGGGGCACGGTCTGGGTCTCATCCGGCCGCCTGCTGCGCTCGACACTGCATGCCACATGGCTCGGGGGCGTGACCACCCTGCACCTGGCAGAGCGCGAGCGCGGTGGCCCGGGTCTGTCCGTGCAGGCCGACGGAGCGCTCGATGCGCGGGAGCTGGTTGCGGCGAGCGGGATCGATACCGGAGGCGCGCGCGTAGCCGGCCGGACCGACTGGAGGGGCGAGCTCGTGTGGGACCCGGCCGAGCATGCCTGGCACGCCCGCGCAGATGCCTCGTTCGTCGGAATCTCGAGCCAGCTGCCCGACCCACTCGCCAAGCCCGAGCGACAGCCCTCGCCACTTCACGTGGACGTGACGGCATCGGACGGGTTGGGACGTGCGCGTGTGGCGGGTGAGAACGTGCGCGGCGCATTCGAGCTTGCTGCGCAGGATGACGGTGTGTGGCTCGTGCGCGGCGGGTTGCTGCAATTCGGCGACAGCCCCGCGCAGCGCCTCCTCGATGCCTCGCGCGCCGATGCGACCAAGGGCTTGCTCGAGCTGCGCGGAAGGCTCGACAGCGTCGATTTGCCCGCCTGGCTCATCCTGTGGCGCAGGCTTGCCGCCGTTCCCGAAGCGCTCCCGGTCGAAGCCGATCTGAAGGTGGGGGAGCTCACGCTCGCAGGCCGCCGCTATCCGGAGGTGTCGCTGACCGCGCGGACGCAGCCGGGCATTGTATCGGGGCGCGATGGGGCGACCCTCCGGCTCGATTCACCGGCCCTCTCCGGCACGATCGACTGGCCGGACGCGGCAGCAGCACAGCTGCCCGTGAAGGTGCACCTCGAGCGGATCGATCTCCAGGACTCGCCGGCGCCCCTGGCGCTTGCGCCTCTGCTCGGCGCGCTCGGTATCACCTCCGAAGTGCAAGCCGACGAGATTCTCTGGCATGGCCGCTCGCTCGGCGCACTCGATGCCCACGTCGCACAGCGTGCGGGCACGCTGCTGGTCTACCCGGTGCGCCTGGCCGGACAGACTCAAGATCTCCAGGCGACGATCGGCTGCCGCACCCCCGAGGCCTGCCGCGCGCACTTCGTGCTGGCGAGTCGGGATGCTGCCCAGACGCTGCGCGATTTCGGCTTTCGAGCCGACCTCACCTCGGCCGATGCCCTGCTGAGGGGCGACGTGGAATGGCCGCGCGAGGTGTCACCGCTCGATCCGGCGTGGCTTGCGAACGTGAGCGGACACCTGAGCGTCGAGCTCACGAACGGCTCGCTGCGCGCCGTGCCGGGCGACGACGGCGTGCCGTTTGCGCTGCTGCCGGTCGCAGCGCTGCTCGCGGATTCCTCCACGCCGCTGACCGAGCCCGCCCTCGCGTTCTCGCGACTGGCGGCCGACTATGCTCTGCGCGGTGGCACCGCCACGACCGCGGATCTGCAATTCGATGGCGACGCGGAGATTCGTCTGGACGGCCGCATCGGGCTCACGACGCGAGACTACGATTGCACGGCGTGGATCCTCCAGGGCAATGAGCAGCTGCCCGCGACGCTCCGGAGCTTTCTCGCCACTCCGCGCGTGGCGGCCGCGTGGATGGCGCTGCACGATTTGATCACGGGTGCGGACCACACCAGCGCGCAGCTGCATCTGGGCGGCACGTGGGACGCACCCGAGGTCCGCATCGAAGGAAGCGACAAATGAAGGTGGCCGCTTTGCAGATGACCTCGGGGGCCGATGTCCAGGCCAACCTCACCGTCGCCGGCCAGCTGCTGGAGAGCGCGGCCCGCTCCGGAGCAGTGCTCGCCGTGCTCCCCGAGAACTTCGCCTTCATGGGCCTGCACGATGCCGACAAGCGCAAGGTGGCCGAGCCTGCCGGTCGCGGTCCCATCCAGGACTTTCTCGCCGCGGCGGCCCGCCGTCTGCGCCTGTGGATCGTGGGCGGCACGGTGCCGCTGCAGAGACCGCCCGAGGAGCGCGTGGCTGCCGCCTCGCTGCTCTTCAGCGGCGAGGGGCGCTTGGTTGCGCGCTACGACAAGATTCACCTCTTCGACGTGGACCTACCCGGCCGGCAGGAGCGCTACCTCGAATCGGCCCACATCGCCCCCGGGAGCGAGCTCATGGTGGCCGAAACACCCGCCGGCAAGCTCGGGCTCTCGGTGTGCTACGACGTGCGCTTCCCGGAGCTCTTCCGCAGCCTGAGCTTCTCGGGCGCGCAGCTCTTCAGCGTCCCCTCGGCCTTCACGGCGCCGACCGGACGCGCTCACTGGGAGACGCTGCTGCGCGCACGCGCCATCGAGAATCTCTGCTACGTGATCGCGCCCGCGCAATCGGGAATTCACCCGAGCGGACGTGAAACTTACGGCGACACCCTCATAATCGACTACTGGGGGCGCGTGCTGGGACGCAAGCCTCGTGGGCAGGGCGTCGTCGTGTGCGAGATCGACCTGGAGGGCCAGGGCGAGTCCCGCGCGAGCTTTCCGGCCCTGCGCCACCGTGTGATGTAAGCTCCTGAATCAGGCCATCGAGGAAACTCCGGCAGGCAGACGTTATGGATAATCGTGAAGAGCATCGCGATGCGCTCACCATCGCGCGCGAGCTGATCCTGCGGCCGAGCGGACTGGACGATTCGCGGCTCGACCGCGTGGTGGGGCAGGTGCTCACCCATGCCGTCGATGCGGCCGACCTGTACTTTCAGCTCGCGCACGAGGAGTCGTGGGCGCTCGAGGATGGGATCGTCAAGGAAGGCAGCGCCGCAATCGAGCAAGGCGTCGGGGTGCGTGCGCTGTCGGGTGAGAAGACCGGATTTGCCTACTCGGACGAGATCATCCTCCCTGCGCTCGAGGAGGCCTCGCGGGCTGCGCGGGCCATCGCCGTGCGCGGCGCCGACCGTTCGGTTCAGGCCTGGCAAGCCCGTGCCGGGCATCAGCTCTATCTGCCCATCGACCCCGTGGCCACCCTTTCCGATGCGGACAAGGTTGCCTGGCTCGAGCGAGTGGATCGCGAGACGCGCGCGCTCGACCCGCGCGTGGTGCAGGTCATGGCGAGCGTCACTGCCGTGCAGGAGATCGTGCTCGTCGCCAACAGCGACGGGGAGCTTGCGGCGGATGTGCGTCCCCTCGTGCGCTTCAATGTCTCGGTCATCGTGGAGCAGAACGGCCGGCGCGAGCAGGGATACTCCGGCGGCGGCGGGCGCTTCACGCTCGCGGAGCTGGTCGCGGACGACCGGCCGCTCGCGCTTGGACGCGAGGCGGTGCGACAGGCCCTCGTCAATCTCGAGGCCGTCGCGGCCCCCGCCGGCATGATGACCGTCGTGCTCGGCCCGGGCTGGCCCGGTGTGCTGCTGCACGAGGCGATCGGCCATGGGCTGGAGGGTGACTTCAATCGCAAGGGCACCTCGGCCTTTGCCAATCGCATCGGGGAGCGAGTTGCGACGCCCGCGTGCACGGTGGTGGATGACGGCACGCTCGAGCGGCGGCGCGGCTCGCTCAACATCGACGATGAGGGCACACCGACCGGCTGCACCACTCTCATCGAGAACGGCATCCTGCGCGGCTACATGCAAGACAAGCTCAATGCGCGGCTCATGGGCCAGCGCTCCACCGGCAACGGCAGGCGCGAGTCCTTCGCGCACGTGACGATGCCACGCATGACGAACACCTACATGCGACCTGGCCCGCACGCACCCGAGGAGATCATCCGCTCGGTCGAGCGCGGGATCTACGCCGTGAACTTCGGCGGCGGACAGGTCGATATCACCTCGGGAAAATTCGTGTTCTCGGCGAGCGAGGCGTATGCCATCGAGAATGGACGGCTGGGCGCGCCACTCAAGGGCGCCACGCTCATCGGCAACGGGCCCGATGTGCTCACGCGCGTGAGCATGGTGGGCAATGACCTGCAGCTCGATGCAGGTGTGGGAACCTGCGGCAAGGAAGGGCAGAACGTGCCGGTCGGAGTGGGCCAGCCGACGCTCAGGGTGGACGGGCTCACCGTGGGTGGCACCGGCTGAGACGGCGTGCTGCGCGTGCGCCGCCGCGATGCACGGCGGACATATCATCGCAACGCTGCGCTTGCATAATACGTAGAGGTCCGCATGTCCGCGCGTGGCTACGTCGGCATGCGGCTACAGTGCGCGCCCTCGGCGCGGCGGATGGCGGCAAGTCGATGAAGCTGTGAAGCCCGGCACGCCGAGCTTCGTCGCGGGATCGTAGCTTGCTCGTGTGGCTCGAGAGAGCCGACCACTGTTCTGACGAGGAGCTCTTGCGATGAACGTCGAACGCGCCATCAACGAACCGAGATTGCAGCTGCCCCCGGACCTCGTGTCCGAGCTTGCGCGGCGCAAGATTGCTCCACGCACCGACATGGGAGTGGAAGGCTGGAAGCCCTCACTCTTCGGTAGACTCATCGCGCTCGTGACCGGGCGGCGCGATTCGATCGCCTGAGCCCCCGCAAGGAGACGTACGCCCCGGAACGCTCGCCCGCTTTGGCACTGGCGCCAGGGCAAGGCTAAGCTTGGCGCCCATGAGGCACCCCGGGCTGCGACTGGCGAGACCCCTCTACGAGGTCCTTCCCGGGATTTACATCGTGCTGGGCGGTCTCGCGCTGGCCGCCAGCTACCGAGCATCCTCCCCGCTTGCGAGCCTGATTCTGGGCCTGCCAGGGCTCGCGCTGCTGCTCGCGGGCATCGTCGTGTGGCTCAGGCGGCGCAATTACCGGCAGATGCGCGCCGAATACGAGCGACCCGATGCGCTCGCGGAGCAGGGACCCAAGCCCGGCGAGAGCCCGGACTAGGCCGGACCCTCGCCCGTTTCGGGCTGCGGCGCGGGCGCCTGCGCTCCCGGCACGGTCTCGGTGAAGTCCTTGCGTCTGGCCGACAGGCGCTCATCCACGTACATGATCTCGTGCTTGCCGATGACCACCACGTCGCCGTCGTTGAGATTGTGACGGCGCACCCGCTTGCCCTGCACGTGGATCCCGTTGGTGCTGTTCAGATCCTCGACGACGCAGCCCTGGCCGGTCGCGATGATCTGACAGTGGTGGCGGCTGACGAAGCGGCTATCGATCTGCACGTCGTTATCGGCCGTGCGCCCGATGATGACGCGCCCGAGCTTCAGCGGGATCTCCGATAGCGTGCGTCCCTCGGTGGCGATGATGAGCTTGCCCACGAGCTCGCGCGTGCCGTCCACGGCGCTGCGAGCGGGAGCCCCGCTCTCGGCCTGGCTTCGCGAGTGCTGCTGAGTTCGCGCCTGGAATTCGACCCAGCGCAGCTCCTGCACCGCGGAGGCAATGTCGTCCGCAATGACGTGGTCGCGATCGACGCCGTACGCGGACATCATCGCGGTGTCGCACAGCGTGTTGACCAGGCGCGGCACCCCGCCCGTGTAGCGGAAGATCTCCGGGAAGGTCGCCTCGGCGAAGATCTCCCGATCCGCGGCGCCGGCCACCTCGAGCCGATGCTGGATGTAGCCGCGCATCTCGGCGGGCGAGAGTGTCCCCAGATGGAACCGCAAGCGGATGCGCTGCGTGAGCTGCACCAGCTCGGGCGCATCGAGCTTCTCGTTCAGCTCGGGCTGACCCGCGAGAATGATGCGCAGCACCTTCTCCTTGGTGGTTTCGACCCCGGAGAGCAGCCGCACCTCCTCCAGCACCCGCAGCGAGAGATTCTGCGCCTCGTCCACGATCAGCAGCACCTTGCGGTCGGCGGCGTACTGCTCGACGAGGAAGTTGTTGATGGTCGCGATGAGCTCGGCCTTCTTCATCTTGAACGGCGAGAATCCGAACTGCACCAGCACCGCCTGCAGGAAGTCCACCGCCGAGACCTGCGTTTGATTGATCTGCGCGACGACCACGTCGCGCTGGATCTCCTGCAGGAACGATTCGATGAGGGTCGTCTTGCCCGAGCCGATCTCGCCCGTGATCACGACGAATCCATCCGTGAACCAGATCGTGGACTCCATGTACGCCTTGGCGCGGGCGTGCTGCTTGCTCAAATAAAGGAACTGCGGGTCCGGACTCAACCGGAACGGCAGCTCCTTCAATTTGAACAGCTCGAGGTACATTGGATCGGTCGGCTTGGGGCCCGCAGCGCAAGCGATGTGCAATATCGGAGCCGATCTTACTACGGGATGCGCAGGTCCGGGGCCAACTCGGGCAGCAACCCCCGTACCCAGCGGTCGCGCGCGCGCGTTGAGGCCGCAACGAAGGTGCAATGCCCGAGTTTGCGTCCCGGCCGGGACTCCTTGCCGTACTCGTGCAGATGGAGGCCCGGATGCGCAAGGAGCCGCGCACGCGGGGGCAGCTCGCCGATCAGATTGATCATCGCGCAATGTCCGCGCGGGCGCGTGGTGCCGAGCGGCAGGCCCGCAACCGCACGCACGTGGTTCTCAAACTGGCTGGTCACCGCGCCCTCGATGGTCCAGTGTCCGGAGTTGTGCACCCGCGGGGCCATCTCGTTCGCGATGAGCCGTCCGTCGTGGACGAAGAACTCAAGCGTGAGCACTCCGACATAGCGAAAGTGCTCGAGTGCCCGGTGGAGATAGCGCGCGGCAAGCCGCTGCAGCCGCGCCGACCCGAAGGGCGCACGGGTGAGACGCAGCATCCCACCCGCGTGACTGTTGAGACAGAGCGGATAGATCGCGGTGTCGCCGTTGCGCCCCCGCGCCCCGATGATCGACACCTCGCAATCGAAGGGCACGAACTCCTCGTAGATGAGCGGCACGGCCCCGAGCTGCTGCCAGGCCTCCTCGAGCCCATCGGACGTGCGCACCAGCGCCTGTCCTTTCCCGTCGTAGCCCAGGCGGCGCGTCTTCAACATGCCGGGCATGCCGATCGCGCGCGCGGCCCGCGCCAGCTGGCGCGGGGATTCGATGCTGCGCCAGCGCGTGGTGGGAATGCGCAGCCGCTCGAACAGGCGCTTCTCGCGCGCTCGATCCTGAGCGGTCGCGAGGGCTGCCAGCGAGGGGCGCACCGGACAGCCGAGCGCATCGAGCGGCTCGACGGGAACGTTCTCCCAATCGAAGGTGACCACATCCGCGCGCGCGCCGAGCTCGGCGAGCCGCTGCCGGTCGGTGAACTCGGCGCACAGGAGCGGGGCGACCTGCCCCGCCGGGGCACTCGGCGAGCGATCGAGAAAGACGAAGTCGAGCCCGAGCGGATAGCCCGCCAGGGCGAGCATGCGGCCGAGCTGGCCGCCGCCCATCACGCCGATGGTCATGACTTGCTCGCGCTGCGCGGGTCGGGATGCTTGAGCACCGAGGCGGTCTGACGCTCGCGGAACGCGCGCAGTGCCTGCTCGATCGAGGGATGTTTGAGAGCGAGAATCTGCGCGGCGGCGAGCGCCGCATTGACGGCCCCTGCCCCGCCGATCGCGAAGGTCGCAACGGGCACGCCCGCGGGCATCTGCACGATGGACAGCAAGGAGTCGAGCCCGCTCAGGGCTTGCGATTGCACGGGTACTGCGAGCACCGGTAGAAGCGTCTTGGCGGCGGTCATCCCCGGGAGATGCGCGGCGCCTCCGGCGCCGGCGATGATGACCTCCAGGCCACGCTCCCGGGCGGTTGCGGCATACTCGAAGAGCAGATCGGGTGTGCGGTGCGCCGACACCACGCGCACCTCCCAGGGGACTTGCAGCTCATCGAGCGTTTCGCCCGCGCGGCGCATGGTGTCCCAATCAGAGGCGGAGCCCATGATGATGCCGACCAGAGCTTGCATGGTGCCATTGTAGCTTCCGCCTTGGAGCCTGTCCGACCCTTTGCGGCCGATCGGCACTCGAGCGATGCCTGGTCAAACGGCCGGTAGGGCCAATCTATCGGATCAGACATGAGCTATTGGAACAGGGTGCGCAGCATTCGGAACAGCTGGCGCGGGGCGCCCCCCGCTGCGGTCGCGGACTGCGCCTGCTCGGCGCGGGCCGCGGCGATCGCGCTGTGCCAGGCATTGCGGTCGATGTGCGGATGCAGCCGCGCGAGCTCCTCGAGCGTCTCGAGCGGCTGAGCGATCAGGCGCGCCCGCCACGACTCGATCATCCGGAAGCGCGCGGCTTCGAGTGCTGCGCGCGCACGCCGCTCCTCGAGCGCTGCGCGGATCCCCGTCGGGTCGAGATCTCTCATCAGCCGGCCGATGTATTGCCGCTGCCGCGCGCCGGCGCCGCGACTGCGGATCCCGCGCGCCGCGCGGATGGCATCGAGCAGGGGCTCCGGAAGCCCGAGAGGCTCGAGCTGCGCATCGGGCAGGCCGATCAGCTCCTCCCCGAGCTGCTGCGCAGCCTGCGCGGTGCGCTTGCGCGCGCTCTTGCTGGGCGGGGGCGCCTCGGGCGGCCCTGGATCCTGGTCGGAAATTGTCGCATCTCCCCCATGCCGGGAACCGCTACAATTCTGCGGCAGCCAGCAGCAGAAATCAGCACGACCCCATGCCGCAGGAAGTCGATCCAGCAAGAATCCCCGGACTGTCGGACATCGTGAGCCTCGCGCTCGAGGAGGCGCGCCGTTGCGGCGCCACCCAGTGCGAGGCGGATGCGAGCCTGCAGCGCGGGCTGACCGCGACGGTGCGGCTCGGCGAGGTCGACACGGTCGAATACCAGCGCGACCGCGGCCTGGGCGTGACCGTCTATTTCGGCAAGCGCAAGGGCTCTGCAAGCACGGCCGACCTGGCGGCGGCAGCGGTGCGTGCGACGGTCGAGAAGGCTTGCGCGATCGCGCGCTTCACCGCCGAGGATGCGGCTGCAGGGCTCGCCGATCCGGAGGATCTGGCTCGGCAGATTCCCGATCTGGATCTCTATCACCCCTGGGACATCGAGCCCGACGACGCCGTCGCCCTGGCGCGCGCATGCGAAGCCGCCGGACTCGCAGTCGATGCGAAGCTGACGAACTCCGAGGGCGCCTCGGTCTCGAGCCAGCGCGGCGTGCGCGTGTATGGCAACTCGCACGGGTTCTTGAGCGGCTATGCGAGCACCTCGCACACCGTCAGCTGCGTGCTGCTCGCCCAGCAAGGCGAGGACATGCAGCGCGATTACTGGTACTCGACGACGCGCGACCCGGGCGACCTGGACGATACCGAGAGCATCGGCCGGCACGCCGGGGAGCGGGCGGTCGCCCGGCTGGGCGCGCGCAAGCTCGCCACGCGCCGGGCGCCGGTGGTGTTTGCACCGGAGATGGCGCGGGGCCTGTACCGCAGCTTCCTGGGCGCGGTGCGCGGCGGGAGCCAGTATCGCAAGGCCTCCTTTCTGCTCGACTCGGCGGGCCAGACGATCTTTCCCTCGTTCCTGCAGATCGAGGAGCGGCCGCACATCCACAAAGGCCTCGGCAGCAGCCCCTTCGACGATGAGGGCGTCGCCACGCGCGATCGGCAGCTGGTGAGCGATGGCGTTCTGCAGGGCTATGTGCTCGACAGCTACTCGGCACGCAAGCTCGGCCTGAAGACCACCGGCAACGCCGGCGGCGTGCACAACCTCTTCGTCACCGCGCCGGGCCACACGCTGAGCTTCGAGGCGTTGCTGCGGCGCGCCGGGGACGGGCTGTTCGTCACCGAGCTCATGGGCCAGGGCGTCAACCCGGTCACCGGCGATTATTCCCGCGGCGCGAGCGGCTACTGGGTGCAGGATGGTGCCCTGACTTTCCCGGTGCATGAGGTGACGATCGCGGGAAATCTGCGCGACATGTACCGCAGCGTCGTCGCCCTCGGCGACGATGTCGACTCGCGCGGATCGATCCATACCGGCTCGATGCTCATCGCCGAGATGACCATCGCCGGGGACTGAGCGGGGCGTGCGTTATCCCGAGCGCATCGTGTGCCTCACGGAGGAGACCACCGAGACGCTGTACCTGCTCGGGGAGGACGCGCGCATCGTCGGCATCTCCGGATTCACGGTGCGCCCAGCGCGTGCGCGCAAGGAGAAGCCGCGCGTGTCGGCCTTCACCAGCGCGCGCATCGACCGCATTCTCGCTCTGCAGCCCGACCTGGTCCTCGGGTTCTCGGACCTGCAGGCACCGATCGCCGCGGATCTCATCCGTGCCGGAATCGAGGTCCATATCTTCAACCAGCGCAGCATCGGGGAGATCCTGCGCATGGTGCGCATGCTCGGAGGTCTCATCGGGTGTCAGGGGAAGGCCGAGGCTCTCGCGCTGCAGCTGCAGGAGGGACTGGAGCAGGTGGAGCGGCGTGCGCGGTCGTTCCCCGCGCGCCCGCGGGTGTACTTCGAGGAGTGGGACGAGCCGCAGATCTCCGCCATCCGCTGGGTCTCGGAGCTGATCGGTGCCGCCGGCGGCGAGGATTGCTTTCCCGAGCTTGCGAGGGAGCCGCTCGGCAAGCGCCGCATCATCGCCGATGTGATGGAAGTGCCGCGGCGGGCGCCCGACATCATCCTCGCCTCGTGGTGCGGCAAGAGATTCCGTCCCGAGCGCATGCTCGCGCGTCCGGGCTGGCAGGCGATCCCCGCGGTGCGCAGCGGCTTCGTGCGCGAGGTGAAGTCGGCGATCATCCTGCAGCCCGGACCTGCGGCGCTCACCGATGGCGTGCGCAAGATCCAGGAGGTGATCGCGGAGTGGTCCGCTAGCGCTCGGCAGGCCCCGTCAGCCGGGCAAGCGCCTCGAGGTACTTCTCGCTCGTTCGCGCGATGATCTCCGCCGGCAGGCGCGGGCCCGGGGCTGTCTTGTCCCAGTCGAGAGTCTCCAGGTAGTCGCGCACGAATTGCTTATCGAAGCTCGGCGGGCTCACCCCCGGGCGGTAGCGGTCCGCGGGCCAGAAGCGCGAGGAGTCCGGAGTGATGACCTCATCGATGAGGGTCAGCCGGCCGTCCCGATCGATGCCGAACTCGAACTTGGTATCCGCGATGATGATGCCGCGGGCGCGGGCATGCTGGGCCGCGAACGTATACAGCGCCAGCGCTGCGCGCCGGACCTCGCTCGCACGCTCGGGCCCGACCAGCCGCTCGAGCGCGGCGAAGGAAATGTTCTCATCGTGCGAGCCGGCGGGAGCCTTCGTCGCGGGCGTGAAGATCGGTTGCGGCAACTGAGCGGCAAGCTCGAGCCCGGGGGGCAGGCAGATGCCGCAGACCGAGCCCCTCGAGCGGTAGTCCTTCCAACCCGATCCGATGAGGTAGCCGCGCACGACGGCCTCGATCGGCAGCGGCTGCAGGCGCCGCACGATGACCGCGCGGCCTGCAAGCAGCGCAAGCTCGTCGGGGGTGTGCACGGCATGCTCGAGCGGCAGTCCGGTCAGATGGTTGGGAATGATGTGCCGGGTGCGCTCGAACCAGTAATTGGAGATTTGATTGAGGACGCGGCCCTTGTGCGGGATGGGATCGGGAAGCACCACGTCGAAGGCCGACAGCCGGTCGGTGGTGACGATCAGCAGCGTGTCGGCGTCGATCGCGTAGCTGTCGCGCACCTTCCCCTCGTGGATTTTCTCGAGGCTCGAGAGCGCGGTGCGGTAAACGATGTCGGGGACCATGACCCGGTAATATAAGCCCTTGTATGGCGCAATGGACCGGCAAAGTCGTCGGTGGAGTGCTGGGCGCGCTGGCGCTCGGCCCTGTCGGGGCCGCGCTCGGCGTGATCCTCGGCCATCAGTTCGACACCAGCTCGGCGGGGCCGCAACCCGCGGGTCCCGCGCTGGATGCGGCGGCGGTCGGCGATCTGTTCTTCCGCACCACCTTCCAGGTGATGGGCCACATCGCCAAAGCACACGGCCGCGTCTCGGAGCAGGACATCGAGGCCGCCCGCGGCGTGATGGCCGAGCTGCGGCTCGGTCCAGCGCAGGTGCGCGCTGCGATCGCGCACTTCACCGCAGGCAAGCAACCCACATTTGCGCTCGATGCGGCGCTGACAACCCTCGCACGGGCCTGCGTGGGCCGGCCGGACTTGCTGCGCGTGTTCGTCGAGCTGCAGCTGCGCGTGGCGCTCGCCGGCCGCGACCTGGATGCGACCGCGCGCGCTCTGCTGCAACGGATCGCCGCACGACTCGGGATCTCTCTGCTCGAGCTGGCGCAGATGGAGGCAGTGCTGCGCATTCGCCGCGGCAGCTTCTCGGGCGCGAGGTCGCGGGCGAGCGCCGCCAGCGACCTCGCTCAGGCCTACCGCGTGCTGGCGGTGGAGCCTACCGCGGACGACGAGGAAGTCGCCAAGGCCTACCGCCGGCAGTTGAGCCGCCATCACCCCGATAAGCTGAAGGCGAACGGTCTGCCCGACTCGATGATCGAGCACGCAAAGCAGCGGACGCAGCAGATCATCGAGGCGTACGAGCTCGTTCGCGAGCGGCGTGGCTTGTAGTCACGGTACGCGCCGGGTATTGCTACACTTTCAGCCATGCAACCGAGCTGGATTGCCCCGTCGATTCTGTCGGCCGACTTCGCCCGCCTGGGCGAGGAGGTGCGCGCCGTGCACGAGGCGGGCGCCGATCTCATCCACTTCGACGTGATGGACAATCACTACGTGCCCAACCTCACGGTGGGGCCGGTCGTGTGCGAGGCCCTGCATCGACACGAGCCCGAGGCGCTCATCGACGTGCACCTCATGATCGCTCCGGTCGACCGCATCGTTCCGGATTTCGCACAGGCGGGCGCGACGTATATCAGCTTCCACCCCGAGGCGACCGAGCACATCGATCGCACCATTCATCTGATCCGTGAGCATGGTTGCCGCCCGGGCCTGGTATTCAATCCGGCGACACCGCTCAGCTTCCTCGACTACACGCTCGAGGAGCTCGACATGGTGCTCATCATGTCGGTGAACCCCGGGTTCGGGGGGCAGCGCTTCATCCGGTACGCCCTGGACAAGATCGCTGCCACGCGGCAACGCATCGATGCGCTCGGCAAGCCCATTCGCCTGGAGGTGGACGGGGGCGTCAAGGTGGAGAACATCGCGGAGATCGCGCGAGCCGGGGCCGATACGTTCGTCGCGGGATCGGCAATCTTCGAAAGCGGAGACTACCGCAGCACGATCGGCGCCATGCGCCGACAGATCGAGCGGAGCGAGCGGCGGCCCTGAGATCCCCGGTGCCGGCGCCGGCCTTCTTCAATCCTCGTCGTCGTCGTCGTCATCCTCGTCGTCGACGATCTGCGCTGCCTTGGTGGCGGTCGGCTTCGCAGGAATGATGACGGGTCGCGTCTTCATCTTCGGCCGGGCGTTGAACACCACGATCGTCTTGCCGGTCGCCCGCAGCAGCCCCTGCTCCTCGAGCACCTTGAGCACCCGCCCCGCCATCTCGCGCGAGCACCCCACGAGGCGCGACAGCTCCTGGCGGCTGACCTTGATCTGCATGCCCTCCGGGTGCGTCATGGCATCCGGCTCGCCGCACAGATCCATGATGGCGTGGGCCACGCGGCCCGTCACATCGACGAAGGCGAGATCTCCGAGCTTGCGATTGGTGCGGTCGAGCCGGGTGGCGAGCTGGGTGGCCAGCTCGAAGATGAGGCCCGGACTTTCCGCCGCGATCTGCCGGAAGCGTGGGTAGGTCATCTCGGCGAGCTCGCACTGATTGCGCGTGCGAACCCAGGCGCTGCGGGTCGGCTGCTCGTAGAAGAGGCCCATCTCGCCGAAGAACTGGCCTTTGTTGAGGTAGGCGAGGACCATCTCGTTGCCTTCTTCGTCCTCGATCATCACCTCCACCGAGCCGCTGATGATGTAGTAGAGGACATCGGGCAAGTCACCCGCGTGGATCACCACCGTCTTGGACGGCACCGTGCGTATGCGGCAGTAGCTCAAAAAGCGGTTGATTGCCGGGATGTCACTCAGCGGCTTGACGTTTTCTTCCATATGTTCGACCCCCAGAGGCGCCTTCGCGCGACACAGCTTTTATACATATGACCACAGAACTGCAAGCACGGGGGCATCTAAAGCCAGTAGGCCGTCCGGGTCATGACTCGAGCGGTCTCTCGCATCAGGGTCCGCACGGGCAGCGGCAGCGCCGCACCCCCAGCGGAACGTGCCTGCGCCCCGTGCCGCGCTTCGTCCTGCCGCATGACCTCCAGGATGGCGCGACTGCGTGCATCGCCGGGGGGCAGCCGGCTCAGGTGCTCGTCCAGGTGCCCCTCGACCTGCCGCTCCGTCTCCCGCACGAACCCCAGGCTTGCCTCGTCGCCGAAGGCGGCCGCCACGGCACCGATCATGAAGGAGCCCGCGTACCAGAGCGGATTGAGGAGGCTCGTGCGGGAGCCCAGCTCCGCGAGACGCGCTTCACACCAGGCGAGGTGATCGGATTCCTCCCGCGCCGCCTGGAGCAGCAGCTCCCGGGTAGCGGGGTTGCGCGCCCCCAAAGCTTGGCCGTGATAGAGCGCCTGCGCGGCAACCTCCCCGGCGTGATTGACGCGCATCAAAGCGGCCGCCTGGCGCTGCTCGGCATCGGACAGGTCGGGGGAGGCCTCGGCAGGCAGGTCCGCGGCCGGATTGGCCCTCGAAGCGCGGACGCAGCCGCTCACCGCCCGCAAGGCCCGGTCGGCGGCCGCGATGAGCGGCTCGAGGAGCCGATCTCGATTCATGGCCCGTAATTATAGACGCGAGCGGGCAGGGCTGCTTTGCATTGGCCGGGTCCCTTGAGTACACTTGCCGCCCTTTTTCGGACCTGGTCCGCGGCTGCTCGAACGAGCCCCCGGCACGGAGTGATCGAGAGTCATCGAGATGCGTACGGCATTCGCCAAGCCCGGCCAAGTCCGGGGCGACTGGTACCTCGTGGATGCGAGCGGCAAGACCTTGGGGCGTCTGGCCTCGCAGATCGCCCATCGCCTGAAGGGCAAGCACAAGCCGAGCTACAGCCCTCACGTGGACATGGGTGATCACATCGTCGTGGTGAATGCGGGCAAGGTGCGCGTGACCGGCCGCAAGCTCACCGACAAGATCTACTACCACCACACCGGCTACATCGGTGGCATCAAGTCGATCGGGCTGGCGAAGCTCCTGGAGGAGCACCCCGAGCGCGCGATCGAATTCGCGGTGAAGGGCATGCTTCCCAAGAATCCGCTCGGCCGCCGGATGTTCAAGAAGCTGCACGTGTTCGCCGGTGGCGAGCACCCCCACCAGGCTCAGCAGCCACAGCCACTCGAGATCTAGTCATGGCAGCCCCACAAAACTATGGCACCGGCCGGCGCAAGACGGCGACCGCCCGGGTTTACCTCAATCCCGGCACGGGCCGCATCACGGTCAACCATCGTCCGCTCGATGAGTTCTTCGGACGCGAGACCGGCCGCATGATCGTGCGCCAGCCGCTCGAGGTGACGCAGCTCGCCGGCAAGTTCGATATCGCAGTTCACGTGAAGGGCGGCGGAATCACCGGTCAGGCGGGCGCCATCCGCATGGGACTCACACGCGCCCTGATCAAGTACGACGAGTCGCTGCGCAAGTCGCTGCGGGTCGCCGGCTTCGTCAGCCGCGATGCGCGCGAGGTCGAGCGCAAGAAAGTGGGCCGCCGCAAGGCGCGTCGCGGGACGCAGTACTCCAAGCGCTAACCGCCAGACGAACCTGTCCGAGCCGCACCGCAAGGAAGGTCTTTGGGGGATCGTCTAGTGGTAGGACAGCGGACTCTGACTCCGTTAACCTAGGTTCGAATCCTAGTCCCCCAGCCACAAACACGAAGGCCCGCTTCTCGCGGGCCTTCGTGTTTGTGCGCCCTAGATCTCGACCACGCCGCTGTCGGTCCCAACGAGCAGCAGGTCGGCCGGGCGGTGCGCGAACAATCCGACCGTCACGACCCCGGGGATCTGATTGAGCGCCGACTCGAGCGCCGGCGGATCGTCCACCGTGAGGCCATGCACATCGAGGATGTGATTGCCGTTGTCGGTGACGAAGTCCCGCCGCCACACACTGCGGCCGCCGAAGTGTGCCAGGTGCCGTGCGACGAGGTTGCGCGCCATGGGGATCACCTCGACGGGTACCGGAAACGCACCCAGCTTCTCGACCAGCTTGGAATCGTCGATGAGACAGACGAACTCGCGGGCAGCCTCGGCGACGATCTTCTCGCGCGTGAGCGCCCCGCCGCCGCCCTTCACGAGGTGGCGGCGACGCGTGGCCTCGTCGGCGCCGTCGAGGTAGAGGGAGAGCTCCGTCAGATCGTTGAGATCGAGAACCTGAACGCCGGCCGCGGTCAGGCGCGCGCTGGTGCCCTCGGAGCTCGAGACTGCTTTCAGGCGACGCGGATGCGCCGCGAGCTCCTCGATCAGGCAGTTCACCGTGGTGCCGGTGCCGATACCGACGGTCGCGCCATCCTTGAGATAGCGCAGCGCCGCCGCAGCCACCTTGCGCTTGTTTTCTGCTGCACTCATCGAGCCTCTCCGATGAAGCTCAAAAACGACAATGCCCGCGTGAGCGGGCATTGTCGTTTCGGATTCGATTCGGTGGGCGCGGAGCGTTGTCCGCGCCCACCGAGTTCAAGGCCTATTTCTTCTTGGAAGCTTTCTTCTTGGCCTTCTTTTTCGCCTTCGCCATTTTGGCTCTCCAGTTGTCGGGTTAGTCCAAGGTCGGAGTATATACACGCAAATCGAAATTACAAGCAAGCACTTGGAGCTCAACACTGCATCCGATGCGATCGAGTTGCGCGCTGCTGCTCGATCGGGATCGAGATTCGCCTCTACTCCATCGAGAGAATGTACTTCCAGTGCGCAGCATCGACCGGCATCACTGAAAGCCGATTGCCCGGGCGCAGCAGGATCATGCCGCGCAGCGCATCGCCGGCATGCTCGCGCAGCTCCTCGAGCGTGATCACACGGGACATGCGCCGCACGAGCATCACATCCACCATGAACCAGCGCGGCGCCTCGCGCTTGCTGTCGGGATCGAAGTGGTGGTGTTTGCGATCGAATGCCGTGGGGTCGGGATAGCCTTCCTTCACGACCTTCACGATGCCGGCGATCCCCGGCACCGCGCAGCTCGAGTGATAGAGGAACGCCTGGTCCCCCCGCTTCATCTGGTCGCGCAGCATGTTGCGCGCTTGGAAGTTGCGCACGCCGTCCCAGGAGGTGGTCTTGCGCGCCGCGCGCTCGAGATCGTCGATGCCGAACGTGCTCGGCTCGGTCTTCAGCAGCCAGAACGACATTCGAGAACACCCTCCTCGGTCACCACGGCGTCGAGGTGCAGGTCATGGGCCGCGCGGGCAATGGGCGCTACGCGCTGCATCGCGAAGCCGATCCCGATGAGCTTCGGCCGGCGCCACGAGTGGCGCACCTTGAGGAAGCCGAACGCGCGATCGTAGTAGCCACCGCCCATCCCGAGGCGCATGCCGGCGCCATCGAAGCCCACCAGGGGCAGGAATACGAGATCGAGCCAGCGAGCGAGGATGGTCTTCGAGGCGCTGGGCTCCAGGATTCCCATCCAGTTCGCCTGCAGGGCACCTCCGGCGGCCACGAAGGTCATCCGGTGATGCCGACGATCGGTGAGGCGTGGCAGGTAGACCTCCGCACCATGCAGACGGGCGATGCGGGCGAGCGGGGCGACACCGAGCTCGTCGCGCAGCGGCGAGTACAGCGCGATGCGCTGGCCGGGATGCAGGTGGAAGTGTCGCTCGATGTGGACAGCCACGCGCCGCTCGGCGTGCGCGCGCAGGTCGGGCGGGATGCTCCGGCGCCTGGCTCGCAGCTGTGCTCGCAATGCCTTGCGTGCGCTCACGAGCTCGGAATTCAATGCGGACTCCCCACACGAAAAACGCCGCCCGCAGGTGCCGTTGCGAACCGTTGCTCTCGAACCAGAGCAACAAGTGGGACGAGCTGCTGCAGGTAAGGCTTTCCGCTCGAGGCGGACTTGCACAATTCTGCGGGCAAGCCCATGAGTCCCGTGGGTGTTTCAATTAGGGTCCGAGGTAACCCGGTCCACTGTCGAACACCGCAGGCGACGCCAATCACACTGTACACGAGCAGCGGCCACCGCGGGAGTGGCGGCGTGCCGAAGCGAGAGTGGGTTCGCAGATCTAGAGCTCGAGCTGCTGGGACTTCTCGAGAGAGGACTCGACGCGCTCGCGCAGCGAGCGCACGCGGCCGGCGAAGTCGCTCTCGAGCTGGCCGTCGCGCTGCTTGAGCTGCAGCAGCTCGTTGGTCAGGTTCAGCGCGACCATCACCGCGATCCGATCGAGCCCGACCACCTTGCCGCTGTCGCGCACTTCGCGCATGCGCGCATTGAGGTACTCGGCGGAGTCGAGCAGGGCGGAGCGCTCCTCGTAGGAGCAAGCGACGACGAACTCCTTGTCCATGATGCGCACGCTCACCCGTGCCGGCTCGGTCGCAGCAGGGCTCATGCGCCGTGCTCGAGTGTCTTCAGCCGGCCGATCATCGCCTCGACGCGGGTGCGCACCTGCTCGTTCTTGTTGAGGAGCGTGGCGCGCTCGTTGGCGAGCGTCTCGTGGCGCTGGCGGAGGGCACGGTTCTCCTCCTTCAGATGCTCCATCGAGGAGGTGAGCTCTTCGATCCGCTTTTCCAGGCGCCTGAGCTCCAGATCGAGCTGCGCCTTTCTTGATTCTGTCATTTGATTGGTTATCGAGCGCTCTCTTCCTGAGCGGTTGACTATAGTGCCGCCCTCTTCCCGCGGTCAATGATCTCGCGGGACCGACCCGGTGAGTTGGGGCATAATGACCGCCAGCATGTCGCTCGTCGAATACGCTGAAATACAGGAGGCGCTCAAGGCGGCGCACTCCCTCACCGAGGCGTCCGAGGCGCATGGAACGCTCGCCGGATGCCTGTGCGCCACGGTGGCGTACCGGTTCGAGGATTGGCTTGCCGAGATCCTGCCGGAGGGGCGAGCGGATCCTCGGGCGACGCGGACGCTGCGCGACCTCTTCGAGCGCACGGCCGGCGCTCTCGGTGAGGACCAGATGGAATTCGCGCCCCTGCTTCCCGAGGATGCCGAGCCGATCGACACCCGGGCGAGCGCCCTGGGGCTGTGGTGCCAGGGATTCCTGTACGGCCTGGGCGCAAGCCCGATCACCGATGCGAGAGAGCTGCCCGGCGAGGCCGGCGAGATCGTGCGCGACCTGTCGGAGATCACACGCGTCGGTGTCGACGAGGCGGACAGTCTCGAATCCAACGAGGGCGCCTACGCGGAGCTGGTGGAGTTCGTCCGCGTGGGTGTGCAGCTGCTGTTCGAGGAGCTCGAGCCGCTCAGAGCGCAACCCCCGCGCTCGGATGACGCTCTGCATTAGGCCACCTCATGATCGTTCCGCCGCGGAAGGAGGAGCTCGCGCGCCGCAGGCGCCAGCTCATGCGCATCATGGGCCGCGACTCGATCGCGATCATCCCCGCGGCCCCCATTCGGCACCGCAACAACGATGTCGAGTATGCGTATCGGCAGGACAGCGATTTCTTCTACCTCACGGGCTTCAACGAGCCGGAGGCCGTGGCGGCGCTGGTGCCGGGGCGCGCGCACGCCGAGTACGTGCTGTTCGTACGCGACCGGGACCCGGAGCGCGAGATCTGGGACGGGCGTCGCGCGGGCACGACCGGAGCGCGGCGCGATTACGGTGCCGACGATGCGTTTCCCATTGCCGATATCGATGAGATCCTGCCCGGGCTGATGGAGAACCGCACGCGCGTGTTCTACGCGATGGGCACGCACCCGGAGTTCGATCAGCGGGTGGTCGGCTGGGTCAACACGCTGCGCGCCCAGGCGCGCAACGGGCGCCATCCTCCGCAGGAGATGATCGCGCTCGATCACGTGCTGCACGATATTCGCCTGTACAAGTCGCGCGCCGAGCTCGGGCTGATGCGCGAAGCCGCACGCATTGGTACCGCAGCGCACGTACGCGCAATGCGGGCGTGCCGTCCGGGCCTCACCGAGTACCAGATCGCGGCGGAGATCGTGCACGAGTTCAATCGCCACGGCGCCGACCTGTCCTATCAGCCGATCGTCGGGGGCGGTGTGAACGCCTGCATCCTGCACTACCGTGAGAACAGCGAGCGGTTGCGCGACGGCGACTTGCTGCTGATCGATGCAGGGTGCGAATACGGGTGCTATGCGTCCGACATCACGCGCACGTTCCCGGTGAATGGACGCTTCACGCCCGAGCAGCGCGCCATCTACGAGATCGTTCTGGAGGCCAATCTCGCGGCGATCGCCAAGGTGCGTCCCGGGAACTCGTGGAACGACCCGCACACGGCCGCCGTGCGCGTGGTGACGCAGGGCCTGGTGAGGCTCGGACTGCTGAAGGGACGCGTCCCGACACTCGAACGCGCAGGAGCGTACCGTCGCTTCTTCATGCACCGGACGGGGCACTGGCTCGGCATGGATGTGCATGACGTGGGTGATTACAAGGTGGGCGATGCGTGGCGGGTGCTCGAGCCGGGCATGGCGTTGACGATCGAGCCCGGCATCTACATCTCTCCGTCCCAGCGCGGCGTGCCACGACGCTTCCGCGGCATCGGCGTTCGTATCGAGGATGATGTGGTCGTCACCCGGGGCGAGCCGGAGGTCCTCACGCGCGCAGCGCCCAAGGATCCGCGAGCGATCGAAAAGCTCATGACCCATTGAGGCATGCGGCGGGGCGGCATGGACGATTTCGATGTTGCCGTCGTGGGTGGAGGACTGGTCGGGGCGAGCCTCGCGCTCGCTCTGGCGCCCACACGCCTGAGGACGGTGCTCATCGAGGGCGTCGCGCCGGGCTCCAATGCGCAGCCGAGCTTCGATGAGCGCACGACCGCGCTCGGCAATGCCAGCCGACGGATCTTCCAATCCCTTGGAGTGTGGGAGCCGATCGAATCCGGCGCCGCGGCCATTCGCGCCATCCATGTGTCCGATGCGGGACACTTCGGATTTGCGCGCCTGGAGGCCCGTGAGCACGGCATCGAGGCATTCGGCTACGTCGCGGCCAATCGTCTGATCGGAACGGCGCTCTGGGGAGGCCTCACATCCGCCCGGCGGATCGCGTTGCGCCTGCCCGCAACGCTCGAGCAGGTACACATCGAGCCCGAACGAGTGGTGCTCTCGCTGCGCGCGGCAGAGCACGCCGAGCAGATTGCGGCGCGGCTGGTGGTTGCGGCCGACGGCGCCGATTCCAAGGTGCGGCAGGCCGCCGGCATCGAGGCCGAGGTCAGGGACTACGGACAGGTGGCGGTGGTGAGCAATGTCGCCTGCGACCGGCCGCACGACGGCACGGCATTCGAGCGCTTCAATCCCGCCGGACCCATGGCGCTCCTTCCGCTTCGCGACGGCACCTACACGGCCGTGTGGGCCCGAGCTCCGGCGCAGGCAGAGCGGGCCCTCGCGCTCGAGGAGCGCGAGTTTCTCGCGCAGCTGCAGCTGCACTTCGGCTGGCGCGCGGGGAGGTTCCTCAGCAGCGGCCGCCGCGCGGCCTATCCGCTGCGACTCACCCGCGCATCGGCGGCCGTGCGCTCCCGCACGGTGCTCATCGGCAACGCGGCCCAGGCACTGCATCCGGTCGCAGGTCAGGGCTTCAATCTCGGCCTGCGCGATGCGGCGCAGCTCGCCGAGACCCTCGCAGGCGCGAGCGGCGATCCCGGCGCCCCCGGGGTGCTCGCATCCTTTGCCGAGCAGCGCGCGGTCGATCGTCGCGGCGTCGTCGGCTTCACCGACGGGCTCGTGCGGCTCTTCGGGGATTCGCGGCCCCCCGTGCGGCTCGCGCGCAATCTCGGCTTGCTGCTGTTCGACCTGCTTCCGCCGGCCAAGAGCGCGCTGGCGCGTGTGAGCACCGGCTTCGGCGGCCGCACTCCGCGGCTTGCCAGAGGACTGCCACTCGCGTGAGCCGCGCCGAGGAGACACTCGATGTGCTGGTCGTGGGCGCAGGTCCGACCGGAGCCTGCGCCGCCGCGCTGCTCAAGCGCGAGGCGCCCCAGCTGAGCGTTGCGATCCTCGAGCACGCCCGGCCGGAGGCACCGCCAAGAGGCGCACCGCTCGATGTGCGCGTGTCGGCGCTCTCGCGCGCGAGCGAGCGCATTCTGACCCGCGCGGCCGCCTGGGGGCGTATCGCTCCCGAGCGCGTGCAACCCTACGAGCGCATGCGCGTGTGGAACGAGATGGCCGGAGCGCGTGCCAACGTGCTGGTGTTCGATGCGGCCGAGGCGGGGGAGCCCAATCTCGGCCACATCGTCGAGAACCGCCTCGTTCAATGCGCGCTCATCGAGGCGTTCGAGTCCTCCGGAGGGCGCCTCATCGAAGGTGATCTGCTGGGATTGCGCGTGCAGGAGGAGCACGTCGAGGCGCAAACGGCCACCTCGCAGCTGAGCGCGCGGCTCGTGATCGGCGCGGACGGTGCACGCTCGGCGGTGCGCAGCGCGATCGGCCTGACCGCGGAGGTCTCAAGCTACGGTCAGATCGCCATCGTGGCCAATGTCGCGACCGAGCGCCCTCACGAGCGCACGGCCTGGCAGCGCTTTCTCGGGCGCGGGACCCTGGCGTTGCTGCCGCTCGCAGACGGCTCGAGCTCGATCGTATGGTCGGCCGACGAGGAGGTGGCGTCGGCATTGCTCGATGCGCCCCCCGAGAATTTCGCGCGTGAGCTTGCCAGACAGTCCGAGGAGGTACTCGGCGCCGCGCAGCTGCTGACCGATCGCCTCTCGTTCCCGCTCAGCAGGATGGCTGCACACCGCTATACCGCACACCGCGCGGCGCTCATCGGCGATGCGGCCCACGTGGTGCATCCGCTCGCGGGACAGGGGGTGAATCTCGGCTTGCTCGATGCCGCGGCGCTTGCGCAGGTACTCGCTTGCGCCTGTGCGGAGCGGGAGGATCCGGGCGCCGAGCGCATCCTGCGGCGCTACGAGCGCTGGCGCAAGAGCGAGACGCAGCTCATGGCGCTCGCGATCGACGCATTCGATCGCTTCCTCGCGCACGGCTCGGGGCCGCTGTCGCTGCTCGCGCAGCGCGGACTCGCATGGGTGGATCGCAGCGCCGAGGTGAAGCGCGCCTTCATCATGCGCGCACTCGGGGTGAGCGGAGAGCTGCCGGAGGCGGCGCGCCGAGCGGCTCCGCCGGGCATCAGCTGATCGGAATGCGGTCGATCTTGGCGGCGCAGATGAAGTCGTTCTCCGACAGCCCATCGATCGCGTGCGTCGTGAAGCGCACGCGGCATGAGCCGTAGCCGACCTCCAGATCGGGGTGGTGATCCTCGAGGTTCGCGATGTGCGCGAGCGCGTTCACGAAGCTCATCGTGCGGTAGAAATCCTTGAACTTGAACTCGCGCCGGATCGACCTGGCATCCTCCGCGAGTCCCCACTCGGTCGAGAGCTGCTTGAGGAGGTCGGCCGCCTGGCCACGCGTGAGCGGCTGAACGCCGCCCTCACAGGGCTTGCACTTCTTCTGCTCGAGCTGCGTCATGCGGGCGGGGCGCTCCATCAGACATTCGGCCGCCGGGGATACCTGCGCACGATGTACTGCTCCAGGAGCTCCTGAAACTCCTCCGCGATGCGCTCGCCCTTCAGCGTGACCGTTTTCTCGCCATCCTCGTACACCGGCGCCACCGGGCGCTCGCCGGTTCCCGGAAGGCTGATCCCGAGGTTCGCGTGCTTGCTCTCCCCGGGGCCGTTCACGACACAGCCCATCACCGCGACCGTCATGTCCTCGACACCCTCGAAGGAGCGGCGCCACTCGGGCATGCGATGCCGGATGTGCGTCTGGATGCGCTGTGCGAGCTCCTGGAAGTAGCTGCTCGTCGTGCGTCCGCACCCCGGACAAGCTGTCACGAGCGGCGTGAAGGAGCGCAGGCCCATGGTCTGCAGGATCTCCTGAGCCACGATCACCTCTTGGGTGCGATCCCCGCCGGGCTCCGGGGTGAGCGAAACGCGGATCGTGTCCCCGACGCCCTCCTGCAGCAGCACCGACATTCCTGCGGTGGAGGCGACGATGCCCTTCGATCCCATGCCCGCCTCGGTGAGGCCGAGATGCAGGGGAAAGTCGCACCGGGAAGCGAGGTCGCGGTAGATGGCGATGAGATCCTGCACCCCGCTCACCTTGGCGGAAAGGATGATCCGGTCGCGGGGCAGGCCGAGCTCGATCGCGCGCTCGGCGCTGTTCAGAGCCGAGAGCACCACGGCGTTGCGCGTGACCTGCCGCGCATCGAGCGGCTGCGCCAGCGCCGAGTTCTCATCCATCAAGCGCGTGAGCAAGTCCTGATCGAGGCTGCCCCAGTTCACCCCGATGCGCACCGGCTTGCCGTAGCGGCACGCCACCTCGATCATCTCGGCAAACTGCGGGTCGCGCTTGCTGCCGCGGCCGACGTTGCCCGGATTGATGCGGTATTTGGCCAGCGCCTCGGCGCATGCGGGCTCCTCGCGCAGCAGCTTGTGGCCGTTGAAATGAAAGTCGCCGATGAGCGGCACCGACACGCCCAGCTGCGCGAGCCGCTCGCGGATGGGCGCAACCGCGGCGGCAGCCTCGCTCGTATTGACCGTGATGCGCACCAGCTCGGAGCCCGCCCGGGCGAGCGCCTTGACCTGCTGGGCGGTGGATTCCACGTCGGCCGTATCGGTGTTCGTCATCGACTGCACGACGATGGGATTCGGTCCACCCACGCGGACCGAACCGACGGCGACAGAGACAGAGGAGCGGCGGCTGATCGACATAACCCGGTATTCTACCCGCCCCGAGGCCCATGGAAGATGACAGCTTTGACGGGGCCGCCAGCGCCCCAAGTTGGGAGGCATGGGGGGCTGCTGTTATGATTTCTCATGGGTCGTCGCACCCCGCTTTTCGACTTGCACCACTGCCTGGGCGCCCGGTTGATCGATTTCGGCGGCTGGGAGATGCCCGTGAATTACGGCTCCCAGATCGAGGAGCATCACGCGGTCCGGCGCTCCGCGGGGGTGTTCGACGTCTCCCACATGGGCATCCTCGATGTGCGGGGCCCCGATGCCCAGGGGCTCCTCGAGGTGCTCATCGCCAATGACGTGCGCAAGCTGCGCTCGCGCGGCAAGGCACTCTACAGCTGCATGCTGAATCCCTCGGGCGGCGTGCTCGATGATCTGATCGTCTACTTCCTCGGCGAGGATTCCGGGCCGCGCTTTCGGGTGGTGGTCAACGCGGGGACGCGCGATCGCGATCTCGCCTGGATACGCGAGCAGGCGCGCGAGCGCAACGTCACCCTCACCGAGCGGACCGAGCTTGCGCTCATCGCCCTGCAGGGACCGGCCGCGGCGGAGCGGCTGCGCGAGCTGCTCGCCGCTGGTCGGCACGGCCCGGGCGACCCCGAGCGCGCGCTCGGGCTCAAGAGCTTCGAGGCAGAGACCCTCGGGAGCTGGTTCATCGCGCGTACCGGTTACACCGGAGAGGATGGCTTCGAGATCGCGATGCCGAGTGCCGATGCGCCGCAGGCATGGCGGGCCCTGAACGCCCGCGGCGTCGCATCCTGCGGGCTCGGAGCGCGCGATACGCTGCGCCTGGAGGCCGGCATGAATCTGTACGGCCAGGACATGGACGAGAGCACTCACCCGTTCGAGTCCGGACTCGCCTGGACGGTGGCGCTGGAGCCGGGCGGACGCCGATTCATCGGGCGCAGCGCTCTCGAGGCCGTGCTCGCCGAGGGCTCCAAGCGCGAGCTCGTCGGGCTCGTGCTCGAGGATCGGGGAGTGCTGCGTGCGCATCAGCGCGTGATCGCGGCGGGCGGCGAGGGGCTCGTGACGAGCGGCACGTTTTCCCCGACGCTCGAGCGCTCCATTGCGCTCGCTCGTGTGCCCGCCGGCACGCGCGGGCGCGTGCAGGTCGACGTGCGCGGCAAGGCCTTGATGGCGCGGGTCGTGAAGCCGCCGTTCGTGCGGCACGGCCGCTCCCTGATTTCCACCTGAGCGACAAACGAGGGCCTCCAGATGAGCGAGATACCGGGCGATCTGCGCTACACCAAGACTCACGAATGGGTGCGAGTGCTCCCCGATGGGCTGGTCGAGGTGGGCATCACCGATCATGCGCAACATGCGCTCGGCGACCTGGTGTTCGTGGAGGTGCCCGAGGCGGGGCGCAAGGTGGCCGCGCGCGACCCGCTCGCGGTGGTCGAATCGGTGAAGGCCGCATCCGATGTCTACAGTCCCCTCGCCGGGGAGGTGATGGCGGTGAACGGCGGCCTCGCATCCGAGCCCGAGCGCATCAATCGCGAGCCCTACGCCTCGGGATGGATCGCACGGCTGCGTCCGAGCGATGCGGCGGCCCTCTCGAGCCTCTTGAGCGCCGCGGACTACGGCAAGGTGCTCGAGGCGGAGGGCGAGTAGATGGCGTTCATTCCCCACACGCCCCAGGACGTGGCGGAGATGCTCGCCGAGATCGGCGTCGAGAGCATCGAGCAACTCTTCGACGAGATTCCCTCCGCCATCCGCGTGGCAGACCTCCCGGGGATCCCGGATGCCTTGAACGAGATGGAGATCGGCAAGCTCATGACGCAGCGTGCGAGCTGCGACGGCCAGCCGTTGAGCTTCCTCGGCGCCGGCGCCTACGAGCATCACATTCCCGCTGCCGTGTGGGCGATCGCAACGCGCGGGGAGTACTACAGCGCCTACACCCCGTACCAGGCCGAGGCGAGCCAGGGCACGCTGCAAACGATCTACGAGTTCCAGACGATGATCGCGAGCCTCACGGGCATGGCGGTCGCGAACGCATCTCTCTACGACGGTGCATCGGCGTTCGCCGAGGCGCTCCTGATGGCAGTGCGCATCCATCGCAAGTCGAGCTCGCTGCGGGTTCTGGTGCCGCGCGCCGTGCATCCCCACTATCGGGCAGCCGCGCGCTCGATCACAGGCCATCAGGGCATACGGCTGGAGGAGCTGGCATACGATCAGTTGAGCGGACGCACCCCCGTCGAGGCCCTGGCGGCCTTCGAGCGCGAGGACATCGCAGCCCTCGCCATTCAGCAGCCGAACTTCTTCGGTGTGCTCGAGGATGTGGATGCACTGAGCGATTGGGCGCGCCGCCGCGCAATCCCGGTGGTCGCCGTCGTCAATCCAACCTCGCTTGCGCTGCTGAAGCCCCCGGGAGCCTGGCGCGGGCCCGCGGACGTGGTGGTCGGGGAGGGGCAACCCCTCGGTGTGCCGCTCTCATCGGGGGGTCCCTATTTTGGATTCATGGCGACCCGCACGGAGCACGTGCGGCAGATGCCCGGGCGGATCGTCGGTCGGACCCTCGATGCAGCCGGGCAGCCCGGCTTCACGCTCACGCTCCAGGCGCGCGAGCAGCACATCCGCCGCGGTCGCGCCACCTCGAACATCTGCACCAATCAGGGCCTGATGGTCACGGCCGCGACCGTGTACCTGTCGCTCATGGGAGCGCGCGGACTCGAGCGCGTGGCAGCCGCGTGCCACGCGCGCACGCGTGAGCTCGTGAGCACGCTGTCTCGCATTCCGGGAGTTCGGTCGGCCTTCTCGGCGGCTCATTTCCACGAATGCGTGCTGCAGCTCGATCGCCCGGTGGCGCCGGTGCTCGAGCAGCTCGCCCAGCGCGACATCCTCGCGGGGCTGGACCTGAGTCCGCACTACCCGGAGCTCGCGCATGCGCTGCTCGTGTGCGCGACCGAGACCAAGACCAGCGCCGACATTCGCACGCTCGCCAGCGCGGTGCGCGAGGCGCTCACCGCCGAAGCGGCCGCTTGACCGACGGACCCCGAATACCATGCCACTGCGTGAAAAGCTGATCTTCGAGTACTCACGGCCGGGCCGCGGCGCGCTGGATCAATGGCCGCGCGAGTCGGGCGGCCCTGCCGCCATTCCCGGCGAGCTTGCGCGGGCCGAGCGGCCGTTGCTTCCCGAGGTGAGCGAGCTCGATGCGGTGAGGCATTTCACGCGGCTCTCGCAGCTGAACTTCTCGATCGACACGCACTTCTACCCGCTCGGGTCGTGCACGATGAAGTACAACCCCAAGGCCTGCAACGCCTACGCGATGCTGCCGCAGTTCCTCGGGCGGCATCCGCTTGCGCCGGAGTCGCATGGCCAGGGCTTCCTCGCGTGCATGCATGAGCTGCAGGAGATGCTGCGCGCGGTGACGGGCATGCAGGCGGTCTCGCTCACGCCCATGGCGGGCGCGCAGGGTGAGTTTGCAGGCGTTGCGATGATCCGCGCGTATCACCGCTCGCGCGAGGATCACGCACGCAAGGAGATCATCGTTCCGGAGGCCGCGCACGGCACCAACCCGGCCACGGCGACGATGTGCGGCTGCATCGTGAAGGAGATTCCGGTCGACGCCGAGGGTGACGTGGACATGCAGGCGTTGCAAGCTGCAGTGGGGCCCGCGACCGCCGGCATCATGCTCACCAATCCCTCCACGCTCGGGGTCTTCGAACGCCGGATCGTCGAGGTCGCCGAGATCGTGCACGCCGCCGGCGGCTTGCTCTACTACGACGGGGCGAACCTCAACGCGATCCTCGGGAAGGTGCGGCCTGCGGACATGGGCTTCGATGTGATCCACATGAATCTGCACAAGACGTTCTCTACACCGCACGGAGGCGGCGGCCCCGGAGCCGGAGCGGTGGGCGTCAGCAAGCGGCTCGAGCCGTTCCTGCCGATCCCGATCGTCGGCAAGGAGGCCGAGCGCTACCGCTGGATCACCGAGCGCGACCGGCCTCAATCGATCGGGCGCCTGTCGGGCTTTGCCGGCAACGCGGGCGTCCTGCTGCGCGCCTACATCTATATGCGCTTGCTCGGGCGCGAGGGGATGAGGCAGGTCGCCGAGCATGCGACGCTCAATGCGAACTACCTCCTCGCAAGGCTCGCCCGCGCGGGCTTCGAGCCTGCGTACCCGGCGCGCCGCGCAAGCCACGAGCTGATCGTGACGCTCAGGCGCCTGGCGCGCGAGCGCGAGGTGACCGCGATGGACTTCGCCAAGCGGCTGCTCGACTACGGCTTCCATGCGCCGACGACGTATTTCCCGCTGCTCGTGCCCGAATGCCTGCTCATCGAGCCGACGGAGACCGAGACCCGAGAGACTCTCGATGCGTTCGTCGATGCCATGACAGGCATCGCGACGGAGTCGCGCAAGGATCCCGAGCGCGTGCGCAGCGCACCTCACACGATGGTGGTCCGCCGCCTGGACGATGTGCGCGCCGCGAAGCAGCTGGATCTCACATGGAAGCCCGGCGGCCGGACCGCGTAGCGATGCGCGAGCACGAATCCTCGAGCGGCACGTCGCGCGCCGCGTACGCCCTCGACGACCCCGGTCTGCGCCGCGTCAAGCGCACCGGCTTCAAGCGGGTGATCCTGGCGGGCGGGGCGAGCTGGCGGGGGCTGGTGGGCGCATTCCGCGACGAGGCCGCCTTTCGCCAGGAACTCGCGCTCGCCGCGCTCGTCATACCCCTGGGACTGTGGCTCGGTCGCACGGCAGTCGAGCGCGCACTGCTCGTCGCACCGATGCTGAACCTGCTCATCGTGGAGCTCATCAACACCGCGATCGAGGCGGTGGTCGATCGGATCGGGCTCGAGCGCAACCCGCTCGCCGGGCTTGCGAAGGACATCGGCTCGGCAGCGGTATTCATGTCGTTCGTCCTGCTCGGCACCCTCTGGCTGATCGTGCTCTGGGGACACTGAGGATTCATGGCTTTCATACGCAGCGCCCGCTGTGGCGCCTTGCTCCTGACCCTGATCGCTGCGGCAAGCGCCGGGCAGCCCCCGGCGGGCACGCCCGCCACCGCTCCGGCGGCCCAGGCGCACCAGGCCCAGGAGCTGGTTCAGCAGGCCGCAGCGCTCGAGGAGAACCCCGACTGGGCGGTCACGCTCAAGCAGATTGCCAGCAGCGTCGTTGCAATCGATGTGGACTCCACGCGCGCCTTCGACACCGAGTGGAACTCCACCGCCGAGGCGACCGGCTTCGTGGTGGATGCCGAGCGAGGACTCATTCTCACCAACCGGCACGTCGTGACACCCGGGCCGGTCACCGCGGAGGCGACCTTCCTCAATCGCGAGGAGGTTCAGCTCTATCCCGTGTACCGCGATCCGGTGCACGACTTCGGCTTCTACCGCTACGACCCGAAGAAGCTGCGCTTCATCCACCCCAAGGCGCTCGCGCTGTATCCCGAAGGCGCGCAGGTGGGGCGTGAGATCCGCGTGGTGGGCAACAATGCCGGCGAGCAGCTCTCGATCCTCGCGGGCACGCTTGCGCGGCTCGACCGGCAGGCACCCGAGTACGGCATTGCGCACTACAACGACTTCAACACGTTCTACTTGCAGGCTGCATCCGGGACCTCCGGAGGCTCCTCGGGCTCGCCGGTCATCGACATCCGGGGACGGGTCATTGCGCTCAACGCGGGCGGCGCGACCGGCGCGGCCTCGAGCTTCTACCTGCCCCTCGGGCGCGTGCGGCGCGCGTTGCATCTCATCCAGCAAGGCAAGCCGGTCACCCGCGGCACGGTTGCGACGACCTTCGTCTACACGCCCTACGATGAGCTCGAGCGCCTGGGGCTCACGACCGCTACTGAGGAGCAAGCGCGCAAGGCCTTTCCGGTACTGACGGGCATGCTCGTCGTGAGCGATGTGCTGCCGGGCTCCCCGAGCAGCGGGGTCCTGCAGCCCGGCGACATCCTGGTGCGCGTGAACGGCAGGCTCACCACGCAGTTCGAGCCGCTCGAGGAGGTGCTCGATGCCTCGGTCGGGCACGACGTGGAGGTCGAGCTGCAGCGCGGGGGCAAGACCATCTCGGCGCAGGTGCCCGTCACGGATTTGAACGCCATCACTCCGGATTCCTATCTCGAGTTCGGCGATGCGGTCGTCAACACGATCTCGTACCAGCAGGCGCGCGATTTCAACGTGCCCGTGCGGGGCGCGTATGTCGCGAGCCCGGGCTACGTCTTCGGCTCCGCCGGTGTGCCGCGGGGCGCGGTGATCACCGCGGTGGACTCGCAGCCGGTCGCCACCGTCGAGGACATGGAGCGCGTCATTGCGAAGCTCGGGGACGGGGACCGCGGAACGGTGCGCTACTTCACGATCGAGGAGCCCAACGGGAGCAACCTGCGCTCATTCCGCATGGATCGGCGCTGGTTCCCGGCCCGCTACTGCAAACGCAACGACCGGGAAGGGATCTGGGACTGCACCGACGTTGCGCCCGCCGCCCCCACTCAGGAAGTGAAGGACGGATCGACGGAGTTTCCACGCTACTCCGATCCGCGCCTGCAGCGGCTGGCACCTTCCCTGGTGCTCGTCAACTACGACATGCCGTACTCGGTCTCGGGAGTGACCGAGCACTACTATCACGGCACGGGACTGGTCGTGGATGCGCAGCGCGGGCTCGTGGTGGTCGATCGCAACACGGTCCCCGTCTCGGTGGGCGACGTGACCCTCACGTTCGCCGGAACGCTGCAGGTTCCGGCGCGCGTGGTGTACGTGCATCCGCTGCACAATCTGGCCGTGGTCGAGTACGACCCGAAGCTCATCGGCACCACACCGGTCAAGTCCGCGCAGCTGGCGACGAGCGACCTTCAGACGGGTGAGAACGTCTGGGTCGTGGGCCTTACCGGGGACAGCGAGCTGCGCTCGCGCAACACGCAGGTGGCGAGCATCGATCCCATCGAGCTGCCGCTGTCGCGCACCATGCGCTTTCGCGACACCAACGACGAGGTCGCAGACCTCGTCAACCCGCCGCTCGATTACGACGGCGTGCTGGTCAACGATCGCGATCAGGTGGTCGGGCTGTGGTCGAGCTTCGCGTACGAGAACGGCAGCGAGCTGGAGCAGAGCGAGAAGGGCGTCCCCATCGACCTGGTCGCCGAGATGCTGGATCGGATCCGCACCGGCCGGCCGCTGCATTCACTCGAGGTCGAGCTCGGTCCCATCGCGCTCGCCAATGCGCGCGAGTTCGGACTCTCCGATCAGTGGCTCAAGCGCCTGGAGCAGCACGGCGGGACGCAGCGCCAGGCGCTCGCGGCCGTGCGCCTGGTCGGTGGCTCGCCGGCTTCGCACCTGCTGCAGCAGGGAGACATCCTGCTCGCCATCGACGGCGCGGTGGTCAGTCGCTTTCGCGACGTGGAGCGCGCCGTGGGCGATCGCGATCGCGTGGCCGTGACGGTATGGCGGGCCAATGCTGCACGCACGCTCGAGGTGCCGACGGTGGAGCTCCCCGGCTCGGACGTCCGGCGCATCGTCCAGTGGGCTGGCGCGACGCTGCAGGCGCCTCACCGCCCGATGGCCGCGCAGCGAGGCATTCCACCCGTCGGGGTCTACGTCGCGTACTTCGCCTATGGCTCGCCGGCCGCGCGCTATGCGCTGTATCCGGGCAGGCGCATCATCCAGGTCGACGACACCCCCACGCCCGATCTCGATGCTTTTCTGGCAGCGGTCTCGGGCCGGGCGGACCGCTCCTCGGTGCGCCTGAAGACGGTCACCTGGAACAATGCAGCCGAGGTGATCACGCTCAAGCTCGACAAGCACTACTGGCCAGCGTATCAACTCACCTACACCCCGGCTGGCTGGGAGCGCACTGCGCTCGAGTAGGTCCCTAGCGGGCGGGTTTCACGGGGCGCCACGGGGAGCCTCCCTGGCCGCATCCTGGTCAGGGTGGTCATGCTGCGTCGCGCAAATGCGAAGCGCGTCGCATCGGGCGATGGCGACTTGGGCCGGTACCCGACGCCGGCCTTGGTAAAATCCGCTGCCATGGTCAAGGTGGTCCGAGCAAGTCAGGTCGAGATTGACGCTGCAGTGCAGGCGCTGCGCGACGGCGAGCTCGTGGCATTCCCGACCGAGACGGTGTATGGCCTGGGCGCCAATGCGCAGAATCCGGCCGCGGTGCGCAAGATCTTCGAGGTGAAGGGCCGCCCCGCCCATCACCCCGTCATCGTCCATCTCGACAGCCCGCGGTACCTGCATCGCTGGGTCCGTGAGGTGCCGGAGACCGCGATGAAGCTGGCCGAGCGCTTCTGGCCTGGCCCTCTCACGATCGTAATGCCCCGCGCCTCCCACGTGCACGACATCGTGACCGGGGGCCAGGATACGGTCGCCATCCGCGTTCCCGCACATCCGATGGCCCAGCAGCTGCTCACGGCCTTCGGGGGAGGCATCGCCGCTCCATCGGCCAACCGCTACGGGCGGCTGAGTCCCACGCGTCCGGAGCATGTGCGCGATGAGCTCGGCGATGCGGTTCGAGTGATCCTCGATGGCGGGGAGTGCCAGATCGGGCTCGAATCGACCATCGTCGCGTGCGATGCAGTGCAGGTGCGATTGCTGCGACCCGGCGCGGTGACGGCCTCGCAGCTGGTGGAGACCCTCGGGGACATTGCGCTGGGACCGGATGCGCAGTCGCCGCGGGTTCCCGGCAGCTCCCCGGCGCACTATGCACCGATCACTCCCATGGCCATCGTACCGGCCGGCGAGATCGATGCGCAGGCGGCGGCGTTCTCCATGGGAGGCCGACGCATCGCGGTGCTCGCGCAGCGCCTGCCCCTCAAGGCGCACAAGTACGTCACGTGGGTCAACGCCGGGCGGCGTCCCGAGCAGTACGCGCAGGATCTGTACGCGAACCTGCGCACCCTCGACAAGGCGGGCTGCCAGCGCATCCTCGTGCAGGACGTGCCGCGCGATGAGCGCTGGGACGCGGTACGCGACCGGCTGTTGCGTGCGGCCAGCGACATATCCGATAGTGACGATACAGGCGCGATGGCAGTGCTGCCGTAGTCGACCCTTGTCCGCGAGCCATTCCCGAACCACCCGTTTCATCGATCCGTTTCGTCCCGCCGAGGTCCGCCGGCTGGTGCGCGAGTTCGGCTCGCCGTTGCTGATCGTCGATTGCGAGCGCGTGCGCGCGCAGCTGCGCAAGCTGCGCCGGGCGCTTCCGGGGGTCGATCTGCACTACGCGTTGAAGCCGCTGCCGCACCCGGCCGTGGTGCGCACCGTCATCGAGGAGGGCGCGTTCCTCGATCTGGCCACGACCGGCGAGGTGCAACTTGCGCAGCGCCTCGATGTCGAGCCGCAGCGCTGCATCCACACGCATCCCATCAAGCGCGACGAGGACATCACCAACGCGCTGCACTTCGGCGTGCGGACCTTCGTCGCCGACAATCCCGATGAGGTGCGTAAATTCGAGCGGCTGCGCGGCCGGGCGGACCTGTTGGTGCGCGTCTCGTTCCGCAGTCCCGGAGCCGTCTGCGACCTGTCGCGCAAGTTCGGCTGCGACCCGGAGGATGCGCTCGAGCTCGCGCGCCTCGGTGCCGAGCTCGGTATCGACGTGCGCGGGCTCTCCTTCCACGTGGGCTCGCAGGCGGCGGACTCGGGCAAGCACGTGGAGGCGATCGACGCGTGTGCGCGGCTGCTCGCGACCGGCCGGCGCGAGAAGCTCGGCACCTTCGACACGCTCGATATCGGCGGAGGATTTCCCATCGAGTACCTGCAGCCGGTGGCCGATATCGCGCGGTTCTGCGCACCGATCCGCGCGGCACTCGCGAAGCTGCCGCGGCGCATCCGCGTGATCGCCGAGCCGGGGCGCTACATCGTGGGACCCGCGGCCATCGGCGTCGCCTCGGTCATGGGCCGAGCGCAGCGCGAGGGCCACTGGTGGTACTACCTCGACGACGGGCTGTACGGGTCCTACAGCGGCCAGCTCTACGATCACGCGCGCTATCCCGTCGAGGCGCTGCGCGAGGGCGGGGACCGGCTCCCGGCGGTGCTCGCGGGGCCGACCTGTGACAGCATCGATGTGATCGCCGAAAATCTGATGTTGCCGAAGCTCGAGCCGGGCGATCTCATCGTGGGGCGCTCCATGGGCGCGTACACGTGGGCGAGCGCCTCGGAGTTCAACTTCTTCGCCAGGGCGACGGTGGTCTCGGTGAACTACAAGCCGAACGATACGGGGACGGTGCTCTCGGTGCCGGTCGGAGGGTCGGATCCATGACAAACGATGCGCGCGAGCCGCAAACACAGATCCACCAGCAAGTCGCCGCAGCGCGCGCCGGGCGCGATCCGCGGGTGTCGGCGCGACTGTTCTCGGGCTGGGTCGTGTTCGGTGAGCGTCAGTTCGTGCGCGGCTATGTTCTGCTGCTCCCCGATCCTGTCGTGCCCTCGCTCAATGCGCTGCCGGCGCAGGACCGGGTCCAGTACCTCTCCGACATGGCGCGGCTCGGCGATGCGCTGCTCAAGGTCACCGGGGCCGCTCGCATCAACTACGCGATCCTCGGGAACACGGAGCCCGCCCTGCATGCGCACGTGATCCCGCGCTACCTCAACGAGCCCGAGGCGCTGCGCGCGACCCATCCGTGGGCGTACGACTGGAAGGCGGCGCCCGCTTTCGACCGCGCCGTGCACGGAGCTCTCGCCGAGAGCCTGCGCGCGGAGCTCACCCGCATGGGCGTCACCAAGCCGATGCGCTTCGTTCCGGGCGCGAACGCCGGCGCCTGAGGTGCTCGTCGTCCGCCGGCTGTCGCGCAGCTTCCGCGAGGGCGAGCGCGTGCACCGCGTGATCGACGGCCTGGACCTCGAGATCTCGAGCGGCGGCACGGTCGCGATCAGCGGCCGCAGCGGTTCCGGCAAATCGACGCTGCTCAACCTGCTGGCCGGGGTGGACTATCCCGATGCGGGAACGATCGAGGTGGATGGGCTGGAGGTCGGCTCGCTGCGCGAGCCGGCGCGCACGGAATTCCGCCGCGCCAGCATCGGGTTCGTCTACCAGTTCTTCAATCTCATCCCCACGCTCGATGTGGAGGAGAACGTGCGCCTGGCACTCGAGCTGAACGGTGTGCATGGACGCGAGGCGCGCGAGCGCAGCTGCGCGGCGCTCGCAAGCGTGGGACTGGGCGATCGGCTCGAGAGCCCGGTCGATGTGCTCTCCGGCGGCGAGCAGCAGCGCGTGGCAATCGCCCGCGCGCTCGTCCACGAGCCGAAGCTCGTGCTGGCCGATGAGCCCACGGGCAACCTCGACGAGGCGACCGCCGCGCAGGTCGTGCCGCTCATGCGAGCGCTCGTGAGCGCGCACGGTGCGACGCTCGTGATGGTCACGCACGACCGCGCGCTCGCGGCGACCGCCGACCGCGTGCTTGAATTGCGCGAAGGACGACTGTACTAGCGCTCCGAGCAGTCATGGCGCGCGCACGACATTCCTCGAGGCATCCACTCTGGGCCGCAAGCTTGCGGCATCTGCTGCGCCATCCTGCACAGGGTGCGCTCGCGCTGGTTGGCCTCGCGCTCGGAGTCGCGACGATCGTCGCGGTGGATATCGCAACCGACAGCGCGCGCCGCGCGTTCGAGCTCTCGGTCGCCGCGGTGAGTGGCCCTGCCACTCACGAGATCGTCGGCGGCCCGGCCGGGATCGACGAGCAGCTGTACGCGCGCTGGGTGAGGGAGTACCCATCCCTCGCCTTTGCACCGCTCGTCGAGGGCTATGCGACGGTTGCAGATCGAGTGCTCGATCTCCTGGGCATCGATCCCCTTGCCGCAAGCGGAGGACTCGATCGAGGGCCCAGCCCGGGACTCGGGGAGCTCTCCCGGTGGCTGACGCAGCCCGGGGCCGTCATTCTCGCGGCGAGCACGGCCGATGGGCTCGGGATCGCTCCGGGCGGACGCTTCGAGCTCGAGATCGCCGGGCATGCGGTTGAGGCCGTGCTGCTTGCGCGGGCAGGCGGCCGACAGGAAGGTCGCGAGAACCTCCTGCTGACCGACATCGCTCAGGCACAGGAATGGCTCGGGCTCATCGGACGGCTCTCGAGGATCGAAGTACGGTGCCCGCCGGGGCCCGACGGGAATGCAGCGCTCGCGCGGCTGCGCGCTGCGCTTCCCGCGGGCCTCGAGCTGCAGAGCGCGCAGCAGGGCTCTCTCGCCAACCTCGACACGACGCGCGCCTTCACCACCGATCTCACCGCGATGAGCATGCTCGCGCTCCTCGTGGGGATGTTCCTCATCTACAACGCGGTGAGCTTCGCGGTGTTGCAGCGCCGGCCGACCTTTGCCGTGCTGCGCGCCATCGGGGCGCGGCGCGGGGACATTCTGCGGCTCGTGCTCGCGGAAGCCGCGCTGCTCGGGGTGGCGGGCGGGCTGTGCGGCCTTGCGGCCGGCATCGTGCTGGCTCGTGGGCTCCTCGCACTGGTCACGCGCACGATCAACGATCTGTACTTCGTCGTCGCGGTGAACGCGGTTGCCCTTTCGTGGCGCGCGGTGCTCGCGGCGATTTGCGCCGGTGTCCTGAGCGCGCTCGCCGCCGCGCTCTTGCCCGCGTGGGAAGCAACCCAGGTGAGCCCGCAGCTTGGACTGCGACGCTCGGCGCTCGAATCGCGCGCCCTGCGCGCCTCGCATGCACTGGTCGCCGTGAGCGCGCTCGCCGCGGCGGCCGCCATTGCGATCGTCGTCGGCTCCAGCCGCAATCTGCTCGCCGGGTTCGCCGCGCTCTTCTTGCTGCTGCTGAGCGCGGCGGCCCTGACGCCGGCGTTCCTGCGAGTCTCGGCGCGGGGCCTCGGACGGCTGCTCGCATCGGGCAGTCCGCTCGGGCGGCTCGCCCTTGCGGAGATTGCCGCCTCGCTCAGTCGAACCGGAGTCGCCGTCGCCGCACTCGCCCTGGCGCTCGCCGCGATGCTCGGTGTGTCCGTGATGATCGAGAGCTTCCGCGAATCGCTGCGGGACTGGCTGGACCGCACGATGCGCGCGGACGTCTACGTGTCGGCGCCCGGACCCGGGATCTCGCGGCCCGAGCGGCGGCTCGATCCGCGCGTGATCGCGGCGATCGAGCGGTTGCCGGGGATCGCCCATGCAAGCGCCAGCCGCCGGGTGAGCGTGAGCTCCGCCCGCGGGCCGATCACGGTCGATGCACTCGCGCCCGCACCGGAGAGCCTCGCAGCGATCGACGTGCGCGCGAGCCGGGGAGAGGTGTGGCCTGCATTCGCCCACGGGGCGATTCTCGTGGCAGAGCCGCTTGCGTGGCGCTTGCAATTGCGGCCCGGGGATCGTCTGAGTCTCGGCACGGCGCGCGGGCCACGCTCGTTCGACATTGCCGGGATCTACCGCGAGTACGGTAACGACCGCGGCGGGGTGCTGATGGACCGCGCGATCTATGCGCGCGACTGGGACGACGACAGCATCACCACACTCGGGCTTTACCTTGCGCCCGGTGCGAGGCTCACCCCGGTGCTCGCCGCCGTGCGTGCGGCCGCGGCCGGGCATCAGGCATTGCTCATCGCGCCGAGCGCCGAGGTGCGTGCGCTCTCGATGGAGATCTTCGAGCAGACGTTCGCGATCACGCGGGTGATCGACTGGCTCACGGCGGCGGTGGCGGCGATCGGGCTGGCCAGCAGCCTCTCGGCGTGGCAGCTCGAGCGCTCCCGCACCCTCGCGGTGCTGCGCACCCTCGGGCTCACGCCGCGCGGCGCCGCTCTGCTCGTTGAAGCGCAGACGGCGTTCATGGGGCTCGTCGCGCTCGTGGCTGCCGTGCCGGCCGGCCTCCTCGCTGCCGACTGGCTCGTGACGGTCATCAACCGGCGCGCCTTCGGCTGGCAGCTCGATTTTCACCTGCGCGCCGTGCAGCTTGCCGATGCGCTGGCGCTGGCGCTGGCGGCAGCTTTGGTCGCCGGCCTCTATCCGGCCTGGCGCAGCGCCCGGGCCGCGCTTGCGGTGGACATCCGCGAAGAATGAATGCACGAGGCTCATCCATTGCGCTGGGTGCCGGTGCGTGCGCAGCGGTGCTCATCGCATCGTTGCTGATCGCAGCGTGCGGAACAGCCGCCACTCAAGGTGCACGCACCGCGGGTGAAGGCAGCGCCTCGAGCTTGCAGGCGGCGCCTTCGGCGCTCGATGTTCTGCGCGGCGGCTCATCGAGCGGCTCATCCGCCGAGGGCTTCGCGCGTGCGCTCAACGTGCGCCGATTCGAGTTCCCGCAAGACCATGGCCCGCATCCGCAGTATCGGCACGAGTGGTGGTACTTCACCGGGCACCTCGCATCCCCGAGCGGGGCGCGGTTCGGATTCGAGCTCACCTTCTTTCGCGTGGCCCTGGCACCCCCGCCGGGCCCGGCCGACGGCCGCCGCCTCTCGCACTGGCGCACGAGCCAGATCTACGTCGCGCACCTGGCGATCACCGATGTGCAGCGCCAGCAGTTTCACTCGTTCGAGCGTTACGCGCGCGATGCGCTCGGGCTGGCCGGAGCGCAAGAGGCGCCTCCTCGAGTGTGGCTCGGCGACTGGTCGCTCACGGAGGGCGGACCGGAGCGCACCTGGAGCCTGCAGGCGCGCGATGCTTCCTACGGCTTGAGGCTCGCGTTGCGCCCGCTGGGCAGGCCGGTGCTCAACGGGGACAGCGGCCTCAGCATCAAGTCGGATACTCCCGGCTCGGCGAGCTACTACTATTCCATTCCGCGGCTGCAGGCCCGGGGCGAGCTCACGCTCGCCGGCCGCACCGTGCCGGTGAGTGGGCTCGCCTGGCTCGATCGTGAATGGGGCAGCGGCTCGCTCGGTCCCAGGCAGCAGGGGTGGGACTGGTTCGCGCTGCAGTTTGCCGACGGCAGCGCACTCATGTTCTACGCTCTGCGCGACCAGCGCGGCGCGCACGATCCGCACAGCGCCGGCACCTGGATCGCATCCGATGGCAGCACACGCGCGCTCGGCGACCGGGAGGTGCAGATCGACATCGAGGATCACTGGCGGAGCGCGCACGGTGACCGCTATCCCTCGCGCTGGCGCGTGCGTGTCCCGTCTCTGGCACTGGATGTGACCGCGGCGCCGCTGGTGGCCGACCAGGAGCTCGAGACGACGCCGAGGTACTGGGAGGGCGATGTGGAGATCTCCGGAACGAGGCAAGGGCGTGCTATCTCCGGACAGGGGTATATCGAGCTCGTGGGGTACAGTACTCGCTGATGGCTGCGCCCAACTTCTCGCTGTACGACGGCGACTGGGTCAACCGATTCTTCGGGGCACTCGGCCTTGGGCCATGGCGGCCCGTGCATCTCGTCGGTCGCGCGAGCATCCTCATCGCGCTGACGTGGCTGCCCACCGCGCTTCTGGCCGAGTGGACGAGTCGCGCACACGGGCAAGCCGCGCCGCCCGGCGCGAGCTTCTTCACGGACTTTGCCGCTTACGCCCAGTTCCTCATCGGGCTGCCGCTCTTCGTCGTGGCGGAGGCCGTCGTCAGGATCACCACACACTCGGCCGATTCGATGTTCGCGGACACCGGCATCGTGCGCCGCGCGGATCTGCGCAAGCTCGCTCGGCTGCGCGCCCGGATCGCCCGCTTGCGGCACTCCCCATGGCCGGATATCGGGGCGCTCGCGCTGGGCGGTGCGCTCTCTGCCGCGGTGATCGCAGTCGAGCTCGGGCACCCGCCGCCCATCACCTGGCACACCTACGCGCTGGCAGGCGGCGGACGGACACTGAGCGCGCCGGGGTACTGGGAATTCTTCGTCGCCCTGCCGCTCCTCAACTACTGGTGGCTGCGCCAGATCTGGAAAGTGGTCCTCTGGTGTCTCTACCTGCATGGAGTCTCCCGGCTGCGCCTCGGGCTGGTTGCGACCCATCCGGATCGCACCGGCGGCATCGGATTCATCAGCTATGTGCAGGGCCACTTCGCATGGCTCATCCTGGCGTATGGAGTCAGCAACGTCGCGGCGACCGTGGGCTACAAGCTCACGGTCGAGCACGCGCAGCTGTGGATGCCCCCGGTGTGGGGTCCGATCGCAGGGTTCGCAGTCGGGGCGCCGCTCCTGTTCCTGCTGCCGCTCTTCATGTTCACGCGCCAGCTGTACCGGGCCAAGCAGCGTGCGCGCCGGCTCTACCGTCAGCGCGTGATCGAGCAAGCGCGGCTCTTCGAGCGACAGGTGCTCCCACTGCCCGCGGCGGAGCGCACCACGATGCCCGCCGCACTCGATCTGCAGCTCATGGAGCACTTCTCGCAGCTGTTCGAGCGCTGCGAGGACATGCGGATCGTGCCGTTCGACTTCCGCTCGATGGGGGAGCTGTTCGCGGCGGTCGTCGGCACCGTTGCGAGCATTCTGCCGGCGCAGCAGCTTGCGAAGCTTCTACCGCAGGTGGTGGGCATCGTGCGCAGCATCGCTGGGTTCCTGGCTCACGGCGCGGTCCACTGACCGCCACCGAGCCCTAGGCGCGCAGCCCACAGGCCCAGGCCGCAGCCACCGCACCCAGCGCGAGCGCCCCTGCGAGCCACTGAGGTGTCCTCTCGAGCACGGTGCGCACCGCCGCGACCGCGGCGAGCGTCCCGAGCAACACCCCCGCCACGAAGCCTGCGAGATGCGCGAACACATCCGTGTGCTCGCCCGCCGTGCCGAGCCAGCCGAGCAGCACCACCCCGGCGATGAGCGGGCTCCAGCGTCGCGGCCAGCTCTGTGGCAGGCGATGGCGCTCGCGCCACGAATAGGCCGCGAGCAATCCGAGCGCGGTGAAGACGGCGGTGGATGCGCCTGCCGAGCGGTGCCCGGCGGGGGCAAGAGAGCCCTCGAGGAGATTCGCCGCGGCTGCACCGTTGACGATGAGCACCCAGGCCACGCCTGGCCCCAGCAGCCGGCCCGCGAGATAGCCGAACCAGACCCCGGCTGCGAGATTGGCGGCCAGATGGGCCGCATCGAGGTGCAGAGTGAGTGCCGTCCAAGCGCGCCACCACTGCCCCTGGCGCACCTCTGCGGCCGACAGATCGCCGCGGTCGAATGAGTCCAGCCGAAAGGCTCCGCTGGCCACCGCATACGCAACCCCGATCAGCACGAGGCCGTAGAACAGACATCCCACCCAGGCCGCCCCGTGCAGGCGCACCGCAGCTGCAGTCCAGGGTTTGCGACCCGCAAGCCGCTCGTCCTGGTATCGAAGCAGATGGGCCCGTGCCTCGGTCTCATGGAGCGCATCCACGCGCAGCACGTAATGCACCTCTTCGCGGTGGAGCTCGCTCGGGATCCCCACCGCGGTGAGCACGAATGCGCGCTCGGAGGCATCCGCCTGCCGCCCGGAACGGTATACCTCCACGGTCTCGCTCAGCATGGCGCGCGAATGTAGCGCGTCTTGCGCGATTGATGCTTCAATCCTGCGTCATGGATCCTCAGTGGCTGGAGTGGGTAAAGCAGCTGCAGGCGCTCGCGCAGACGGGCCTGGCCTTCGTCAACAACGAGTACGATCGCGAGCGGTACACCACGGTCATGGCGATCGCGGCGGCGATGGCGGCCGATCGCGCGGGCGACGATCCGGCTCGCCTCGCCGGGATCTTCGCCGCCGAAGGCGGTTACGCGACGCCCAAGGTCGACGTCCGCGCCGCGGCTTTCCAGGGCGAGCGGATATTGCTCGTGAAGGAGCGCGCGGATGGCGGCTGGACCCTTCCGGGGGGTTGGGCGGATATCGGTGATGGCCCGCGCAGTGCGGTCGAGCGGGAGGCGCGCGAGGAGTCCGGCTACGAGGTGCGCGCGATGAAGCTCGCTGCGGTCTACGATCGCAACCGCCACGAGCATACGCCGCATCTCTATCACATCTGGAAGCTGTTCTTCGTGTGCGAGATCATCGGCGGGGCTCCCAGCGCGAGCATCGAGACCGAGGCGGTGGAGTTCTTCGCCCTCGATGCGCTGCCGCCCCTTTCAATCGGACGGGTGACTGCCCTGCAGATTGCCCACATGTTCGAGCATCGGCAGCACCCGGGGTGGCCCACGACCTTTGATTGAGGGGCGGCCCGGGCGCTGTGGACGCGCAGCGTGGGTGCAGGCAACATCTGACCATGGCCAGGTCCCGAGGCAAAGCTTCGCTGCGCGCGGGATCGCGGGCGGCCCGCTCTTCGGCCAATCCGTGGGCGGATGTGGGCACGAGCGGGAAGACGTTGCACATTGGCCAGTTCCTCACCTTCCAGCTCATCCGCCTGGCCAATGCCGCCAAGTCCAACGTCACGCGCAGGTATCTGGCCGCCTTCGGCCTTTCCGTTCCGGAGTGGCGCCTGCTCGCCATGACGGTGCGCTTCCAGCCGGTGCGCTTCTCGGAGCTGGTGGCAAACAGCAGTATCGACAAGGGTCAGGCGAGCCGTACGCTGCAGGTGCTGACCAAGCGCGGCCTGATCGCAACCCGCACCTTGGCAGGAGGCGCGCGGCGGCCCGGGGACGGAGCCCCGGTGATCCTCACGGTCACCCCCAAGGGGCGCAAGCTCTACGCTGCGGCGCTGCCGGTCGCGCAGCGTAACCAGGCGCGGTTGTTGCATCTTCTCACCCGCGATGAGCGCAAGACGCTCTACACCGTTCTGAACAAGCTGTACGCCGCCATCGGCGACCTGGGCGTGCTCACTTAAAGGAGCCTCATGCCGCCCCGCATCGTGCTGCCGGCGGGCGTCTCGAGCGAGATCTTCGAGCGTGCGCTCGCGGAGTTTCGTCATTTGGTCGGCGCGCAGCACGTGTTGCGCGGCGCGGATCTGCTGCCGTACCGCAAGATCATGATTCCCGCCTCCGAGCACGACTACGAGCCCTCTGCAGCCGTGCTCGCCGGCTCGGTCAGCGACGTGCAAGGCGTGCTCGCCGTGTGCAACAAGTACAGGATTGCCCTCTGGCCGATCTCCACCGGGCGGAACCTCGGCTACGGGTCGGCCCTGCCCGCCACCCGCGGTCAGGTGATTCTCGACCTCAAGCGCATGAACCGTATCCTCGAGGTCGATCCGCAGCTGTGCACGGCCCTGGTCGAGCCCGGCGTGACCTATCAGCAGCTGCACGACTATCTGAAGGACCGTGCTCTGGCATTGTGGCTCGACTTTCCCGGCGATGGTCCCCTGGTCGGGCCCGTCGGCAATACCCTGGAGCGTGGTACGGGCCGCACTGCGTATGCCGATCACTTTGCCAACGCGTGCGGCATGGAGGTGGTGCTGGCCGATGGCCGGGTGCTCAGGACCGGCATGGGCTCGCTGCCGAACAGCACCTCCTGGCAGGTCTTCAAGTACGGCTACGGCCCCTATCTCGATGGCCTGTTCACCCAGTCGGGCTTCGGGATCGTCACCAAGCTCGGCCTGTGGTTGATGCCTGCGCCACCGGCCTACCGCACGGTGCTGGTGCAGCTCTGGCACGACGACGATCTTGCCGCGGCGGTCGAGGCAGTACGGCCACTGCGCTTGAGCGGCACGATCACCAATCCCTGCGTGCTGACGAACGCAAACCTCATGCTGACGCAGCTCACGCGGCGCAGCGAGCTGTACCAGGGCACCGGTGCCGTGCCGGAGAGCTTGATCGTCTCGGTCGCCCGTGAACACGGGATCGCCCCGTGGAATCTGACCTTCAGTCTGTACGGAACACCGGAGCAGATTGCGCCGAGCCTCGATGTGGTCACCAAGGCCTTCGACAGCACTGGCGGCCGAGTGGTGCTCGACTATCACGACGGAGCGCAGTCGAACGAGCTCAGCCTGAGCGCCTTCAGCCTGCTCAACTGGGTGGGCGGCGGAGGCCTTGTCTGGCTCGCCTCGGTCTCTCCCGCACGAGGCCGCGATGCCCTCAGTCAGAGGGACCTTGCGCGCCGCATCCTGGCACAGCATGGCCTCGACTATCTCGCCTCGGTGACCGTTCAGGGCCGCGATCTGCATCACCTCGCCGCAGTGATCTTCGATCACGAGGACGCGCAGGCGAGGCTGCGCGTGCGGAGCTGCCTCGAGGAGCTGGTCGCCGCGTTCAACGGCAACGGCTATGGGATCTATCGCGCGAGCATCGACTGCATGGGGGAGGTGGCGCGCGCCTACGGAGAGGTCAACCGCTCGGTGAACCGGGCGCTCAAGCGCGCGCTCGATCCCAACGGCGTCCTTGCGCCGGGGAAGTCGGGGATTCATGTGGCGGGCAGCTGAGCCCCCGGGTGATGCGGGCGCCGTGCGCGGGCCTTTGCGCGGTGGCAGGCTTGCGGGAGTCGCGGTGGCCCTGCTTGCGATCCCCCCTGCCTGGGGCCAGTCCGCGGGCGAGTGGCGCGGCCCTGGACAGCTGTGGCTCGAGACCTGCAGCTACTGCCACGCCGGCCGCGTGGCTGCCGAGCTGCGGGGAGCCGGTCTCCCGGCGCAGGCAGTCATCGGCTCCGTACGCAAGGGACCCGGGGCCATGCCGAGCTTTGCCCCGAGCGTGGTGAGCGATCAAGAGCTCGAGGAGCTGGCCCGATGGCTGGCTTCCCAGCCCAAACCGCCGTCGACGGCGGAGCTCGGGGCGCGCACCCCCCGGCACGGCTCGCGCGAGCGGCCGCAGTAGCGCCCAGTTGCGGTGCACGGGCGGCCGGGAGAAGATGGCGCGGTCCAGTGTAGGGGGAATAAGAGGAAGAAAACCATGCGACTCGCAGCCGTACTGGTCTCCGGAGTGCTCGTGACCGGAAGTGCCCTTGCCGCCTTGCCCGATGGCACCAAGGCGCCGGACTTCACCACCGAGGCTTCGTTGGCCGGCAAGCCATTCACCTTCTCCCTCGCCAAGGCGCTGAAGAAGGGGCCGGTGGTCCTTTATTTCTATCCGGCCGCCTTCACGCCCGGGTGTACGGTCGAGGCACACGACTTCGCCGAAGCGACCGGCAAGTTCAAGTCACTCGGCGCGACGGTCATCGGCGTGTCGCACGATTCGGTCGAGACCCTGAACAAGTTCTCGGTGAGCGAGTGCCGCAACAAGTTCGCCGTCGCGGCCGACCCGAGCGAGCGCATCATCAAGGCCTACGATGCGGTGCTCCCACAGCGCCCCGAGCTTGCCAATCGGACCTCCTACGTGATCGCACCGACCGGCGAGATTCTCTACTCGTACACCGCGCTTGACCCTTCAGGACACGTGGGGAACACCCTGGCCGTGGTCCGGAAATACGTGGCGGAGCACAAGGGAAGCTGAGCCGTTGTAGCATGGGCCGAGAGGCAACCCATCGGCTAGATGTCGAGGAGAATCCGTGAACGCAGTGCGGGAGAAACTTCCGGATCCTGACTTCCCGGGCGCTCAGCCCGAGCTTTCGGCTCAGGCCCGGCTGCTCGCGCGCCTGCTCAGGACGTTCGGCGATCCACCGGTCGAGCTCGTGCTGTGGAACGGTGAGCGCATCCGAGCCGCGAGCAAGGCGCCGGTCGCCTGCGTCCGGCTGGCAGATCGGGGTGTGCTGCTCGCGCTGGTGCGCGACCCGCACGTCGCATTCGGGGATCTCTACAGCGAGGGTCGGATCGACATCGAGGGGGATCTCGTCCAGCTGCTCGAGGCGGTCTATCGCGGCTCGGCCGGCGCCGAGAAGCGCTCGAGGCTGCGCGCGCTTTCGCGTCTGCTGCATCGCCCGCGCTCCAACACGCTCACGGGCTCGCGCGACAACATCCATCACCACTACGACATCGGGAACGAGTTCTACGCCCTCTGGCTCGGCACGACCATGGCGTATACCTGCGCGTACTACCCCACCGCTGCGGCGTCGCTCGATGAGGCTCAGACGGCCAAGATGGACCATGTGTGCCGCAAGCTGCGACTGCGCTCCGGAGAGCGAGTGGTCGAGGCTGGATTTGGCTGGGGCACGCTCGCGCTGCACATGGCCCGCGCCTATGGCGTGAAGGTGCGCGCATTCAACATCTCGCGGGAGCAGGTCCAGTACGCGCGCGAGCGGGCGAAGGCCGAAGGGCTCGCCGATCGGGTGGAATACATCGAGGACGATTACCGCAACATCACCGGTCGCTACGATGCGTTCGTCTCGGTCGGAATGCTCGAGCACGTGGGTGTCGAGAACTATCCGGCGCTGGGCCAGGTGGCGGCGCGCTCGCTCGGCAGCAACGGCCGCGGGCTGATTCACTCGATCACGCGCAACCGCCCCGCGCGGCTGCATCCGTGGATCGAGCGGCGCATCTTCCCCGGCGCCCACCCCCCCTCGATCGGCGAGATGGCGCAGATCTTCGAGCCCTCGGACCTCTCGATCCTCGACCTCGAGAATCTGCGCCTGCACTATGCGCGCACCTTGACGCACTGGCTCGAGAGCTTCGAGGCGCACGCCGCCAAGGTGCGGGCGATGTTCGACGAGAAGTTCGTGCGCATGTGGCGGCTGTATCTGGCCGGCTCGATCGCCGGGTTCACGAGCGGCACGCTGCAGCTGTATCAGGTGGTCTTCGCGCCGCGCGATAACAACGACATCCCTCTCACGCGTGCATATCTGTACAGCTGAGAGGGCCCCTTGAAGCTCTGGGACGTGGTGATCGTGGGTGGCGGTCCGGCGGGCTCGACCGCCGCCTGGAAATTGAAGCAGGGCGGCGCCGACGTGCTGGTGCTCGACAAGGAGCGCTTTCCGCGCCTGAAGCTGTGTGCCGGCTGGATCACCCCGCAGGTCGTGCAGGACCTGGCGATGGATCCGGCGCAGTATCCGCATCGCTTCCTCACGTTCGATCGTCTGCATGCGCATTTGAAAGGCCTGCATGCGCGGCTCGCCTGCGTGCAGCATTCCATCCGGCGATTCGAGTTCGACGCGTGGCTGCTCGAGCGCTCGGGAGCTGCCGTCGAGCAGCACACGGTGCGCGCGCTGCGCTGCGAGGCCGGGGGTGGTTACTCGATCGACGATGCTTACCGTTGCCGCTACCTGATCGGCGCCGGCGGCACGCGCTGTCCGGTCTACCGGACCTTGTTTCGCGAGGCCAATCCGCGCGCGAGCGAGCTGCAGACCGTGACGCTCGAGCATGAGCTCGCCTACGACTGGCAGGATCCGGACTGCCACCTGTGGTTCCTGGAGAAAGGACTGCCGGGGTATTCCTGGTACGTCCCGAAAGCGAACGGCTGGCTGAATGTCGGAATCGGCGGGATGGCCGAGCGGCTCAAGCGCCGCGGCGACGATATCAAACAGCATTGGGCCAGATTCACCGCGCGGCTGGGCCGCAAGCTTGCGCGCGGCGCCCATCTCGAGCCCCAGGGCTACAGCTACTACTTGCGCGGGAACGTGGAGGTCTGCCGGATTGGGGATGCGTTCGTGACCGGCGATGCCGCCGGGCTCGCCACGCGCGACATGTGCGAGGGAATCGGCCCGGCGGTGGCGAGCGGAGTGCGCGCCGCGCGCGCGATCCTCGGCGAGTCCGAGTATCGGCTGAGCGATCTGAGTGCTGCGAGCCTGGGCGGTGGGATTGCGAGCCGGTTGCTGGATTGGGCCTTCACGCGCGGCAGCGGCCGGCCAGGCGCGCCGCTTCTTGCAACCAATGGATCTGATATGGTCGCGTCGGCTCACGGAAGGAAGGGCGCATGACATCCGACAAGCCGATCGTGTGGGGTGCGGCAGCGGCGGTGCTGGTGGGCGCGGCTGCGCTCTATTACTACTACTACGCCCGCGAGAGCGTGCCCGTCACCACCCCCCCGCACGCGGCGCATGCGACGAGCGCGGCCCCGAGCGAGCCTGCGATCGAGCACCCCGTGCCCCCGCCCGCGCCGCAGGGGGCCTCTCAAGCACCGCTGCCGGCTCTCAACGAGAGCGACCAGGCCGTCCACACCGCGCTCACGAGCCTGCCCGACTCCGCCGCGCTCGAGAAATTCGTCGTTCCCCAGAATCTCATCCGGCATGCCGTGGCGACGGTGGACAACCTGCCGCGCAAGAAGGTCGCGGTGGAGCTGCGTCCGATCGTGGCCACGCCGGGCCAATTTGCGGTCGCCGGCACGGCGGATCACCTCACCCTCAGCCCGGATAATTTCAAGCGCTACTCGCCATTCGTCGATTTCGTGAAGGGCGTGGACGTGAAGCAGGCGGCGGCCGTCTACTTCCGCTTCTATCCGCTCTTTCAGCAGGCCTACGAGGACCTGGGCTATCCGACGGAATACTTCAACGACCGGGTGATCGAGGTGATCGACCACTTGCTCGAGACTCCGGATGTTCAGGGACCGATCGAGCTGGTCCAGCCCAACGTCATGTATCTGTATGCGGATCCGAAGCTCGAGTCGCTCTCCGCGGGCCAGAAGACGCTCATCCGCATGGGTCCCGAGAACGCAGCCGTGATCAAAGCCAAGCTCCGTGAGCTGCGCACCGTGCTCGCCACGCGCTCGGCACCGCGCAGCGCATCGGCTCCTTCGGGTGCATCCCCTCCGCCACCGCACTGAGTCATGAACGAGCCGCTGAGCGCGCCGCCGCGTCGGACCGAAGCGAGCCTCGATGCGGACGATCAAGGGCTGACGGCCCCGCTCGCCGATCTGCGCTCGGTGCTGATTCCCGAGGAGACTCTCGAGGCGTGGGCGGTGCAGCGCAGGGTCTTCGCGCTGACGCGTCGCCGGCTGCTGATCGCGGCCACCAGCGGCCGGCTGATCTGGATCACCCGCAAGCTGCTCGGCGGGTTCGATGTGTCGAACATCCGCTGGCAGGATCTCGAGGACGTGACGCTGCGAGTGGGCATGCTCGGCGCGGATCTCCTCGTGCGGGCGGGCCGAGCCGCCGACCTTGCCTCGGAGGGCGCGGCAGGCTCGCGACTCTACGAGTTCCCGGGCCTGCGCAAGGCGCAAGCGCAGGCGGTCTATCGCATCTGCCAGGCGCAAGATCAGGCCTGGCGCGAGAAGCGTCGCGTGCGTGAGCTGGAGGAGCTGCGGGCTCGCTCGGGCGGCTTTCAAATGCCGGGGGGAGGGCTCACAGGCGCCGCCGGCGGCTCGGCTGCGATACCCGAGGCGGCTCGCAGCGCCGGGCTCGATTCGGATGCCGTCCGGCGGTTGCAGGAAGCCAAGAAGATGCTCGACGAGCGCCTGATCACCGACTCGGAATACGAGGCGATCAAGGCGCGCATCCTGTCCTGAAGCGCGCGGGGCCGGCTCAGGCCTCCACGATGGAGCGCGTGCCCTGCTCGAGGGGTGCCGCCCCCGATGCGCTCAGGGGGGCCTTGCCGAGGATCATGTCCGAGGCCTTCTCGGCGATCATGATCGTTGCGGCATTGGTGTTGCCCGAGGTGATCCGCGGCATGATGGAGGCATCCACCACGCGCAGCCGCTCGAGACCGACCACGCGCAGCTCAGGGTCGACGACGGCCATCGGGTCGCGTCCCATCTTGCAGGTGCCCACGGCGTGATACAGCGTGTTGCCGGCGACGCGGGCGTAGCCGAGCATCGACTCGTCCGTGTCGCCGAAGTGATCGGCGCTCGATTCGAGGTACGGCGCGAGCGCCGGCTGGCTCATGATCTTGCGCGTGAGCCTCATGCCGGCAATGACCACGCGCTGGTCGCGCGGATCGGCGAGATAGTTGGGCACGATCGACGGATAGTTGAGTGGATCGCGCGACTCGATGTGCACGGTCCCGCGCGACTCGGGCCGGATCTGGCAGGGCGTGCAGGTCATGCCCGGCTTTCGCTCCAGCACCAGGGCCTGAGTCTTCGCGAGCTCCTCCAAGTCCATGCTGGCCGCCATCAGATGGAACTGCAGGTCCGGACGGGTGAGCTCGGAGGAGGACCTCGTGAACGCAACGATATGCGCCACCGCGTAGCTCAGGAGTCCCCTGTGCGTGAGGACGTACTTGACCACCTCGCGCGCAAGCCGCCAGCCGTGGGACAGCTCGTTCACGGTCACGAACTGCGGCTTCACGCGCCACTGCGCACCGATCATGTAGTGGTCCTGAAGATTCTCGCCCACCCCGGGCACATCGGCGACCACCGGGATTCCATGCTGCTGCAGCAGCGCTCCGCGACCGACACCCGAGAGCTCGAGCAGCTGCGGGGATGCAACCGAGCCCGCCGCGAGGATGACCTCGGCCCGCGCACGAGCGATGTGGCGCTCCCCGCCGCGCAGGTATTCCACGCCCACGGCGCGCCGCGCTTCGAGCACCAGATGCGTGGCGCGCGCCGCGGTCTGCACACGCAAGTTGGGACGGCCCATGACCGGATGCAGGTAGGCGACGGCGGTTGAGCAGCGCCGACCGTTGCGCGTGGTGAGCTGAAACCAGGTCACGCCTTCCTGCTCGAGGCAATTGATGTCCTGCGAGCGCGGAATGCCGGCCTCGACGCACGCCTCGAGCATCGCGGCCGACAGTGGATGCCGGTTGCTGAAGTCCGAGACATGCATCGGACCGCCCACCCCGTGCCACTCGCTCTCGCCGCGCTCCTGGTGCTCGGCGCGACGAAAATACGGCAGCACCTCGCGATAGCCCCAGCCCTCGCACCCGCAATTGCGCCAGTCGTCGAAGTCGGCGCATTGACCGCGGATGTACAGCAGGCCATTGATCGAGGAGGAGCCCCCGAGCACCTTGCCCTTCGGCCATCGGTGCACGCGGCCGGTCGCATCGGGACGGGTCTCGTAGAGCCAGTTCACCTTCGGGTCGTTGAGGGTGCGTCCGAACCCGATCGGCGCATGGATCATGAGGTTCGACCAGAGCTGGGAGGGGTTGTGCAGGGGCCGATCATCCCCGCCGGCCTCGAGCAGCAGGACGCGGGTGTCCGGGCGTGCGGACAGGCGGTTGGCCAGCACACACCCCGCGCTGCCGGCGCCCACGATGACGTAATCGAACTCGAGGTCGGCCATACGATCCCCTCCACCGACACGCCCCGGATGCGCGAGCTCGGCAGCTCGCGCAGGCGTTGCGATCCGCGAATTCTAGCGGCACACGCCCCGGGCCTGCAGCCGCCATACTCGTGGGTGTATCGTCGCGGTCTTTCGTCCACCCTTGAGGAGCGCGCCATGGCCGGAAAGATTCGCAAGATCGCCACGGAAGAGGCTTTTTCGATCCCGGAGATTGCCCAGGCGCTGCAGAGGGTGGCCCGCGCCCCGGGCGACAGCTCCGATCTGCCGCTGGTGAAGGGCATCTACGACGCCCAGTCGGGCTACGGGACCATGCGCTTTCTCGATGGGCTGCTCGATATCGAAGGCAAGCGGCTGCGCGAGATGGATGAGTACGGCGTGGACATGCACCTGCTGTCGTTGACCGCCCCCGGGGTGCAGATGTTCGATGCCGACACGGCCTGCGAGCTCGCGACGCTTGCGAACGATCGCCTCGCCGAGGTGATCAGCCGGCATCCCAAGCGCTTTGCCGGGCTTGCGAGCTTCGCCCCGCAGGCCCCCAAGCGTGCCGCTCAGGAGATGGAGCGTGCCATCCGCAAGTTGAAGCTCAACGGGTTCATCGTCAACTCGCACACCCACAGCGAATACTTCGACGATCCGAAGTTCTGGCCGATCCTCGAGGCCGCCGAGGCGCTCGATGCCTGCATCTACATCCATCCGCGGGGCCCCTCCGACGGGCTGAAGGGACCCTTGCGTGACTACGGCATGGACTCAGCGATGTGGGCATACGGGGTGGAGGTGGGTACGCACGCCGTGCGGATGATGGCGGGCGGGGTGTTCGACCACTTCCCCAAGCTCAAGATCTGCATTGGACACATGGGTGAGGCGGTGCACTTCTGGATCTGGCGCATCACCTTCATGAACAGCCGTGCGCAGACGATCGGCCGGGCTCCCAAGACCCAGCTGACGATGGAGGAGTACTTCAAGCGCAACTTCGTGATCACCACGAGCGGGGTGGAGGATCCTCTCGCGCTCGAGTACTCGGTGAAGAAGCTCGGAGTGGACAACGTGCTGTGGGCCATCGACTACCCGTATCAGCCCACCGCGCCCGCCGTGGCATTCATCGACTCCGCGCCCCTCTCGGATGCGGACAAGGCGAAGGTGTGCCACCTCAACGCCGAGCGGATTTTCCACATCCAGCCGGCATGATAGCTTCGGTCCGGGGGATTAGCCGATGAGCGCCACAGTCATCGACGGCAAGGCCGTCGCCAGGAAGATCCGGGCAGAGATCGCCCAGCGGGTCGAGCAGATGGTCGGCCGCGAGGGGGTGCGGCCGGGGCTCACCGTGATCCTCGTCGGCGCCGACCCGGCCGCGCAGCTTTATGTGCGAAACAAGATCGCAGCGTGCCGGGAGGTCGGGATCCGCTCGGAGCTGATCGAGCTGCCGGCCGATGTGACTCAAGCGGAGCTCCTGCGCCGCATCGATGCATTGAATGCCGATCCGGCCGTGCACGGCATCCTGGTGCAGCTGCCGCTGCCGCGCCACATCGAGATGCCCGCGGTGCTCGAGCGCATCTCCGCGGTGAAGGACGTGGACGGATTCCATCTCTACAACGTCGGGGCGCTCGTCACCGGAAACACGATCTTCCCCCCGTGCACCCCCTACGGGGTACAGAAGCTTCTCGAGCACGAAGGCATCGACGTGGAGGGGCGCAACGTCGTCGTGGTGGGCGCAAGCAACATCGTCGGCAAGCCCCTCGCGCTGATGCTCATGCAGCAGGATGCGACCGTTTGCATCTGCCACAAGAAGACGCGCGATCTTGCGCAGTTCACCATCCTTGCGGACATCCTGGTCGTCGCAGCCGGGGTGCCGGGACTCATCATCCCGCAGATGGTTCGGACCGGGGCGGTGGTGATCGATGTCGGCATCAATCGTCTGCCCGATGGCCGGATCACGGGCGATGTGGATTTCGAGGGAGTGCGTGCGAAGGCGTCCTACATCACCCCGGTCCCCGGCGGGGTGGGTCCGATGACGGTCGCCATGCTCATGAACAACACGGTGCTCTCGGCCGAGCGCGCGCTCGAGGCGCGCTCGAGGAGCCCCAGGATCTCTGCAATCTGATGCGAGGCACGCGTATGAGCGAGGCAAAGACGAGTGGGCTGTATCGCGAGCGATTGCTCCATCTGAAGAGCGTCGTCCAGGAGGATATCGCCCGGGGCCGTTACCTGGGGGGCGTGCTGATCGTCGCGCGGCACGGGGAGATCGGCCTCCACGAGGCGCTCGGTCATGCCGATGAGGGGCGAACGCGTGCCGTCCAGAAGGACTCGGTCTTCAGCATCTTCTCGGTGACGAAGGCGTTCACGAACGTGCTGGTGATGCAGGCGATCGAGCAGGGGCGCCTGGCGCTCACGACGCCGATCTCCTCGGTCATACCGGAGTTCTCCGGCCGTGGGCGCGAGGCGGTCACGCTCTTTCACCTGCTCACGCACACCTCGGGCTTTCCGAGCCTGTACACGCCGCGGGACGGCATGTGCATCGATCGCTTGAGCGAGGTGATCGAGGCGATCTGTCAGAACGTCTACCCGGCGGAGGCGCCCGGGACGCGCGTCGATTACTCCCCGATGATCAATCACGCTCTGATGGGCGAGGCGGTGCGCCGCACCGATCCGCGCAAGCGTCGCTATCGGCAGATCCTCGAGGAGGAGATCTTCAAGCCGCTCGCGATGCGCGACAGCTCCGTGGGCCTCAGGCGCGACCTGCGCGAGCGGCATCTCGTGCCCGAGTTTCGCGGCAACGCCCCGATGAATCACCTCGGACACAGCAATCTCGGCCCGCAGGGCGCATTTCTCGAGGAGGAGGCCGAGATGCCCTGGGTCGGGGTTTCCTCGACGGCCTCGGACATGTTCCGCTTCGCCGAGGCACTGCGCCGCGGCGGGGAGCTCGATGGAGCGCGCATCCTGGGTCCCACCATCCTCGAGCGGGCGCGCCAGTGCTGGACCGGGGACAAGCCGAACGAGGTGTACAAGCGCCTGGCGGAGTCGCGCGGCTGGCGCGTGATGCCCGCTTACATCGGGCTCGGCTTCTCGCTGCGCGGCACCGAGATCGGCCCGACTCTCTTCGGCACGCTCACCTCGCCTCACACTTTCGGCAATTATGGCGCCGGAACCACGCTCTTCTGGGTGGATCCGGCACTGGATATGACCTTCGTGGGGCTGATGACCGGCGTGCTGACCTCCGGGGACAACATCGAGCGCTGGCAGCGGCTCTCCGACATCGCGGTCTCCGCAGCGATCTGATCGGGGTGCCATGGCTTCCTTCGCCGAGACGTTCGACTACGTGATCGTCGGAGCCGGCACCGCGGGCTGCGTTCTGGCCGCGCGACTCTCGGAGCGGTCCGATGCACGGGTCTGTCTGATCGAGGCGGGCGGTCCCGATCGTCACCCGTTCATCCACATCCCCGCAGCGGTCGCGGCGGCAATCGGCACGCGCTCGCTCAACTGGGGCTTTCTGACCGTGCCCCAGCCCCATTTGAATGGCCGCCGGATTCCCATCCCCCGTGGCCGGGTGGTGGGCGGGTCCGGCGCGATCAACGGCATGGTGTACTTTCGCGGCCAGCCGCACGATTTCGACGGGTGGGCGGCGGCGGGCAACCCCGGCTGGAGCTACGCGGAGGTGCTCCCGTACTTCATCCGCTCCGAGAGCAATGCGAATTACCCGGGCTCGCCCTATCACGGCACGAGCGGCCCGATGCGCGTGACGCATGTTCGCCGCCCCAATCCATTGAACAAAGCGTTCTTCGAGGCGATGGGAGCCTTGCAGTTCCGCCGCTGCGATGACTTCAACGCTTCCGATCCCGAGGGCTACGGGCCGCGCCAGGCGACGGTGCGCGAGGGGCGCCGCGAGTCCACCGCGAGCGCATACCTCAAGCCAGCCCTGCGCCGGAGCAATCTGCGGGTGCTCACCGGCGCACGGGTCCTGCGCGTGCTCATCGAGGGCGGCCGCGCGACCGGCGTCGAGGTGGCGCTCGGGGCCGGGCCGGGAAGCGAGATGCGCCGCATCGGAGCACGCGCCGAGGTCATCCTCGCGGGCGGCAGCATTCTCTCGCCGCACATTCTGCTGCTGTCCGGGATCGGCGAGGGCGCGCAGCTGCATCGGGTGGGTGTGGAAGTCAAGCTCGACCTGCCCGCAGTGGGCGCGCATCTGCACGATCATCTTGCAGCCGCAGTGCTCATGGAGATGCGCCACAGCGCCTCCTATGGGCTGTCGGTGCGCGCAGCACCTCGCGGGGTCTGGAATCTGCTCGAGTATGCGCTGCGGCGGCAGGGGCCCCTGGCGAGCAATGTGTTCGAGGCGAATGCGTTCGTGCGCACGCGTCCCGAGCTCCCGCGACCGGACATCCAGATCGTGTTCCAACCGGCGCGCCGCAATCCTCACGGCTTCCCGCTGCCCCTCGGCCACGGCTTTGCCGTCAGCATCGTCAATCTGTACCCGAGAAGCCGCGGACGCATCACCCTTGCGAGCGCCGATCCACGCACTCCTCCCGACATCGATCCAAACCTGCTCAGCGTGCCGGAGGACCTCGAGCCGCTCGTTCGAGGGCTCGAGCTTGCGCGTCGGATCGCGGGCTCGCCCTCCTTCGCGCGCTACCGGGCACACGAGGTGGCTCCCGGTGCCGCCGTTCAGGGCGAGGCCGCGCTGGGCAACTACGTGCGCCAGTTCGCCACCACGGTGCATCACCCCGTGAGCACGTGCCGGATGGGGCCCGGAGGCGATTGCGTGGTCGACGCGCAGCTTCGCGTCCGCGGCCTCGAGGGGCTGCGCGTGGCGGATGCCTCCATCTTCCCGAGCATCCTCGGCGGCAACACCAACGCCGCGGTGGTCATGATCGCGGAGAAGGCATCCGATATGATTCTCGGACGGCCGGCTCCCCGGCCGATCGATGTGACAGGCGCTTCCGCGCGAGTCGCGGAGCCGACCGCCGCCTGAGATTCGAGTCTGAAGGAGGGGCCGTGGCGCTCGAGCACGTCAAGCACTGGAGAATCGGCGATGTGGAGGTCGTTCGCATCGTCGAGGTGAACGCCTTCGAGGACGACATGAAGATGCTGCTGCCCGAGGAGGGCACGCCCGAGTTCGTGCAGCAGTTCAAGTGGCTGGTCCCGCACTTCGCAACGCGCGCCGGGCGGATGCTCATCTCGTTCCAGTGCTTCGCGCTGCGCTCGCAAGGGCGCAACGTCATGATCGACACCTGCATCGGCGCCGATCGCAAGCGCGAGTTCGACGTGTTCTGCAACCTCAAGACGACCTTCCTCGAGGATCTCACTGCGGCGGGCTTTGCGCCCGATTCCATTCAAACGGTGCTGTGCACCCACCTGCATTTCGATCATGTCGGCTGGAACACCCGCCTGGTGCAGGGACGTTGGGTGCCGACTTTCCCCCGCGCCCGCTACCTCTTCGGCCAGCGCGAGTGGGAGCACTGGCAACACCTCAAGCGCACGGGCGGATATCACGACTTCGAGCACCTGACCGATTCCATCGAGCCGGTGCTGCAGGCGGGACTGGCCGACTTCATCGGGCCCGAGCATCGCATCACCGATGAAGTATGGCTCGAGCCCACGCCGGGGCATACACCGGGCCACGTGAGCGTGCGCATCTCCTCCCGTGGACACCAGGCGGTGATCACCGGGGACATGATGCATCACCCGATCCAGTTCGCGGTGCCCGACCTGCACGGCAATTTCGACATGGACAAGGAGCAGGGTGCCCGCACTCGCCGCGCCTTCATCGAGCGCTACCAGGACCGCAAGGCGCTCGTGATCGGCAGCCACTTCTGCGATCCCACCTCCGGCTGGATCGTGCGGGACGGCAAGGCGTGGAAGCTCGCGCTCGAGTGAGCCGGGCATGAGCTTCGATCTGACCGGGCAGACGGTTCTGGTCACGGGCGCCGGGCGAGGGCTCGGACGCTCGGTGGCCCAAACCCTCGCGGGATATGGTGCGGCGGTCGGGGTCCTCGACCTGGATCGAGCCACGTGCGAGGCCACGGCGGAGGAGATTCGACGCGCGGGCGGCGCCGCATTCGCATTCGGCGCAGACGTCACCGACCGTGCCCAGTTCGCGCGGGCAGCGGGCCAGCTCGCCGCGGAGCGCGGCCGGATCGATGCGGTGGTCAACAACGCGATGCTCCTGAAGTACGAGCCCATCGAGCAGGTCACCGAGGGCGTGCTCGATCGGATGCTCGCGATCGGCATCAAGGGCTCGGTGTGGGGCGCGCAGCTGCTGCTCGCGCACATGGATCCCGCGCGCGGGGGCGCCCTCATCAACATGGCCTCTCCGGTTGCCGAGCGCGGCTATCCCAACACGGCGATCTACAGCCTGGTGAAGGCGGCGATCGTCAGCTTGACGCGCACGCTTGCGGCGGAGCTCGGGCCGCGCCAGGTGCGCGTGAACGCAGTGGCGCCCGGATCGATTCCCACACCGGGCGCCGTCGCGCTGAACGATCCCAAGGAGTATGAGCGGCGGGCGCGGACGATCCCGCTGCGCCGGCTGGGGCGCGAAGATGACAATGCGCAAGCCGTGGCCTACCTGCTGAGTCCGGCGGCTTCGTTCGTGAACGGCGAGATCTTGCACGTCGATGGAGGCATCGCTGCCGCTGGCTAGTGCGGTGGGCGTCCGGCAGAATGCCCCTCGCACGACCGCCGTGAATCCCGAAGCGACACCGCATGCCACGCGAAACTCCAGTCTGTAGCGAGGATGTCTTCAGCCGCGAGTCGGTGCGCAATGCGCGCACCGTCGACGATGCGCTGCGCGAGCTCGCACCCGTGGTGCGACTCTCGCGGGAGAACATCACCATGATCGGTCGATACGAGCATGTCGCCGCCTCCTTGAAGGACTGGCGCACGTTCTCGTCGCGATCGCGTCCCTGGCACGATCCCGATTCGGTGCGGCCCGAGATCCTGCTGGTGGATGATCCACCGCGGCATACGCAGGTGCGCAACATCGTGAGCAATGCGCTCTCGCCGCGCGCGCTTTCGCGGATGGCGGAGAGCTTTCGGGCCGATGCGGATGCGCTCCTGCGGGAGGTGAAGCAGCGCAGCGGCACGGCGATCGATGTGGTGCAGGAGATCACGCAGGCCTTCGTCTACAAGGTACTGCCCGATCTGCTCGGTCTGCCAAAGGCTGGACGAGAGCATCTGTACGCGTTCGGTCACATGGTCTGGGCGACGCTCGGGCCGCAGAACGAGCTGTTTGCCGAGGCGATGCAGAACACCGGACCCGTCATCGCCTGGGTCGATCAATGCTGCAACCGTGAGAATCTCGATCCCGAAGGGCTCGGCATGCAGATGTTCCGGGCGGCCGATGAGGGTCAGATCACCGAGCCCGAGGCGAAGCTCCTCATTCAGGTGCTGCTCTCGGCGGCGGCCGACACGACGGTCATGACGGCGGCCACCGCGCTCAGGGCGTTCAGCCTCTTTCCCGAGCAGTATCAGCTGCTGCGGGCCGAGCCCGGGCTTGCGAAGGATGCCTTCGAGGAAAGCCTGCGCTGGGACTCTCCCTCGCGCATGGCCGGCCGCATCACCACCCGCGAGGTCCAGATCGAGGGGTACGTCGTTCCGTCGGGCGAGCGCTGTGGGCTCATGTTTGCTGCGGCCAATCGCGATCCGCGCAAGTGGTCCGATCCGGATCGCTTCGACATCCGGCGCGACAATCGCGGACACGTGGGCTGGGGCTACGGCCTGCACGCTTGCGTTGGGCGGGTGCTCGCGGTTCTCGAGGCCGAGGCGCTCCTCGGGGCCTGTATCCGTCACATCGAGCGGTTCGAGCCGGCGGGTGAGCCCGCGCCGTGGATGACGGCCATCGGGCACGGACCGGTGAAGCTGCCGCTCGTGATCACCGCGGCCGCAGCTTAGGCGAGAGCCACTCCATGGAGGAGCTCAGGGGGCGGGTCGCGTTCATCACCGGAGGCGCAAGTGGCATCGGGCTGGGCATCGCTCGAGCGCTGATCGCCGAGGGGATGAGGGTCGCCGTCGCCGATCTGCGACGAGATGCGCTGCGAGGTGCCGTGCAGACCCTCGCTGCCGAGGGCTCACAGGCGCTCGCGGTCGAGCTCGATGTGAGGGATCGTGCCGCGTGGATCCGGGCGTCGGAGCAAGTTAGCCGCGAGCTCGGTCCCGTGCAGGTCCTCTGCAGCAATGCCGGCGTCAACTTCGTCGGGCCCACGCACCGGGCCACCGCCGAGGACTGGGAGTTCTGCCTTTCGGTGAATCTCGGCGGCGCGATCAATGCCGTGCAAACCTTCGTTCCGCGCATGATCGAGCACGCCGCGGGCGCCCATATCGTCATCACCTCATCGGTCAGCGGCCTCTTCACGAGCGGCGGGGCGGGCTGCTACGTGACCTCGAAGTTTGCGCTGGTGGGGCTTGCGGAATCGCTGCGGGCCGACCTGGCCGGCGAAGGGATCGGGGTGTCGGTCCTGTGTCCGGGGCCGGTCCAGTCGGAGCTCTTCGAGAGCACGATAGCCGTCCGGCCTGCCTCACTGGCTGCGACGGGGTCCATTCCGGTCATCGCACCTGGGGTGCGACGAGAAGATACACCGATCTTCGCCACCGCCCCGAATGGACTGGAGATCGGTCGGCGGGTCGTGCTTGGCATTCGTCGCAACGATCTGTACATCCTGACGCATCCCGAGATCCGGCCCGTGCTGGAGGCGCGGGCAGCTGCGCTCGCAGCCCTGCTGCCGGATGAGCCGGTCGCCCCGAGCCGCGTGCAGGCATCCGAGCAGCTCCTCTCGACCGCTTTGTACGCGAGCGAGATCGCGAAGCGGCCGCCGAAGGCTGCGCCGCGCGGCTCCTGAGCCTCTCATTCGAGCAAATCGCATTGCGTCAGGCCCCGAGATTGCTAAGAATCGTCGCAACTGAACCAATGAACGCGGGATCGTGATGCCGCAGCAGAGAGTTGCGCGAACCGGTGTCCACGCAAGCTCTTGGGTCTCCCCCGGCGCCGAGCTCCTCTCGCTGTGTCAGACGGCGGCGGCGGACGGGGCGCTCTCGCCCCGCCAGCTGCGGCTGGTGCGAGCATGGCTCGAGCACAGCGGCGAGTTCGAGGTGCCGGCGCGAGACTATGTCCGGGAGCTGGTCGAGCACATTCTACGCACCGGCAAGGTCGCGCTGGCCGACCAGCAGGCTCTCGTACGCGCGCTGGAGCCGTGCTTGCCTCCGCAACTGAAGCGAGCGACGTTGCGCCTGGTCGGGAGCGAAAGGATGCACTACCCGGACGAGAGCGCCGCCCAGCGCACTTCAAACGATATCCTGGCGTCCGCATGGTTCATGGTGGCTGGCTGCCCGAGCGAGCGCAGATCCCCCTTTGCGCCGCGCTTCGCGCGCGCCGGGGACCCGGTCCTGCTCGTTCGCCAGCGGGAGGACGCTCCGGAGCCCAGCGCCATCCAGGTGTGCACGGGCAAGGGGCGCAGGCTCGGGTTCGTGCCCGCGCACCGGGCGAAGATTCTCGCTCCGCTGCTCGATCGGGGAGCGCGCTACCGGGCGCACCTCATCAGCGTCTCGGGCGGGATGCACGCCCCGGTTCTCATCGTGCAGACCTTCCTCTACCGCGGCGATGCCGCCCTGGGATTTCAGCAAGCCACTGCGCGGCGCATCGCACCGCGCAATGCGCGGCTCGTCTGGACGCTGGTGCGCGTCGCCGTCGCGCTCACGATCGCGGCAGCGGTTGCGCTCGTGCTCAGAGCGTGACGAGGAGCCCTTGCTGCGCGTCATCTGCGCGGTGTGCTTTCTGACGGCACCGTTTGCGGTGCACTCCCAGACGCCGGCCTCGCCGACCACGGGCTCTCAGGGTGAGGCCCCTGCCACCGAGACCGGCGGGGCTGCGCAGGCGCCCGCTCCGCGCACACCAAGCCTCGAGCCTCAGCAGCCGCAGCTGCCGAGCGCGGAGGTCTCCATTCCGATCGAGTCGACGACGCCGCCCGTGCCCCCGGAGAAGTATCAGTGGCTCGATGAGGTGCGTGCGCTCGTGTACCAGGCCGTCTGGGAGTCTGCGATGCATGTGGATCGGTGGTTCGGCTCCGAGGAGCCGGACTGGTCCTACGAGCAGGCCTCCGGCAGCATCGTTCCGGGGGTGCTCTACAGCCGCTTCTACGGTGAGCACACGCTGACGCGCTTTCTGGGCGATGTCCCGCTGCCCCAGTTGAACGACAGCCTCCATGCCTTCATCGGGCGACTGAACCCGGAGGAGTTCATCTCGGAGAGCCAGGCGGCATCGGGCGCTCTGCCCAACCCCTACTCGCCCAGTCCGGCCGACCAGACGATCTTTGGAATCCAGTACAACCAGCCGGTCCACGCCGGCGCGCAGTGGGATACCGGCGCCGGCCTCCCGATCAGCGCCTCGCGCTTCGACCCTTATTTCAAGGGAGGCTATCTGTACGCGGTGGGCTCGCCCGAGGACATCGTGCTCTTCTGGCGTCAGGATGCGTTCTATCAAAGCACCCAGGGCGGCTTCGGCGTGACCAACCGCGCCGATCTGCAGAAGCTCGTCAGCCAGGCCTTCCTGCTGAGCTGGACGGTCTCCACGACCTACGCGCAGCGCTCCTCAGGCTGGAACAGCTACTCGACTCTCGATGCCTTCTTCACCTACGCACCGGCGCGGGCGCTGGTGCTCGAGCTCGACGTCGACGACATCAGCCAGGCGCAAGTGCCCATCCAGGACTACGGGGGCAAGATCGCGTTCCGGCGCAGCATCCTCAGGGATTGGCTCATTCTCGAGGTGCGCGGAAGCCTCGACTGGCCGAAGTATTTCGACTGGCAACACCGCGAGATCAGCCCCGGGCTCGGCGTCGCGTTCGAGATGGAGTTCGGTGCCCAGACGTTCCTCGCAAGACCGGTGACCTTCTGAGGGCTGGGGAGGCGGAAACTCTGGCCCGTCCCAGGGATTATTCCCTCGTCTGAAGACCCGTCGCGCAAGGAGAATGACCATGAGCTTTGGCATGCAGAGATCCGTCTACTCCACGAGGTTCGGCAATCTCACGCAGCGCGAGCGCTGGATCTCCACGCTGGCCGGGCTCGGCGTGACGCTCGGCGCGTTTCCCCGCGGCAGCCTGCTGCGCCGCGTGGCGCTGGCGGCGGGCGGTGTGGCGCTCATCGCGCGCGGACTCGCGGGCTATTGCGGGATGAAAGCCGCTCTGACCAGACAGGCAACGCTCCGCGATGGCATGCGCGAGCAGTGGCAGCGACTGCGTGCGGGCGCACGCGTGGGAGCGGGCGGGATCGACAGCATGGAGACGCTCTACGTCGAGGAGCTGCAGGAGCTTGCCTCGAGCGCAGCTCAGCTCGAAGCGCTCACGCTCGATCTCGAGCGCGGGATCGAGGATCCGGCGCTGGTGAGAAAGCTGCGCAGCTACGCGACGCTCATTCGCTCGCGCCGGCAGGACCTCGAGCGCTTCTTGAACACGAGTGGCAGGCGCGCCTATGGCCACTTCGATCAGGCGATGCGGGCCCTCGCCGAGGAAACCCGCAAGATGGCGCGCATCCGCGCTGCCGCCGTGCGGGAGGCGGCGCTGGTGGACTCCCTGCAGCGGTTGCTGCATTACCAGATCGCCGCTTGCGGTAGCGCAGCCGCTCACGCCCAGGCTCTGGGACACCAGGAGACGGCGGCGCGACTCGCCGAGTTCTCCGAGCGTGACAAGGCCTTCGACGCCGAGCTCTCGGAGATCGCCAAGGAGCTCAACCCGCGAGCTGCCAGCGGCCGGCGGTACGTCCGCGCGGAGACTCACGCGCACTGACGATTTGCTCGCCGCGATACGCGCGGCTGCCCCGCTGCCCTGGCCATTCAGTACACTCGCACGGCAATGGCAGTGAGACCGGTCCTGAAGATGGGTCATCCGCTCCTGCGGCAGGTGGCTGCGGCCGTGACGACCCTCGCCACTCCCGAGCTGCGCGAGCTGGTGGCCGACATGGACGAGACGATGCGCGCGCTGAGCGGCGCCGGCATCGCAGCGCCGCAGGTCGGCGTGAGTCTGCGCGTGGTGATCTTCGAGCTGAAGGACAATCCACGCTATCCCCAGATCACCCCCGTTCCCTACACTGTGCTCGTGAACCCGGTCCTGACCCCGATCGGAACGGAGCAGGAGGAGGGCTGGGAAGGATGCCTGTCGGTGCCCGGCATGCGAGGCCTCGTGCCGCGCTACCGGCATCTGCGCTATGAGGGATTCTCGCCCGAGGGCGAGCCGATCGACCGTACCGTCGAGGGGTTCCACGCGCGGGTGGTCCAGCACGAGGTGGACCATCTCGATGGGGTTCTGTATCCCCAGCGCATCCGTGACCTGCGCACCTTCGGCTTCGAGGACGCCCTCGCAGGGCAGATGGTGCCGCTGCCGGACTGATCAGCGGCGCGCAGTGGCGTTCCGGTGCCCCTCAGGCGAGGGTGTGAAACACCCGCTGCACATCCTCGTCCTGCTCGAGCCTGTCGATGAGGCCAAGGACCTCGGTCGCCTGCTCCTCGGGCAGCTGGGTCGGGATGGTGCAGACGTATTCGTGCTCGGCGGACAGGGGAGCGATGCCGCGCGCCTCGAGCGCTTCTTGCATGCGGCCAAATTCGGGGAACGGACAGCGGATGACGAGCTGCGGCTCACCCTTCTCGCCGGTGCTCTCACCCATCTCCTCCAGCCCGTGATCGATCAGGTACAGCTCGAGATCGTCCTGATCGATACCCGCAGGATCGAGCCTGAATACACCCATCTTCTTGAACAGAAAACCGACGCTCCCCGTCGTTGCAAGATTGCCGCCATTCTTGGTGATGAGATTGCGCACGGCCGCCACGGTGCGCGTGGGATTGTCCGTTGCCGTCTCGACCAGCAGGGCGACGCCGTGGGGCGCGTAGCCCTCGTACAGGATCTCCTGGTAATTGGCCGCATCCCGGCCGGATGCGCGCTTGATCGCGGCCTCGATCCGGTCCTTGGGCATGTTGACGGCGCGGGCGTTCTGGATCAGCCGTCGCAGCGCCGGGTTGCCGGAGGCGTCGGAGCCGCCGGTCTTGACCGCCATGGTGATGTCCTTCGCGATGCGGGCGAACTGCTTCGCCATGCGGTTCCACCGCGCGAACATCGTGGCCTTGCGGACCTCGAAGATGCGTCCCATGCGGGAATGATGCGGAACGCTAGGCGAGCCGTGCCTGAAGGGATCGCAGGCGCCGGCGCTGGCTCTTCAGACGGCCCTCGATCTCGCGCAGCCGCTGCTGAAAGCGCGCGTGCTCCCAGTGCTCGATCACGGCGCGCTTCTTCTCCTCGAGCCACTGTTCCTTCAGTCGCGACCAGTCGCTCACCGCCGCCACGAAGGCCTCGTATTCCTGGGCGATCCGATGGCGCAGCTGCTCGATGTGGGAGGGTACGCGTGGTGAATCGTTGAGCCTTGCCAGCTTCGCCTGAGCGCGCCGGAACTGAGTGGCGAGCAACGCGCGCTGAATCTGGAAGGCCGGCGTTCGCTTGAGGCGGCGCGTGAGTCCAACCCATGCGCATGTCGCGATGAGCCATTTCGTCGGATCCCACTGCCACCAGCGCACGCCGTTGCGGTAGTCGTGCGCGAACGCATGATGGAAGTTGTGGTAGCCCTCCCCGTGCGTCACGAGCGCCAGCAGCGGATTGTCGCGAGCCGTGTTCTCGTCGCTGTAAGGACGGCTGCCCCACATGTGCGCGAGCGAATTGATGAAGAACGTGAAGTGGTGGCTCAGCACCAAACGCAGCACGCCGGCGAGAAGGAAGGTTCCCCACAGATCGCCCAGGAGCCAGCCGGCTGCAAGCGGCAGGCCCAGATTCGTCGCGATGGCGAGCAGCGCGTAGTGACGGTGCTGGAATGCGAGCAGCGGGTCGCGCTTGAGATCGGGGATGTTGGAAAAATCGACTGCGCCGCTCGGATAATCCCGCAGCATCCAGCCGATGTGCGAGAACCAGAAACCAAGACCGATCGAGTAGGGGTCGCGCTCGTTATCGTCCACGTACAGGTGGTGGCGGCGATGACCGCTGCACCAGACCCAGGCGCTGTTCTGGAGCGCCATGGTCCCGAACACGACGAAGAAAATGCGCAGCAGCGGATGAGCCTCGTAGGCGCGATGCGCCCACAGGCGGTGGTAGCCGCCGGTGATGGACATTCCATTCGCGACCAGAAAAAGGGCACAGACGGCCCATGGGCCCGCGCCGAAGCCGTGCGTGAGTCCGCGCCACGGCACCAGCACGAGCGCTGCCGCGAGGGTCAGCGAGAAGATCAGCGCATTCAGAGCAAGGAGAGGCGGCTTACGGGGCGAGGTCTGTGGCTCGGGCATGTTTTTTCAGCGGTTTAGGGCGTAGCGTTCGGGCGCCGGGGGGGAGCGAAACATAGCACGAGCGATGTGGTTGCGAGGTGACGAAACTCAAGCCTTCGACGGAAAAAGGGTGGTGTTCCGGCGGCCGCGGCAGCCCTCAGGGGGCGTCGAGCTCGGGATAGTGCCTGAAGATCCCCTGCTCGTTGCAGGGCAACCACCGCGGGGAGGCGAGGTAGGCGGTGATTCTCGGCCGCTGGCGCACGCGGTCGTGCAGGGCGAGCAGCTTCGGGATGCGAGGGGCCAGGCGCGCCATGGCCTTGGGGAACCCATAGCGCAATCCCTCGATCATCTGAAACATCGACAGGTCCACGTAGGTGAGGCTTGCGCCGCTCAGGTACTCGGGACCCGCGGGGTTGCGCTCGAGCACCGTCTCGAAGTATCCGAGGAACTTCGGCAGCCGGGTGCCGAGAAAGTCCACCGCCCTGCGCCGTGCCTCGGCCTTCTGATCCTCGTAGTACAGGCCCGACGCAATCGGATGGTGGGTGTCATGCGCTTCCACGAGCAAGTCCGCCAGGGTGAGCTGCAGCTGCTGGGTCCACAGCTCGCCCCCCTCGTCGCGCGGTGCGAGTCCGTGCCGCCCGCCCAGGTAGCGCAGGATATTGGGCGTTTGCCCGATGAGGAGGGTGCCCGCTCGCAGGAAGGGCGGGGCGAACGGGCGGTGCGCAATCGTGGGATCCTCGAGCAACCGCATCATCGCCTGGACGCCGGCTGGCTGCGAGCTGCGCGCCACGTCCACGTACTCGGCGCCGCATTCCTCGAGCGCAAGGCGCACGAATTCTCCGCGCCCCGGAATCGAGGGCCAGTAGTAGAGCTCGTAGGTCACGGCACCACTCCCACGTGTGGTTGCACAATTCCCGGACCATACGCCGGTTCCGCTCGAAGCGCCCCGCTTGCGCAGGTATAGTCGCGCTGCCCGCCCCAGAGCACTTCGGAGAACGGCTCCATGATTACCGTGACGGTGTTGTATCCCAACAAAGAAGGCGCCAAGTTCGACATGAGCTACTACCTCGGGAAGCACATTCCGATGGTCAAGAAGCTGCTGGGGCCGGCCTTGAAGGGGGTCATCGTCGAGCAGGGCCTCGGCGGGGGCACTCCGGGCTCGAAGCCGACGTACGCGGTCACCTGTCACCTGCGCTTCGATTCGGTCGAATCCTTTCAGGGGGCGTTCGGCCCGCATGCGGCATCTGTGCAGGCGGACGTGCGCAACTACTCCGCCGTCGAGCCGGTCGTCCAGGTGAGCGAGGTGAAGCTGTCCTGATCAGACCCTTGGTGCGCGCGCTCGCGCTTGCGGGCGCGCTCGCCCTTCCGATTGCGGCCTCGGCCGGGCGTGCCTATGTCTCGAACGAGGGGGACGGCACGGTCTCGGTGCTCGATACCACCCGCGGGGTGGTCATCGGCACGATCGCGGTCGGCAAGCGGCCCCGCGGGCTCGTCCTGAGCCGGGATGGCTCGCGTCTTTATGTGGCCGTGACCGGTGTGCCCAGGTGCCCGCCCGCAGTCTCACACGCCGAGTGCGCCCGGAAGCCGCGCGACCTGTCGGCGGATGGTGTCGCCGTGGTGGACACGCGCAAGCTCGAGCGTATCGCGCAGCTGAGCGCCGGGTCCGATCCGATCGCGATCGCGTTGAGCCGCAGCGAGCGCACCCTGTTCGTCGCGAACGAGGACGCAAGCGCGGTGTGCGTCGTGGACCTTCGCAGCGGCACGATCCTCACTCACATTCATGTCCCGCGCAGCCCGCAGGCGTTGCGCATGTCGCCGAACGATGAATGGGTCGGGGTGGCAAGCGACGCCGAGCACACCTTCAGCCTCATCGACAGCCACTTGCTCGAGTCGCTCACCAGGCAATCCGTCGGAAGCCGGCCGGAGAACTTCGCATTCTCGCCCGATGGCCGCAACACCTACGTGGCCGACGAGCTTGGTGGCGCGGTGTATCGCCTCGGCGTCCCCTCGGGCTCGGGTGGCGCTCCTGCGCTGCGGCTGTCGGCCCCAACGAAGCTCGCACAGCTGCCGCACATGGCGCGCCCATCGGGCATCGCGCTCGACCCGTCGCGGCGGCGCCTGTATGTCACGACCGGCCGTCAGGGGACCGTGGCGGTGATCGCGCTGGATGATCCCCTGCATATCGCGGAGGTGCGCGTGGGTGAGCTTCCACGTGCGCCCGCGCTAAGCCCGAACGAGCGCTGGCTTTTCACAGCGGACGCCGGATCGGCGGATGTGAGCGTCATCGACACGATCACCCTGCGCCGGGTCGAGACAATCCGGGTGGGACGTGCGCCCTGGGGGCTGGCGGTGGGGCAGTAGCGCCTTGGCCGGCGGAGTAACTTGTGGCGGTCGTGGAGTCGAGAGACAATTTGTGGAAATGCGGAGGATAAGAAGAATGAAATTAACCATAATCTCATCGATTGCCGCGTCGTTGATCTACATGGCGAGTGCGGCGAACGCGACGATTCTCACATCGGCAACCGACGTAGGCATCTTTGCACGCGATTGCAGCGTGTCGCCGGGTTGCACCCCGACCACCGAGGAGAGCGGGCCGCTTCCGCCGCTCGTCGACGGTGTGGAATACGTGTCGAGCGGGACTGCCGCTGTCTCGATCAACCCTGCGACGGATCCGGCGGATTTCCCTGTTCTCGGACTGGTCACGAGCGCAACCGGCCAGCAATCGTTCGTCACGGCGGGTGATATCGGGCCGTTCTCGACACCTGAGGTCGACTCGTCCCTGTACACGCAGAATTCACGCGTTTCCGTGGGCGGCGATGCACTCGAGAGCTATACCTGGAACGGCACCGGCCCCACGACTCGCACGATCAGCGGATCGATGACGCTCTCGCAAAGTGGCGGATGGCCCGACAATGGGGGAACCGTGGCGAGCGCCGGAATCGTGGTGTTCACGACGGGGGCAGGCGGTGCCGACCTCACTTGCGGGACCCTGACTTTTGCCCTGCAAAACGGCAATGAGTGCATCGCCGATGCGGACATTCTGTCCCAGGGTCTCGTGACGGCGACTGCCGCGATGACGAATGAAACGATCGACCTCGACCTGCCGTCGTTTCAGCTCACATCGCCGGGGGAGACGATCTTCGTCCTGTTGAGCACGGATCTGTTCGGCAATGGCGGCGGCTACGTCTCGGACCCATTCATCACAACCATCAGCAACGAGACCGGCTTGACACCGGCGGGCGTGCCGGAGCCCGCAACGCTCGGTCTGCTGGGCTTGGGTCTCGCGGGCCTCGTGGTGTGTCGACGACGCACGCCGAGGACGTACCTTCGGTTGCAATAGACGAGCTATGCAAGCGGGGATCTCCGACCACGTGTGGGGCCCTCGAAGAAATCGCCGCTCGCGGATCGCCATACGTCATCAGGCTGACACACTCGGGGCCTAGCGTCGGTCGGCGCAATGCCCACCCGGCCAAAGAGCCGGGACGGCGCAACCCGCGCCCACGAACCCGAGGAGTCTGCCATGAGCACCGAGGCCGCATCGCTAAGCAGTGGACCTGACTCGAGCGCGGCGGAGCTTGCAGCGCCCGACATCGCTCGCCCGCGTCTGGATCGCCGAACGGGCCCCGGAACGGTCTCGATCTTCGTCGCTTTGCTCGTGATCGGCATCGGGTACACCTGCTACAGCCTGGTGAGCGACGTCGGAGCCTCCGGTATGCGCGCCAGCCACTGGCTGCCGTTTGTGCTCCTGGGGGTCGCACTCGTCATTGCGCTCGGCTTCGAATTCGTGAACGGCCTTCACGACACCGCGAACGCCGTTGCGACCGTCATCTATACCCACTCCCTCCCGCCCCACGTGGCGGTGGTGTGGTCCGGTCTCTTCAACTTCGCGGGAGTGCTGGTCTCGAGCGGTGCGGTGGCCTTCGGCATCATCTCGCTGCTGCCGGTGGAGCTGATCCTGCAGGTCGGCTCGAGCGCGGGGTTCGCGATGGTGTTTGCGCTCCTGATCGCGGCGATCATCTGGAACTTCGGCACGTGGTGGCTGGGCCTGCCGGCCTCCTCCTCGCACACGATGGTCGGCTCCATCATCGGGGTGGGCGTTGCGAATGCTCTGATGCATGGGCGCGATGGGACGAGCGGGGTGGACTGGGGCCAGGCGACCAAGGTGGGCTATTCGCTGCTCGTCTCTCCGCTCGTCGGGTTCGTGTTCGCAGCGCTGCTGCTCTTCGTGCTGCGCAAGTTCGTCAAGAACAAGGAGCTGTATGCGGCGCCGAAGGGCAACAAGCCGCCGCCCTGGTGGGTGCGAAGCCTCCTGGTTCTCACCTGCACCGGTGTGTCTTTCGCACACGGGTCCAATGACGGGCAGAAGGGCATGGGCCTCATCATGCTGATTCTCGTCGGCACGGTGCCCACGGCATACGCGCTCAACCGCGCGATGCCCGCCCACGAGACCGCGCAGTTCGCAGCCGTGGCTCAGGCGACCCACGACTCGCTGCTGAAGGTCGCCGCGAACGACCCGGTCTCCGAGCCGGACGCGCGCACGGTGCTGTCCGACTACGTGCGCACCAAGCAGGCGGGGTCCCAGACCATCCCCGCTCTTGCAACTCTCGTCGGCAGCATCTCGACGGAGGTGAACGAGCATGGCTCGTTGCTGGCGATGCCGGCCGCGGCGGTCGGCAACGTGCGCAACGATATGTACCTGGCGTCCGAGTCGATCCGGGATCTGCAGAAGGATCCGAAGATCTCGTTCGACGCCGCCGCGAAGCGCAACCTTGCGGCGTTCAAGAGCGAGATCGACGATGCCACCAAGTTCATTCCGCTGTGGGTGAAAGTGGTCGTCGCGATCGCGCTCGGCCTGGGCACGATGGTGGGCTGGAAGAGAATCGTGATCACCGTCGGGGAGAAGATCGGCAAGAGTCATCTCACCTATGCGCAGGGAGCCTCGGCCGAGGTGGTCGCGATGCTGACGATCGGCGCCGCGGATTCCTTTGGGCTGCCCGTGTCCACCACGCACGTGCTCGCCTCCGGAGTCGCGGGAACCATGGCGGCCAACCGCTCGGGGTTGCAGATGACGACCCTGCGCAACCTTGCGATGGCGTGGGTGTTTACCCTACCGGCCGCGATGATCCTCTCGGGCAGCCTGTACTGGGTCTTCAGGCACGTCTTCTGACCCCCGGGTCCACAGCTCACCCCTGGGCGCCTGCGCCCAGGTGGGGCCCGTCTGTACCCCACCGTCCGCGCTCGCTATCCTGCCCAGGTGAGCGTTCTCGATAACTTTCATCCTGCGGTGGCGGCCTGGTTCGCCCGGGCGTTCAAGACACCGACGCCGGTCCAGGCCCAGGCATGGCCTGCGATCCAGCAGGGCCGCGATGTGCTGATCGCCGCGCCCACCGGCTCAGGCAAGACCTTCGCGGCATTTCTGGCCGTGATCGATCGGCTCGTTCGCGAAGGGCTCGCGAGCGGGCTCACCGACACCACGCGCGTGGTGTACGTCTCCCCGCTCAAGGCGCTCTCGAACGACATCCAGCGCAATCTGGCGGCGCCGCTCGAGGGTATCCGTGCCGAGCTCGAGGGTCTGGGCCTGCCGGCGCTCGAGGTGCGCACCCTCGTGCGCACGGGCGACACCCCGCAGCACGAGCGCGCGAGCATGCGGCGCAAGCCGCCGCACATCGTGGTGACGACCCCGGAGTCGCTCTACATCCTGCTCGGCTCGGAATCGGGCCGCCGGATGCTCGCAACGACCGAGACCGTCATCGTCGATGAGATTCATGCCGTGGCGGGAGGCAAGCGTGGGGCTCACCTCGCGCTGTCGCTCGAGCGCCTGCAGGGGCTCGCGGGCGGGCGCCTGACTCGTGTAGGGCTCTCGGCCACCCAGCGACCCATCGAGGAGGTCGCGCGCTTCCTGGTCGGCGGGCACGGGAGCGAGCACGAAGCCCGCGCCGCGCCCGTGGTCATCGACGCAGGCCACGTGCGCCGGCGCGACCTGGCGCTCGAGCTGCCGCCGGCACCGCTCGAGGCGGTGATGTCCGGCGAGGTGTGGACGCAGGTCTACGATCGGCTCGCAGAGCTTGTGCGCGCGCATCGCTCGACGCTCGTGTTCGTCAACACGCGTCGCCTGGTCGAGCGTGTTGCGAGGCAGCTCTCCGAGAGGCTGGGCGCCGAGAACGTGATGGCCCATCACGGGAGCCTTGCAAAGGAGCGTCGGCTGCTCGCCGAGCAGCGCCTGAAGGGCGGAGAGCTGCGGGTTTTGGTGGCCACCGCCTCACTCGAGCTCGGCATCGATATCGGCGATGTCGATCTGGTGTGCCAGCTCTCCTCGCCGCGCTCGGTCAACACGTTCCTGCAGCGCGTGGGCCGCTCGGGCCATGCGGTCGGCGGACTCTCCAAGGGTCGGCTGTTTCCGCTCTCGCGCGATGATCTCATCGAGTGCACCGCGTTGCTCGATGCGGTGCGGCGCGGCGAGCTCGATCGGCTCTCCGTCCCTGCCGGATCGCTCGATGTGCTCTCGCAACAGATCGCCGCGGAAGTCGCGGCACGCGAGTGCGGCGAGGAGGAGCTGTTCCAGCTCGTGCGCCGCGCCCATCCGTATCGCGACCTCGACCGCCGCGACTTCGATGAGGTCGTGCGCATGCTGGCGGATGGGTTCAGCACGCGCCGCGGTCGGCAGGGCGGCCTCGTGCATCGCGACGCCGTTCACCAGGTGCTCCGCGGCAGGCGTGGCGCACGGCTCACGGCGATCACCTCGGGGGGTGCGATTCCGGATACGGCGGACTACCAGGTGCTGCTCGAGCCTCAAGCGCTCGTCGTGGGAACGGTGAACGAGGACTTCGCGGTCGAGAGCCTTGCAGGCGATGTCTTTCAGCTCGGCAATACTTCCTATCGGATTCTGCGCGTCGAGCGCGGCACGGTGCGCGTGGAGGATGCGGCAGGCATGCCGCCGTCCATTCCCTTCTGGCTCGGCGAGGCTCCCGGGAGGACGGACCAGCTGTCGCTGGCGGTCTCGCGGCTGCGAGCGGACGTGCAGCGCGAGCTCGCGTGCTCGCGCGCGGCGGCGCTCGCGCATCTGGCCGCCATCGGCCTCTCCGAGCCGGCCGCATCGCAGCTCATCGATTATCTCGCAGCCGCATGCAGCGCGCTCGGCTGCTTGCCGACGCAGGAGACGGTGATCTTCGAGCGCTTCTTCGACGAGGCGGGCGGCATGCAGCTCGTGATTCACTCGCCCTTCGGCAGCCGCGTGAACCGTGCCTGGGGGCTCGCGCTGCGCAAGCGTTTCTGCCGTCAATTCAACTTCGAGCTGCAAGCGGCGGCCACCGAGGACAATGTCGTGCTGTCGCTCACGACCGCGCACAGCTTCGAGCTTGCGGAGGTGGCGCGCTACCTGCGCGCGGCGACGGTGCGGCCGCTGCTCACTCAGGCCGTGTGCGGCGCGCCGATGTTCATCACGCGCTGGCGCTGGGTGGCGGCCATCGCCCTGGCACTGCCGCGCTTCAGGGGTGGCCGTCGCGTACCGCCGCCGATCGCGCGCATGCAGGCCGAGGATCTGCTCGCCTCGGTGTTCCCGGACCAGGTGGCGTGCGCCGAGAATCTGACCGGCGAGCTCGAGATTCCCGAGCATCCTCTCGTTGCGCAGACTTTGCGCGACTGCCTCGAGGAGGCGATGGACATCGAGGGCCTCGAGCGCTTGCTCGGGGCGCTCGAGAGCGGTTCCGTGCACGTGATCGCGCGTGACTTGACCGAGCCTTCGCCCCTCGCGCTCGAGGTGCTCTCGGCGAGGCCCTACGCATATCTCGACGACGCGCCTCTCGAGGAGCGCCGTACGCAGGCGGTGATGAGCCGGCGATGGCTCGACCCGGAGTCGGCCGCCGATATCGGCAGCCTCGATGCGCAGGCGGTGAGCCGTGTGCGCGAGGAGGCGTGGCCGGATGCCACCACCGCGGATGAGCTGCACGATGCGTTGCTGTGGCTGAGCTTTCTCACGGACCAGGAGATCGCGCGCAACGCCGCGTGGCCGCCGTTGATCGACTTGCTGGAGAGGGAGGGCCGCGCGGTGCGCTTGAGCGTTGCAGGTGGCGAGGGCTCGCGCCGCGGGACGCTCTTGCTTGCCGCCGAGCGACGCGAGCTTTTCACAGCGCTATTCCCCGCAGGTGAGTTCATGCCCGGTGCGGCCACGATTCCTGCGCAGAGGTCGTGGGCACGCGAGGAAGCGCTGATCGAGATCGTCCGGGGACGACTGGAGGGCCTCGGCCCCACCACGGCGGATGATATGGCGCGCTCGTTGAGCGTGCCCCGTGGGGAGGTGGACGCCGCGCTCGCGGCGCTGCAGAGCGAGGGATTCGCCATGCGCGGGCGCTTCACGCCCGGTGCTGCCCAGGAGGAGTGGTGCGAGCGCAGGCTTCTCGCGCGCATCCACCGCTACACCGTCAAGCGCCTGCGTGCCGAGGTGAGTCCCGTACAGGCACGCGACTTCCTGCAGTTCCTCGCTCAGTGGCAGCACGTCAGTCCCGAGACCCGCATGCAAGGGCCCGATGCCGTTGCACAGATTCTGCTGCAGCTCGAGGGATTCGAGGCGCCGGCGGCGGCCTGGGAATCGGAGATCCTGCCCGCGCGCGTGGCGGAGTACGAGCCCGCCTGGCTCGATGAGCAGTGCCGCGCGGGGCGATTCCTGTGGGCGCGCCTTGCATCGCGCAGTGGTGGCCCGACGCGCCGCGCAGGACCGGTGCGTGCAACCCCGATCACTCTGCTCGCGCGCAAGAGCGTGCGGTTCTGGTCGGCGCTCGCCGATGTGCCGCAGCCGGAGCGCCTGAGCGCGCGAGCACGCGCCGTGAGCGAGGCTTTGAGCGAGCACGGCGCATCGTTCTTCGATGAGATCGTCGAGCAGGCGCGCCTGCTGCCCGCTCAGGTCGAGGAAGCCCTCGCGGAGCTCGTCGCCTTTGGGCTCGTGAACTCGGATAGCTTCGCGGGGCTGCGCGCTCTGCTTGCGCCCGCCGAGCGTCGCGGCAGGGGTCGTGGAGTGCGCCGCCTGCGCACTGCAGCCCTGTACGGCATGGCCGATTCGGGCCGCTGGGCCCTCGTGCGGCGAGCGGCCCCCGCCGAGCGCGCCGAGGCGGTCGAGCACCTGGTGCGGGTGCTGCTGCGCCGCTGGGGAGTGCTCTTCTACCGGCTGCTCATACGGGAGGCCGCGTGGCTCCCGCCCTGGAGGGAGATTCTCATGTGCTGCCGCCGGCTCGAGGCGCGCGGCGAGATCCGTGGGGGGCGCTTCGTCTCCGGCTTCACAGGGGAGCAATACGCCGCGCCCGAGGCGATCGGGCTGTTGCGGGAGGTGCGACGCCTGACAAGCTCGAGCCCCGGCGGCGAGATTCTGTCCAATGCACTCTCACTCTCGGCGGCGGACCCGCTCAACGTCGTGGGGATCGTCTCCCCGGGGGGCCGGCTGGCTGCCCTGACTGGCAATCGCGTGCTGTACCGCGACGGACTGCCCGCCGCCCTGCTGGCTGCCGGAGAGGTGACATTCCTCGAGAAGCTCACTCCGCGCGAGCAATGGGAGATGCGCAACACGCTCCTGCGCCGCAGCGCGGCGGCCCCTGCCGTGGCGCCCATGCAGCTACGCGGCGCTCGGCGACGATAGCCCCGTTGGATTTGACAGGTTCGACCCAATCAATGGCTTCAGCTGCTCCTGCGCGGGTGGCGCGTGACAAGTTCTTAAGCAGCTTGTTGGGGTATGGACTGCCACACTTGAATCTCTCGCGCGATCCATGCGTCGCTCCGCGGCGACACCCGGCGGCGTCCAATTTTTGCTAGCGATCAGCCCGTACTTCTTCTCAAGTTGAGCGCGCGGGGATCCCCGGGTGCGCACTGGATCTGGAAAGCTACGAGTGGTACTCCGCCAATGTTTGATTGCAGCGGCTGTGCTTGCGGCCTTGTACCTCGCCAACGCAGTCGGCGGATTCGTGCATTTGCCGTTGCCGGCAATCCTGCAGCCTCATCCAAGGCCCGTGCTGACCTCCATGCACTCCGTTGCGCCTTCAGGACAGCTCGCGCGCACCGAGACCGCGGAAGGGAGCGATCAGAGCGCAGCCCCGGAGGGCGCTGCGCCTGCTGGCGCCGCCCGGCGCTCGGCCACGCAGAGCTCGGCGCAGACCGATACGCTGGCACCCGCCTCGAATGCGCAGAATGGCCCGACGTTGAATGTTCTGCCGCCCCAGGCAGCTCCGCAGAGCTCGACGGCACCGGACACTCAAAATTTGAGTGCGCAAAACGCCCCCGCGCTGACGGTGCCTGCTTCCGGCCCGGGTCGGCCGGGCAAAGCGCCGCAGTCCGCCGCGGCGCACGGGCCGGTACCGCAGCCGTTCGGGTACGCCGATGTGGTCAAGCTCGCGCAGCAGCGCGCCGCGCAGCCCTACCAGGATCGCTCGCCGAAGCTGCCCCCGAATCTCGCACATCTCACCTACGAGCAGTACCAGGACATCCGCTTTCGCCCACATTTTGCGCTCTGGCGGGGCCAGTCTCTCTTCGAGGTGCAGTTCTTTCACCGCGGCTTCAATTTCGACCGGCGCGTGGACGTCTCCGAAGTGGTGAACGGGATGGTGCATCCGATTCACTACAGCCCGAGCTGGTTCGACTTCGGCAAGCTCGCATCCCTCGCGCGTCATCTGCCGGTGCATCTGGGATTTGCAGGCTTTCGCGTGCACTACCCGCTGCAGACGCCTGCCTACAAGGATGAGCTGATCGTGTTTCTCGGCGCCTCCTATTTCCGCGTGCTCGGCCGTAACGAGGTCTACGGTCAGTCCGCCCGCGGGCTCGCGGTGAACACCGCATCGACCAAGGGCGAGGAGTTTCCGTGGTTCACGGACTTCTGGCTGGTGCGTCCGTCAACGCCCGAGCAGCGCACGCTCACGATCTACGCTTTGCTCGACAGCCAGAGCCTTGCGGGTGCATACGAGTTCGATGTGCTGCCGGGAGATATCACTCAGGTGACCGTGACCTCCGAGCTCTTTCCGCGCAAGAAGATTGCCAAGCTCGGTATCGCGCCGCTCACCTCGATGTTCCTCTACGGCAGCGACCCATCGGGCCGTCACTTCGACGACTACCGGCCCCAGGTGCACGACAGCGACGGACTGCTGATGCAGACCGGCAACGGGGAATGGCTGTGGCGTCCGCTCGTGAACCCGCACGTTCTGGAGGTCAACCGCTTCATGGACGACCATCCGCGCGGCTTTGGTCTATCGCAGCGCGATCGCTCGTTCGACCACTACCAGGATCCGGAATCCGAGTTCGAGCGCCGGCCCAGCTACTGGATCCAGCCCCTGGAGAACTGGGGCAAGGGCGGAGTGGAGCTCGTCGAGATTCCAACCGACGAGGAGATCCACGACAACATCGTCGCGTACTGGGTGCCCTCGCAGCCGATGGACAAGCCGGTGCGCTTCGATTACGTGCTGTCGGCGTACCTGCACTCGCCGGAGTGGCCCCCGGGCGGCCGGGTGATCGCCACACGATCTGGCGACTTCACCTGGGAGGGCAACAAGACCGGGGACGGTGCGCGACGGATGCTGATCGACTATGCCGGGGGCGATCTGGAGGGGCTCGAGGCGGCGCAGCCGGTCCATGCGAACATCCGGGCCAACGGCGGGCGCGTGGACCAGATCAGCGTGCAGCGGCTACCGGAAACCGGTACCTGGCGTGTAGCGTTTCGTGTGGTACCGGCCAATCCCAAGGAACCCGTGGATCTGCGGTGCTATCTCACACTGTACGGGGAAGCCCTTACGGAAACATGGACTTACCAGCTGCTAACGTCTCAAGGATGACCATGAACAGCCCTCAATCCAGGAACCGGCTCGGACGCCGCCTCGCCTTCTTCGGACTCACACTGCTGACCAGTGGACTGGCGACGTTCCTGTTCGAGGACATCCTGAGTGCCAATGGCCTCACGCCGATGGAGGGCTTGGCCGTTGCGCTCTTCTTCGTGCTGACCACCTGGATCTCGGGCGCATTCTGGACAGCGATCGCAGGCTTCGTCGTGCGCCTGGTGGGGCGGGATGCGCGCGTGATCCATGCGGATGAGGCCAAGGACCTCTCCGTGCGCAGCCGCGTGGCCATCGTCGTTCCGGTGTACAACGAGGAGCCCGTACGCGTGATGGCGGGCATCGATGCGGTGTGGACCTCGCTACAGGCTCAGCCCGAGCAGCAGGCCTTCGACCTGTTCGTCCTCTCCGATACGCGCAAGCCCGAGATCGCGGTCACCGAGGAGGCTCTGTGGCGCCGCTTGGTGGCGCGCCACGACGCTGCGGGCCGGGTGTTCTATCGCAGACGCGCGGAGAACACCGGCCGCAAGGCGGGCAACATCGCAGACTTCGTCTGTCGCTGGGGCGGTGCGTACCAGCACATGATCGTGCTCGATGCCGACAGCGTCATGACCGGCCATGCGCTCGTCACGCTCGCACGGTTGATGGATGCGCACCCGGAGGTCGGCATCATGCAAACGGCGCCGCTGCCGGCCGGTTGCGACACACTGTTTGCCCGTGTGATCCAGTTCGGGGCGCGCCTGAACGGCCCGATGCTCTCGAGCGGACTTGCGTTCTGGCAGCTCGGGGAGGCCAATTACTGGGGCCACAATGCGATCCTGAGGCTCGCTCCGTTCGCGAAGGAGTGTGGGTTGCCGCGGCTGCCCGGTGCGGCGCCCCTCGGTGGGGAGATCCTGAGCCACGACTTTGTCGAGGCGGCCTTCATGCGCCGCGCGGGTTACGAGGTGTGGCTGCTCGCCGACCTCGAGGGCAGCTGGGAGGAGGTTCCCTCCAACATCATCGACTTTGCGGCGCGCGACCGCCGCTGGGCGCAGGGCAATCTGCAGCACTGGAACGTGATGCCCATCCGGGGCCTGCCCTGGCTCAACCGGCTGCACATGCTGACCGGCATTCTCTCCTATGCCACCTCGCCGATCTGGTTCTCGCTGCTCATCCTCTCCACCGTTCTCACCTGCGAGATGGCGCTGCAGATCCCGCACTATTTCGAGACCGGCCGGTATTCCCTGTTCCCGAACTGGCCGCAGTATCGCGATGGCGAGATCGACGTGCTGCTCACCAGCACGATCGTGGTGCTCCTGCTTCCGAAGTTGCTCGGCACGATTCTCGCGCTGGTCAATCCGAGGCTGCGGCGCAGCTTCGGCGGGGTGATACGGCTGTGGGTGAGTCTGATCTTCGAGCAGGTGTTCAGCGTGCTGCTCGCCCCACCGATGATGGTGTTCCACTCCACCTTCGTGGTGACCACGCTCCTCGGCCGGCCGGTCACCTGGAACGCTCAGGAGCGCGGCGATCGGGGATTGACGCTGCGCGAGGCGCTGTGGCGCCACAAGTGGCACATGCTGCTCGGCCTTGCGTGGGGCACGGCGGTCATGCTCATTGCCCCGAGATTCATCGGCTGGCTGGCGCCCGTCGTGATCGGACTCGTGCTCTCCGCGCCGCTCACGGCCATCTCGAGCCGCGCGAGCGTGGGCCGATTCTTTCGCCGCTGCGGGTTGCTGCTCACCCCGGAGGAGAGCGACCCGCCCCCCGAGCTCGTGTCGGTCCAGCAAGCCTGTGCGGCCTGCGCACAGGAGACGGCGACGGACACACCTCGGGAGATCGGGGCGCCCGCCGCGCAGCCGCTTGCGGCGGTTCCCGTGGACGCCCCGCTCACCATGGAGACGGCACCCGCCGTCTACTGCGGCGTTCGCGCAGGGCTTGCCAGTGCGCTGCGCGCTGCCGGCACCCTGGCAAGCCGGCGTGCCGTCAGCCGCTGAGCTTAGTGCCCGATCTGACGGCTGACCTGATTCTCCTGCTGGTTCAGGGAGCGCTGCTCGGGCTTGGTGATGTGGCCGCCATTCGTGCTGGCCATCGTGCGCTCTTCCCGACGCATGGCGTGGTCTTCCGAATGCAGCTGATGGGCCTGGGCCTTGGTGATCTGCCCGGACCTGCGCTCCTGATTGATGCGCCGGTTCTGGTTGGCCAGGCGCCCGTTCACCTCGGTACGACGCGGATGGTCCTTCTGCCACTGGGTCTGGGCGAGGGCAGCCGTCGTGAGGCCGCTGAGCGCAACGCTCGCCGCCGCGAGCGTGAGGATGCGTGAGAACTTCGAGGACATGCTGACGATCTCCTGAGCGAGTGGTGGGTGCGAGCCCTGAATTGAGTCAAATCGTCTCAAACCAGCGAGCGGTATTTGATACCCGTTCCGCGGCTCTTGGTCGTTAACAACGTCGCATGCTGCAAAAGGCGTACGAGTCTTACGAACTTTTCATCACCGGCCCGTGTCGGCGCGATGCGGAGGGTGAAGTAGCTCTCAAGCGGCGCTGCGGTGCGGCAGGGCCGGGGGGCAGGGCGCGGCGTCCCCGGACCACTAATGGGCGGCCGACCCGGTGGGTGCGGGCGCCAGACGCTGCTCATCGGCTCGAACCTTGTAGCCATCGATCAGGTTCTCGAGCCGCACGCGCGCAATCCTCGTGAACGGCTCTGTTCGGGCCATCCGCGACCATACGCTTTCGCGATCCCAGCGCGTGAGCACCTCGTCGTTCAGCTTATAAAGTGCCGCGTTCCGATCCATGCAGACCTTGAGATCCCGCTCGCGTGCCACGAGTGTCTGTTTGGTTTGATTGCGGTCGGCCTCCACCCCACGGAACGTCTCGACCGTCTCGCGGAATTTTGCGATGAGCTGCTGCATCTCGGACTTCATGCGGTCGAGCTGCCCTTGCAACGCTCCGCGCTGCGATGCGCTCTGTACGAGCTCGGCTTGGGCCGCTTGCGCGCGCGCATCGAGGCCCTTCTGAGCGCTCTTGAGCGTATCGCGCTGCTTGCGCATATCGTCGAGCTCCTTCTTCAGACGCTCGTTGTCCGCCTGCAAGCTGGCTCGCTCCGAGGAGAGCTGCTGGAGCTGCTGATAGAGTTCAGCGCTCGCGCCTCCTCCGGACCGAGGTGTCTGGGCGGCAGCAGTTCGAGTGGTCAGCAGCGCGATCGCCATCGCGCAGGCGAAGGCTGCCGCGGTGCGGAGCCTGTCTCCAAGCCACTTGCCTTGCAGACGAGACATGGACCACCTCCCAATGGTCGCTTGGACCGCCGCCAATGATGCGCCCTCAGCGCGATGTACGCGCGGAGAGGACGTAACCGACGCCCCGCACGCTCTGCAGATAGTCCCGACCACCGTGCGGAGCGAGCGCGCGCCGAATACGCTGCACCGTCACGTTCACTGCGCGCAGGCCGGCACTCGACTCCAGTCCCCAGACGCACTCGAGCAGCGCCTCGCGGGTGAAGGTCCGCTCGGGGTGGCGCATGAGAAATCCGAGCAGGCGCAGCTCCATCGTCCGCAGCGGGACCGGGTGGTTGGATGCGGTCACACGATTGCTGCTGGCATCGAAGGCCAGGGGTCCGAGCTCCAGACGATCCCGTGACGTAAGCGGCGTACGCAGGGAGCGCACGACCGCCTCGGCGCGCGCGACCACCTCGGCGATCGAAAAGGGCTTGACGATGTAGTCGTCGAGCCCCTGCTCGAACGCGGAAACCACGTGCTGCTCGCCCGAGAAGCTCGATAGGGCGATCACGCGCGGTGGCCCCTCGAGCGACGGCCGCCGCGCCCAGCGAAGCAAATGCGTAGTAATGGCCGAGGGCAGATCCCAATCGACCATGACCAGCTGCGGTTGCACCCTCTCGAGCGCGGCACAAGCATTCTCAAGACCGTTGGGCACGCTGACCTCGAACCCCGCTGCGGCCAGCCGGCTGTGCAGCGGCTGCAGTGCCTGCGGCTCTCGGTCGATGATCATCATCCGCCAAGCCGGAGGGCGTGCTGGGTACTCGGAGGCGTGGACGAGTTGGTTTGCTGGTGCCGTCCCGGCAGTTTTGCTGGTCATCGTTATGTCTGCCAGAGTCGAGCCATTCAAAGAGGCGGTCTTGACAGTGCCGTGAACCTTTCATGAATGTCGTGCGCACAATGCGTCGTCTAGATGTCATACAAACGCATTCAGATCCAGACGGCTTGCCAGAGGACGCTCTCGAGAGTCTCGGTGCTGCTGCGATCGCAGAACAGCCGTTGGCCGCGCCGCCGCATCTGCTCGGAAACCGGCCGGCGGAGTACGCGATCTCCGCCGAGTCGAACTGCCCGCCGCACCAAGCCGGTATCATCCGCTGCCACCCACTCGGCCAGCCCAACGCTGTCGAGGATGCCGGAGCCGAAGCGCCCGCGCATGAACGCGCCCTGCACGCTCACGACCGGTAGGCCACATTGGACGGCAAGCAGATTGACCGCAGCGACGTTTTCCGGCTGCTGTTCGAGGATGGCAAGACATGCCTGGCGCGCCTCGGCCAGGCGACCGGCCTGCCATAAGCTCAGGGCTTCTGAAAAACTCGCCGACATCCGCGGAACGCTAGCAATTGAGTCGGGCCGAAATCACTCCGGAGAGTGCGCCTGATACAGTTGCTTCCACTCACGGCCTCAGCTAAAGGTTCCGACCCATGGCGCGCGATATCGTCGTCTTTACGCTGCACAAATCCGGGTCGATGTTCCTGCATCGCCAGTGCGAGATGCTGTGCGCGGCCGCCCGGCTCGACTACCACTCACCGAACGCGCCGGCGAGCGGACTGGACGCCCGTCGCCTGCTCACCGACCGGGATCTTTGGCGGACCCGACACGGCTGCTTCGCCCCCGTACGCTTCTACGTGGACCTCCCTGAGATCGAGAAGTATGAGGTCCTGCTGCATCTTCGCGACCCGCGCGATGTGCTGGTCTCCATGTTCTATTCCTACTGCTATATACATCCTGGGGCTGTAGCACCCAACACTGGCTATCGCAAAGCCGCGGCGGAGGGCGGAATCGATGCTTTCGTTCTCGCCAAGGCCTCCGAGACAAGCACGCGTTTTCCGGGTGATTACGGTACGGGTGGTCATGTCGAGGACCTCATCGGGAATCTGCCTCGGCGCTACCGGGATTACATCCGGCATCTGCTTGGACGACCCAACGTCACACTGCTCAGGTACGAGGAGATGGTGACCAATTACCCTGCGTGGCTCGCGAAATTTGCGCGACCCTTCCCGCTGCAGCATCGGCAGGCGCAGCTCGAGGAGTGGGCAGCCAGGGCCTCGAGCTTCTTCCCTCAACGGACTGGCGATGTGATGAGCCACGTGAGACACGTGATGCCGGGCGATTACGGAGCGAAGCTCAGACCGGAGACGATCCAGCGGCTTGACGAGATCTTCTCGGATGCGCTGACCGCGCTCGGATATGTGCGCGGTATCTCGGCCCAATAAAGGTGACACTCGAGGGTCGGGTTTCAGCCCCTTGCACGCCGCTACAGCAGGCTGCGATACGCGCTCGCCAGCAGGTTCTCGAAATCGCTCGTATAACGGGCGGTATCGAACAGCGGCGCCGATGACCGGCGTTCCGTGAGCCGCCCGCGAATGCCGAGCAGACGCTCGGGTGAGCGCGCCAGCTCGAGAGCGCGCTCCTGATACTCCCTCAGGTCCGCGCAGATCAGCTCCCCGAGCCCGCATGCCTGTAGCGCGCTGGCACCGACGCGCGCCGCGAAGGTGCGTCCGCGGCAGCTCAGGATCGGTAGACCGGCGGACAGCATCTCTACGGCGGTGGAATGGGCGTTGTACGGGGCGGTGTCGAGAAACAAGTCCGCGAGGCGGCAGCGCGCCAGGTGTGCGCCGATCTGCGCGACGTGCGGCGCAAAGATCAGCCGCTCAGGGTCAACCTCGAGCGCTGCGGCCGCCGAACGCAGGCTGGCGACGATGCCATCCCGCGCAGCGCGTAGCCAGAGAACGCTGCCCGCGACATGCCGCAAGAGGTGCATCCACGCTGCAAATACCTCGCGCGTGATTTTGAAGGGCGTGTTGAACGCACAGAACACCACGCCCTCGTCGGGCAAGCCCGCCGAGGCGCGGTCGCAATCACCGCAAGCCGTGCGCGTGTCATCAAACGGCAGATAGCAATGCGGCATGCGCAGCACCCGCTCCGCGAACAGGTGCTCGTCCGTTTCGGGAATCACTGTCGCATCGCCCACGATGCAGTCCATGAATGCGCCGCCCATCGAGCCGGGGTATCCAAGGTAATTGATCTGCAGCGGGGCCAGACGTCGCGCAAACAAAGAAGGTCGTCCTCCACGCGTATACCCGGCCAGGTCGACCGCCACGTCGATGGTGCGGTCGCGCATTTCCTTCACCAGTTCCTCGTCCGAAAGGGACGCGGCCTCGATGAACTCATCGAATGCCGAGCGGAGACGAGTACCCATCGCACTGGTGTCTGGTGGGCCTAGCGAAACGCCTACGGATCTCACCCGGTCGCGATCGTGATGCTCGATCACACCGACAATCGAACATCCGACGGCATGCTCGCGCAAATCGGGAGACACATAGGCCACGCGCAGCGGTGGGTCTGCACGGTGGCGCGGCACGACCGTCGAGATCGGCGTTCCTGCGAGAACCCGACCGGCGTGCCGCCGCGCCGCGTCGGCCTGCATGTCAGGCTCTACATCGGTCGCGAACAGCAAAAAAGGCGGCAGCAGATCGACTCCGTCGGGCAGTGCGCGCAGACTTGCCACCGCATCGCGGGCTGCCTCCCACGCGCACACGCGGAATGCACAGCTCGCGAGCGCCGCCAGGGCTGTGCCGTCGCCGGGCGCTAGCGCCAGAGCCCGCCGGATTGGCGCCAGAGCCTCCGCTGGGAATCCGAGCGTCTCGAGCGCCTGTCCCAGCTTCACCTGAGTGTGCAACCGCGCGGGGTCCAATATGGAGGCACGCTCGTAGCACTCGCGGGCGGCCGCGGTCCGACCGGTCTCCCCCAGAAGATCGCCGAGCGCATCGTGCAGGTCGGCGTCGCCGCTGACCGCGGCCGTCGCCCGCTGTAGCACCGACACCGCGGCATCGGCGCATCCGATGGCTTTCAATACCTCGGCGCTCAGCAGCGCAATGCGCTTGTCGCCCACCTTGAGCTGGCAGGCAGCGTCGAGCTCCCGCAGGGCTTCCGGTCGATCGCCGTGTATGACTGCCGCTCTTGCCAGGCCCAGGTGCGCCTCGGCAAGAGCTGGATCGACGCTCAGCGCGTGCTGGTACGCGAGGCGTGCGAGTTCCAGCTGCTGCAGATTCAGACGCGCTTCCCCCAGATTCGCGGCGCTATCGGCGAGCGTTGGGTCGAGGGACACCGCCCGCTCGAGCGAGGTGGCGGCGGCCGCGAAGTCGCGCACGATCAGCTGCGCGCGCCCGAGATCGGCGTGGGCGATGGCGTCATCGGGTTGCAGTGCCGCGACCGCCGCGAACGCCTGCAGCGCCTGGCGAGGCTCGCCCAGGCGCAGCAAGGCATCTCCCAGGTTGCGCTGAGCGCCAGCGAAGTTTGCTCGCAATGCCACCGCATGCCGAAAGCATTCGACGGCGCGCGACAGGTGACCGAGCCGATCGAGCACCGCCCCCAGGTTATTGTGGGCCTCAGCGAATCCGGCGCGACGCGCAATGGCCTGACGGAAGTCCCGCTCAGCCGCGAGCAGGTCGCCGACTTGCATATTGCACACGCCCATGCCGAAGTGCAGCTCGGCCGGCGCCGCATCGATCGCTCGGGCACGCTCGAGCAACTCTCGGGCGCCACGATAATCGGCGCTTAGCGCCCGGATGAGGCCTAGATCCACGAGTGCTGGAACAAATCCCGGCTTGAGCGCCAATGCCCGGCGAAACAATGCTTCGGCATCGGCGCGACGTCCGAGCGCCGCAAGCGATCGTCCACAGAGATGGCTCGCCTCCACATCACCGGCGTCGGCGGCGAGCAGGCGCTGGCATTCGCGCACCGCCACCTGCGCGTGGCCACCCGACAGAGCGCTGGTCGCGCGCGCGAGCGCCGCACTGCGATTTGTCATCGATCTGTCAGGCCCAGGCGGTAGCAGGGCGACAGATTATCTTATAGCTTGCTGAACAGCAGCAATCTGCTGGTCTCCTGATCGATCCCCAAACCGTGCAAGCTCGCAACAAAAGCGTCATATGGATCGCGTCGTATCCGAAGAGCGGTAACACATGGGTCAGGTTTCTGACCTGCAGTCTGGTGTTCGGACCGCTCGATTCGGCGGCAGCGCTCAGCCGGTTGGCGCCTGATCTGCATGAATTGCGTACGGTGCCCGAGCCTCCCGAGCAGATCTTCCTGATGAAGACACATTTTCTGTGCTCGCAGCGGCTGCCGCTGCTAGCGCAGACCGCCGGGGCAATTTATGTCGTGCGCGATCCGGCCGACGTCATGCTATCGAACTTCCACTACTCGCAGCGCAGTATCGCCGCCGCGCCGCCGCCGACTGCTTCTCTGTTCGACCGGTACGTCGATGCCTACATCCGCGAACGCGGCGATCCGCGCTGGCGGAGCCTGGGCATGGGAAGCTGGGAAGAGAGCGTGCGCAGCTGGGTCGATGCGCCACACCCGTTCCCCGTGCTGCTGGTCAAGTATGAGGACCTTCTCGAGGATACGGGCGGGGTGGTGAGCGCCATCGGGCGGTTCCTGGGTCTCACGTGCACTCCCGAACAGGTCGCCATGGCCGTCGCAAGCGCCTCGTTCGAGCGGATGCGACAGATCGAGGAACGCGATATCGAGGAGCGCTCCGTCGGCATCTTCTATAAGCCATACCTGCAGGAAGCGATCGCGGCCGGCCTGCGATTCATGCGCTCCGGCCGCAGCGGTGAGGGCGCACGAGCTCTTTCGCCCGATCAGCGGCGCCGCTTCGACGAGACGCTCGGCCCTCTTGCGCGAAAGCTCGGCTACCGGATGCCCGACCGATAGCTCCCTGGAGCATACGGACGAGCCCTGTCATCCGCGCGTAATCCCCGCTGCCTAAAGTTTGCGCACACACAATAATCACGCGCGCACCCACAATAACCATCAAAGGTAAGACAATCAATGGACATTTCACGCGCGGCGGGCGGGCACGCCGTGATAGGCGTGCTAGCCATCTCAATACTGTCAGCATGTGGTAGCGCCCAATCGCGTCTAGCCGCGCACATGAGTCGCGGTCAGGCCTACTTCGCCACGGGTGACTACCCGAGGGCGGGCATCGAGTTCCGCGACGCGCTGCAGATCGACCCCAAGAGCACCGAAGCTCTGATCATGACCGGCAAAGTCGCGGAAAAGCTGCAGAACCTGCGGGGGGCGGTCGGGTTGTACCAGGCGGCCGTGGATGCCCAGCCGGGCAACGCGGAGGCGAGCGCGGATCTCGCCCGCCTGCTGGTACTGGGAGGCGCGCCGGAACAGGCGGAGAGGGTCCTGGAGCCCGCGCTCCGCACGCACCCGAACGACCCCGCGCTCTTGACCTTGCGGGCGGCCGCTCGGGATGTGCTGGGAAACCAGGCCGGCGCAGTCGCGGACGCCGATCGGGCCCTCAAGTTGGCACCCACCAACCTCGAGGCGATTCAGGTTCGTGCCGGCCTGTACCGTCACGCCGGGGATCTCGCCGGAGCGCTGGCGCTAGTCTCTCGAGGCACGGCGAAGCACCCTGAGTCAACCGAACTCCGCGAGGCACTCGTTGACCTGTATTCGGCCGCAGGCCAGCCGGCCAGAGCCGAACGGGAACTGCATGCGCTCATAGCTCTGGCGCCACGTGAGCCGCGCTACCGCTTTCAGCTTGCGGATTTCGACCTACATCAGCATCGCCTGAACGATGCGCAGCAGGCCCTCGAACAGGGCGTGAAGTCGCTACCCCAGGACAACAATCTAAAGCTCGGGCTGGTTTCCTTCGTGAGCGCGCAGCGTACCCGCGCGCAGGGCGAGCAGTTGCTGCGGGGCTTCATAGCGCGTGAGCCCGACAACTACGACCTGCGCTTGGGTCTGGGGGCGCTGCTGGAGCGCTCGGGAGCGGTCAAGGAGGCGACCGAAACCTACCAGGAAATCGTGCGGCGCGACGGCACCGGTCCCAAGGGACTGATCGCCCGCGATCGCCTGGCGCGCATCGCATTGGCTCAGAGCCGGCCGGACGATGCGGCGGAGCTCATCGCACAGGTACTCAAAGAGAGCCCACGCGACAACGACGCACTGGTGCTGCACGGCGAGATGGCGCTCGCTCGCTCGAACACTGCGGCCGCGATCACCGACTTTCGCACCGTGCTGCGCGATCAGCCAAGGGCAGCACAGATCTACCGCCTACTGGCCGCGGCGCTGGTGGCGAGCGGCGACACCGCGCTCGCGGAGGAATCGCTCCGCAACGCGATCGATGTCGCTCCGGCAGATGCGACGCTGCGCATAGAGCTTGCGCAGACGATGCTCAAGGCGCGACAGATCGATCAGGCGGTTACGGTTCTCGAGGAGGCTACGCAGCGCGCGCCCGGCGATGCGATCGTGCGACAGGAGCTCGCGATCGCGGATCTTGCGAAGCACGACTATGCCGCGGCAGCGAGCGCCGCTCAGGATCTCGAGAGGCTGCGCCCGAAAGCCCCCGCAGGCGCATATCTCGCCGGGCTCGCTGCGGAAGGTGCCAAACAGAATGACGACGCGGAGAGGGATTTCGAGCGCGCACTGTCGCTCGAGCCGCGAGCCTACGACCCGCTCGCGGCGCTCGCGCAGCTGATGCTGGCACGCGGACAGGCCGCGCAAGCGGTCGCGCACGTCAAGAGTGCGTCCGATGCGGGACCACCCGATGCGCACCTCCTCAATCTTCTCGGCGAGATGTACCTTGCCGAGCGGAACGCAACGCTGGCGGCCGACGCTTTCGTCCGGGCAAGCGTGGCGCAGCCGAACTGGTGGGTGCCCTATCGCAACCTCGCCCTGGCGAGGATCACCGCTCGTGACATCTCGGGCGCGATCGCCGCCTATCAGGCTGGCATCAAAGTCGCGCCGACCGAACCGCAGCCGCTGACCGAACTCGCGCTGCTCTACGAGAGCCACGGCCGCCCCGACGATGCCATTGCGCTCTATCAGGACTGGCACCGCAAGGCGCCTCGTTCGCAGATGGTTTCGGAGAATCTCGCCCGGCTGCTCATCCGCTACCGCAGCGACCGACCGAGCCTCGACGAGGCGCGTGATCTGACTGCATCCTTCAACACATCGAGCGACGGCAGCCTGCTCGATACCAACGGTTGGGTGCATTTCAAGCGCGCCGAATATGCCGAAGCGCTGCCGGTCCTGCAGCGGGCGGTCGAGCGTCAACCCGACTCGCGCGAGTTCCGTTATCACCTCGGAATGGCGGAGCTGCACTCCGGGAACTCCGCCGACGCGCGCAGGGACCTGCAGAGCGCGCTCGCCGGCTCGGCGAGATTCGCCGGCGCGGACGACGCGCGGGCGGCGCTCGCGGCACTCGGGAAAAGCAGCGGGTGAGCCTCGAGCCTCGAGCGCGGAACCGCGACTGACACGCGCCGGCACCCGGGCGCTCATGACTGAAGGTCAAATCGCCGCGACGTTTCGCGAAGCCATCCGCCTACAGCAGCAAGGCAGGCACGCGGAATCCGATGCACTTTGCAGCGCGGTGATCGAGGCCCAGCCGTGGCATTACGCGGCGCTGCATCTGAAGGGACTACTGGCGCTCGAGCGTGGCAACGTTGCCCATGGTATCGATCTCATCCAGCGCTCGCTCAGCATCAATCACGAGCAGCCGGAGGCATACTCGAACGTCGGCAACGCGCTGCTTGCTGCGCATCGCGCGGACGATGCCCTGGCATGCTTCGACGAGGCGCTGCGCATCAAACCCGCTTTCGCCAACGCTCACTTCAATCGGGGTCTGGCGCTCGCGGCGCTCGGTCGAGCGAGCGAGGCGCTCGAATCCTACGAGCGCGCGCTCCAGCTGCGGCCGCAAGACCCACGCGCCTCGGCGCAGCGCGCAGCGGCATTATGCGCACTCGGGCGAGTGGAGGATGCACTTGCATGCTGCGACACCCTGCTCAGGCGCGAGCCCGACCTCGCGGAGGGCCACGAGGTCCGGGGCGCGGTTCTGCTCGCGTTGGGGCGCAACGCGGAGGCGCTCAAGAGCTTCGAGCGCGCGCTGGAACTTGCGCTACGGGACCCCGACGCACACTACGGCAGGGGCAATGCCTTGTTTCGCTTGGGACGCGCCGCAGAGGCCCTCGCGGCGTTCGATGCAGCCCTCGCGCTAAAGCCAGACTTTCCAGAAGCGCTGAACAACCGCAGCACGACGCTTTGCGCCTTGCAACGGGCGGCGGAGGCACTGGCAAGCGCGGAGGAGGCGTTGCGACTGAAACCGACTTTCGACGCCGCCCACTTCAGCCGTGGCATTGCGCTGCAGGCTCTCGAGCGCCACCGTGAGGCGCTCTTGAGCTACGATCAGGCGCTCGCGCTGCATCCCAACCCCGATGCGCACACGAACGCGGGTGCCGCGCTGGCGGAGCTGGGCGAGCACGAGGCGGCCCTCGCGCGCTTCGAGGCGGCTCTGGCGCTCGATCCCCGCCACACCGCGGCACTCGCCAATCGCGGCTACACGTTGAGCCGTCTTCAGCGCCATTCGCAGGCGGCCGAAGCCTTCGCAAGGCTGCGCGAGCTTGCGCCCACGAACGATGCCGCACTGGGACATCTGCTCAACTCGCGGCTCCATTCCTGCGACTGGCAGGATTGGAGCACCAGCGCGGCAGCCGTCATCGAGCGCGTGCGAGCGGGGAGGGCGGTCATGAGACCGCTCGACTTTCTGGCCGTCTCGCACAGCGCGTCCGAGCAACTGCAGTGCGCACGAATCGCCGCTGCGGGGAAGGCGCGCGGCGCACCCGCGCCCCTCTGGAGAGGCGAACGCTACGGTCATGATCGCGTGCGCATCGCCTACCTCTCCGGCAACTTCGGTCAGCATCCGGTGTGGCAGTTGCTCGTCGGGGTCGTGGAGCGGCACGATGCCGCGCGCTTCGAAGTGACCGGGATATCGCTAGGCGATGACGGCTCACCGATGGCGCGGAGAATCCGCTCAGTATTCCCGCGATTCGTGGACGTTCATGGCCGCAGCGATCAGGAGATTGCAGGCCTGGTCCGAGACCTGGAGATCGACATTGCGATCGATCTGCAGGGATTCACCGAGGGTATGCACGATGGAGTGTTCCAGCGCCGTCCGGCACCCATCCAGGTGAACTATCTCGGCTATCCCGGCACGCTCGGCGCTGCCCACTGGGACTATATCCTCGCCGACGAGGTGGTCATTCCACCCGGCGAGGAGCGCTGGTATGCGGAGCAGGTCGCGAGGCTGCCACACTGCTATCTCCCCAACGACGACCGGCGCGGGATCGACCCCACACCGAGGCGCGCAGAACAGGGCCTGCCGCGAGAGGGGACGGTGCTGTGCGCCTTCGCTAACCCTTCCAAGATCAATCCGCCGATGTTCGAGCTGTGGCTGCGGCTGCTCGGAGGCATCCCTGACAGCGTTCTGTGGCTGCGAGGCTGGCCGCCCGCGGCGGTTGCGAACCTGCGGCGCGAGGCCCAGCGCGGGAACATTGCAAGTGAGAGGCTGGTATTCGCGGCCCCCTCTCCCACCGGGGAGCAGCATCTTGGAACGATGCGTCTGGCGGATCTGTTCCTCGACACGTTGCCCTATAACGCTCACTCGACCGCATGCGAGGCGCTATGGGCCGGCGTGCCCGTGCTCACCTGCCTGGGTCAGAGCTTTGCCGGCCGGGTGGCGGCGAGTGCTCTGCGCGCAGTCGGCATGGAGGAGCTCATCACCCACGGTCTCGCCGACTACGAGCGGCTGGCATGCGAGCTGGGACGGGATCGGCAGCGACTCGCGACACTCAAGGCAAGACTGGCGGCGAATCGCTTGCGCGCGCCGCTGTTCGATACGGCGCGCTACTGCTTGCATCTCGAGCAGGCATACCTCGTCATGCGGGAGCGTGCCGAGCGCGGGGAGCCCCCCCGTGGCTTCTCCGTGGAGCCGCAGCCTGAGACCCCGCGACAGGAGATTGGATCGGAAAAGACTTCCGTCACGACCGTCAGAGTAGGATCGGACGTCGAGTTCGAGCACGTGACGCAGTCGCGCTCCGGCGCCGCTCTGCTGAACGCCATCGCGCATGTGCGTCGCGGCGAGCTCGAGCTCGCCGAGAGCCTGCTGCGTACACTGCTGCACGCCGAGCCACGACACCCGGAAGCGTTGCATCAGCTGGGGCTGCTCTGTTTGAGGACGCAGCGGGCGAAGGAGGGCGCCGAACGGATTCGCGAGTCGTTGCGCGTCGCCCCTGCCCAGCCCGGAGCACACATGCACCTCGGCATCGCGCTTCGTCGGCTGGGCTGCCTTGACCAGGCGATCGAAAGCTTCGATGCAGCGCTGCGGCTGAAACCGGAACTCGCCGAGGCGCTTTACAACCGCGCCAACACCCTGGAGGATCTCGGGCGTCTGGAGGAGGCTCTCGCAGATCTCGACGAGGCGTTGCGCCTCAGCCCGAGGTTCATTGCAGCGCTCGGCCGCCGTGGTGACCTCTTGATGCGCCTGTCCCGCGACGGCGAGGCCCTGAATGATCGAAACCAGGTGGTGCAGCTGGTGGCGGAGGACGACGCAAGCGGCGTGGGGTTGCTCGGCCTGCGTGCCAATGCACTGCGGGAGCTCGGGAGGGCTGAGGAGGCGCTCGCGACCCTCGAGCGCGCGCTGCGGCTGAAACCCGATGCCGCCGATCTGTGGAACGACCGCTCAATCGTGATGCGGGATCTGAAGCGTGTGCCCGAGGCACTCGAGAGCGCGGCGCGGGCGCTGCGCCTGGATCCCGAGTCCGCCGAGGCTCTGAGCAACCACGGGGATGCGTTGCGCGATGCAGCACGCTTTTCCGAAGCGCTTACCAGCTATGAGCAGGCGCTGCGACTCAAGCCGCGGCTCGCCGCCGCGTATCGCGGCCGGGGCATGGCGCTGCAGGGCTTGCGGCGGCCGGCGGAGGCGCTGGTCGAGTTCGCGCACGCCGAGCGTCTCGGCGCGGTCCGGCTCGACGTGCTCAATCAGCGCGGCAACGCCTTGCTCGAGCTGGACCGCTTCGAGGACGCGCTGGAATGCTACGAGCAGGCGCTCGCTCTCATGCCGGATCAGCAGGACTTGCTATGGAACCGTGGCTCGGCGCTGCGCCGGCTGCATCGCTACCGCGAGGCGATCGACTGCCTGACGAGGCTTCTCGAGCTGGCGCCGGATTACGAGTTCGCGCTCGGCCTTCTGGTGTACTGCCGTCTCGAGCTCTGTGACTGGCACGGGTACGATGAGCTGCGCGGGCAGCTGCTCGCCCGGCTGAAGCCCAACGCGCGCGTCGCCGAGCCATTCGCCGTGCTCGCGCTGACCGATTCGGCACGTGCCCAGCTCGAGTGCGCCCGATCGTTTGCAGGATTCAGCACCACCGTCCCGAGCGCCGTGCCGCGCCCACGAGGCTACCGCCACAGCCGTATCCGCGTGGCCTACCTGTCCGGTGACCTGCGCGAGCACGCCGTCTCGTATCTGATGGCGGGCGTGTTCGAAGGCCACGACCGCGAGCGTTTCGAGATCACTGGCCTGTCCTTGCGCCCGGCGGAAGACAGCATCATGGGCCGACGTTTGCGCGGCGCCTTCGACCGCTTCCTCGACGTGAGTGCCCGCACCGACACGGAGATTGCAGCCCTGATGCATGAGCTCGAGATCGACGTCGCGGTCGATCTCATGGGGTACACGGAGCATCAACGCTTTGCCGTATTCACGCACCGACCGGCTCCGGTGCAGGCCACCTATCTCGGTTATCCCGGCACGACCGGTTCGAGCGCCCTGGATTACATACTGGCCGACGAGTTCGTCATTACCGAGGAACAATGCAACTCGTATCTGGAGAGGGTGGTATATCTGCCTGGCTGCTTCCAGGCGAACGACGATCGCCGCGTGAGCCGGCCGCGACCGACGCGCGCATCCTGCGGTCTGCCCGCGACGGGATTAGTCCTCTGCTGCTTCAACGCCGCCCTCAAGCTCAATCCTGCGATGTTCGACGTCTGGTGTCGCCTATTGCGTGCGGTTCCGCACAGTGTGTTGTGGCTCGTGGCGCACAGCGGCGCAGTACGCGCGAACCTGCGGCACGAGGCAGCAGCACGCGGGGTCGATCCGGGGCGCCTGGTGTTCGCGCAAATGTTGCCGTATCCGGAGCATCTGGCCCGCATGTCGCTCGCTGATCTCTTTCTCGATACATTCCCCTTCAGCGCTGGCGCGACCGCAAGCGATGCGTTATGGGCCGGCGTGCCGCTGATCACGTGTGTTGGCCAGGCCTATGCGTCGCGGATGGCGGGGAGCCTGCTGCGCTCGCTCGGGCTCCCCGAGCTGGTCACGACGAGCTTCGAGAGCTACGAGCGCCGCGCGCTCGAGCTCGCGCAGAACCCAGCATCACTCGTTGCCTTGCACCGTCGCCTGGAAGAAAACCGCCGCACGGCTGCGGCCTTCGATACAGCGCGCTTCTGCTGCGCGCTCGAGCGCGCGTATACCATCATGTGGGAGCGAGCCGAACGCGGAGAACCGCCGGAAGCCTTCTCGGTCAGCGACAGCGGGGTGTCGCGTTAGAGTACCGACCGCCATAGTGTCCGACGAGCGCGCGGCGGCGCGCTTCACGTCCTGAGGCTTGCATGGATCAAACACCGGTACACGAGCAGCACAATGCGGACCTGCTGCGCCTGATGCCGCAGGCTGCTCGCCGCGTCGTCGAGGTAGGCTGCAGCTCCGGCGCTTTGGCGCGCGAATACAAGAAGCTCAATCCGACGTGCGGCTATCACGGCATCGAGATCGTGAGGGACTATGCGCGCCTGGCACGCCGGTATTGCGATTCGGTACTCGAGCTCGATATCGAGAACCTGGATCATCAGGCGGTGCGCGACCTCGAAGCCGACTGCTGGGTCTTCGGAGACAGCCTCGAGCATCTGCGCGATCCCTGGACACTGCTGCGGCGAATCCGCGCGGTGATTTCTCCGGATGGTCACGTCGTTGCCTGCATTCCCAATGCGCAGCACTGGAGCGTGCAAGCGCGCCTTGCCTGCGGCGAGTTCCGCTACGAGGACAAGGGACTCCTCGATCGCACGCACTTGCGCTGGTTCACGCGCATCACGATCCTGGAGATGTTCCACGAGACGGGGTTTCGTGTGGCCCTCATGCAGGCGCGGGTCTTCAACGAGCCGCAGCGCGAGAAGCTCATGCCCGTCATCGAGATGATGGCGCGGACTCTGGGGACAAATGGCGCTCAGGCCCAGGCGGATGCCTCCGCCTTTCAGTACGTGCTGCGCGCCGTTCCCGTCTGAGGGCGATCAGGCGCGAGACTGAAGCTCACCGGGGGTTCCCCGCGCGCCGCCCGAGCGCTCATCTCGCGGTACGCATCCTCGAGGTGCCCGCAGTAGCGCGCGGTGTCGAACAGCGGCGCGGTGCGCGCCTGGGCCGCAAGCGTTGCCCGCAGCTCGCGCAACCTCGATGGGTCCTCGAGCAGCTCGAGTGCTCGCCGCTCGTACTCGGCGATGCTCGAGGTGACCAGCTCCGGAAGTCCGACCGCGCGCAGCAGGCTTCCGGCCATGCGCGCGGCGAACGCCTCGCCCGCGCACGTCAGGAGCGGCACTCCCGCACGCAGCGCATCGCTCGCGGTAGCGCCCCCATTGAAGGGCAGCGTGTCGAGGCACAGATCCGCGAGAGCGACTCGGGCCAGGTGCTCGCGGTACGTCACCCGCGGCGCAAACACCAGACGATCTCCCCCGATTCCGCGCGCCGCGGCCTCCTTCAACAGGTTCGCGCGCACTACCGCGTCGTCGCCCAGCAACCAGAGAACAGTCCGGGGCGCGCGCTGCAGCAGCCGCATCCAGACATCGAAGAACGGCGGGTTTAGCTTGTAGGAGTTATTGAAGCAACACAGCACGAGCGCATCGTCCGGCAGCCCCGCGGCGCTGCGGGGGACTGCCTGTAGCAGCTGAAGCTCCGCGCGAAGCGCGTCGTTGGGCTGGAAGCAGTCGGGCAGACGGATGACCTTCTCCGAGTAACCGGACTCGAGCGCCTCGGGAATGACGAAGTCGTCGGCGATGATGTAATCCATGTAGGGCACGCCCAGGGTTCCGGGAAAGCCTATCAAGCTCGCGTGCGCTGGCGCGGGCCGGTGGGCAAAGATCCCGGGGCGGCATCCCTCGGTGAAGCCCGTCAGGTCGACCGCGATGTCAACTTCCAGACTGCGCAACAGCTGCGCGGCCTGCTCGTCGGAGATCCCGGCCACATTGACGAACTCGCCAAGCGCGCGCTTGCATCGCGCCACAATCTCGCTGCCGTCCTCCGCGGCGAGCGCTACGCCGATGGTGTGAAAGTGCTCGCTGTCGTGCCTCTCGAACAGCGGAGCCATCACGTACGAGACGGCGTGATCGCGGAAGTCCGCCGAGAGATAAGCGACCCGAATGCGCTCGTGAGCGTAGCGCTCGCCTCTCCAGAGCGGTGCGCCAGGTGCGCGACAGAGATAGGCCCCATACGTGCGGGCGCAGGTGCGTTGCAGCGCTGTCGAATCGGTGACCGACAGCAGCGAGAACGGCCGATCGATTCTTGTCCCCGACTCGAGCGAGGCGAGCGTGCGCGTCCTCAGCGCCTCGAACTCTCGCCAGTCACAGCACTGACGGAGCGAGCGGAAGCGATTTCCAAGCGCAAACTCGAAGCTCGGAGCGAGCTCGTACAGACGGCGGAAGGATTCAGCAGCCTCGGAATGACGCTTCAGCGAGCGCTGTGCGTTGCCCAGGTTGTTCAGCACGACCGCGAAACGGGGATCGAGCTCGAGCGCGTGCTCGTAGTGCCGCAGCGCCTCCTCGGGCCTCCTCAGGTAGGTGAGCGCAGTTCCGAGATTGGCCTGCGCCAGGGCACTCACCGGGTGAAGCTCTGCCGCGCGCACGAGCAAAGCAAGAGCCTCATCGGAGCGGCCGCCCTGGAGCGCGATCACGCCGAGCAGCTGGCTCGCCTCGAGGTTCGCCGGTTCGACCTCGAGCACTGACCGGCACAAGCGCTCGGCCCGCTCGAGAAGCCCGTGCGCGCGCGCGGCCGCAGCCTGTTGCAGCAGTGACGAGATCAAGAGTGGCGGCCGCGTGGCGGGGCGGCCGGCAGAGGGGCGATTCCTGCGGCTCATCGACTTCAATCTACCGCCATGCTTCTCTCGATTGCCAGCGATGAATCTTGCCACCGGGACCGATTGTCATGCGTGTGTATGACAATTGTCGAGAGCGGCGGCGCGAGTAGCTGTGTTTGCCGCAACGCCGTTGCAACGTCTTTCCGCTGTAGTAGCCACTGGCGCACGATCCCGCGCCCGCAAAAAGCTGCGATGGCGCACCCGAAAAAGAAATGGCTGCAGTCCGCTACGGTCGCCGTGCTATGCGCGGCCGTTGTCGTGCAGGCTGCGCAGGTTTCCCGGCAGGTGTGGAGTCTCCTCGGACCCACGGCCGCGCGTCGAGCAGACGGGTCTGATGCAGTCGCCCCCCATCCCCGGCAGAAAATTGAGGACCTCGTCGCGGCGCACCTTTTTGGTGAGAGCCCCAAGCAAGAAGTGCAGCAATCCTCGACAATACCCGAGCGGTGGGTGCTCACTGGCACCTTGAGAGGCATGACCCCCACGTCCGGTGCGGCAATTCTCGGGGATACTCCCACAACGACGCGGTACCACGCGGTCGGGCACGAAGCTGGGGGCGGCTTCCGGCTCGTCGAGGTATTCGCGGACCACGTGACCCTCGAGCGCGCAGGCGTGCGTGTGAGCGTCCGGCTCCCACGCTCTTTCGGGTCCTCGTTACCGGGACGCGGCATCCCAGTCATCGCCGCACAAGCTGCGGAGCTCGATCCCCAGCCAGCGGGGACCTATGTGCGCACCTTCATCCAGCCGTTCGCGGCGCGCGAGCTCTCCGCGAGCCTGCACCGAGGTAGAGGGCGCCAGCGGGGCCATATCGACGGCATGGACGTGTATGGAACCGGCGACGGGAGCAACCTTGCGCAGTATGGGTTGCAGCGTAACGACATCATCCGGGCGGTAGACGGCAAGCCCATCAACGACATCGAGGCGCAGCACGAGGCTTTGCAGATCCTCAGTCAGGGGCGCCTCGTGCCCGTGACCGTCGAGCGCGGTGGCTCTGTGTTCAGCCTGCAACTCACCCTCAGCGAGCCGGACTACTGAGCTTGCCCGGTGCAGCGGCGCACGCAAGCGCCCTGTGGCCAAATTTTCACAATCCCGTTAACTGGCTGATATCAAGAGTCTGGAAACTGCCAGCCACCTTCGAGGCACCCCGCGGGGTCCTTTTGCAGGCGCCGGGTTTCCGCTCAGTGGAGGGTGCGTGCGGCCTGCGGTGAACCGCGATGGGAACTGGTGTCCGAAGGCCCAGGTTGCAACCAATTAGCGGGGATTTACTGCATGAAAACCATGACCAAAGTCGTTCTGAGCAGCGCGGTCCTGGCAGGAGCGGCGGCGGCGGCCCACGCCCAGACCGTTCCTGTACCGGACCCCTCGACGGACGCAAGTGAACTGATATTCATCGTACAGAACACGAACACCGGCAACACCTACGATCTCGTTCTGAATGCTGGCGTCACCGGCCCGAACGGCACTGCCATAGGCTCAAACGTTCTCAACGCTGCGCAGGTGGCATCACCTGGTGTCGCGGCGGTCGACGGCACGAGCCCCGGGGTGATCTACGGCGATGCGGGTTTTTCGGTGAACCTCTCGGGTGATACGGCGCTGCAATCGTTCCTGAGTACGGCGGGCAGTAATTTTCAGTGGGGCGTGATGGGTGGGGCGTACGTCCCGAACCTCAGCGTCGCCAACTCGTCGAAGGTTGGAAATGTGCTGATCGCGACGACAGGTACTGCTTCCTCGGTCGTGACTGTTGCCGAGACCACATTTGTCCAAACCATTCCAGGCGATCTCTCGACCGACATCGAAGGCCTGGACAACGGCACCTTCGACTCCTATCACGGAGTGACGAACGGCTACCCGGCCTCTGCTGGCACGGATAACGAGGACTTCAATCTCTATGGGCAAGGCGTGGTTCAGGGGAGCGTGGGGGCCACCAGCGAGTCGCTCTATGGCATGACGGGCAACGGCACAAAGAACAACCAGCCGCTCGCATACCTACTGGGGACGTTTACTTTCAACGGCAGCACGCTTGCGTTCACGGGTGAGTCGACAACGGTGCCGATTCCGGCGGCGGGATGGCTCCTCGGCAGCGGCCTCCTTGGCCTTCTGGGGATCAGCCGCCGCAGGCGCGATTTGACCGCAGCCTGACCGCTGTCAGGCAACGAAACCTCAATCCATCGGGAGATTTTTCATGCGTAACGTTCATATCGCGGCCGCGGTGGCCGTGGCGCTCGGGGCCGGAGGCAGCGCCTTCGCCGAGGCGCCGACCCCCACCCAAGCGATGCAGGCTGCTCATAATGTGTACATGGCGGGCTCCTCGGCCGCCGTCAACGGTGTCCTCTCATATATCGAGGGGACGGTATGCGGTAGTGCCTACAGCGTATTCACCACACCCACCTCCTCCGTCGGCGAGCCGGACTTCCGTGCAGTGTCGTGTTCACCAGCGAACAACCAGCCCTTCTCCGGCTCAACTCTGACCGTCTGGTTCCGCCCGGAAGGCGGCTCGGTGGTGGGGGTGTTTCCGGTCATCAACAACACTCAGATCAAGCAGCTCAACATGACCGCAGCGGGCTGCACCACGTCGGCGGTGAGTTCGGCGGCCGTCGCGGCCTACACCTGCACCGTGGTGGGCACGACTCCGCAGAACGGGACCGATGACAGCTTCGGTACCGGTACCTTCGCCCACAACGTCGATGTCGGAATCTCCGACCTCGAGCCGGGCGTGTTCGCGAGCCTCACCAAGGGAACATCCAAGGCGTGGGCGGGCGGCGGCCACAACGACCCCACGGCAGCCTATGCCGCGTCGTTCACGGGCCCGGATCAGGGCGCAAGCGCGACGCAGGGCCTAACTCACACGACGATCTTCGAGCAAGTGTTTGGCTTCATTGTCAATACCAGCCTCCCGATCAGCGACCTGCCGAAGGAGGAGATCGCGGCGATCTACGATGGCAATGTCACCGACTGGAGCCAGGTGAGCACGGGGACGAGCAGCGGAAGGGTCACGAGCGTCTCGACCCCGATCATCGTCTGCAATCGTGAGATCGGCTCCGGAACTCGCGCCTCAACGGATATTTTCCTGAACGGCGACGGCTGCAACCCGGACGCCACTTTCTTGAAGAGCGTTGCCGGCACGGAGATCGGCGCCACCACGCTCACGTACCCAGTCGACAACTTCGCGACCAACCTCGAGATCGCGTGCGTCAACAACAATCCAAACTCCATCGGCTACGTGTCGATCGACAACTTCTCGAAGGACGGCACCACTACCGCCCCGAATGTGAAGTCGATCACCGTCAGCGGTGCAACGGCGAGCCAGGCGACGGGGGCCACGGGCCTGTACTCCTACGTGTTCGAGGCGTCGATGAACCTGAACCCCCAAGCGAGTGGTGACGGCCAAGCCTGGTACACCGACCTGAAGCCAAAACTCCAGGCTGGGACCACAACGGCCACGAGCGGACAGATTCTGGCAATCCCGCAAACCCCGAACACCGCGCAGATCCCCCTGCAGGTAGGGAACGAGCCGACGTCGCTCTTCTTGCGCGCAGGCTTCGGCGCTGGCAACAGCTGTGATCCCCTGGCGGACCAGCTGTAACAAAAAAAACACGCGACCCATCGAAAATTGAGGCCTGAAATCGTGGCCCCTCGCCAGAGGGGCCACTTCTTTTCTGCCGTGTGTCAATGGGGAAGGGGGTCCTTGTGCCGGGTGAGGTGAGTGCGACGTGCGCGCCCGCAGCGCGCTCGCCCGCAGCCGTGCCCCATCGGCTGCTTTGGCTGCTCACCGCGTGTGTGTGGCTCTCCGCGGCGGGCGCCGCGGCCTCCCCTTCGAGCCCGCAGCCAGCGCCCACCTTCAACGTGCACGAGTATCGCGTGCTCGGGAACACGGTGCTGCCGGTGCGTGATATCGAGACGGTCCTGTACCCGCTCCTGGGCGACCACAAGCAGCTGAGCGACGTCGAGCACGCGCGGGCGGCGCTCGAGAAGGCCTATCACGCGAAGGGTTACGGCACAGTGTTCGTCGACATCCCACCGCAGGACGTGACCGCCGAAGGCATCGTGCGCCTTCGGGTGACGGAAGGACGCCTGCACGAGCGCAGGGTCGAGGGGGCGAAGTACTTCTCGGGGAGGCAGGTGGCAGCCGCCCTGCCGGCGGCGCAGGTCGGCACGGTGCCCAATCTACCCGAACTGCAGAAGGAGCTCACCGCGCTGAACTCGCAGACGCCTGACCGAAGCGTCGCCCCGATCCTCAAGCAAGGTCCGCAGCCTGGCACCATGGACATGGATCTCAAGGTGACGGATAAGTTGCCGCTGCACGGCAGCCTCGAGGTGGACGATAACTACACCGCGGACACCAAGCCGTTGCGAGCCACGGCGGCTCTGAGCTACGCCAATCTCTTTTCGGATCTCGATGACCTCACGGTCCAATATCAGGACTCGCCGCAGTCACCCGGGCAAGTGAAGGTGCTCAACGCCGCCTACGCCCTGCATCCGATCTGGGACGGGTGGCGACTCTCGGGCATTTTCATCGACTCCAACAGCTCCGTGAGCAGCATCGGAGAGGGGGCGACGGGCGTCCTCGGCACCGGTGAGATCTACAGCCTGCGGGCGAGCTACATCCCATTCACCTCGACGACCACCTCTCAGAGCGTGACGCTCGGCTACGACTACAAGCACTTCACGAATTCGATCACCGAAGGGGGGACTGCCGCGCCCCTCGTGACGCCGATCTCCTATAGCAATCTGTCGCTCACCTATCTCGGTGCCTGGCATGTGGGCTGGCTCGAGGCCGTGGTGAGTCTCACCCCGGACTTCGGTGTGCGTGGCGCGCCGAACAATCCGGCTGCCTTCGAGAACGATCGCTACCTCGGTCGGCCGAACTACTTCTATCTCCGCTATGACGGGTCGTTCACTGCTCACCTCCCGGCGGACTTCCGGCTGATGGTGCGCCTGGCCGGTCAGGCGACCGAGGACCCGCTGGTGAGCAATGAGAACTACTCGATCGGCGGCGCCGATGGCGTCCGGGGCTATCTCGAGGCCGAGGAGCTGGGCGATGCGGCGCTCAAGGGAACCGTGCAGGCGCAGACGCCGACGTGGTCGTGGCGCGCGCGGCACGTCATCAATGCGTTCTGGTTCTACGATGCGGGCAGAACCCATGTGCTTGCGACGCTCGCCGGCCAGCCGGAGTACGTCATGCTGCGCAGCTGGGGCACAGGCGCCAATCTGCTGCCCGACTATTGGCTCACGGGCACTCTCACCTGGGCCTATCCGCTCACGGACGGCACGTACACGCGGGCGCACGAGGGGCGCATCCTCTTCATATTCCGCGCCGCGTTCTGACTCGCTCAGTGTTCCCCAGACGTCATAGTAGGAGCGTATAAGAGACGGCACGAATGAAAGGTTCGACCGACAGTCAATCTCGGGTGCGCCTGCATGTCGCCGCGGTCGTGGCCGCGTCGCTGGCGGCGGCGACGCGCGCAATCGCTGGCGCTCCGCTGCCCGTCCCCTGCTTCTCGGGCACCTGCGGGCCCGCTTCGCCCTCGTTCGTAACCTATGGCAAGGCTACCGCGACCCAGTCCGGCAACACGCTGAAGGTCACGCAGTCGACCAATCTCGCAACGCTCAACTGGTCCTCGTTCAATGTCGCCGCTGGCAGCACCGTGCAGTTTCAGCAGCCTGCTGCGAGCGCCATCGCACTGAACCGCATTTATCAGCAGAGCCCCAGCAGCATCTTCGGGCAGCTGACCGCCAACGGCCAGATCTATCTTGTCAATCCGAATGGCTTCATCTTCGGATCCGGCTCGCAGGTGAATGCCGCGGGTATCATCGCCTCGTCGCTGGGTATCTCCGACCAGACCTTCGAGAACGGCATACTCACGCCGATCCAGAACGCCCAGCCGGCGTTGCAATCCGACGGACGCTCGTACGAGCTCGACAATCAGGGCAATCCCATCCTGGGCGCCAACGGGCAACCGATTCCCGTTGAGGTGACCGTGCAGCAAGGCGCCCAGATCTCGACCCCCGGCGGCCGAATCCTGCTGGCGGGGCAGAATGTCAGCAACGCGGGCACCCTCTCGGCCCCCGACGGCCAGGTGATCCTCGCGGCCGGGCAGTCGGTTTATCTGCAAGCAAGCACCGATCCTTCGCTTCGCGGTCTCATCGTGGAGGTAGACCAGGGCGGCAAGGCGTGGAACGAGCTCACCGGTCAGATCAGCGCCGATCGCGGCAACGTGTCGTTGGTGGGCCTTGCCGTCAACGAGGACGGCAGAATCTCCGCGACTACGAGTGTCTCAGCCAATGGCTCGGTCCGGCTGGAAGCTGCTGACACCGCGGGGTTCAGCGCGAACTCGGTTGGGGACAACAGCGCCAGCACGAGCAACACGTACACCCTTGGCGCGACCCACGGCGGCACGCTGGAGCTCGGTTCCCAGAGCAGCATAGACATCGAGCCCGAGTACTCGAGCAACGCGACGGAACCGAACGATCCGACACAGCCGCAGCTACGCTCCGAGGTCACGCTCGTCGGTGAGCAGGTGTTCATGGAGGGGGGAAACATCTCGGCGCCGAACGGCATTGTCGATGCGGTCGCGGCAGCCAACCCCAGCGCGCAGAGCGGTGCGGGTGTTGCCACCGATGGCAACCCGGCCGCGCAGATTCGCGTACACCCGGGCACCACGATCAATGTGTCGGGCAGTACGGCGGAGCTGCCGATGTCCGCCAACATCCTGCCGCTGCAGCTGCGTGCCAACGAGCTCGCAGACGATCCGACACAGCGCAATGGTCCCCTGGATGGACAGACGGTCTACATCGACATGCGCGTCGGGACCAGCATCGTCGGACCCGCGGCCTTGCAGGAAGCCGAACAGGCCGTTCCCTACGGCGTGGCCTCCCGCACCACGGGCGGCGGCAACGTGACCTTCGAGTCCGAGGGTGATGTGGTGATCGACCCAGGAGCGACCGTCAATGTCTCTGGCGGCAAGACCATCTACGACGGCGGCGTCATCCAGACGACCCAGCTCGTGGGCGCCAACGGGCAACTCTACGACATTGGTAGCGCAAATCCGCTGATCACCTACACCGGCGTGGTGAATCCGACCTTCGCCCAGTCCTATAACAAATGGGGTGTGCAGACGATCACAGCGACGCCCGGCCTGAGCCACTACGAGAGCGGCTACGTCGAGGGAGCCTCTGCCGGCAGCATCACCATCGCGGCGCCGATCATGGTGCTCGATGGAACCTTCGAAGGTCAGGCCGTGAACGGTCCGCTGCAGCGCTCGGGCTCATCCGGGGCCTCCGGCGGCACGCTGATTCTCGGGCTGCAGGCTGGCCTGCCGACGAGCGCTCCGACGCAGTATCCCGACTACCTGACCCCCTCCATAGAGTTCACTGCCCAAACGCCTCAGGTTGCGGTGCCCGATGGCACGGCGCTTCCGCCTCAGACTCTGCAGCTTCCCGTGGCGTACCTCACGAGCGGCGGGTTCCAGAGGACGGTCATCTATGGCGACTCCTCCGTGACCATCCCGGCAGGCATGCCCCTCGAGCTCATCCCGGGAAGCACGCTCGACATCGAGGCTCCGCGGATCGATGCGCTCTCCAGCATCACGGATTTGGGCGGAAGCATCAACCTCGAGGGCAACCTCAGCTACCTCTATAATCAGGGCTCGGTGCCGCCGTCGCTCCGCCCCGGGGTCGAAATCGGAAACGACGTCGCAATTGACGTACGTGGTCAGTGGACCAACGACTCGCCGGCCCTCGGCACAGTGACGACCTATGCTCCCACGCTGCAGAACGGCGGAGATGTCATCCTTTCTCTGGGCGACATCACGGGCGGAGAGCTCGCGCTCGGAAATGACGTGGCACTACAAGCGAGCGGCGGTGCGTGGCTGTCGACCAGCAACACGCTTACCGGCGGGGCCGGCGGCTCGATCTCGATCCTGGCGAGCCCGCTCGATTCAGCTCTGCAGCTCGGCAGCGGAATCGAGCTCGATGCTTTCGGCGTCAACGGCGCGGCAGGGGGCGAGTTTGCGCTCAGCGCGCCCCGGATCCAGATCAGCTCGAGCGCGCAATCCGCCGCCTGGAGCGGCGCACAGCGGGTCGACGAGCTGAATTCGCCCGGCGGTGTGCTGAATCTTCACCCGTCGCTCTTCTCCAACTATGGATTCTCCTCGGTTGCGCTCACCGCGACCGCAGCGGTGGCGACGGGCGCCGAGAGCGACGAAGTGCTCAGCGTCGAATCCGGCGCTTCCGTGTCCGCCTCCGCACAGACGCTCGAGCTCGATCCTGCGTACATGCTGAAGCCGACTGGCGGGACGGTCACGGCATTCTCCCAGCATGAGACGCTGCCGGTCGCGCAGCAGACACCGTCATCGGTTTCCTTGAGCGTGCTGCCGCAGTCTGTCGGGACGAACCCCGCGCGGCTCGATGTCGAGGCAGGCTCCTCCGTCACCACCGGCCCCGGCGGCTCGATCCAGCTCGTCGGGATCGGCGGAGTCTACGTAGACGGAACACTGCGTTCGCCGGGCGGCACGATCACACTCCAGGTTCCTACGCCCAGCACGGTCGACCCCGCGTATGAGCTCTCCGACCCAGGCTATGTACCGTCGATCACGCTGGAGCTGGGTTCCAAAGGGGTCCTCGATGTGAGCGGCACGCTCGTCAGCACGCCGAACAATCTTGGACTCGCGTTGGGTGATGTTCTCGACGGCGGCACGATCAATCTGTTCGGCGATCGCGGTGCGGCGCTCACCGATCCCGGCTCGGTCATCGACATCGCTGGCTCGCAAGCGGAACTCGATATACCGACGGCACTCGGCTCTGCGATATATGAGCCCTATCGGGTCGGCAGTTCCGCTGGCACGCTCTCGGTGCGCTCGGGAGTCAGCATCTCGCTTCGAGGCGCTCTTGAGGGTCAAAGCGGCGGGGGCAACTACGGCGATCCGGCCGCAGGCACGCTCGAGCTCGACCTGACTCGGGAGAATGGGAGCTGGTTCTTCGTGCCTCCGATCGCGCCGAGTGCGTACCCCACGGAGCCTTTCACGATCCAGCTCGTCTCGAGCACCCATGGCATGCCGGCGAGCGCGCAGACCAGTGGGCTCGCCGTGCTCGGCATCTCCGATCTCGAAGCAGCTGGGTTCGACAACCTGCAGCTGCAGTCACAAAACAATATTGAATTCTCCAGCAGCATACCGCTCGATCTTGCACGCGGTGTGGTGCTCGACGCGCCCGTGCTCGAGGTCGACAACGGCGTGCACGGTACTGTGAGCGCCGACTATGTGCAGCTCGCTAACTCGCTGCTGCCCTCACCGAACGCGAGCTCGCTTGCGACCGGAACCGGCACGCTGAGCTTCAATGCACCCGAAATCGACCTGCTCGGGAACCCCGGCATCTCGGGCGCGAGCCAGGTGACCTTGACAAGCTCCGGAGACGTACTGCTGCGGGGTACGGTGATCGGAGCGAGCCTGAGCGAACCGACGGGCAGCCTCATGCTCGACGGCGACCTCACAATCGACGCGGCGCGCATCTTCCCCGCTACGGCCACCGAGTTCACCATCGGGACGCTCGGGACAGGCGACACCGTGCGCATCGGCCAGACGAACGCCTCTCCCGGAACGCCCCTCTCGGCGGACGGCTCGATCTCCATCCTGGCCGACGACATTGTGAGCTCGGGAACGCTGCTCGCCCCCTTGGGCAGCATCGATCTCGCAGCGACGACGAGTCTCGACCTCGAGCCCGGTAGCCTGACCTCTGTGAGCGGGGGGGGCACCATCATTCCCTACGGACAGACGCAGCTTGGCGCAGCGCAATGGGTTAACACCGCGAATGGTGCCGAAGTGATCTCTGGCATCCCCCAGCGCGCGGTACAGCTCGATGCCCCCGCGCTCACGATTGCCAAGGGCGCGACGATCAACGTGGAGGGTGGCGGCGACCTACAGGCGTACGAGTGGATCCCGGGTACTGGCGGTACGGTCAATTCCCTGTCGCCAGGCGCGATCCCGGGACTCTACGCGATTCTGCCGTCGCTCCGAGGCGAGTCGGCGCCATTCGATCCCGGCGAGATGGCGGGCAGCTCGTTACAACCCGCCGAAACCGTTTATCTCAGCGGCGGAGATGGCATCGCCGCCGGGTTTTACCCGCTTCTCCCGGCGCGCTACGCCCTGCTACCGGGGGCGTACCTGGTGCAGGCCCAGAGCGGTTTTTCCAACATTGTCCCGGGACAGCAGGAGGCGCTGGTGGACGGTACGCCGGTTGTCGCCGGCTACATCTCTTTCGGCACGACCGGCTTGCACTCGGGTGCCTACCAGGGTATTGCAATTTGGCCCGGCAGCTACGGTCAGGAGCTCGCGCAGTACCAGGTGAGCTACGCCTCGGCGTTCTTCCCTGCGGCTGCCGCCGCCCAAGACCTTCAGGCGCCGAATGTGCCGGCCGACGCCGGCCAGCTTTCGATTGCGGTCGATGAAAGCCTCAATGTCGCTGGGACGGTGCTCGGAAATCCCCCCGGTTCTTCCGGCAAGTCGTCGGTCATCGACGTGAGTGCCACTAACATCGAGATCACGGCGAGCCCGTCAGATGTCGTCCCTGCGGGCACCGTGGCGCTTGCCGCCTCGGTCATCGACTCCTGGAACCCGGGCGAGTTGGTTCTCGGAGGACATCCGGGCGCCGACACGATCGAGACGCTGAGCAACGGAACGCAGACCGAGCAGGGCAACATCGGAGTCGCGGCCAATTCCGTCACCATCGGTTCCGGCGCCCACCTGACGGCTGGTCAGGTGATCCTGGTTGCGAACCAGTCGATTGACCTTGCGCCGGGCTCCGCCGTGCGCTCGATCTCGGCGGTCACCGGCAAGGCACCCGATGGCGAGCCCGCGGTGATACCGATCGCGCTCACGAGCGGCACGAGCGGCACGGGACCCGCCGACGATGGCGCGGCGCTTCTGGCCGTCTCTGACTCCGCACTTCCGGTTGTCGAGCGCTCAGGGACTGTGCCGAGCGCAGGGACGATCGACGTCGAGACCGGCGCAACAGTGGGATCACGGGGAGCGATCGCGGTGGATGCACCCGGCAATGTGACCCTTGCCGGCACGATGAGCGGCCCGGGCGCGAGCTGGTCCCTCGCATCGAGCAGTATCGGTTTCGTGGGCGCGGGGTCCTCGAGCGACACGCTGCAGATCGGCTCGGGGATCCAGAGCGCGCTCCAGCAGGCTGCCGCGGTCGAGCTGTCGAGTCTCGGGGCCATCAACCTCTACGTGCCGGTCGATCTGGGCACCCAGACTTCCTCGGGTAAGCCGATGCTCGGCTCTCTTACACTCGCCGCGCAGTCGCTAAACAACCTGGCCTCCGCGGGCACATCAAGCTTCATCGCACAGACCATCACCGTGGGCGGTCCACTGCAGACGCTCACCGTCGAAGACTTCTCGGGCAATGCCGGCGCGGTAACGCCACCCACCCAGCCTGGTGCCGTCGACTTCAATGCGGCTGACTTCTACACTTCATCCGGGGTCCTCACGATCAACGGTGTTTCGCAAACGAGAATCGAAGCAACGGGCGAGTTTGCGGCGCAAGGTGCCGCGGGCGAGGCCAATGGCCTCGCGACCTCCGGGGACCTCCTCATCAGCGCGCCCGTGCTGACCGCAGCCAACGGCGCATCGGCGCAGCTCTCGGCGTCGAGCGGGATGCTCAACATCGAAGGCTCGGGCAGCGGCAAACCGGCGGCAAGCTATCTGGGCGGCGAGCTGGAATTCAGCGCCGAGACGATATCGCAGAGCGGCGCGATCATCGTTCCGGGCGGGATCGTAAGCCTCCAGGCCTCCGGCGACATCGATCTGACGGGAAGCGCGCTCATCGACACCGCGGGGCCGGAGGTCGCGATCGTGGACCAGACGGTCGGGGTGCAGGGCGGAAACATCTCGCTCGTTGCGGGCGGCAACCTCAACTTGACGACGGGCTCGGTCCTCAACGTCTCCGGCAACGGCAGTGCATCCGGCGGCGAGATGCAGCTCACGGCGACGAATGGCGCCGACATCGGCTCGACGCTCTCCGGGCATTCCGGCGCGGGCAGCTCACAGGGGGGCCAGTTCTTCCTTGCTTCGGCGACTCTCTCCCAGAGTCTCACCACACTCGCCGACACGCTCGATTCCGGTGGGTTCAACGATGAGATGTCGATCGGTGTACAGACGGGTGACCTGGTGCTGGCGGCGGGCCACTCGCTGGTCGCGAACTCTGTGAGCCTCACGGCCGACAGTGGCACCGTCGAGATCGGGGGCACGGTCAGTGCGCCGGCTGCGAGCCTGCGCGGACAGATTCAGCTTTTCGGCGGCGCTGGGGTCACGATCGATCCGACGGCAGAGCTTCTCGCCGATACGACAGGCGGCGGCGGGATCGGTGGCAACATCGAGCTCGGCGCCGGTGCCTCGGGCACCGTGACCGTGGATGCGGGCAGCGTGATCGCCGCGAACGGGGCCGCGTCCAACGGAACGCTCCTGGTGCGCGCACCGCTCGTGGGCGGCAGCTCCATCGCTGCAAGCCTGGCGGGTGGCGGCACGGGCAGTGCGAACCTGTCACAGCTCTCGCAGATCATCATCGAGCCCGTAATTACCGAGACGGCGGACGAGGCGACCCCGGGCATGGTCACGGTGGCGGACTGGTCACGCATCCAGGCTGATGTCGCCAACGCCATGAGCACCGCCCTTACGTCGATTACATCGACCATCAGCAGCGAGCTCACCGCGGCGGAGCAACCTCAGCTGGTGGTCCGTCCCGCAGTGGACGTCGTCAGTGCCGACTCACTGGTCATCACAGCTGCCCCTGATTTGAGCAGCTGGCGCTACGGCAACCAGCCGGTTGATCTCACGGTGCGCGCCGGTGGGTCGCTCGAGGTTGCATCGACCTTGTCCGATGGCTTCGCAAACGCGACGAGCAATGGGACGGCGATCACGGTGCTCGCCACGGGGCCGGGCGGCTCACCTTACTCTTCCGCGGACATCCGGCTCGTCGCGGGAGCAAACACTTCGAGCCCGAACCCGCTTGCGACCACTCCCATCACTGATCCGCTGGCGCCCGGTACAATGACCGCCGCACTCACGATCGATGCCGGGACGGCGGTGAGTACGGGAACGGGCGAGATCGATCTGGCGGCGGCAGGCGATATTGTGTTCGGTGCCGGTAGCGCCGACACCCCCGCAGCCGAGGTCTACACGGCGGGGGTTCCGGGGACCTCCTATCAGACGCTCCGCAACAGCAGCAGCGTCTTCAACTTCCCAACTTCGGGCGGAAACCTGGAGGTCGAGGCCGGCGGAAGTATCATCGGCGCGCAGATTCTTCCGTCGGAAGACCCCAGGACCGCGAACGCTGGCCCGAGCCCGACCAGTTGGATCATCAGCGAGGGAGGCTCAACCGCCAGCACAACGGAATGGGGCGTCGATCTGACTGCCTATGCCAACTACGGCTGGAACTTGGCAAGCCTGGGGGGCGGGGACGTGAACGTGCGCTCGGGGGGGGATATCGAGAATCTCTCCGCGGCCGCGAGCGACAGCTATTTCAACATGCCGGGCGGCACCCCCAGGCAGCAGCTGAGCGGTGGACTCGTCGTGACGGCGGCAGGCAACATCGGCACCGGCGAATTCTACGCCGCCGACGGCAGCGGCGTGCTGACCGCAGGCGGCGCGTTCACGAGCGCGCCGAATCCCGCCGACAGCGGCGTCGGCTCATTGATCGCGCTGGCCAGCGCGCAGGTCTCGGTCGATGCACGCCTGGGCGTTCAAATCGACGCCGTTGTAAACCCGACCAGCCTGACGGAGCTGGCCAGTGCGCGCACTCTTCACACCGGCTTCTTCACCTACACCGGCGGCTCCGCACTCAATGTCCAGAGCACGTCCGGGAGCGTCATTCTCGAGGACACTCACTCGCCCACGCTTCTTGGCGCAGTTGCGGATGGCTTCGGTGGCCAAGGTGATCAAATCTACCCTGCCACGCTCAGCGCAGTTGCGGTATCCGGCGATCTCACGCTGGGGGCCGCCTCGCTCTTTCCCTCTGCAGAGGGTCAACTCCGGCTGTTGGCTGGGCAGAGCATCAATTACACGGGTTCCACCAGCATCTTCGTTATGTCGGACGCATTCCTCGCCGATGTGTCGACGGCGCAAAACCCGGGCTCGGGCTTGTTGACCAACGTGCAGTTCGACCCGTTCGCGAGCGGTGCCCACGTCAACGATCCGAACCCCGCTGTGGTCGCCGCCGCCAGCGACATCAATAACCTCAACCTGAGCGTGCCCAAGGAGACCGACATTCTCGCGGGCCAGGACATCGTGAACCTCAGTTTCTCGGGTCAGAATCTCAATCCAACCGACATCACGGTCATCTCTGCGGCGCGCGACATCATCGACCCAATCAATCTCGATAACACGAGCGAGCTCATCAGCGTTGGTGGACCGGGCCGCGTGGACCTGATCGCGGGCGGCAATTTCGACCTTGGCCTCACACAGGGCTTGCAGACGACGGGCAACCTCGAGAATGCGAATCTACCCACCTCGACGGGCGCCGATATCACGGTCATGGCGGGTCTCGGGCAGGCGCCCGACTATTCCGCGTTCCTCACCAAGATCGTGGCTCCCGACCCGACGAATCAGGCCGCCCTCATCAGCTACGTCGAGGGGCTCACCGGCGAGAGCGGCCTATCCTTCGTGGCGGCGGAGCAGCAGTTCGAGGGGCTCAGCGCCGCCGAGCAGCGGGTGCTTTTCAATCAGATCTTCTTCGATGAGCTTACTCTCTCGGGAATACAGGACAACACCGTTCCCGGGGCGGGTTTCTCGCTCGGATATGCGGCGATCGATACGCTGTTCCCGAACAGCCGGGCAGCAGCAGCCACCGGGCCTTCGCCCTATTCCGGCGATGTGTCGCTGTCCTTCTCCAAGATCTACACCGACAGCGGTGGCAACATCTCGATCCTCGCCCCCGGAGGCGAGCTCGACGTGGGACTCGCGACCGTACCGGCGGCGCTTCAGGGAGAGGTCAATCGCAGCCCTTCGGATCTCGGCATCGTCGCGGAGGGCTCGGGCGACATCAACATCTATACGCAAGGCGACGTGAACGTGAACGCATCACGCATCTTCACGCTGGGCGGCGGCAACATACTGATCTGGTCGGACGAAGGGAACATTGATGCTGGCAAAGGTGCCAAGACCTCGATCTCGGCTCCGCCGCCGCAGATCTCGGTGGCGGCAAACGGCGCGATCACCGAGACCTTCTTTGGAGCGGTGGCGGGTAGCGGCATCCGCACCATTCAGGCGCTCCCGGGCGTACCCCCCGGCAACGTGAACCTCATCGCCCCCGAGGGCACCGTCAACGCAGGCGATGCCGGCATAGGCGCCTCGGGCGACATCAATATCGCGGCCCAGCAAGTCCTGGGTCTCAACAACATTCAGTTCGGTGGCACGGCCACGGGAGTGCCGGCGCAGGTGAGCGACATCGGTGTGGCGCTCTCGGGAGCCGCAAGCCTCGGCAGCAGTGCCACGAACACGGCCACTGCGTCGGGTGCGGAGCAGGCTGCCCAGAATGCAGCCGTGGCGCCCGAAGCTCAAGCGACGGTCAGCTGGCTCGATGTCTTCGTGGTCGGTCTCGGCGAGGAGAACTGCTCGCCGCAAGACGTTGAGTGTCTCAAGCGCCAGAAGAAGGACTGACCGTCGGCGCTCAGGAATGCCACTTATCGAGATAACGCGCGTAGCCCGCGCGCCAGCCGTCACTTGCGAAGTTGCCGCCGCTCTCGTGGATGACGGCAACCGTCCAGGTCCCCAGACGCAGGTCATGGGCCTCGGCCTGCCGGCAGAAGTCCATGTCGTAGAAGTGAAAATCGAAGCGCTCATCGAACTCGATCTGCTTCGCGAGCAGTGTCTGACTGTGCACGGCAAGGAACAACCCGTCGAGCAGTTTCACCTGCTGGCCCGGTGGGCCGTAGAAGCTGACGTTGCCCGGTGGAAAGGCACTGCCATGCCCAACGATGCCGCTCAGGTTCTCGGGCGCATCGCGCGTGAACCCCTCGTCGATGTGGTACCACGAGGGCTGCCGCGGGACGCGCCGCTTGTTGCCGGCGAGCCCGACGACGTCGAAGGAACGTAGCCCGGTCATCACGTGCATGGCCCAGAAGAAGTCGAGCAGATGCACGTCGTCGTGAATGAAGATGAGCGTCGCCGGGCGCCGGGCAGCCTCGCGAATCGCCTCGTTGTAGAGCTGCGGCAGACCCCGGCGGTTCTCGGCAAAGAGTTTGAGCTCCACCTGCGGTGAGCGCAGATATGGCATCAGCGAACGCCCCAGGGCAGTCTTGGTCGGGAACAGTTCGGATCGCTCTCGGGTGGCGCAGACGAACCGAAAGGCCACGTTGCTCATACGGTCGCCTGACGCGCGCTTGAGCGCCCAGACACTGGCGGCAAATCGAGCAACAGCCGCTCGAGCGCAGCCACCGGTGCCCGGTCGGCAAACACGCACGCCCTGCGGGAAAGCAGCTCCTCACGCAGCAAAGCGCGCCACGCGCCGTCCTCCGCCAGGCGTACCACCCGCTCGACGTAGCCTGGTTCGTGCTCGGCCACCAGCTCGGGAAGCCCCAATGTCTCTAGGACTCCGCTTGCAAAGCGGCCGCGCATGTACGAGCCGCGGTAGGCGATGATCGGCAGCCCGCACTCGACGGACTGCATCGCAGTGTTGAAACCCGAGAAGCCAATGGTATCGAGGCAAGCGTCGGCGCGCCGTAGCAACTCGAAGAACTGCGCGCGGGGCAGCCAAGGAACGAACCGAAGGTAGCGCTCGGGCGCAAGGCCGCCTCGCTCGAACATTCCCGTGAGGCGCGCCGCGAGGCGTGAGCTCGCGCGGGTCGTCGGGTGGTTGAAGAACACGAAGCGGCAGCGGCCCAGACGCCGTGCAATCTGAGCGAGTACTCGATCGTGTTGCGGAGCGTATTTGAATGGCACTCCGGGACAGACCAGTAGCGCCCCTGCATCCGGGGCGCTGTCGAGCAACGCGTGCAAATCCGCGGCGTTGGTGCCATCGGGTTCGGCGACTGCCGACCCGTATGGCTCGTAACAGCAGCCGAGGCGCGGCAGCCGGTGGAGGCGCTCGCTGTAGTGCGACTCGGCGCCGGGAGGCTCGAAGGCTTCAGCCGAGAGGTAATGGTCGATCGTCGGAAGCCCCGTCGTCTCGGGGTGTCCCCACGCGGCGAGCTGGTGCGGCGCCAAACGAAGCGCGGCCAGGCGCAGCGTGGTGGTATCCATCCCGACTTCCGGAAAGATGAGAACGTCGGGATCGCTTGCGTGAATCGCCGCCACCCATTCCCCGAGCGTGCGCGCGCCGGCGACGAAGCGATCCGACAGCGCCGCAGCATGCGAGGTTTCCGTATCCTGATACGCGCCGACGTGAAATAGATGAAATTCGAAGCGGCGGCGGTCCAGGTGTCGCAGCCATCCCTGGACGAGCGCCTTGTAGACCGAGTGGTCGATGAGATGGGCGGAAACGATGGCGACGCGCACCTCCTTACGCCGGATATCGATCGGGGGAGGTACAGGATGGATCCCACCGCACGCGATGTCCGCGCGGGCGGCATCGTCGTCTGCAGCATCGCCCGCTAGGGCGGCTTGCCAGCGCGTCATGAGGCTCACACACGTGCCCCGGTAGCGCTCGAGCAGCGCCCTGTTCGAATGCTCCTGGTAGGAGAGATAGAAGAACTGGTCGACGAGCTCGGCGGCCTCATCGTCTGCGACCGCAGCCCCACGCAGCCACTCCTCGAACCGAGTGAGCTCCTGCTCGAGCGCTCGGCGCGAGCGCACCACCTCCGCGTCGCTCTCCGCGATGATCGGAATGTAGGACGTGAGGAGTCGGAGACGTGCAACGAGGCAGCGCGGGTCGATCTGCAAGACTCGCTGATAGCAAGCGCGCGCCGTATCGAGATCGCAGAGGTCATCGAGGAGCGCACCACGGTGCAACCAGCCTGCCGCCCAATCAGGCTCGATTTGCGTGGCTCGCTCGCACGCGATGCGTGCTTCCTCGTAGCGCCGCAGCGCCCGTAGCGCCCGTCCCCGGACGTTATGCGCCTGCGCCGAATCCGGCCGTAGCGAGATCGCACGGTCCGCGCATTCGAGCGCCTCTGGCGCGCGTCGCAGCCGCAGAAGTGCGTTGCCGCAATTGTAGTGCGCTTCCCACAGTTCCGCATCGAGTGCCATCGCGTGTCGATAGCTCGCGAGCGCTTCTTCGATGCGTCCGAGCTCGACGAGGACGAGACCTCGGTTGTTGTGAGCGATGGCATAGTCCACGCGAAGCTCGAGCGCATGCTCGTACTCGCGCAGTGCCTCCCTCGTATGTCCGAGCAGCGCGAGCGCCCGGCCGAGATTATTGTGGGCGCGGGCGCTGTTGGGCTCGATCTCGAGCGAGCGGCGGAAGGCGGCGAGCGCAGCGGAGGCCTCACCGGCGGCGAGCCAGGCATCGCCGAGGCGACGTTGGGTGGCAGCATCGTACGGAGCGAGCCTCGTCAGACGCTGGAGCGTGCACGCCGCGAGGCGCGGGCGGCCCGTCGCGTTGTAGATTTCGGCCAACAGATCGAGCGGACCCGGCTCGGATGTCGCCACGGATAGTAACGCCTGGCACTCGAGCTCTGCCTCGCGAGCGCAGCCGCTCCGCCACAGGTCGACAGCGGCCTGCAAAGCGGGCGATACGGCAATGCGCTGCGGCTGTACCGTCACGTGGGTCACGGCTCGACTTCATGAATCGAGCGGCGGGACTCGGAAGCTCGCCGGCGGGTCGCCAGCCTGCTGCCGCGCATACGCCATGAGGTACGCCGACTCGAGGTGTCGCGTGAAGCGCCCGGTATCGAAGAGCGGGTGAGTTCTGCGGTTCGCCTCGAGTCGCCGCCGCAGCCCCGCTCGCTCCTCCGGGTCGCAGGCGAGCCGCAGCGCGAGCGCCTCGTAGTCCTCAACTGTGTGCGTGATGAGCTCGGGCAGCCCCACGGCGCGCAGCAGGCTCCCCGCCATGCGCCCCGCGAACGACCGACCGCTCAGGGTGATCACAGGCAGCCCCGCCCACAGCGCATCGCTCGCCGTGGTACCTGCATTGAAGGGCCAAGTGTCGAGGAACACATCCGCGAGCGGCAGCCGCGCCAGGTGATCCTCGTAATCCGCGCGTACAGCGAACACGACACGGCCGGGTGCTATACCACGTGCGCCCGCCTCGCGGATGAGATTCGCCCGCGCGTCCTCCTGGTCGGCGAACAGCCACAGCACGCTTTCGGGCACGGACCTCAGCAGCCGGCACCAGACATCAAACTGCGCCGCCGACAGTTTGTGCGTGTTGTTGAACGAGCAAAACACCAGCCCAGTTTCCGGCAATCCGGCCTCAGCGCGCGTCGGTTTCCGCCCGCTGACCACGCGCCGGTCGTCATTGGCTTGAAAACAATCCGGCAGGTAAATCACCTGCTCCGAATACTGCCCCTGAGAGCCCGCTGGAATGACGAAGTCGTCGGCCAGGATATAGTCGTGGAACGGCGTGCCCGCGGTTGCCGGGTAACCCAGATAGGAGAGCTGCAGCGGAGCACCGCGGTGCGCGAAGATGTTGATGCGCTCGCCGCGAGTGAAGCCCGTCAGATCGATGGCGATGTCCACTTTCAGCTCGTGCATGACCTGTGCGACCTTGAGATCCGACGCCTCGTGCACATCCAGCCACACATCGAAGCTCTGGACCACACGCGTGCCGAATGGGGTGCCGACTGCGGGACGTAGCGACACCCCGATCGTCGTGAAGCGCTCGCGGTCGTGCTTCTCGAACGCTCCGACCAGGAGGTAGGACACGGCGTGATCGCGCAGGTCGGCCGACACGTAGGCAATCCGAATCTTCTCGTTCCGCCAGCGTTCGCCCCGCCACACCGGCTCAGGTGGTGGCGGGTACGCGTGCGCCAGGTAGCTGCGTGCGCACTCGAGCTGCAGGTCGGCATCACCGCTGATGCCGAGCAGCACGAACGGCGACACCACCACTGCGCGCTTGGGCAGCGCAGCGAGCGTTTCGGCCAGCAGCCTCTGGTGCGACCAGTCGCAGACGGTCGCGGCCGCGTGCAGGAGGTATCCCGCACCAAGCGGGTGCGTCGGATGCTTGCGGAGCAACTCGGCGAAGCAGTGGATGGCCTCCCCGTCGCGCGCCAAGCTCTTGAGCCCCAGCCCGCGATAGTAGAGCGCCGGCGCGAAGTCGGGCTTCAGCGCGAGCAGCCGCTCGCACCACGGCAGCAGCTCCTCGAAACGCTCGAGGCACAGAAGCACGTTCGCCTTGTTGTTTAGGGGGTCGAGGAAGTCCGGCTTGAGCTCGATGGCGCGATCGAAGCAGCCGATCGCCGCCTCGAGCTGCTGTAGCTCCCGCAGCGCAGTGCCGCGCCCATTGAAGCCCTCGGGCAACTTCGGGTGCAGGCGCAGTGCCCGATCGAAGGCAGCCAGTGCCTCGTCGAAGCGCCGCAGCCTGATGAGTGTATTGCCGCGGTTGCAATGAAAGGTTGCATTGAGGGGCTCGAGCTCCAGCGCGCGGTTGTGACATGCGAGCGCTTCCTCGGCGCGAGCGAGCTGCAACAGCACGTTGCCGCGATTGGAGCACGCCTCGCCGAGGTTGGCATTGAGCACGGTCGCCCGCTCGTAGGCGGCGAGCGCTTCTTCCCAGCGGCGCTCTTCCGCAAGCTCGATGCCGAGATTGTTGTACGCGATCGCGTAACGCCCATCGAGCGCGATGGCTCGCCGGTAGGACTCGATCGCCTGGCCGCGCTCGCCGAGCGCGGCCAGGGCCCTGCCCAGATTGTTGTGAGCGCGAGGATTCTTCGGGTCGAGCGCGATGGCGGCGCGGAAGGCGGCGGCGGCCGGGGTGTTCTGCCCGGATGCGAACAGCGCGTCCCCCAGCCGGCGATGCCACACGGCATCCTCGGGCTCGAGAGCGGTGATGCACTTCAACTGCTCGACGGCCAAACTAAACTCTCGTCGGCACGAGTAGATCTCGGCAAGCAAGCCGCGCGCTTCCACCTGCTCGGCCGAGCTCGCAATGAGGGCAACGCACAGCCGCTCCGCCTCGACCCGGTTGCCGCGCTGCCAGTGGGCAACCGCCTGCGCGATCACCTTCGCCATATGTGCGACCGCTCGCTGCTGCGGCTCACCCGCGCTTGGGCTCATCCGGCTTGGTGCCGATACGTCGCAACTCGTCCGTGATGACCGCCTCGAACCGCTCGACTGGCACGCTGCCGTTAAGGGGGCGGCCATTGATGAAGAAGTACGGAGTGCTGATCACGTCGAGCTCATCGGCCGCCTTGCGGTCCGCGCTGAGCTGAGCGCGCGTCTGCGGATCGTCGAGACAGGCGGAGAAGCCGTCGACTTTGAGGCCGAGACGCTTGGCGGTGGCCTTGAGCGCATCCTCACTCAGCGCGGACTGATCCTGGTACATGGCATCATGCATCTTCCAGAACATCCCCTGGCGCTCCGCGCACACGCCAGCTTCGGCCGCGACCGTTGCGTTCGGATGCAGGCTCTGGAGCGGCAGATTGCGGAACACGACGCGCACTTGATCAGGGTAGCGGCCGAGGATGGTCCGCAGCGAATCCTCGGCTTCCCGGCAGTACGGGCATTGGAAGTCGCCGAACTCGACGATCGTCACGGGGGCATCGTCCTTGCCGCGCACCGGCCCGGTCGCGGCCACATTCACGCGGTACGGCCCGAGGAGCGACCTGATGCCGTGCCTTTCACGCAGGGCGTCGTAAAAGGCGCGCTTGGCCTGCCGATCGTGCTCGCTGGCGAGGTACTGGGTAATGACGGGACGCAGCTGCTCGAGTGAATCGCGGGTGCGAGTCCTGTTCTCGTCGTAGAAGCGCTGCACTTCCTCGTCGGTCACCACCGACACTTTGATCTCCGCAAGCAGTGTCGCGGCAGTCGTGCCGCGGGCCTTTGCCTCGGAGTCGAGTGCGCGCTGATCGAGCATCTGCGCCAGGCGCTGCTGCAGGAGCTCGTGGCGCGCCTGAGCCTGTCTGGCCTGCAGCTGTCGCAGTCGCAACTGGTAATCGCTCTCGAGCGTGTCGAACTCGGAGCGATTCGCCGCGGCGACCTCCGCGGCGGTAATGCGCTTCCCCTCGACGGTGGCGACGACCGTCTGGCTCGCGGCGATCGGTGCTGCGTCGAGGTCTGCCGACTGCAGGTCCCCGCTCGTGGCCGCTCTTGCCCAGAGCGCGAGGATCGAGGTCAGACCGAGGGCGGCGGCCGACCGCAACCCACTTGGACGTGAGAGTCTGTTGCCCATGGCAAGTCACCCCCTTTCAATCGCACGCCGAGTCGAAAAACGGGCCAACAGAATAGGTTGCAATTGCTACAGTTTTTAGACTGCGCTGAGGCGTCCGATCGCCTGTAACGGAGCCGTCATCCATGCGCGGCAAAGTAGCGCAAAACAAGGCTGCGGACCGCCTCACGATCGGCCGCCGGCGCGGGCTCTTGGTCCCGCGCTCTCGGCCTTTCACGGGGAGACGGGGGAATGCATTTGCCAATCCGATGGCGCGTGGCGGCAGCTGTGTTGCTTGTGCTTCTCTCTCCCGGCCTCAGGGCGCAGCAGAGCGACGCCGAGCGGCAGTCGCTGGAGGAGCTGCGCAACACCGTCATCGGCATGCTGCAGGCGCTCGTCGATAAAGGCCTGCTGACGCGCGAGCAGGCCGAGCAACTCGTGAAGCAGGCGCAGGCGAAGGCTGCCGCGGATGCTGCTGCTGCGGCGGCGCGCAATGCCGCGCAAGCCAAGGAAGAGCAGAACGCCGTGCGCGTGCCGTACGTCCCCGAGATCGTCAAGGACCAGATTCGCAAGGACGTGCTCGCTGAGGTAAAGCCCAACATCCAGAAGGATGTCGCCCAGCAGCTCAATCAGCCCGGTACAGTCTTCGCGGCGCTTCCCGCCTGGATGCGGCGCATCACCTGGCTCGGGGACATCCGGATCCGGGGCGAAGGCGATCAGTTCGCGACCGACAACGTCCCGGATGTCTACCTCAATTACAACGACATCAACTCGCTCGGGGGTATCCAGAAGGCGGGGCCGCTGGCGCTCCTCAACGTCAGTCGCGACCAGGATCGGCTGCGACTGCGAGCGCGCTTTGGTTTCGATGTCAATCTCGATTCCGGGTGGACAGCGGCACTGGTGATGGCGACCGGCAGCACCGGGGAGGTCATCGCCACGACCAATCAGACACTCGGAACGTACGGCGCTGGCTACACGGCGACGATCGACCAGGGTTATCTGCGCTGGACAGGCAAGTGGCTGGACGACTCCCAGATCTTCACTGCCTACGCCGGGCGGTTCAGCAGTCCCTGGGTCGGCACCGATCTCGTCTGGTACAACGACCTGACCTTCGAGGGTATCGTGAGTGCCTACCGGATGAACTTTTCCGACGATAACGAGCATCGAAAGGAGCTGTTCATCACCGCGGCTGCGATGCCGCTCAGCTCCTTCTCTCCGTTCGACAACCAGCCGGATGCCGTTCAGAAGTGGATGCTCGGTGGGCAGCTGGGGACGGATTTGACGTTCGACGACGAGTCGCGGCTGCGCGTGGCAGCCGCCTATTACGACTATCTGCACATCCTGGGCGAGCGCAACGCACTCGACAGCACGCTCGACAACTGGTCCGCCCCCGCCTTCGTGCAGAAGGGCAACACACTCTTCGACATCGCCAACCCGAGCGTCCCGGGCTCGACGAACCTGTTTGCGCTCGCCTCCAACTACCGGATCGTGGACCTCATCCTGGTCGAGGAGCTGCGAACCGGCCAGCTTCATTCGCTCGGGCTGACGCTCGAGGCGCTACGCAACATCGGCTTCAACGCCGCCGAAGTGGCGGCGCGGGTGGGCAGCTACGTCGCGCCGCGCGTCGACGGCTATCGCGCCGATGTCTCCTTCGGAACCAGCACCGTGCCGGCGTTCGGCGACTGGCGCGCCACGATCGGTTACCGCTACCTGCAGCGCGATGCAGTGCTCGACGCCTTCAACGACGAGGATTTTCACCTCGGCGGAACGGACACCAAGGGCTATACGGTGATGTTCGACTTCAACTTCACCCCGCAGGTATGGATGAGGATGAAGTACATGTCGGCCGATGCGATCGACGGGCCAGCGCTCGGTATCGACGTGTGGCAGGTGGACATGAACACCTCGTTCTGAAGCTACCGTCGTCGCAGGTACGCGCGCCTGGTCCGCGCCCTTGCAAGAGCGAGACTCGCGAGCAGCGCAAGGAGCGCCGGCGACATGAGACCTCCGCCGCCGCGCTTCGTGATGCTCACTGTGAGCGACTGCGGGCTGCTGCTTCCGCCGGCACCCGCGCAAGTGAGAGTGAATGTGGTCGACTGCGTGAGCTCCGAGCTCATCTGCTCGCCGCTCGTGGCGACCGTCCCGCTGAACCCGGCCCGCGGTGAGCTCGATGCCGTACAGGAAGTCGCAGCCGTGCTGCTCCACTGAAGCAGAACCGCTCCGCCCGACTGCACCGATGTGACGTTGCTGATGAGAGTAGCGGTCGGTGGGGATGGCGTGGCGGACACGGTGGCCGCATAGGTGCCTGCCTCGTCCGGGTCTCCCTGCTGGGCTGCCTGCGGCTCAGGAAGAACGCTGACGACGTAATTGCCGGGCGTCGCGCTGAACTTGAGAGTCCCCGCCACGAAGATCTTCCCGAGGAGGTTGGCTCCCTGGGTCACGATCACCGCGAGCGATCCGAGAGGCTCCGGAAAATCCACATCGCTTGCCGCAACCAAGTAGTCGCCCGCCTGGCTGATGCTCACCTGCTGGCTTGCGAAGAGCTGACCGACCGCCTGAGTCGCCTGGAAGAGTGGGCTTGCGTTGGCGCTTGCCGCAATATCGACTCCGAACAGACCGGCAGCCGGAGAGCTGCTCGCATCGGGTGTGGCAAACACGAGAATCGAGAGCGGTCCCGCCGCAGGCGAGATGCTGACCGTACCTGCGCCACCGAGGCGCGTACCGAGCAGCGCTCCGCCCTGGACTGCCACCGCCTGAAGGGTCGTGAAGGAAAGCGGAACATCGAAGTCGGCAAGATCCAGGCTGTACGTTCCGCCGGTCTGTAGCGTCGCATCGAAGCTGTAACCCAGGACGCTTCCGGTCGAACCGCTCACGGCGCGTGCCTCGTCGAGGAGCGATGCGCCGCTCGACGACAGGAGGTCCACCCCGTAGCTGCCGCCCGACGATCCGGCAGATCCCGCCGCAAACACTTGATACGTCCCGGCGGCCGCCGTGAACTGCTGCGAGCCGCCGGCGGTGAGCGGGGGTTGGACGGCTTGTCCATCGAGGGTCACCAGCGCACCGAGCTGCGACAGCGCACTCGGGTATCGAAGATCGGTGAGCTTGAGGGTGTAACTGTCAGCATGCAGCGGTACGTTGTCGATGAGGGTCGCAGTCCCGACGGTCTGGACCTTCGAGTAGATTGGCGTCGTGCTGGCCGCAGGCGCCACGGTCACACTGAACAGCCCGGAGTTACTTCCCGCTTGTCCCACCGCGAAGACGTCGTAGGTCGTTGCCTGTAGAGAGACCGTGGCCGTGGTGGGCTCACCGGCCCCGAGCACGGCGACCGGCGAAGAGGCTCCGGGCACGATGATCACGGCCAGCGCGATCGACAGCGCCTGCGGAAACTGCAGGTCGGTGAGCGCGACCTGATAGGTTCCGGCCGTCTGCACGGTGAAACTGTCGCTCAGAACGCTCTCGTTGCTCGGCAAGGTCGACGCGGGAAGCGCGAGCGCTCCCGAGAACTCGGCAACCGGGGCACCCCCACCCGTACTTTGCACCTCGATCCCGATAGGCCCCGACCCGAGTCCTGTGCCGGGCTTGCCGGTGACGTGAATGACGTACGTGCCAGCCGTAGCGCTGAAATGGGTTGTGCCGGCTGCGGCGAGCGGTGTCCCTACGATCGAGGCTCCGCTCGTGATGGCGAGCTTCACGTAGGCGAGGGGCGCATCGAACGGGGCCTGCGCACCCAGATCTGTAAGGGTCAGCTGATAATTCCCAGGCGTGCCAATCGTGAAGGTGTACTCGAGGGGAACGGCCTGATCGGACGCTGCGACCGTGTGCACCGTACTGCAGGGAAGCGAGCTGCACAGAGGGAGCTCCTGGGCGTGGGCGGCCATCGAGATGAGGCCCGCCACACTGACGATCTCCAGGATCCGGCCGGATAGAGGCTTGCTTGGAGACGGATGTGCCATCAGAGGCTGATACCAATGAGTGCGCGCCCAGCGATCGCCGCCAGGGTCAGTGCTAGAAAGGCTCGTGGCACCAAAGGCTTGAAGTTGACTGTTAGCAGCATTTCGACCACGTAGAGCAGAACCACCGCCTTTGCGACGCCCCCCGGGAGGTTGGCCGGTAGCGCGATCGCGAAGGACCCCGGAAGATTCGGGACCACCACCGCGATGAACACGACGAGCAGATCGAGGGCCGTCAACTCGAACCGCCGCGTGGGCGAGAGCGCGAAGCGCACGATGGCCGCAGCCCCCGTGATTGCAATGAGCGTCCAGGATGCCGTCGTGATCAAAACCGTCTTGTCATGCGCGGTCTGGTCCAAGTAGACGAGCAGAATGACACTCACATAAGCCACGGCGCGCTCGATCCAAAGTGGTGCCTGCCCGACCCGCCAAATGCTCAGTACGAACAGCGCGGCGAGCATAGCCCCCGAGAGGACGCCCACGTCCGGGCTCACCCGGGCAGTTACCGCCAACACGGCGGCCGCATAAATGCCGAGGCATATCGTCATCACACCAAGTGCGAGCTGCGGAAGACGCGGGGAGCTGATGAGCGATCGCATCCGCAATCGGATGCAACCCGTCGTGCGGTCCGGCTCGTGCAGCCGCCAGCCGGAATGCGAGGTCCAGGCGAGGAGGGCCAGCACGAGCACTGAGAACGCGCAGAACGTCGCGATCACCTCGCCGTCGGATTCGAATCTGAGGAAGTAGGCGAGGAGCACCAGGGCGACCTGCAACAGGTAGACGGTCGCGACCGCCTCGCGATGAGCGAAGCCTAGCGCGAGCAGGCGATGATGCAGATGGTTGCTGTCGGCGGCGAAGGGCGAGCGGCCCGCCCGCATGCGCCTGACCATGGCGGTGAGCGTATCGAGGATCGGCAGGCCGAGCAGGAGCAGCGGCAGCGCGGGGCTCACAGTGGAGTTCTCCCCCTGCGTGGCCAGCAACGCGAGCGCGCCGACCGAGAATCCGAGCACCTGGCTGCCGCTGTCGCCCATGAAGATGCGCGCCGGGTGAGTGTTGAAGCGCAGGAATCCCAGCACCGCGCCACCCTCGATGAGGCATAGGGCAGTGACGTTCGGCTTACCCGCTGCGGCTGCAAACAGCGCCACGGCACACAGACACAGGAGCACCATGCCACCGGCGAGCCCGTCCAGTCCGTCCGCGAGGTTGACGGCGTTCGTCACGCCGATGAGAAACACGAAGGTGACCAGAGTTGCAACCGGTCCGGGCAGCAGGTCGATTCCGCCGATAGTCACGTCACCAATCTGCACGCGACCGACCGCCATGCAGATTCCGCAGGCGAGCACCTGGCCCAGGAACTTCGTGCGATAACCGAGCGCAGCGCGGTCGTCCCAAACGCCGAAGAAGAGCAGGATGAGCAGCCCGAGGAGAATGCCGCGAACCGCCGGAATCAGCGGCACGGTGAGGAGCACGGGTACCAACACACCCGCAGCCATCGCAAGACCGCCCACGCGCGGTACCGGTGCAGTGTGCACCTTGCGCGGCCCAGGACGATCGTTCAGCCCCAACGCCGGCGCCCATCGCGCGAGTAGCGGGATGAGTGCAGTCGTGGTCGACAGTGCTACGACAAAGGCAAGAAACAGCTGCACGGCGCCCTCGCGCGCTCCCCGGCGGCACTACGCTCCGTGATGCCGGCGGCGATTGTGCGCGTCACGTTCTTTCCTCACCGACAGTGCGGTTGGAGCGAGCCGCGCCGAGATGTTCCAAACAGAAGCGCGCGAGCTTGTGCACCGCAACGCGGTACTCCTGATCCAGCCACGCGAATTCCAACCAGAACTCCCGCTGTGCGCCGTGTGTGGTCGCTCCGCGGCTTGCGCGCAGCAGCTGGAATGCGCGGTTACGGTGCCTGGCCAGCTCTTGCACGTTCGTCTCGAGCGCCCGGAGCTGTACGAAAGCGCGGCGGGACAGGCTTCGCACGATCGGCATGGAAGGGGTTCAGGGCGCGCTCCTGCGCAGCAAATCGAACTCCTCAGTGGTGCGATCGAGCTCCGCGATCACCTCGCAATAATGGCGCCACGCGTCGCGGACCTCCTGCGTTTCACGCGGATCGGCTCGATCGAGCTTGCGTCGTGCCGACTCGTGTTCGCATTGGAGCCTGCGGTGCTCGCTCTCGAGTCGATCCAGGCGATCCCAAAAGTGCGTGTCGAGCTGATCGGCCCGTTCGTGCGATGCGTTCATCGCGGGCTCTCCCTGTCTATGTGTTATTCGACGTGAGGAGACGGTAGCTGATCTGTGCTACAGAATAGTTGCAGACAAAGTTCGGAAGGCTTCCGGTTTTGCGGAACGCAGCAGATGCACGATATGCGCCTGTCATGTTGACGGCGTACGTTCTTGGTCCCATTCGCCAGCCGCACCGGGTGGCTCTTCGTATGCGTCGCTACGGCTTGGACGACTACAACGGCGATCTCTGCCTGAAGCCGCCGCTCTTGCTCTGGATCGCGATGCTGTACCTTTCCCGAGGGATCCTGCTGTTTGTGCTGTCAACCACCGGATCCATGGCTGCCCTGAGCTCCGATGCCGTTACGCTGCTTCGAGGCTCACTCAGCCCCGAGATGGTGATTCCTTCGGTCATGGCTGCGGCGGTGCTGTGCGCACTCCTGCGGCGAATGCCGAGCGCCTCGAAACCCGTGCGCTGGATCTGGACCAACGGGCAGTTCCTGCTCGCTGCAGCGGCGCTGGCCGATCTGGTGCTACAGCTTCTTGATTCCCCGCTGCTGCGCGGTGATACCTATGACCAGCCGGCATGGCCGCTCGTCGCAGCAACGGTCGATCTGTACTTCCTCGCCTACGTGTTCGCCTCCCGCCGCGTGCGCGATGTGTTCGCAGACTTTCCCGCACCCGCTGGCGCTTCGGGGTGACGCCGCTACGGCGGCCACCTGGCACCGCCTCGAGGAATGGGGAAGATCCTCGGTCCGATATTCACGCGCACTTAATCATGCGCGCGGATGATGATCCAACGGCTGGGGTCTGTTACGGTGCCTCATCGCCCGCACAGTGCAACAAAACCGTCATATGGCGTCCCAATAATAGATGCGCTTGCTTGGGAATTGCGATCCCAGGGAGTGGTTTTGCCAGATGAGTCCTTCCCGTGCCCTCTCCTTGACGCTTCTTGTGCTCCTCTCCGGCGTGTGGGCTTCGCCTGCGCTTGCCTGGTGGAACGGGGACTGGAATTACCGTAAGGAGATCGATTTTGATCTGACGCCGACAGGCGCCGACATTGCGGGTACGCCTACCGATGTACCCATGCTTGTTCGGCTGAGCATCGGCAATTTTCAGTACTTCAGCGATTCGAAGCCCGACGGATCGGACTTCAGGTTCATCGGCGCGGACGACAAGACGCCACTGAAGTTCCACATCGAGCGTTTCGACGCGGAATCGCAGATCGCCTTCGTGTGGGTGCGGGTGCCGCGGCTCACCGGTGCGGCGAAGACCGACAAGATCTTTCTCTACTACGGCAACAAGAACGCGACCAGCGGCGCGGACCCCGCCGGTACCTACGACACGAACCAGGTGCTCGTATATCACTTTGGAGCGCCCGCCGGTGCCCCGCAGGACTCAACGGGGTACAAGAGTGAGCCGACCAAGTTCACCGCGGAGCTCAACAAGGCTTCTCTCATCGCCTCGGGCGTGAAGTTCAACGGCGGCGAGATCATCTCGATCCCGGCGAACGGCGCGGTGCATCTCGCGGCAGGCAAGGGCTTCACGGTGTCGGCCTGGGTACGGTTCTCGAGCGCGCAGCAGAGTGCCTACGTCGCGCAGCTTGCCGATCAGGCCCGCGAGCTCGTGCTGGGGATCAATGGCACCCAGGCTTACGCGCGCTATGCCAGCGGCAGCGGCGCGCCCGTGATGCTGCAGCAGCCCGGCCAGCTCACGACAGGGGAATGGCACCACCTGGCACTGCGGATCGGCGATGGGCAACTGACGCTGCTGGTCGACGGGCTCGATGCCGGGCATGCCAACGCCGACTCGCAGGACATCGGCGGCGCGCTCACCATCGGCGGCTCGGCGACGGGCTCCAACTACTACACGGGCGACCTGGATGAGCTCGAGGTATCGAACATCGTGCGCAGCGCCGACTGGCTGAAGGCGGCTGCGCGCAGCCAGGGAATGGTGGCGCCGCTCATCGTCTACGGCGGGGATACACAGAAGGAGGGTGGTCACGAATCGTACTTCACCACGACGCTGCGCAACGTCACCATCGATGGCTGGGTCATCATCAGCCTATTGGCATTCATGTTCATGATGGCAGTCGTCATCATGGCGGCCAAGGCCATTTTCCTGTCGCGCGTGGCAGGAGGGAACCGGAAGTTTCTCGCGGTCTTCCACAAGCTCTCGGCCGATCCGGCGGCGCTCGAAAGAAAACTCGGGTCCTCGGCGTCGGAAGAGGAGGGCGACCTTGACGAGTCGGTCGAGTTCGGGATCTCCACGCTGTGGCCGCTCTACCATCAGGGTATGCGCGAAACGATGAAGCGTCTGGAAGGTCAGGCCGCCGGAGCGGATCGGGTACGCTCGCTTTCGGCGCAGTCGATCGAGGCGATCCGCGCGAGCCTCGATGCCTCGCTCACCCGCCTGACCCAGCGGTTGAACAGCCAGATGGTCTGGCTCACGGTCGCGATCGCTGGAGGACCCTTCCTCGGCCTCCTCGGCACGGTGGTGGGCGTGATGATCACCTTTGCGGCGATCGCAGCCTCCGGCGATGTGAACATCAATGCGATTGCGCCCGGTACCGCGGCGGCGCTCGTCGCGACGGTCGCGGGACTCGGAGTGGCGATTCCCTGTCTGTTCGGGTACAACTACCTCAATACCCGGGTGAAAGAGATCGGCGCCGACATGCGTGTGTTCGTCGACGAGTTCGTCGCGCGCATTGCCGAGACTTACTCCTAAGGAAACACCATCGATGTCAGGGTCGGTCGGTGGCGAGAAGGATGTCTACGACGAGATCAACATCACCCCGATGCTCGATCTGGCCTACGTGCTGCTCGTCATCTTCATCATCATGACGACCGCCACCGTACAGGGCATCAAGGTGAACCTGCCGAAGGCGAGCGCACAACCGAGCCTTGCCCAGAACAAGACCAAGGCGATCACGATCACCGCCGACGGGACAATCTACCTCGACACCTTTCCAGTGACGATGAATGAGCTGGAAAACAACCTGCGCCAGTACAAGGCGGCCGATCCAAACCTGCCGGTCATCATCAAGGCGGACGCCGCGATTCAGTATCAGCGCGTGGTGGACGTGCTCGATCTGCTGGGGCGACTGCAGATCACGCAGCTGGGCCTCGTGACCCAGAAGATCGTCAAATGAGCGCACGCAAGAAGAAGAATCGCCATCTCCCCGTCGTAATCGTCGGGCTCGGCGTGACGGTCGTGGCTGTTGGCGCCGTTGCCCTCGTGCGCAGCTTCCTCAACAGCGTCCCTGTCCAGCCGAAGGTCCTTGTGCAGGAGATCCACCTCATCCGTCCTCCTCCGCCCCCGCCCGACTTGCCGCCACCTCCACCCCCTCCGCCGGAGGAAAAGGTGAACGTGCCTCAGCCCGAGAAGCAGCCCGACCCGACCCCGGACAACCAACCCCCACCCGGAAACCATCTGGGTCTGGATGCTCAAGGGGGAGCAGGATCGGACGCATTCGGCTTGTATGGCAATCTGGGCGGGCACGAGCTGATCGGCGGCGCCGGAGGCAACGCATATGTGTGGTACGCCGGTATCTTGAAGAACGACATTCTGAGTCTTCTGCAAGACGATCCCACCATACGCAAGGGTGCGTATGTGGTGAGCGTCAAGTTGTGGCTGCGCGGAGATGGAACCGTGGAACGGTTCCGGCTTGCGCAATCGAGCGGCGATAGCGCGCGGGACAGGGAGCTCGAGAAGAAGCTGTCCGAGCTCACGCGGATTTCGCAGGCGCCTCCCGCGGACACACCCGAGCCCATCACCGTCGAGATCAGCACCCGCAGCTGAGGGGCGTCCTCCGGCGATCGCCGCTGCTCTTGCAGTCAGGCGAAGCCGCTCCTTGAGCCACTCATCCAGCGATTCGCTCAGTCGATTCGCGATCGCCTCGCTTTCCCGAGTTTCACCCGAGCGGAGCTTCGAGCTGCCAGTGCGGCCAGCGTGACGATCGTCATTACCTGTTGCGCATTGCAGCGTACAGAGCTGGTACGGACGTCATATAAACGCAAAAGCGTTGCAACACTACATAACTACCGTTCACCCCGTAGGGAATAACGATCGGACCACGAACAGACGACGGGGAGGGTTCCGGGGTCGTGATTGAAAGTCGCAAACGGGCGGTATCCGTCCGCATGAATAGTGCGGACGTGAGAAAGGTAAAGCGGATCGCTGAGCGTCTCGCGGTGCGAGACTCGGATGTCATCCGCTTCGCAGTTAAATGCATGCTGGCCCGGCTGGGGCCGCTCTACGACCCGGACGTGCGGGGGCGCAACCTCGTCCCCGTCTTCGTCGAGTCGGGGGCCGAGCTGCTGCGCTTCTTCGAGCTGGATGCCGCGCGCCTCGAGCAGCTCATCAACGAGGGAGTCGAAACCGGCAAACGGGTCGATCGGGACGATGTCGCGCTGCTGGCACTGAGCAGCGGACAGGAGGCTTACGCGGCGCTGATGCTGCGCGAGCTCAATCCCGAAGAGGGCAGCCGATCGGTCGTGGGCGAGCTCGCCGCGTCGCTGCGGCAGTACCTCTACGAGAAATACGTGTATCGCGCAAGTGGGGACACACCGCTCGGTCCCCCATCGCGAGGGAGTCGTGAGGGGAGTGTGCAGGCCGTGGACGGCATCGCCGATGCCCCCGAGCCACTACTGGCAGCAGGAGGACGTGATGAGTAAGCAACTCGAGACCGCGCGCCACGCGCGTCGAACGGTAGCGGCCCTCATTTTGGCAAGTTGCGCGGCCGCATCGATGCAGACGGCACGAGCCCAGAGCCCGCGCGCGGCGCGGGGACAACACGTCGTTCGCTCGACCGCCGAACTGGTGACCGCACTGACCAGCACGCCGGCCACCGCGATATCCAGACCCACGATCAGCGACGTGGGGACAGGCGACAGCCTGCTCGTCTCCAAGAGCGATCCGTTCAGCGTTTCGGAGTCGGTGGAGTACTCCGCCAGCGTGCCGGGACCGGGTGACCTCATCGTGCAGCTCTCGAGCATCAACGTGGGGTCCTTCGTGGACGCCAATCTCTCGCTGAACGTCGACTCGGCGACGAGTCTGCTCGAGGGCGCATCGGGGGTGACCGGCACCGACCTGCTCTCTCCGCTGCCGGTCTCCGGCCCCGAGACCGTGTTCTTCAACCTTACCGGGCAGGCAACGGGCTCGCTCGACGTGGGGCTCTATTCGCTCAACGTGGTCTTTGAGCCATCCACCGTGCCACTGCCGCGGAGCGCCTGGTTGCTACTCGCAGGGCTCGCAGGCATCGGTGGTCTCTTGCGCTTCAAAGCGGCGCTTCCTCGGGCCGCCTGAGGATCACGACCGCGCGCGATCCGGCGAAGCCGGCGATCGTGGCAGCTGACCGCGCGGCCTGAAGCGGCTGCGCTGCGGGGCGGTGCCGCGCGACTTTGAGCGCAAAGAAAGCGTCACGTACAGCCCCTAGTATGACAATCGTCCGTATAACGTCGCGCGTTGCGTCGCGGAATCTCCAGCCGACGACGCATCGTGCCCACCGATTCGCACATCGGGTGAATATAACGACGATGCAATATCTGGTCTGCGTGACGCTTGCTCTGGCCGCGGCCGGCGCTGCGGTGGCCGGCGCGAGCCCCGGCCCACTGGCTCCCCCCGCGACCGCTCCAGGCAGCACGCCCCCTGCGGTCGTCCCGGAGTCGCCGCCGGCCGAATATCTCGTGCAGGCGGGCGATGTGCTCACGGTCACCGTCTGGAAGGAGCAGGACCTCACTGGCGATGTCTTGGTGCGACCCGACGGCGGGCTTTCGTTCCCCCTCGTCGGCGACTTGGTCGCACGTGGCAAGACTGTGGAGGAGCTGCGCAAAGAGATCACCGAGCGACTGGTGCGCTACGTCCCGAGCCCGGTGGTCACCGTCGCCGTGAAGCAGGTTGGCGGCAACCACATCTATGTGGTCGGTAAGGTGCAGCGGCCGGGGGAGTACCCGATCGTGCGCTCCGTGGACGTGATGCAGGCGCTGAGCCTCGCCGGCGGCGCGACCCCTTACGCCGCTCTCAACAGTATCGTCATCCTTCACCGCGAGAATGGCCGGCAGCAAGCCTTTCATTTCCGTTATTCAGAAGTCGCACGTGGACGAGATCTTTCACAGAACATCCTCCTCCAGTCCGGCGACACCGTCGTCGTGCCGTGAGTGAGCCCCGGGGGTGAATCGAGTGGCGCGCGCAACATGCCATGCGTTCCTCGGACTTGGGTGCGTGGCAAGCACCGGCGCGTCCGTGCACGCCGCTGAATGGTCCATCGGGCCCACTTTCGCCGTGGGAACCGACGACGACAACAACCGGCTTCTTTCCTCTCCGGCCATCGGGGCCGCCAGCACCTGGGTGTTCTCGAATGTTCAGTTCCAGCGCAGCACCGAAGTCACCCAGATCACGATCACCCCGCAGGTGCAGTGGCAGCACTTCGACGCCAAGGAATTCGGTGACATCGTCAATCGCAACCTGAGCGCCTCCTTCCTCTGGACACAGGAGCGGGGCAGCCTCAACCTGACCGCCGCGCGGCTGGATGACAGCACCCTCACGACCGAGCTCACCGAGACGGGCATCGCGAGTAGCGACGTGCACAGCCTGACTGACCGGACCGCCCTGTCGTGGAACTACGGACTTGCGGAGCGGCGCGCCTTCGTGCTCCAGGCGGCCTACATCGATCTGACCTACTACGGGCGAGAGGTCGGGTACCTTGCACTGCTGGAGGGGTATCGCTACCTCACCGGCTCTGCGGGCGAGCAGTTCAATCTCTCGGAGCGCACCACTTTGACGGCAAGTGGCTTCGGGGATGAGCTGATCGCGCCCCTCGCGATCAACGACAGCCATGAGGAAGGGGGCGAGCTCCAGCTCATACACAATTTCTCGGAGCGCATGGTGCTCAACGTCACGGTGGGCGGCAGCGCACGTTCGCTCGAGGGCGAGCGCAGCACGGGTACCGTCGCAAACGTGACGTTTACCCGCTCCTCCGAGCTTGGCAGCGTCGCCCTCAATTATTCGCGACAGCTGACGCCCTACGGCACGGGTGTTCTGGCCGATCGGCAGCAGATCAGCCTGACCGGCACCTACAATCTGACGGAGAAGCTCGATCTCAACGCCTCGCTGCTGCGCATCGAGAACAGCCAGTCGGTGGTCTATCTGCGCCTCGACCGCCGCAGCTACACGGGATTGAACTGCGGCCTCGACTGGCGCCCGCTCGAGCCCTGGAGGCTGCGCCTGGAGGGCGGCACGACGCGCACCCAAACGTTCGACGCGGTGAGCATTCCGGTCACCGAGTGGCGGGTGGCTCTCTCCCTGACCTGGACGCCGCATCCGCTGATCTGGCCCTGAAGAGCCCATGGATACCTCGACCGAGCCGAAGGATTTACGCACCTACCTCGCCATCGTGGCGCGCCGGCGCGGATGGCTCATCGCGACCATCACCGCCGGGATGGTTGCGACGCTGTTGCTCGCCTTTCTGCTGCCGCCCCGATACCGCTCGGCCGGGACCGTTCTGATCGAGCAGCAAGAGATGCCGACCGACCTCGTGCGCTCGACGGTGACCTCGTACGCCGATGAGCGGGTGCAGGTGATCAGCCGGCGTGTGATGACGACGGAGACGCTGCTCGACATCATCCGCCGCTACAACTTGTATCCGCGCCAGCGCGCCCGCGAAACGCGCGAGGCCCTGCTCAAGCGCATGCGCGATGACATCGGCCTGAAGATGATCAGTGCCGATGTGATCGACCCGCGCAGCGGGCGGCCCACCTCCGCGACGATCGCCTTTGAGGTCTCCTATACGGGGCGCTCGCCCGATCTTGCAGCCAGGGTCGCCAACGAGCTAACGACGCTCTATCTCAACGAGAATCTCACCAATCGCACCCAGGTCGCGCGTGAGGCGACGGACTTTCTCAGGTCCGAGGGTGACCGGATCAACAAGCAGATTGCGGACCTGGAAGTGAAGCTCGAGGAGTTCAAGAAAAAGAACTACGACAGCCTCCCCGAGGTGACCCAACTCGACATGCAGATGCTCGACCGCACACAGCAGCAGCTGCTCGAGGCACAGGAGCGGCTGACCTCGCTCGAGCAGCAACGCGTGTATCTTCAGGCGCAGCTCGCGCAGCTCAAACCGAACTCGACGCTATTCTCCGATACGGGAGAGCGGATTCTCTCATCGAGGGATCGGCTGAAGATGCTCCGCTCGCAGCTTGCGGCGGCGCGCGCAAAGTACGCGCCGGACTATCCCGATGTGGTGAATCTGCAACGGGAGGTGGACGGGCTGGAGCGCGAAGTGGGGGACACTCCGAGCATCACGAACGATCTGCGTCGGGATCTGGAGGATGCGCAAGGCAGGCTCGCACAGGCGCAGAAGCGTTACGCGCCCGATCATCCGGACCTCGCGCGGCTCAAGCGCGAAGTATCCTCGCTACAGGCGCAACTGGCCGCGAGCGAGCGCGCCCCGCCCGTCGCGGCTGCCCTTGCGAGCACGAGCGCAGGCGCCGGCACGAGCACCAACTCGGGCGAGAGTGACCCGACGGCCACGAATCCGGCGGCTACGGAGCCGGACAATCCCGCCTATATCGAAGTCAAGGCGCAGGTCTCCGCGACGCTCAACGACATCAAGTCCCAGTCCGACGAGCTTGCCAAGCTGCAGGCGCAAGTCGAGCACTATCAGCGCGATCTGAGTCTCGCGCCTTCGGTCGAGAAGGAATACCGCGACCTCATGCGAGACTACGACAATGCGCACGCGAAATACGAGGAGATCCGCTCCAAGCAGGTCGAGGCGCGCACGGCCCAGGATCTGGAAGCGAACCGCCAGGGAGAGCGCTTCACGCTCATCGACCCACCCCTCGCGCCGCAGGAGCCGGTCAGTCCCAACCGCCCGCTGATCTTCGCCGCCGGGCTGATTCTGAGCCTCGCCCTCGCAGCGGCCGTCCTGTGGCTACTGGAGAAGATCGATACCACGATCCGCACGCGCGGGGATCTATTGCGGGTCATCGGGATCCCCCCGCTTGCGCTCGTGCCGCACATCGGCACGGAGCGGGAGCGCCGTGCGGCGCGTTTGCGTAGACAGGTTGCCACCGCGGGCGCCGTGGCTTCCCTCTGCATCGCGATCGTGCTCGTCCACTTCCTCTATCAGCCGCTCGATGTGCTCTGGTTCAGCTGGGCTCGCCGCCTGGGATTTTGAGGCCTATGGACCGAATCCGTCAGGCGCTGGATCTGGCCCGCAAGCAACGCAGCTCTGCCTCAGGCGACGAGACAGGTGGCTCGACGCAGCACAGCTCGCCGGCCGGCGAAGCCGAGGTGGGCCTCGCCGAGCGGGTGGCCGTGCGGCGCGAATTCACCCCGGCTCCGATCGAGCCCTTCAAGCGGCTGCCGCTCGACTGGCGCGAGCTGCGCGAGCGGCGCATCGTGCCTCCCGACGATGATCGGTCTGTCGTTCACGCGTATCGCATGCTGCGTACCCAGGTGCTGCAGCGCGCGCGGGTGCACAATCTATCGACGCTGGGCATCATCAGCGCGGCTCACGGGGAAGGAAAGACGCTCACCGCCATCAATCTCGCGCTGAGCCTCGCGGCGGAACCCAATCAGACCGTGTTGCTCATCGATCTCGATCTGCGCCGCCCCTCGATCGGACGCACGCTCGGACTGCCCGTGGAGCGCGGTCTGGAGGCATGGTTCGCAGGCACCGCCAGGATCGAGGAGGTGTGGTACGGCATCGAAGGGGTCGAGCGGCTGTTCGTGCTCCCCACTCTCACTCCCGTGCCTCACAGCTCCGAGGCTCTTGCGCATGCCGGCACGCGGCGGATGCTCGCGGACCTGAAGGAGCGCGATCCCGGCCGGCTGCTCATCGTCGATCTGCCGCCGGCGCTGCTGTGCGACGATGCTCTGACCATCTCGCCCCAGCTCGACGCAGTGGTGCTCGTGGTCACGGAGGGGCGCACGCGACGCGAGGACGTGAGCCGGGTGCTCGAGCTTTTCGGAAAGACGCGGGTCATCGGCACCGTGCTCAATCGCTCCTCCGAATCCGAGCGGCGGGCGTACTGAGCCCATGTACGAGCAGTTCTACGGCCTGCGAGAGAAGCCCTTCGCGCTCGCTCCGAATCCCGCATTTCTGTATCTGAGCCGGCATCACCGGCATGCCCTGACGCTCCTCGAATACAGCATTCTGCAGCAGGCGGGCTTCGCCGTGATCACGGGCGAGGTGGGCTGCGGCAAAACGACGGTCGTGCAGCGCTTCCTCGCGGGGAAGCCCGAGGGACTGAGGGTCGGGCTGCTCTGCAACACCCACGCGCGCATCGGGCCGCTCTTGCCATGGGTCCTCGACGCGCTCGAGGTGCCCGTCGGGACCCACCGGGCAGAGGCCTCTCACGAGCTGCATCGCCTGCTCGTCGACTTTCTCAGGAAGAGCTACGCCGAGGGCCGCCGAACGCTGCTGGTGATCGACGAAGCGCAGAACCTCCCGCTCGCGGCGCTCGAGGAGCTGCGGGTGCTCTCGAACGTCAATACCGGCCAGGACCTGCTCCTGCAGACGATCCTGATCGGACAGCCGGAGCTGCGCGCCATGCTGCGGCGGCCCAGGATGAGGCAGTTCGCGCAGCGGATCGTGGTGGACTATCACCTCGGCCCGCTGCAGCGCGAGGAGACTCACGCCTACATCGCGCATCGACTCGAAGTCGCAGGCGCAAGCAGCGCGCTCGTGTCGGGCGATGCCATCGAGCTCGTCCACGAGAGTACGCAGGGCGTGCCGCGACTGGTCAACCTCCTGTGCGACACCGCACTGGTGTACGGCTTCGCGGAGCAGCGTCCGTGTGTGGATGCGGCGCTCATCGAGCAGGTCCTGGCCGACCGAGCTGGCGGCATTCTCCCGCTCAAGGCATCGCCCAGGGCGGCGGCCGATGTGATCGTCCAGGGCTAAAGGTGAAGCGCGCCGCACCGTGGCGTTCCCACGCAACCCGGCGGATCGCCTGCATCACCTTCGGAGTGCTCCTTGCGGCTGGGCTTGCGCTGCACGCGACGAGCGCGCCGGCGGACGAGGCATGGGGAGCGGGGCCGCGCCCCGTCCTACCGGGCATCAACGCGCGGGAGCTCGCGCTCATCATCAACGACGCCGATCCGCTCAGCGTCCGGGTGGGCGAGTACTATCGGCTGCGGCGACACATACCGCGGGCGAACATCTTGCACGTGCGCCTGGCCGCCGCTCCGGTGCTGTCGGCCGCGGAGTTTGCCCGGGTGAAGGAAGTCGTGGAGGCACGCACGCCGGCGCGCGTGCAGGCCTATGCACTCGCCTGGACCGAGCCTTACCGCGTGGCGTGCATGTCGGTCACGAGCGCCTTCGCCTACGGATTCGACCCGCGATTCTGCACCGTGGGCTGCCGCCGTACGCCGATGAGTCCCTACTTCGACTCCGACACGCGTCGGCCGTTCGGCGATCTGCACATGCGGCCGACGATGATGCTCGCGGCCCGCGACTGGGCGCATGCCAAGGCCCTGATCGACCGCGGCGTGGCAGCCGACGAGAGCTTCCCCCTCGGGACGGCCTACCTCCTCGATACGGACGACAAGCAGCGCGACGTCCGCGCCGCGACATTCACCACCGCCGACCGGTGGGCCAACGCGCGCGTGCGGGTGCGGATTCTCAGCTCCGATGCGCTCCGTGATCGCTCGGATGTGCTGTTCTACTTCACCGGCCTCACTCGCGTGGCGGGCCTGGACACGCTGCACTTTCTGCCCGGGGCAATCGCCGACCACTTGACGTCCTTCGGCGGCGAGCTGATCGGGTCGACCCAGATGAGCAGCCTCGCATGGCTCGAGGCCGGAGCCACCGCGAGCTATGGGACGGTCGTCGAGCCGTGCAACTTTCCCCAGAAATTTCCGTCCGTGCCGATCGTCATGCGCCGTTATCTCGCCGGAGAGACGCTCATCGAGGCGTACTGGAAGAGCGTCGCGGAGCCCTCCCAGGGTGTATTCATCGGGGAGCCTCTCGCACGGCCGTTCGCCCGGTCCGCCGAGGCTCGACGCTTCGCCGCCGCGTCGGCGCAGGGCCCGCCGTGAACTCCTCCCCGGCGTAGCACCATGTCCGCGAGCGAGCAGACACAGCCGAGCGCCACAGGCACGCCGCGCGGGAAGCTCGTCTTCGTCAACCGGTACTTTCATCCCGACCAGTCGGCCACGAGCCGACTGCTGAGCGACCTGGCATTCCGTCTGGCGGGGATGGGAATCGATGTCGCCGTCGTCACCTCGCGCCAGCTGTATGATCGGCCGCGCGCGCATCTGCTCCCCCTCGAGCGCATCGCCGGTGTCACGATTCACCGCGTGCGCACGGCGGTGCGGGGCCGCTCGCGTCTCGCAGGGCGCGCGGTCGATTACCTCAGCTTCCACCTCGCCGCGGCCCTGAAGCTGAGCTCGCTCCTTCGCCGGGGCGATGTGGTCGTCGCGAAGACCGATCCGCCGCTGCTCTCGATCGGCGTATCGCTGCTTGCGCACTGGCGCGGAGCGCAGCTCGTGAACTGGCTGCAGGACATCTTTCCCGAGGTCGCAGCGGCGCTCGGCGTTGCACTGCCGCGCAGGATCGATGCCGTGTTGCGGGGCGCGCGCGATCGCTCCCTGGCGCGCGCGCGCATGAACGTAGTGCTGGGCGAGCGCATGAGGGCATATCTGCTTGGCCGCGGTGTACCCCCGCCGCGGATCCGCTGCATTCCAAACTGGGCAGACACCGCACAGATCGAGCCGCTGCCCCGCGATCGGAGCCGCACGCGCGCGGACCTGGGCCTGCAGGGACGCTTCGTCGTAGCGTACTCGGGCAACCAGGGACGTGCGCACGAGTTCGATACCCTCCTGGGTGCCGTTCGCCTCCTGCACGAGGACGAGCGCTTCGCATTCCTCATGGTGGGGGATGGGGCGCGGGCGCAGAGCCTGCGCCACGCCGTCGAGACCGAGCGGCTCCACAGCGTCCGTTTTCTTCCGTTCCAGCCCGCCGAGTGCCTTGCAGATGCGCTTGCCGCCGCGGACGTACACCTCATCAGCCTGATTCCGACCCTCGAGGGATTGATCGTGCCCAGCAAGCTCTACGGCATCCTCGCGGCGGGTCGGCCGGCCATCTTCATCGGGGACCCCGAAGGCGAGATCGCCCGTGTGCTGCGCGAGGGCGAATGCGGACGCAGCGTGCGCACGGGGGACTCCGCGCGGTTGGCCGAGCTCGTACGATCTCTATGCGATGCGCCCGAGGTGTGTGCGGCGATGGGCCTCAAGGCTCGCCAGCTGGCCCTGTCGTGCTACTCGAGCGAGCGCGCCGCCGGCGCATGGCGGGCGATGCTGGGTGAGATCGCGCCGGGACTGGTGCCCGATCAACCTTGTCCGACACTCACGGAGCGCACGAGCTCTGCGGCACTCGAGCACCGAGACTGGCGGCCACCATCCTCGGCCGTGACACGTGCGAGTGCGCGAACCGACTGACCCGCGATGAGCAGGTAGCAGGCGATGAGCGCCAGATCGAGCACCACCAAGGGCCCCACGCGAGCGAGGCCCGAGCGGCGCATCCACTCATCGAGCCCGAGGCCCTCGCCGTGCAGGTAGAACCACACGCTCGGCTCGACCGCGAGCAGGACGTTCAGTACCAGCAGAAAGCCAACGAGCGCACCGGTGCGCGCGAATGCGCCGACCGCCACGGTGATCATCGGGTAGAGGGCGAAGATCGCATAACCGGTGAAGCTCTTCTTGCTCGCGATCAGAAATACGGCCGCGACGAGGCCTATCGCCGCAAAGAGCGTCGGTGGCCGGCGCAGCGGCGGCAAAGCGCGGGTGCGCCAGTAGATCCAGGCCGCCACGATCGACAGCGCCGCGATCGTGGCGCCGTCGAACAGCCGAAGGACGAGCTGCCGCGAGGCGCCGCCGAGGAGTGTGACAGGCCCGAGCAGGTACGGCAGATTGCCCGAGCTGATGAGATCGCCCTCCGCGTGCAGCGGCTCGAGCGGATCGGCCCCGCAGGCGGCGAAGAGCGCAAAGCAAAGGCCGCTCAGGAGAGCCGCGCCACCGAGCCAGCGCCCGCGCCGCGCAGCGCCGATCCACAGCATGGGCCAGAACAACACCGCGAGAAACTTGGTCGCGCAGAGCGCAAGCGCTTGGGTCACTCCCGAGCCCAGCTCTCGTCCGCGGACCAGCAACAGCACGCTTGCCCCGAGCAGGCAGGCGATCCAGATCTGATTCGTCCCCAGCAACGACTGGACGAGCACGTGACCGCTCGTGGCATAGAGCACCGAGGCTCTGCGCGCCAGCTCCCGTCCGAAGCAGGCGTGCGCGGCCAGGTGCCAGAGAAGCAGCGCGACCACACCCACGAGGATGGCGAAGAGCGCAAATACTTTTCCGCTGTTCCAGAGCGCCACGAGGCAGGCACCCAGGTACGGAAAAAGCGGCGAATAGCTCGTGCTGAAGTCCCGGTAGGCGAGCTTTCCGCTCAGCGCCGAGCGTGCCGCGGGCAGATAGTAGGCCGGCACGTCGGAGGTGATCTGCGCGTTTCCGAGGACATACAAAGCGGCGAACAGCCCGAGGCCGAGGGCCAGCTGCAGCGCGGCGATGCGCCAGATGAACCCCCGGTCCGACCACCCATCGAGGGCGGGGCTCTTCAGGAGCCGGGCACCGAGCAGTCCGCACGCAACGGCCACGAAGACCTTGAAGGCGATGGCCGTCATTGCATGTCACGTGTCACTCATTTGACACTCTTTTTTGTGAACCTTGCATGCTAAGGGGGCAATGCGACGGTTTGGTGACGCGATTGGCGCACGAGCAGCCCCTCGAGAGCCCGAATGACGAACGACAGGTGGCGAGCGGTTCCGTGGATGTCTCGGTCCTGATCCTCACGCTGAATGAGGAGATCAACATCGGTGAGTGCCTGGATTCGGTCGCCTGGTGCGACGATGTGGTCGTGCTCGACTCCGGCAGCACCGATCGCACCCGCTCGAGCGCCGAGTCGCGCAGCGCGCGTGTGGTCACCCGGCCCTTCGACAACTGGTCATCCCATCAGAACTGGGCGGTGAGCCAGATCGCATTTCGCCATCCTTGGGTCCTCTATCTGGATGCCGACGAGCGCTGTCCCGCTGACCTGCGAGATGAGGTGCTCGAGCGAGCGGCAGCGGGTGCGCGCGAGTGCGCCTTTCGCGTGCGACGCAAGGACTTCTTCATGGGCCGTTGGCTGAAGCACGCGCAGCTGTATCCTACTTGGCTCGTGCGACTGTTCCGTCCCGAGCGCATCCGCTACGAGCGCCTCGTCAATCCGGTCGCTGTCGTCGAGGGCCCGATCGGCGAGCTTCGCGGCCACATCCTGCACTACCCCTTCAGTCACGGCGTGTCCCACTGGATTGCTCGCCATAATCGCTACTCCGACCTGGAGGCCGTCGAGGCAGCCAACGCTCCAAATGGAGCCGGTGCGACCCGGGCACTGTGGTCGCGCGATCCGAACGTGCGACGGCGTGCGCTCAAGGAGCTCTTCATGCGGCTTCCGGCGCGGCCGCTCATCAAGTTCGCGTACTACTACGCCTGGCGGCGCGGATTTCTCGATGGCAGGGCGGGATTCACCTACGCGACACTCCAGGCCATCTACGAGTACATGATCGCCTGCAAAGGCATCGAGCTCGAGCGGCGGCGGCGAGGGTTGCCTTTGGGATGAGCGACCCTGCCGAGAGCCTCCGGCTGGACTTCCGCGCGAATCGTGCCGCGCGCAAGTACACGCGCTCCGAGCAGATGCGCAGGGCGGCGTGGGTCTTCGGGCGCTGGCTCGTGCGCTTGAGCCCTCGACCGTGCTTTGCGTTTCGCCGGGTGCTGCTGCGGATATTCGGTGCGAAGGTCGGCGCCCATGTGCACGTGTATCCCACGACTCATCTTTATATGCCGTGGAACGTGGAGATCGGCGACTGGTCGGCCCTCGGCGAGGACGTGCTCGTCTACAGCCTTGGAACGGTGCGGATCGGCCGCCACGTGACGGTCTCGTATCGCGCGCATCTCTGCGCGGGCACCCACGACTTCTCCGATCCCGCGCTGCCGCTCGTGAAGCCGCCCATCGTCCTTGAGGATGGCGTGTGGATCGGAACCGAGGCGTTCATCGGTCCGGGAGTCGCGGTGCAGGCCGGCGCGATCGTCGGCGCCCGAGCGGTGGTGGTGAAGAATGTGGATCCGATGCTGATCGTCGCGGGAAACCCGGCACGGATGGTGGGCGAGCGTCGCAAGGCATGAAAGTCGCGCCGTGTGAAGGAAGTCGTGCTATGCGCTGCGCGCGGAAGGGGAGCGCTCGTGCAGCTCGCACCGGAGGCTATCCTCCAGAGCCCCGGCCAGCACCGCGCCGGCATCCTCGATGGAGTGGCGCGCGAAGGCTCGCTGCGCGCGGCCACCCAGCTCCTGGCGCAGGCTCGCAGAGGAGGCCAGACGGTCGAGTGCGTCGGCCACTTCGGCCTGATCGATTACGCGGACTGCGAGACCGCATCCGTAGCGCCGGGTGAGCCAACCTATGAGACCTTCATCGCAAGCAAGCAGGGGCAGTCCGGCGCGAGCCGATTGGACGAACACGCCGCTCGAGCGCCAATGGCCACGGTAGCCCAGCCACGCGATGTCGGCGGCACAGAATGCGGCACGTTCCGTGTCGTCCCCCACCCACCCCTCGATCAGATGCAGTCTGCCGGCGCGCCTGAGCTCCAGGGCCTGCGGACTATCGAGTGCCGGGCGAGCATCATCCTCCACCCTCCCGACGATCAAGGCTTGCAGATCGGGTCGCTGCAGGGCATGCAGGGCGGCTATCAGATGCCGCACACCCTTGCGCTCGCCCACGCTGCCGAAGAGCAGCACGATCGTCGCCTGCGACGACAAGCCGAGCATCCGTCGCGCCTCGTCGCGATCGATGGGCGTCATGCCGAGCGCAGGATCGGGCAGATACTGCACCTTGGGAGCGAGTCGTTTCAGGGAGCGCGCATTCAGCGAATGCACATATTGATACAACGTCTCGTCGATGGTGAAGCAGCGCAGGAGCGAGCGTGTGCGCAGGAAACTCAGGAACAGCCGCCTTCGCAACCCTGCCGCCGATGGCACGGGTCCCTGCACACCGACCGCGCGGTGATGGAACGTGGGGCGCATCACCACGGCGGCCCACGGGGTGGCGCCAAACGGGGAGCCCAGCAGAGCCACGGCGTGCATGATGTAATCGCCGAAGGGCAGCAGCACCGCATCCGGCTCATGTGTCGATCGTGCACGCCGATAAAGCTGCCGCAGGAAGCGGTAGCGCCTGATCTCATTCCACAGCAGCGAGCCGTGCCGGCTTTGAGCGCCGTCGCTGAGGGCTGCATCCGTCGATACCACACTGATGTCCGGTCCCCGATGAGAAAGCCAGCCGAACGGCGCCTGATCGAGCGAGGTTCGATGGCTCGCGATCACGACCTTCCAGCCCCGCGTGACCATTTGCGTGCTGATCCACCGCACCCATGCGGCGTGGTGCCCCGCTGCGTGGGGCTCCAGGATCAGCAAGGTGGAGCGTCTCATGTCCGTCTCACGTCCATTGCGAGGATGCGCCGCATACTTTGGATTGTAACGACGCCCCTTTAATCTTCCCATCTCGCGTGACCCCTCGGTGGGGGAGCAGGCGCGATGTTGCTCCCGAGTCTGTAACGAAGTGTCAGCTGCCGCGCGACTGAATCCGGATTCCTCCTGCGCCCTGAACTCGAATTCGCCCCGCGCGAGCTCGCATTCGGTGGGCGAGCGCGCCCGTCATGGCTCGGTATGGATGGTCGCTGCCACCGGCGCCGCCAAAGCGCTCGGGCTCGGGACCCAACTCGTGCTCGCCGGGCTCATGCCGCGCGGTGAGTTCGGCATCTACGCGATCGCCATCTCGCTGAGCGTGCTGCTGTCGGTGATGCGCGACGGAGGCTTGCCCGCGGTGCTGGTGCAGAAAGGCCGGCGCTTCGATCTGTACGCGGGGTCGGTGTTCTGGCTGATGCTGGTGATCAACACCGCGACGGGCGTCGTGCTTGCAGCGGCCGCGCGGCCGGCCGCCTCGTTCTATCATCAACCCGAGCTCGCCGCCGTCATCGATCTGTTTGCCTTGAGCCTGCCGCTCGGTGTTCCGGCGTCGCTGCTGACCCTGCGCCTGTCCTCCGCGATGCGCTTCACAGAGGTGAGCCTGGTGCAGGTCGTCTCGGCCGTGGTGCGCAACGTGCTGCTTCTGGTGTTTGCCTGGCATGGATGGGGTGCGCGCAGCTTCGTCTTGCCCGTGCTGATCACCAATCTCTCCGATGCGCTCTTGCTGTGGTGTCTCACGCGATACTCCCCCTGGAGCCGCCCACCGAGGCCGCACCGATGGGGAAAGCTGCTGAGATCCGGCCGCTGGGTGCTGCTCGGGACCTTCGCCTTTGCGCTGGGCAACAACGGTGCGTATTTCATCCTCGCCAAGATCTTGCCGAACGAGGTACTCGCCGGCTACTTCTTCGCCTTCCAGCTGGTGATGCTGCTCGGCGTGCTCGTGGTGAGCAATTCCTATCAAGTGCTGTTTGCCGCGTTCTCGCGGATATCAGGGGAGCCTCCACGACTGCGCGTTGCGGTATTCAATGCGCTCGGCGCCGTCGCGCTGGTCGGCTCGGTTGCGAGCATGGCGCTCGCGGCGGTGTTCCAGCCTTTCGAGCAGCTCGTTTGGCACGGCAAATGGAGCACTGCAGGCAGCGCGATCATGGTGCTCGCCGTGGTCTGGCCCACAACGACGGTCGTCAGCGTCATGCATGCGGTACAGGCGGCTGCGGGTCGGTTTCGGCTCTGGGGCTGCATGGCCTTCCTGACGGCCGTGCTGTCGATCGTCGGATCTGTGCTGGGTGCTTGGGCGGGGCGTTCCGCGTTTGCTGCGGCGATCGGCTACGGCGTCGGAACCCTGCTCGGCATGCAGGTGAATGCCAGCTACTCGCTGCCGCTGGTCGGGCTCGCAAGCCGCACCGCGATGCTGCGCGCAGCACGTCCATGGTCGGCAGCGCTGCTTGCTGCAGCGGTGTCGCTCGGGTTCGCTCGGCTTGCAGGCGATGCCAGGGCAGGTCTGCTCGTTGCGGCACTGTCTTTCGCGCTCCTCGTCTACGCGGCATTGCGCCTGGTCGCTCGCGACAGCTTGGAGCTCGTCGTGAGCTCGCTTCGCAGCACCCTCGTCAGCGCGCGGCTACTCCCCCGCTGAGGCTCCTCGCAGCTCCGGCCGGACAGGCAGGCTCGTCGCGCCGCTGAAGCACCACGTGCCAGCGCTCGGGCGCAAATTGCAGGCTGAAGCGCGGCACGTAGGCGGCCAGGAATGCCGCACTGTGGATGAATGCTCGCGAATAGGTCGCCATGCCGGTGGCGACGCTCCGTGAGCCGAGCTGCGGCGCGTTGGAGTACAGAACGACATAGTCCGGCCGCCGCCGTACGAGGGTCTCGGGGTGAATGCGACCCTGGCTTTCACCGGCTGCGGTGATTGCTCGATCAGCAAGACCGAACCAGTCGAGCACCCGGCCGTGATATGCCCAGGAGAGCCACCCGATATCGCTCGCGGCAACCAGCGTTTCCGGACCGCTGCACGGATTGAGCCGCCTGACCAAGCCATCGAGCGCACGGAGCTCGGATGCCTCGAGCGCATGCATGCGAGGCACCCAGATCGCGAGCCCGGCTGCCTGTGATAACAGCAGAACGCCGATGCACAGCGCGGGGAGGGTGGTTGCGTACCGCTGCAAGCGGTCGCCCAACCAGCCGCGCACCGGCCCCTCAAGGGCCATGACAATGACGCACGCAGCGAGCGGCAACAGATGACTGGCGAAGCGCGCGAACGGCATCCAATCACCGCCCGTGACCAGCATGAAGAGCAGCTGACCCGAGACGAGCAGCGTTGACAGCAGCAGGATCCGGAACGCGGCATCGGTCGCGAGCGAGTGCCGAAGCGCTGCGCGCGTCGATGCGGCACGTTGCGATACCGCGAGCACCGAGACCCAAAGAGTCGCAGCGCCCAGAACCACGGCGATCAGCAGCGGCAACGTGCCGAAGGCGTGCGAGGATGCGAACACGTAGAGAGCGCCCGAGTGTATCCGCGTCGCAAGAGGCGCACCGAGCTTGGCGCTTGCCGACGTCGGCAGCAGGTCACCGTACACCCAGAGCACGAGCGAATGATAGAGACTCACGGCGACAGCGACCGTCAGCCAGCGTGACAGCAGCGCCGCGAGCTGCTGCCGTGCCCATCCGACGGCCAGATCCCACGAGGCTAGCAACGCTACGAGCCCGAAGGCCTCCGGGCGACTCGTGTAGAGAAGGATGATGGGGAGCGCCGGCAGGAGCCGGCGCCACCTCGATTCGGTCCGCTCCCAGGCCATGGCGAGCGTCAGGACCGAAGCATGGATGAGCAGCGCAACGAGGCCGTTCTCCATGCCGTAGAGGCTCCAGACCCCAAAGGGTGCCATCATGGCCGCCAGCAGCACCGCGGCGAGCGGCGCTGGCACTCCGAGCAGAGTCGCACCTGGCGCCGAGGCGCGTTGCATGATGGGCACGAGCAACAAGAGGGCGGCGACGTAGCACGCACCGCCCACCAGCTTGGTGCCCAGCGGCGCGAGCGCCGGAGCGAACGTCAGGGGTGCGAGGATCAGCGCCCACAGCGTCGAGGACGCGCTCTGCGCTGCGTTGCCGGGCTGCAGGAAAAGGCCGTGTCCGTGCGCGAAGGTACGTGCATTCGATAGCGTGATGAAGGCGTCGTCGATCACCGTACCGCCCATCATCGCGCCCCACAGTGCCGCAGCTGCGAGCACGGCTACCATCGCCCAGGCCCAGGTGCGATGCATGCGCGACGTCTCAGCGCACGACGTTGGGGAAGGGCAGCGCCGGCACCGCTTCTCGGGCAGCCTCGGACTGCGCAGAGGTGCGATCCCATCTGACGAGTCGCCCGATCGCGGCGGCGTAAGCCATCACGTAGGTGCTGCTGAGGAGCGAGCCCTCCTTGGCGGTGAGCACGAGCTCGAATATCAGCAGCGCCGCCAGCAGCCCGCAGGCGTAATGCGCCCGAGGATCCGGGTTGTGCTCGAGCTGCCCTTTCAGGCGGTATATTCCGAGAGCCGCGGTGCCGATGATGCCGAGGTAAACCGCCATGCCGAGGAGGCCCTCTTCCGCGAGAACCTCGGCCGGTGCGACGTGCGGATAGTAGCCCACGTAGTGAATCGCGCTGGAGTTGCCCAGACCGAACAGCAGGGCGGCCGGACTGCCGATCGCGACCTGCAGCAGATCCGTGGCGGATGACAGTCTTCCCTGCAGATCCTCCTCCGAGCGATGACCGGTCCAGCGGTCGACATCCACGCCCGTCACGTCCATGTAGGAAAATGCCCAGCTACCGACGGCCACCAGGCCTCCCAGGATGCAGGCGAGCATCAGCAACGGACCCAGTTTCTTTCGCGGCGCGGCGAGCAGCGAGCCAATCACGATGGCAATGGCGGTTGCAATCAGCTGTCCGCGCGAGCCGCTGCGCAGGATGGTGACGAGGCCGATCGGGGCGAGCGCGATGCACAGCACCCGCTTGCTCCAGCTTGCACTTGGAAAGCTCAAGACCGCGATGACGGTCACCGTGCCAGCCAGGCTTGCGATGGCGAGCGGGTTGGCTTCCTGATCCTCGACGTTACCGAGAAACAGAAGGCCGCGACTGCCCCAGTGGCCGAAGAACAAGGCAAGAACGCAGATCGCGCCACCGACCAGCAGCATCCAGTGGCTGACCTGCAGCAGATCCTCATCATGTCGCAGTAGCAGTGGCGCCAGGAGCGCGATCATGAGGATGTACGGACCTTGGAGAGTCCACTGCTCGAGCGCCGATTTGAGGTCCGGAGTCCACGCCAGCGTCACGAACGCATAGCCGTAGAGGACAACGCACAGTACCCACGGCAACGACAGGCCATACCGGTCGCCCGCGCTCGCAAGCATCCGCTGCCGCACCAACCCCACGGCGACGAGGCCCGCGGCCACGAAGTTCGCGATGGTGCGATGCTCGACGAGAAACATCGAGGTGTCCTGCCCCCACTGCTTCAACCCGTAAAGGCACAGGACGGCGGCGAATCCGACCGCCGGACGAAACCACGTGCCGATCGAGAGCAGAAAGGCCAGGCCGAAGAAGGTCGAGAGTCCCAGCATGATCAAGCACCGCCCAACCGCTGCCCGCAACGATCCTCAGTTCGGAACGAAGTGATCGAGCTGCGGCTCGATGAGGGATGCGAGCTTCACGATGCGGGCATCGACCTTCGACTCCTGAGTGCCCGGCGGCACCGGGGCGACATAGCGAACCAGCGCTCCGTCCGTGCGGTGACGCGTGATGCTGTCCCAGAACAAGTACCACTTTGCGAGGTACTCGTTCGTCAGATGCCGACCGCGTTCCTGGAACCAGTAATAGACGATCTCCTGGTTCGCGCCGAGTTGAATGAGCGCTCGATTGACCGTGACGGGGGTTGCTCCAGGGCCCAGCGGCACGCGGGTCCGCTCGAGCTTCAAGATCTGCCAGCCGCCGCCTGGAATGCAGTCGTGAGGGGAATGAATGTGCCGCGTAGTGTCCTGCGTCTGGTAATAGGCGATATACAGACTGACCGGCGTGCCGCCGGGCCTTTGATAGTCCGCGAGTATGTAATCATCCAGCCTGAGTTGATCGAGATAGACTCGCTCGAGCACGCCACGCTGCCCGATCCAGTCGCCGAAATGCTCGGGGAACTCATCGAACCCGATGCGAGCGGGCGGCATCACATGGGGTGCTGGCATCGCCGCGCTCGCTGCGTCGCCGAGGAGAAGCAAGACGCAGGCGGCGATGAAGGCTCGCGGTATCGACAGCCGCGACGGTGCTCTGGCGCCGGTGACAGAGTCGGCGCTCATGCGCGTGCGGCTGCTTTGCACCGTACGCAGATCAAACGCTTCGCGCCATGGGACTCGCGACCCTCCGACGCGGCTGAGTGCGAACGCGACCACCACCAGCAGTCCGGTGCTCAGCATGAAGACCAGCCAGCCTTCAAAGCCGTGGAGAGCGCCCTGCGCCATGGCTGGTCCCCAGCGATCGACCGTGACACCGATGAAGCCGATACGCAGGCTGTTCATGAGCACGGTGATTGGAATGCTCGAAAGGAACAGGACTGCCCGCTTCCACAAGGGCCCCCGATACAGATAGGCCAGGATCAGCGCAAGCGTCATGAGCGGGAAGAGGTACCGAAGCCCGCTGCATGCCTCGGCCACCTCGAGCTGGTAGCTCCCAAGGTCGATCACATTGCCCTCGAGCAGCACGCTGACACCCGCCATGCGGATGAACCAGACACCGAGCTGTGAGGAGAGCAGCTGCAAGTCGAGCGACAGCGCGTTTCCGAAGAAACTCGGAAGCGGAATCGCGAAGATGAGTATGAGAAGGGGCAGCCAGAGCCGCCGGAAGATGACGGGTCCCGTCAGAGCGAGCACGAGACCGTAGAGCACCAGGAGAAATCCATAGTGCTCGAGCGTGTGCATGGTCGTCGAAGCGCCGAGGAAGCGTAATGCGAGTCCCGCGGCGATGAGCGGCAACCCGGTCCACGAGCCGGTGAATGGCAGGCCCCGCAGCTCCCGGCGGCGCTGCCAGATCAGGAATCCCGAGAGCACGGGGATCACGATCCCGTGGCTGTATTCCGGCTGCAGACTCCAGATGGTGTAAAGCCCCGAGAGCATGCTCGCGAAGGGTGCCACGGCTGCAGTGACAGCAACCGCGAGCAACGCGTACATCGCCCAGCGAGACCCCATCGGTACGAAATGCATCTCACGTGTCACTCGTTTGACACTCTTTTTTGTGAACCTTGAATCCTAAGCGGGGAATGCGACGGTTTGGTGACGCACTTTGGTGCAAGATGTTGTCGAATCACGGGCAACGACGCGGGCGCTGACCGCGTGTGCGCTCGGTGCTGCGCTCCTCGTCGCCACGGTGGCCGTGGCCGGCGCCCCGCACGTCGTCCCGCTGTACGATGCGATCTACGCGTTGATCGAGCCTCTGATGCGCCACGGCGGGGATTACCTCGCAGGGGCGACGGAGCGGGACTTCTTCCGGCCGATCGAATACTACGTGAACCTGGCGGCCTATCGGCTGAGCGTGCCGTGGCTCACTCTGGTCTTCATCACGCTCTCGGTCGGGGCCACCGCGATCGTGCTCGCATGGCTTGCCACACCCGAACGCAGTCCCGCAGCGCAATCGTGGCGATGGCTGACCGCGGCGGTGCTCGTGGCACACCCGCTCCTGCTGGCGAGCGCTTACGGGTACGATCGAGTGAGCCAGGCTCTGGCCAATCTGCTCGGGGCATTGGCGCTGCTGTGCGCGACGAGACGCCCCCGCGCGGTGACCCTCCTGTTGGTGCTGCACGCGCTCGGTTTGGCCTCCAAGGAGTCCTACGCGACATTCATGCTCTTGAGTTCCGCGTGGGCCGCGGCGCGCCTGTGGCGGCAAAAGGCCCATGCGAGGCTGCTGGTGTTGGGGCTCGGCTGCCTGCTCCTGCTGGTGGCGTATCGAGGGTTGCACGCGGCCACCACCAACGAGGCGCTCCTGGCGAGTACCCCGCGGTACCAGCTGAGCCTGGGGATCAATGTGCTGCACAACCTGGCGCTGTATACCGCCGGGACATTGTTCCTCGGGAGCACGGCGCGTGCGGCGCAGGGAATCTCCTGGCCGGTCGCCCTGTGGGTCGCGGTGAGCTTGGGGGTTTGGTCCGCGTGGGTTTTCGCCATCGTTTGCGCGGTGCGTCGCACTGCAGGTGGTCTCGCCGCGCTCGCTGCCGGACTCGCACCGCTGTTCCTCGCCACATTCGCTGCCCTGCTGCCGAGCGTTCTGATGAAGGATGTCTCGGAGAACAATGCCAGCTGCTTTGCGTTGTTCTTCACCGCCAGTGCGATGGCGCTGCTCGGCCGCTCCTCGGCGGAGCCGAAAGCTCGCGCTTGGGCGATCCTGGGTGTGGCAATCGCCGCGCTGAGCTGCGCAGGGGGCTCGCTGGAGAAATTCGCCCGGGTGCGCGCGACCTCGGCGGATGCGAGCTTCATGGCGGCACAGGCACTGGTGCATGCGGACGAGGGTCGCATCCCGGTCGACTGCCGTTACAAGCCCAAGCGCCGATATTCCGTTTATTACATGCCATCGGACGTGCTGGTCAATTCGATCAATCGTTATCTGGTGGCTCGTGGCGAGCTGGCTGCCACGGACGTGATGAGCTGCAGGGGCTCCGTGCTCTAGGGACTGCCTTGCCGGCCGTGTGAGCTTCGTGCCTCACTCCAATTCCTCCGTGGACTTGCGCCGCCGCCGGCTCGCCAGCGCACTGGCCTCGCTCGGCATCTCGATTCTCGGGCGACCGGCGCGTGCCGGCGCACCGGCTCGTTTCCCCGTGTTCGATGCGCTGCTGCACCGGGGCAAACCGCCGCTCGAACGCGAGGGGCTCGTGCGCATGCCGGCCATCGCAAACATCTGGCGACCCGGCGTGTCCCACGATGAGGTCGACGAGCGCGGAGTGGTCGCAGCGGTCGAGCTGCTACCGCTCGACACGACGCACGTGTACATCGACATCGAGAACTGGCCGTTATTTCCGGCCGACTCGGCCGTGCTCGATGCGAGCCTGCGCAAACTGCTGCGGGTCACCGACATCGTGCGGCGAGCCCGTCCAGGGCTGCTCCTGGGGTTCTACGGCGCGCCGCCCGCGAGTGCCTACTGGCCGATCATGTTCCGCAACGCGAGCTATCAGCAGTGGCTGCAAACGAACCGCCGCATGGCGCCTCTCGCACGCGCCGTCGACTTCCTGTTGCCCTCGTTCTACACGCACTACGACGATCTCGCCGGCTGGCTGCGTTTTGCCGCGGCCCAGCTCGAGGAGGCTCGGCGCTACGACAAGCCAATCTATCCCTTCCTGTTGTACCTCTACAGCGAGTACCGCTCACCGCTCGATGGACTCGATATTCCCGAGCGCACGTGGCACGTCGAGCTCGAATTCTGCCGCGAGCATGCCGACGGTGTGGTGCTCTGGGGTGGCGCAGGCAGGAACTGGAGCGAAAGTGCGACCTGGTGGCAGGTGACTCGCAAGGTTCTGCATCTGCCTGCGGATCCCTTCGGTTGAGCCACGCAAGGTGCTCGGGGGCCCAGAGCTGCGGGTGGCCTGCCCTATCCCCTCGGGACCGCAAGGATGTCTCCGTAGAGACGCACACCGGGCCGCAGCGTGGGATCCTTCAAATCGGTCACCGAGTAGCCGAGCTCCTGCAGCTGCGCCACGACCTGCGTGCCCGAGGTGCCCATGGTGCGCAGGAGCGCATTCGACAGCTCGGAGAGGATAACGGGCCGGTGCTCCCGCAGCGTGCGGGTCGCGCCGGCAAGCACCAGCGCTTCGGCTCCCTCGACGTCGAGCTTGAGTAACCCGGGCTTGAGTCGATGCCGCTCGACCAGGCTGTCCACCGTGGTTGCAGGGGCGATCTCCTGCACGAATGCCTCCCCCGCGACTGAAGGGTGGACCAGTGGGCCGATGGAGGAATATTCCTCTCGGCCCGGGATCACGTTGAGGGTGCGCTCCCCGGCGCGATCGGAGAGCAGCCCTTCAAACAGGATCACCTTTTCCGAAACGGCGTTCAGGGCGAGGTTATGGCGCAGACGCCCTGCGGCCGTCCGTGACGGCTCGGCCGCCAGCACGCGGCCGCTCACGGCGAGCCGTGCCGCCAGCACCGTGAAGAACCCGACGTTGGCGCCGATATCGAGCACGTCGCGCTGCGGGTCGAGATGGTGCCGAAAAGCCTGTACCAGCTGCGGCTCGTATTCCCCGTCGATCAGGATGCGGTGGAAGAGCGCCGAGGCGGGGCTCAGCGCAAAACGAGCCTCGAATTCCGGCACGAAGAGCGTCACGTCTTCGCGGCAGAGCTGCGCCAGACGGTCCAAGGCCTGCTCGGCTGAGCGGCGCAGGCGTCGCGCGCGCTGATGCTTCAGGGCGAGCGATCGGGCGAGGGCGAGGCGCAGGGTGGGATTCTGACGAACGAGGCCGAGCCACGACATGCTGATCAGCCCGAGGCCCGGGCCCCGCGGTGCTCGCCGGCTCGCCTCCAGAGGGCCTCGTACACGGCCGCCGAGTCCTTCGCGATCTTGCTCCAGGTGTACTTGGTGTAAACCATCGCGCGGCCGCGCTGGCCCATCTCGACGCGCAGCTGCGGGTGCGTCAGTAGATGCAGCATCGCCTGTGCCAGCTCTTCGGGCTCCCCCTGGCAGACGATGCCCGCATTCGCGAGCGCCACGTCGGGGACGTTCGCCTCCGGGGTCGTCACGACCGGCACTCCCGCCTCGAGCGACTCGAGCAGCGACAGGCTGAAAGCCTCGTAGCGGCTCGGCTGGCAGCACAGAGCGGCGCCACGGATGAGGTCCCATTTCTCCCGTCCGAAAACCGCGCCGAGGAATCTGACGCGATCGGCCATGCGAAGGCGGCGGGCCTGCGACTCGAGCGCGCGGCGCATTCCGTAGTCGGGTCCTGCCATCACCAGTGTGAGGTCCGGCTCGTCAGTCAGTTGCCGGATCAGTCGCGCGAACGCCTCGAGCAGCAGATCGGGCCCCTTCATCACGTGCAATCTCGCCAGGAACAGCACGTATCGGCTCGACGGCGGGCCGACGTTGGCGCGCTGCGACTGCGCCGGAACCGCTGCTGCGTCATCGACGGGGGCGACGCCGTTCGGTAAAACGGCAATCTGCGACCCGGGGACGGCGGCGGCGATCTCGACCTCCTCGCCTGCGCTCACCGCGTGAAACGCATCCGCGCTCGTGAGCATTCGCCGCCATCCGAGGCGCAGCGCCACTGACTTCTTGAGTCGGTGGTGATTCAGTGACCAGGGCGAGAGCATTCCGTGGGGTGCCAGCAGAACGGCCGCCCCGAAGCGGGAACGGTTCGCGAGCGTCTGCCAGGCAAGCGCTTTCCAGATCCCGTGAACGTGTAGCACGTTCGCCCTGTCTCCGAGCGCGCGCACGGCGCGCGCCCGAGCGCCTGTTGCGTACCACGAGCAATCGAGGGCACGGAGTGGGATCGAGCTGAGCGCTGGGGTGCGCTCGCACCACTGCGACCACCATGTGTCCGTTTGCGCGTCCTTGCGTGTCACGACCTGAACGCCGATCCCCAGCCTCACTTGCGCTGCCGCCAGATTGAGCATGACCCGCGGCGGCCCGCCCGCCTCGGGGGAGATCGAATCGATGAGGTGCGCAACTTCCATGGTGCCGGCCGGCCTCAGAGGCTCACTGCTGCATGCTGGCGCGCATGCTCGACCGCCGCGCAGAAGCGATCGGCCATTGCAGTGAGCGAGAATTCCCGCGCGACGGTCTGACGCGCGTTGTCGGAAAGCTGTTGCCGCAGTACCGGGTTCGCAACCACACGGGCGATCTGCTCTGCGAACTGCCGGGGGTTGCCCCGCTGACATTGCAGGCCGTTCCACTCATGCCGCAGTGCTGCGATCTCGGGATTGTGGCCCTCACGCTCGGCGTGGGTGACGACGGGTAGGCCATAGCCCATCGCGTGCAGGATGCTGAGTCCGATCGATCCTGGATACACGAACAGCTCCGCCGACAGAAACCAGGGCGCATTGGCAGACTCGTCGTATTGCGCACCGAGCCAGCGCACGTGGTCATGCAGTCCGAGGCTGCCCGCCAGCCCCTGCAGCCGCTGCCGTTCCTCGCCGTCGCCGATCACGATGGCCAGCAGGCTGGGATCGGCCGGCGTGAGCTCCGCCAGCGCGCGCAGCAGCACCTCGACCTCCGAATCCGGATCGCGTCGCAAGCGTCCGCAGAACAGCAGCAGCTTGCGCCCCTCGAGCCCCTGGGCGGAGCGAAACGCGTGCAACTGCTGCGGTGTCCAGTGGGCGAGCGCAGCCTGGGCGTGCGATTGGTCGAGCGCGTTCTGGGCGCCGAACAGGCCGACCCGCGTGGGCAGGCGTGCACGCCACGCCGCCGCCTCGGCATCCGTATACAGAAGTACCGCGTCGCAGCGCGACATCAGGGCCTCACGGATACGCTTGCCCAAACGGCTGGAGCCCGGGGAGTGGCCGTGCCCCCACCATACGATGCTCATGCGATGCTTTCGGGCCAATCGCGCGAAGCGCAACGTGCTGAGGAAACGCGGGTTGCCGCTCACCACGGCGACGTCGCCCGAGGTGCCATCGGCCAGAGGAATCATGGCTTGCTGCCAGAATGCCCGTCCTCCTGCCAGCGGCCGGCACTGGTGTGCCAGGTCGAGATAGCGGCGGTGCACGGGCGCGCTGTCGGGTCCGCTGTGCACGGTCGGACTCGCCGAGACGCGTACGCGCCCGTCGAGCCGCTCATTGAGCAGGTCGAAGAACGGCACCCGGTAGTGGGGGACCGTCGGCTGCTGCACGTGTACCCAGGGCGGGCGCTTGACCATGGGGACAAAATGCTCCGTGCTTTCTCTTACTGTCTCGTGACAACCCCGCGCTTGCGGGGAGATCTGTTGCACAGCTGTCACAGGCGGTTACTAAACTTTCATGTTTGGCGGTCGAGCGGCGGGGCGGGGGTATGTGCGGAATCGCGGGCGTGGTCTCGCGGGCGTCGTTGACGGGCGAGGAACTCGGGGCCGTCGAGGCCGCCACCGCAGCGATGGTCCACCGCGGGCCCGACGGGGCCGGGTGGTTTTCTGAGAAGGACGTCCCGCTCAGCCACGTACGCCTGGGGATGCGGCGGCTGAGCATCATCGACCTCGCGAACGGCTGGCAGCCCCTGCATAACGAGGATCAGTCCCTGGCCCTCGTTGCGAATGGGGAGATCTACAACTTCATCGAGCTGCGGCAGGAGCTTCAATCCCACGGGCACCGGTTTCGGTCCGGCAGCGACTGCGAGGTGCTCCTGCATCTGTACGAGGAGCACCAGCTCGAGTTCGTGCATCACCTGCGCGGCATGTTTGCCTTTGCGCTCTGGGATCAGCGGCGTCAGCGCCTGGTGCTCGGGCGCGACCGGTTGGGCGAGAAGCCCCTCTATCTGTACGCCGAGGGAGAGCGTCTTTGGTTCGCATCGGAGCTCAAGTCGCTCCTGGCGACACAGCGCATACCCTTGGAGCTCGATCTGGATGCGCTCGATAGCTACCTGCACTTCGGCTGGGTCCCCGAGCCGCAGACCATGGTCGCGGGCGTGCGCAAGCTTCCGCCCGGCCACCTTCTCATCGTGGATATCGCAAGCTGGTCGATCCGCGAGCATTGCTACTGGCGCTTGGAGGACGCCGCGGCTGTCCAGGGGGACGGCGTCGAGCGGGTGCGTGCCGAGCTGGATACGATCGGCAGGCAGATCGTGCGCTCCGACGTGCCGATCGGAATCTCACTGAGCGGAGGCTTCGATTCCAGTCTCGTGGCCGCACTGGCGCACCGCCACAGTCCGGAAACGGTGCAGGCGTTCACCGTTGGGTATGCGGGTATGCCTGCGCAGGACGAGCGTTCGGCGGCACAGGCCTTCGCACGCGATCTGGATCTCAAGTTCCATCACTTCGAGGTGAGCTTGCCGGAGATGCTCGAGGCCTTCCCCCAGGTGTGCCACTGGCGCGATGATCCGATCGCCGACCTGGCAGGACACAATTACTACGCCGTGAGCCGCGAAGCTCGCGCGCACGGATGTCCCGTGTTGCTGCAAGGCCATGGCATCGATGAGCTCCTGTGGGGCTATTCGTGGGCAGTGCAAGCCGTTCGTTGCAGCATCCGCAATGCCGCGGGTGATCGCATCGGCCGGTTGGAAGCCCTTTGGCGGCAGATGCCGCGCAGCTGGGCACGGCCCGAGCTGGCTCGGGCCGCGTATCAGTACGCCGGCTCGATACTGGGATGGCGATGCCTCTCACCGGCCGGAAATTCAAGCGGCGTGGTGAGCTACGATCTGTCGGATACCTACCAGAAGGGCGCCTTTGCGGCCGCGGCAACCTATGGCGAGAGAGTGCGCGGGCATCTGCCGGGCGCGGGTGCCGTGCGCACACAGTTCCTGAGCTCCGCGGACTCGGCGAGTCGCGCCGATATCCAGCTCGTCGCACTGCTTTGCCGCGGCTACCTGTTGCAAAACGGCTTGGCGCAGGGAGACCGCCTGTCGATGGCCAACTCGGTGGAGCAGCGCCTGCCACTCGTGGACTATCGCCTGGTGGAGCTGCTCGTGGGAATCCAGAAGGCAGCACCGATGTATGAATCGACGCCGAAGAGCCTGCTGCACGAGGCCGCGCGAGGTCTCGTGCCGGACTACGTCACGCAGCGTCCGAAGCTCGGCTTTACACCCCCGAGCGCTGCATGGCTGGCCGGCCTGCGGGAGCGCTTCGGCGGTGAGCTGCGACGAGGCACCCTGGTGCAAGCACGCATCATCGCGCCGCATGCCGCGGCACGCCTGTCCCAGTGCACCTCGCGCTTCTCCGCGGCGGCTGATCTCTTCCTCAAATACCTGGTGCTCGAGTTCTGGCATCGCGGCATGCAGGCGGTCGCCCGGGGCGCGTCCGAGGGGAGCCGGGATCGCGCATGGGCCTGAGTAATCTGCTGCACAGGGCGCGCCGCAAGACCTTCGCGCGCGCGGCCACGATGGCCGGTTGGGACAATCTCGCCTTGCGTCGCATTCAGCGGCGCCGCGACCTGGAACGCATCGGCAATCGCAATGGCGGCTGGACGGTGCCCGTTGCGGAGCTCGGGTCGAGCTCCATTTGCTATTGCGTGGGTTGCGGCGAGGACATCTCCTTCGACCTGGAGCTCATTCGCCGCTTCGGCTGCGCAGTGTTCGCCTTCGATCCCACCCCGCGCGCCATTGACTATGTGCGCACGGCTGCAGGGGACAATTCGCAATACCACTTCAGCCCGGTGGGGCTGTGGGACCAGGACGACACCTTGCGGTTCTTCGCCCCGAAGGATCCGATGCACGTGTCACACTCGCTGCTGAATCTGCAAAAGACGGACACCTACATTCGTGTGCCCGTCAGGCGCCTGAGCCACCTCATGCGCGACCTGGGCCACGGGCGCCTGGATCTGCTCAAGCTCGACATCGAAGGAGCAGAGTACAAAGTGATCGAAACGGTCCTCGAGGACCGCCTGCCCATCCGCGTCCTGTGCGTGGAGTTCGACGAATATTTCAACCCGCTGGATGCCGGCGCCACCGACCGCGTCCGCGAGGCGATCGCGCGACTGATCGCTGCGGGATATGCGATGGTGCATTGCGAGGGCAACGGCAATTACACGTTTGTTCAGCGGGGCTGACTCGGCCCGGGCGGTACACCCGAGCTCAAGCGAGAGTCTCAAGCGAAAGTCGGACGCACGAAGAATCCTTCCGCCTGAAGCTGGCGGCCGCTGCCTGGATCCTTGAAGCCGGCCGCAAGGCCGAAGGGCTCGAACCCGAGGTCCTCGATATAGGACACCATCGTTCCAAGGGAGGGCGCCCCGGCGTAGAGCTGCACCAGCGAAAGCTCCACTTGCAGTGCGGCGATCCGCTCGATGAGGCCCGTCGCCCCGCCCAGGACCTCCCTCTCGTAGCCCTGGGTATCGATCTTCAGCATCAGCCATCCCGTGCTGGGCACCAGCGGCTGCGCGAGCTCATCCAGCCGGTAGACCGAAACCGCCTCGGTTCCAACGTAGCCCGCGGCGGGCGCCGCAACGACCACTCGTGATTGCATGGGCAGCAGGCTGCTGCTCACCGCATTCTGTGAAATGTTGAGGGTCGCACTGCCACGCGCGCGTCCCAGTGCCGCGCGGGGTGCGATGACCCAGCCCGGGTCGTGATGTGCCGCGCTCGACAGCGCCGCGTACGCCCCCGATAGGGGCTCGAAGGAGATGATGCGCCCGCGAAATCCGAGCTCCCGAACGCTGCGCGCGTACTGGCCCACATTCGCCCCCACATCCAGCAGCGCCACCGGGTTGGTCAGCCGCAGCACGTTGCGGAGGATGGCCTCCTCGCTCACGGCGCCCCTCAGGCGCTGCACCTCGAGTCCGGCGGAGCGAAACGCGCGCTTTGCGAGGCTTTGCAGGAGGAGTTTGGGACGCTTCAAGGGAGGTATTCTGGGGTGCGCGCCCGGGTCCGCGACCCCCGGAAATGCGCAATGGTAGGGTGATTTTACGACGCTTTGTTGACGCGGCTTCTTGGCGGCAGTGTCCGAGACACACTGCCTTGTTGGCGGCGTCACGGCATCGTAAGCTGTGTCAATTAACGTACCCCTTTGTCCGGGTCGAAAAGAAGCCCGATGCCGCAAATCTCGCGCGGGGTGGGGGTCTCGATCGTGCTGTTGTTCGTGTGCGCAGGGGCGTACGCGCTGCAGCACGACCTGAGGCAACTCCCCTCGATGAGCGTGCTGCCGCCGTGGAACCTCCTCATCCTCGCGGCCGTGCTTTCGCTGGGCAACTACGCCCTGCGGATCTATCGCTGGCGGATGTACCTTGCCCGCCTGGGCCATCGCCTGCCGCATCGATTCGCAGCGCTGACCTATGTCGCAGGGTTTGCGTACACCTTGTCTCCCGGAAAGGTCGGTGAGATGGCGCGCGCCCGCTACTACACGCGACACGGAGTGCCTCTCTCTGATGTTGCCGCAGCGTTCCTCGTCGAGCGGCTCCTGGATGTCGTGGTGATGGTGGCCCTCGCGGGGTTGATCGCCAGCGCATCCGCCCGCTACCGGGCCGCGACCTTCACTGCGGCGGCGCTGGCGGCCGTTGCGGTTGTTGCGCTCGCGGTACTGCCGTGGAAGACCCTGGCAACCCGCATCGACCGCGCTGGACACCTGCCGGCCTGGCTGCGGAGCAGTTTCCTCCAGGGCACGCGCTCCCTGAGCGCCGCGCGGGAGCTGCTGCGCCCCTCGATGCTCGCGGTCGGCTTCCTGGTGGGCCTTCTGGCCTGGGGCTTCGAGGGTGTGGGCCTTGATGTGCTGAGCTCTTATCTGCCGGGGGCACACCTCGGACTCTCCGCGGCCATGGGAATTTACGGCCTCGCGGTGCTCGTGGGCGGCCTTTCGCTCGTGCCGGGAGGGCTCGGCAGCGCCGAGGCAGTCATGACTGCGCTCATCGTGACGCACGGCTATCCTCTCGCGGATGCACTTCTTCTCACCCTGCTCTGCCGGTTGCTGACCCTCTGGCTCGGGGTGGGGCTCGGGTGGCTGGCCGTGACGAGCCTGAGGCAGCGGGCGCAGCCCGCATAACGTCATGGCCGTCGCTGCCGATCTCCTGGAGCCCGTGCTGTGCGTCGATCTCGACGGCACGCTCGTGCGCAGCGACCTGCTGCTCGAGTCGCTGCTGCGCCTGATCAAGCGCAATCCCCTGTACCTCTTCTGTCTGCCATTCTGGCTGCTGCGCGGCAAGGCCGCCTTCAAGTCCAGCGTCGCCTCGCGGGTCGAGATCGACCCCGCGCTGCTGCCCTATCACCGCGAGTTCCTCGCGTGGCTCGAAAGCGAGCGCAACCGCGGTCGAGCGCTCTGGTTGTGCACGGCAGCCGATCGGCGCCAGGCCGATTGCGTCGCGCAGCACCTCGGGATCTTCACGGGGGTACTCGCGAGCGATGCCACGGTGAACCTCGCCGGCGCGCACAAGCGCGAGGCGCTCGTGGCGCGCTTTGGCAAGGATGCCTTCGACTACTGCGGCAACGAGCGGCGCGACCTGGCCGTGTGGCGCGCCGCGCGCGGTGCCATCGTGGTGAGCTCGAACGGCTCGCTCGCGCGTCGCGTCGAGTCCTTCGTTCCCATCCTGCAGCACTTTGCCGGGCCCCGACGGCCGGTGCGCTCCCTGCTCCGCGCATTGCGGCCTCATCAGTGGACCAAGAACGCACTCTTGCTGATCCCGCTGCTCATGGCGCACCGTGTGGGCAACCTGGCCTCACTTGCGGCGGGGGTCGGAGCCGTGGTCGCATTCTCTCTGGTGGCCTCCGCGGTGTACGTGGTCAACGACCTGCTCGATGTGGAAGCCGACCGGGCCCACGCACGCAAGTCCAAGCGACCGTTCGCCTCCGGTGATCTGTCCATCGCGGCAGGATTCGCGCTCGCTCCGGCGCTGGTGGTGGCCGCCACGGCCATCGCCACTTTCCTGCCGCCACGCTTCGGGCTGGCGCTCGCGACCTACTCCGCGCTGTCACTCGCCTACTCGTTCCGGCTCAAACGCATCCTCCTGCTCGATGCGATCGCGCTCGCCGGACTGTACACGCTGCGCATCATCGCAGGTGCCGGCGCCGTGCAGGTGGCGCTGTCTTTCTGGCTGCTGCTGTTCTCGGTGTTTCTGTTCCTGAGTCTCGCTCTGGTCAAGCGCTACGCGGAGCTCGATGCGCTGCGGCGCCAGCGGCGCTTGCGGGCAGCCGGCCGCGGCTATCACGTGGAGGACTTGGCAATCCTGCAGAGCTTCGGGACGGCCTCGGGCTACTTGAGTGTTCTCGTGCTCGCGCTCTATATCAACTCTCCGGAGACGGCCGCGCTGTATCACCATCCCAAGGCGATCTGGATGCTTTGCGTCCTGACGCTCTACTGGGTGAGCCGCGTGTGGATGACGGCCCATCGGGGCGGGATGCACGAGGACCCCGTCTTGTACGCGCTGCGCGACCGGGTGAGCCTGGGCCTCGGGGTGCTGGCTGCGATCACGATGCTCGTCGCCCTTTGAGTCATGGTCTCGCGTGCAGTGTCCTCCTGGGGCAATCTGAGTCGCATCGAGCACACGCTCTACGGGCTGCGCAGCCGATTCGATCCGTTTCCGCAGATTGCATCAGGATCCAGCGTGCTGCCGTTCGGCAACGGCCGCAGCTACGGGGATAGTTGCCTGAATCCGGGCGGAGCACTGCTCGAGACGCTCTCGCTCGATCGGTTCATGCATTTCGATCGCGAAAGCGGTGTGCTCGCCTGCGAGGCGGGCGTGCTGCTCGCCGACATTCTGCCTCTTGCAGTTGCCGCCGGGTGGTTCCTGCCCGTCGTGCCAGGCACCGCGTACGTGACCGTCGGTGGTGCGATCGCCAACGACGTCCACGGCAAGAACCATCACCGTGCCGGGACCTTCGGGTGCCACGTGCGCAGGCTCGAGCTCCTGCGCTCCAACGGAGAGCGGCTGCAATGCTCGCCCCACCAGAATGCGGAATGGTTTTGTGCCACCGTCGGGGGACTCGGCCTCACCGGTGCGATCACCTGGGCGGAGCTGCAGCTGCGGCCGGTACCAGGCCCATCGGTCGCGGCGGAGGTGATTCGATTTGCGAACCTCGATCGGTTCTTTGCGCTGTGCGACGAGTCGGATCGGGACTTCGAATACACGTTCGCCTGGATCGACTGTCTGGCGCGGGGCCGTCGGCTCGGCCGCGGTCTGCTGCAGCGGGGCAACCACCGCCAAGGGGCGGCCGGCGCACGGCATCGAGCACGCACGCTGTCCGTACCCTTCGTGAGCCCCGTGTCGATGGTGAATTCAGCCTCGCTGCGTGTCTTCAACGGCGTGCTGTACCACCTGCAACGATCCACTGTGCAACGCCACACGGCCGACTATGGCGCCTTCTTCTTTCCCCTCGACCGGATCCTGCACTGGAACCGGGTGTACGGCCCTCGCGGCTTCTACCAGTATCAGTGCGTGCTGCCGGAGCCCGGCGCAGCGGCGGCCACCGCCCGACTGCTCGAGAGCATCGCTCGCGAGGGACAGGGCTCGTTCCTCGCCTCGCTCAAGCGGTTCGGCGCGCTCAGCTCCCCGGGAATGCTCTCGTTTCCAAAGCCGGGAGTCACGGTCGCGCTCGACTTCCCAAACAAGGGCGCTGCCATCGAGCGGCTGTTCCGCGAGCTCGACGTGGTGGTGTCGGAGGCAGGCGGGCGGCTCTATCCCGCCAAGGATGCACGCATGCCCGGGGCGCTCTTCCGCGCGGGCTATCCGCGCTGGACCGAGTTTGCGCGCTACATCGATCCGGCCTGCTCGTCGAGCTTCTGGCGGCGCGTGAGCGCAGAGTCTTGAAGCGAGCGCTCATCGTCGGAGCGACCTCGGCGATTGCGGAGGCGACAGCCAGGCGGCTCGCCGAGCGAGGCGACGCCCTGTACCTCGTGGCGCGCAACCGCGAACGACTCGCGGGGATTGCCGCCGACCTCGCCGTGCGCGGCAGCCCGCGCGTGGGCAGTGAAAGCCTGGATGCCAACGATCTCGCCGCGCATCAGGGGATGCTCATGCGGGCGGAGCAGTTCCTCGGCGGCCTCGACATCGTGCTGATCGCCTACGGGACCTTGAGCGATCAGCAGGCTTGCGAGGGCTCCGCGGAGCTGACCGTGCGTGAGCTGCAGACCAACGCCGTGTCGATCGTGGCGCTCATCACACCCGTTGCAGAGCGCCTCGCGGCCCAGGGTTCCGGCACGATTGCGGTGATCTCCTCCGTCGCGGGCGATCGAGGACGGCGTCGAAACTACGTGTATGGCAGCGCGAAGGCGCTCCTCACGGCGTTTCTGTCCGGATTGCGGCAGCGGCTGTGGCGGCACGGCGTTGCGGTGCTGACCGTGAAGCCGGGCTTCGTGGATACGCCGATGACGGCGGCGATGCCGAAGGGGCTGCTGTGGGCGCAGCCCGACCGCATCGCCGCTGGCATCGTCCGCGCGATCGATCGCCGGACCCCCGTGGTCTATCTGCCGGGATTCTGGCGGCCGATCATGCTCATCATCCGCTGGATTCCCGAGAGGATCTTCCGCACGCTCGATCTGTAGATGCGCCGCGGCGGGCATGTCACACGCGCGTCACGTGGGCTACCTACAGTTCCACTGCGATGCAGTTCTCTCCACGCGGCACGGGTCTCGCAGCTGCATTGCTCGGCTGCTGCATCGTCCTGGCAGGATGCGGCGGTGCCGAGGCGCGCCGCGCCAGCCACGTGGAGCGCGGGCAGAGATATCTCGCCGCGGGCAACCTCGCGAAGGCACAGATCGAGTTCCGCAACGCGCTGCAGATCGCGCCGCAGAGCATCGAGGCTCGCCTGCTCATCGCGCAGGTGGACGAGCGGCTCGGCAACCTCGCTGAGGCCACAGGGCTGTATGAGTCGGCCATCGAGCTGCAACCCGACAACGTCCGGGCGCGCGTGGGCCTCGGCAACCTCTATGCGCTGCATGGCGCACCCGACCGCGCGCTTGCGACCGTGCGGCCGGCGCTCGTCGGGCATCCCGACGATCCCGATCTCCTGACGGTGCGAGGCGCGGCGCTCGCTGCGCAGCAAGACCGCCGCGCGGCCCGCGCCGATGCGGAGCGGGCGGTGAAGGTCGCCCCCGGCAACGAGGATGCAGTGGCGCTGCTCGCCTCGCTCGACGTCCTCGACGGGCGCTCGGAAGAGGCGGTGAATCTGCTGAGAGCAACGCTCGCGCGGCGGCCGGGATCGATCGATCTGCGGCAAGTGCTCGCGAGCCTCTACGTGAGGCTCGACAAGCCCAGCGAGGCGGCCGCGCAGCTTGCGCAGATCGTCGCGCAGAGCCCCAAGTCGCTCCAGTATCGCTACCAGCTCGCATCGCTCTATGCCCGCGCCCGGCGACTCGACGATGCGGATCGCGTGTTTCGGGATGCGATCGCCGCCCGACCGGATGACTCCGGCGCGCGGCTCGCCTACGTCGAGTTTCTCGCGCAGTACCGCTCATCCGCAGCGGCCGAGCGGGTGCTCGATGCCTTCATCCAGCGCGAGCCCGCGGACGATGCTCTGCAGCTCGGTCTTGGAGCCTTGCAGCTGCGCGAGGGTCGAGCCGCCCAAGCGATCGCGACCTATCGGAGCATCGCCGAGCGCGATGGCGAGCATCCAGGTGCCCTGGAGGCGCGCAATCGCATGGCTGCGCTGCTGATGCAGCAGGGCCAGTGGGATCAAGCCTCGGATCAGATCGCTGCGGTGCTACGAGTGAGCCCGAGGAACGACGACGCGCTGCTGCTGCGCGCGAATGTCGCGCTCGACCGGGGCAATCCGGGCGCCGCCATCGGGGATCTGCGCGCGGTGCTGCACGACCAGCCGCGCTCGGCCCCCGTCATGCGGACACTCGCACGCGCGTATCGCGCCAACGGGCAGGCCGCGCTCGCCGAAGAGACCTTGCGCGCGGCCGAGGACGCTGCCCCGCTCGACGTTGCAGTGCGGCTCGAGCTCGCTCAACTGCTGACGCAGACGCACCGTCCAGACCAGGCGCTGAGCCTCCTCGAGCAAACGGTGGCGAGGTTCCCCAAGAATCTGACCGCCGAGGAGGCGCTGGTTCGCGCCTATCTTGCGCGGAAAAGCCTCGCGGCCGCGCAGGCCGGCGCCGAGAGACTCCAAGCGCAAGCGCCCGCCCTTCCAGTGGGGTTTTACCTGGCGGGGCTGATCGCCGGGGAACAGAACAGGCCGGAGGAGGCCGCACGCGAGCTCGAGCATGCCTTGAAGCTCAGACCCGACGCGGTGGATGCCCTCGTCGTGCTCACGCAGGTGGACCTGCGCGCAGGGCGTGCGCAGCAGGCGCTCGCTCGGGCGCAATCGGCGGCCGCGGCTGCGCCGCGAAATGCGGCTATTCAAGACCTGGTCGGTGAGTTATTGCTGAGCAGCAAGGACTATCCTCGCGCGATTCGGCAGTTGACTCTGGCGACTCAGCTGGCACCGCGCTGGTGGTTGCCGTACGGCAGGCTCGCCTCCGCCGAGGCGGCCTCCGGCGACACGGCCGGAGCGATCCGCACCTACGAGCAGGGTATTGCGGCGGCGGGCATGCAGTCCGTCCTCGCGACCGATCTGGCTTCGCTGTACGAGCAGCAGGGACGCATAGACGATGCCATTCGGGAGTACGAGGCGCTGCAGACGCACGACCCGACACTCGCCGCCAACAATCTCGCAATGTTGCTGGTCACCTACCGGAAGGATCGCGCGAGTCTCGATCGCGCGCAGCATCTCGTTGCCGGATTTGCCGCCTCGGAGAACCCGCAACTGCTGGACACGGCAGGCTGGGTCCAATTGAAGCTCGGGGACGTGCAGCGAGCGCTACCCGAGCTGGAGAAGGCGGCCGATCGGGCTCCGCACTCGAGCGTCATTCGTTACCACCTCGGCATGGCGGAGTATCAGGCGGGCGAGCGGAACCGGGCTCGGCTCGAGCTGCGGTCGGCGCTGTCCGGCTCGACAAGCTTCATCGGATCGGACGAGGCACGGTCGACCCTCGCGGCGCTCGAATCGCACTCCGGCTAACACACCTGAGGGCTGGCTCCGCGCCCAGGGCCCGCGCAACATAATCTGCACGTAGCTGTCACATTCGCGGACTAGCGTCGTGGGCCTGAGCGGTACAGGACGGTTGGGGAGGCGGGGTCATGCGGACGGTCCAGGCGAAAGCGCTCATCGCATCGATGCTCGCCGCGGGGGCATTGCTCGCATCTCGCGGAGCGCTGGCGCAGACTTGCGTCCCCACGGCGGGGTCCGGCCCGTTCTGCCTCACCGACACCGTCACTCAAAATAGCAGCGGCTCGCTCGTTGTCACCGACCCAAACCCCAGCGAGTCGGCCAACAGTGTCACACCCACGGTCTCGTACGGCCTGAGCGATCAGTTCAACCCAGGCGCGGTCGATGAGAATCTATCGGGGGCCAGCGGCAGCGGCGGGCCCTGGAACTTCCAGGACGACTACGTTTTCACGCTCGCCACGGGCGCGAACGTCCAGGGTGGAGTGATCTCGTTCCAGAATGGCATCGCGGGCATCGGCAACCTTCAGGCGCGGCTCATCGAGATCAGCCCGCTCTCGCCGAACACGAACCAGGAATATGCCAGCAACTATGCAGCCACGAACATCACGAACCCTCCGACCCTGAACGCGATGGTCGTGGAGGATGCCTGGACGACCGATGAGCTTGGGGCCAGCGGTTACTACACCGTCACGCTCGACCAGCAGGCCTTCGGTGCTGGAACTTATGTTCTGCAGATTCGCGGCGAGGTGGCGGGGCCGCCGTTCTCGGGGAGCTACGGCGGCAGCGTCTCGTTCACCCCCATTCCGCTGCCCGCCGGGTTGCCGCTGTTGCTCTCCGGCCTGGCGGCCCTTGCGCTCATGGTGCGAGGCAGGCCCGGCGCGTTCGGCGCGCGCCCCGCGTAACCCTCCGTTCTACCCCCTCCGCGGCCGTCAACTTCGGTCGTCGAGCGTTTTCAGGAACGCAACCAGATCCGCGATCTCCACCTCGCTCAGCGCCTGGGCCTGCCCGGGACGCCGGTCGAACGGCGGGTCCGATCGATCGACGTTCTGCCGAAAGACGGAGGGCAGGTCATCGTAGAGCTCGATGCGACCGCCGTGGGCGGGATACCAGCGCGCAGGGTCGAGGTCACGCGTGACGTAGAACCGGACGACGTCTTGCAGAGTGGTGAAGCGGGCGTTGTGAAAGAAATAGGCGCGGCGTGCCGTGTTCCTGAGGGTGGGCGTGCGAAACATCCCGCAATATTCGGTGCTCTCGCGGAGGAGATCGCTGCGCAGCGGTCCGCACAGGCCGAGGTCGAAGTAGCTCGCGCGCTCGTTTGCGGCGAGCGCTGGGTTGCGTGGCACGCCGACGGCGGCGAATCGGTAGTCGGTGAAATCCGGCGGGCGCCCCCCCGGGCCGGGCGTGCTCGGGTGGCACTCCGCGCAGTTGCCCTTGTCCGGTGAGTTGAACAGCTCCAGGCCCCGCAGCTCCTGCGCCGTGAGCTGCCCGGTGCCCTCCAGATACGCATCGTAGCGGCTGTCGTACGGGTGAAAGCTCGGATCCTCGAGCTCGAAGCGTGCCAGCGCGACGGCAGCGAGATCGGCGAGCCGCTCGTCCTCGGGCGCCGTGTGCTGCGCGGGGTTGCCCTGAAGCGCGCGCATTCGTGCGGCCTCGGCGCTGCCTTGCAGACGTCCGGCAAGCTCGTGCATGTCGCGGTTGGCCATCTCGCGCGGATCGAGCAGCGGGACGAGCGCCTGATCCTCGAGCGTGCTCGCACGGCCGTCCCACATGAGCCCTCCACCAGGTCCCACATCTTCGGGGTCGTCGGTGCGCGAGAGGTACAGATGGCGCGTGAACTGCGGCACGTGCTGCAGATAGCGCAGGGAGGGGACCGCCCGCCGTCCCTGCTGATCCATGCGTGGCCCTCCCATCATCACCGGTCCCGCACCGCGTGGCGCTGCGTATGCGTTCGCCGGGCTATGACAGCTTGCGCAGGCTAGCTGGCCCGAGCTCGACAGGGACTTGTCGAAGAACAGCGCCTTGCCGAGCCCTGCGAGCGGGCTCAGGTGCGTCGTGGCCGCCTCGCCCGCGTGCGGCCAGATCAGTGACGCAGCGACACAGGCGGCGAAAAATCCGTTGGGGCGCGCTGCGAGCCTCTTCGCGGTCGGCATCGGAGCCCGGTCATTGAAAATCGAAGAGCGTCGTGAGATCGCCCACCGCCGGCCCGTTCAATGGACGATAGGGGTCGACGGGCGAGCTCACCGGATTGGGCAGTCGATCGCGGCTGCGGCTCGTGAGCGGGGCGAGGCCCCAGTTGTGCTCGATGAACTTGAGGATGGAGGCATGATCCGAATAGACGTGGTCGATGTGACCGACTCGCGCGTAGGGCGAAACGACGAGCAAGGGAATGCGCGGACCATCGCCGAAGAAGTCGACGCTTTGAATATATCCCGAGTCGAAGTGTCCGCCACCCTCGTCGGTCGTCACGATGATGGCCGCGTGCGCCCAGATCTCAGGCCGCGCCTTGACCTGATCGATGATGCCCCCGAGGAAGTCCTCGAAGGTTGCGAGCACCGAGTTGCCGGGGTGGCCGCTGTCGAGATTCTTGGGTATGACGAAGCTCACCGCGGGCAGCCTGCCGCTCGTGAGGTCCGCGCTGAAGCTCGCGAGCCCCTTCAGGTGTGAGCGCAGCTCGCGATGGGTCATCACGGCACGCGAGCCGACGAGTGGATCGCCGATGTCGTTGTACTCAAGACGCCGGGCCTGCGCGAGCGTCAAGTGATAACGAGCCATCTCGTCCTTGAGGTCGGCGGGATCGCGCGCGCCGGTATACCAGCCCCAGCTCACACCGCCCGCCGCGAGCGCCTCGGCGATCGTGCGCACGGTCTGCGGTGGATAGTTGTAGTTGTTCGGCCCGATCGGTTGAGGGTGTCCGTCGAGGTCGTACCCTGCCGAATAGTTGTTCACGAGATAGTAATGCCCAGGCTCGCAGTTGCTCGGGATCCGGGCGCCCGCAAGCGTGGCCAGGATGGCCTCGACGCCGGGCTGCGCCGGGTCCGAGCACTCGACATAGGATCCTCCCGAGTAGCCATCGCGCTGGTAGAAGTTCGCCGTGCCCGGCTGCGGATCGGGGTTCTCGATTTGATTGGCCGGGGGCGCGGCTGGCGAGCCATCCACATCGAAGAAGTACGAATCGGCGGTCGCAAGCGCGATGAAGTTCGGGCCGGTGCCGCCCATGATCGATTGATGATCGTTGTCGCTCATCGCGTAATGCTCGGCGAGATCGCGAAACAGGGGCGCATCACCGGCTGCGATGTTCACGAAGCCCATGAGTCCGCCGCCCTGGCCGGTGTCGGTGCGCGTGACACCCTCCGTGTCGCTGCCCATGCCCGCCGTGACCGGTACCCACGTGTAGAGGTCGAGCCGGGCGTTGTCGCCGCCGGTTTGCTGCCACATCTGGAAGAAGCGATGCACGGGGTCTTCCGTGGCCGAGCTGAGGTTGGCAATGGCCGTCGCGAGCGTGGGAGTCGCGCCCGCGGGCAGTGCGACATAGTGCGTCACTTGAAAGGGGCCGGGAGGCAAGTCAGCGGGGAAGCGCGGATCAGGGCCCTGGCCGGCAAAGCGCAGGTCCTTGTTCAATACGCCGATCAGAGTCGGCTGCGGCAAATGCTCGTAGCGACCCGCTCGAACCGGATCGATCGTGTAGCGGGACTGGCCGACCGCCCGGTCTTGCATGGCGCGCCAGTATTCGGGGCCTGGCGTTCCATCGGCTCGGACGATGCCCTCGGAGAGCAGGTTACGAACGCTCTCGCCGGGCGGCGCGGTGTAGGTCGCGAACACGGTATCGAAGGTTTGATTCTCCCCGACCACCACGATCACGTAGCGGATGGGAGTGGTCGGGGTTGCTGCGCGGCCCACATCGAGCCACAGCGTGCCGACTGCGAGCCCCACCGCCATCGGTCCCCCCCTGCGTAGGGCCTGCCAGAACGAGTGCCTCATCAGGTGTCCTTCTCGGTATGCGCCGTCCCCGGTATGCGCGTATGCGTTTGCCCGATGCGCCGAAATGCGGTAAGGCTGTACGACCCATGCGGCTCTCGGTTCTCGACCAGTCTCCCGTCTCCGCCGGCTCGAGTCCAGCGGATGCGCTGCGCAACACGCTCGAGCTGGCGCGCCTGACCGATGCGCTGGGCTATTACCGCTACTGGATCGCCGAGCACCACGCAACGGAGACTCTGGCGAGCCCCGCCCCGGAGATACTGCTCGCGCGCGTCGGTGCCGAGACCGCAAATCTGCGCATCGGATCGGGCGGCGTGATGCTGCCGCATTACAGTCCGCTCAAGGTGGCCGAGCAGTTTCGTATGCTGCACGCCTTGTATCCGGACAGGGTCGATCTGGGGATCGGGCGGGCTCCCGGCGGCAGCCCCCTCGAGACCTTTGCGTTGCGCCGCGAGCGGCTCGAGACCCCGATGCCGGATGATTTTCCCGATCAGCTGGTCGAGCTGCTCGGCTTCCTGCATCGAGAGTTCGCGCCCCGCCATCCATTCAGCCGGATCAAGGTGTCTCCCGATGTGCCCGGGTCCCCGACCGTGTGGCTGCTCGGCTCGAGCCTGTGGAGCGCCTCTGCGGCGGCTCAGCTCGGGCTTCCCTATGCATTCGCTCACTTCATTGCGCCTCAGCCCACCCGTCTGGCGGTTGAGCGTTACCGCACGCACTTTCAGCCCTCCCGCTACCTGTCCGAGCCGCAGGTGATCATTGCGCTGGGCGCGATCTGCGCGCCCACGGACGAGGAGGCGCGACGCCTGTCCACCAGCGTCCGGCTCATGGGCCGGCGGCTGCGAATGGGGGATTTGCGCCCGGTACCCACCGTGGAGGAGGCGGAGCGCGAGCTCGCACTTGCAGCGAATTCCCCGACCGAGGAGCCAAGCGAATGGCCGCGCCACGTGTACGGCTCGCCTGCGCGGGTGCGCGAGAGGCTCCAGGGCATGGCAGGAGAGCTCGGGGTGGAGGAGCTCATGATTGTCACGATCGTGCACGATCATCGCGCTCGAGTGCGCTCGTACGAGCTGCTCGCGGAGGAGTTCGGCTTGGCGCCAATGCCAAATGCGCGCCGCGGTGATAAAGTGGCGACGGGCTGAGGAGGGGAGAATCACATGTCTCGTGCGCTCTGGCCGCTCGGTGCGGCTTTGTCGGCTGTCATCGCTCTGGCCGTGCCCTGCGCGCAAGCCGCGCCGCACATCCCGGCCTACATCACCGCCGCCGTCGAGGATTCTGCTCGACCCGCGGAGGACAAGCAGCGCGACGAGCTGCGCAAGCCCGCCGCGACGCTCGCGTTCGCAGGGGTCAAGCCCGGTGAGCATGTCGCCGAGCTCATCCCCGGAGGAGGCTACTACACCCGGCTCCTGAGCAAGGTCGTCGGGCCTTCCGGCAAGGTCTACACGCTCGCACCACCACCGCGGCCCAATGCACGTCCCGGCGCACCCAACATGATGGAGACGGCGAAGAAGATCGCCGCGGATCCGGCTTTCTCGAACGTCACAGTGCTCCCGCTGTCGTTCGGCCAGAACGCGCCCGACACGGGCTTCGGGCTGCCCGAGCAGGTCGATCTCTTCTGGACCTCGCAGAATTACCACGACCTGCACAACATTCCGACCCTGGACATCGCGACGTTCAACAAGCGAGTTTTCGATTCGCTCAAGCCCGGGGGCACCTACTTCGTCCTCGATCACGCCGCCGCAGCTGGCGCCGGTGCGAGCCAGACGCAGACACTGCATCGGATCGATCCGGCGACCGTGAAGCAGGAGGTCGAGGCCGCAGGCTTCAAGTACGTCGGCAGCAGCAGCCTGCTGCACAATCCCGCGGACACGCACGAGAAGAGGATCTTCGATCCGTCGATCCGCGGCCACACCGATCAGTTCATCCTCAAGTTCCGCAAGCCAGGCTGAGCCCCCGCGCGAAAGATCACGGCGGGTTGTACGTCCGGAGGAACCTGACGGACGCCTCGAGCATCTGCAGGCGCGTCTCACTGCGCGAGAGCCAGTGGTCTTCGTGCTTGAGCGTCACGAGCTCGACCGGCTTGTGAGCGCGACGCAGCGCATCGAGCATCAGCTCGCTTTGCTGGAACGGCACGACGGTATCGTCCCGACCGTGAATGAGCAGCACGGGCACGTTCACCGAGCTGGCATGGGCATCGGGTGAGAGGCGTTCCAGGACGGGATCCTCGGAGCCTTTCGCTCCCCAGAACCGATCCCAGTAGCGAACTGCGATCTTGTTTCCCGTGTCGGTGGACCTGTCCGTCCACAGGAGCATCCTCCGCAGATCAGCAATGCCGGCGACCGATATCGCACAGCGGTAGATGCCTGTCTGCAGCGCAACTCCGGCAAGTGCCGCATATCCCCCGTAGCTTGCGCCCACGATGCACACTCGTGCGGGGTCCGCGATGCCGAGCTTGACCAGGTAGCGAACGCCGTCGGAGAGATCCGTCTGCATCTTGCGGCCCCATTCGCCGAAACCTGCGGCGAGGAACCGAGCGCTCAGCGTCGAGCCCCGATAGTTTGGCCGCAGGACCGCATAGCCCTGATCGGCGAGTGCTTGCGACCACCAGTCGAAATCCGCCGTGTCCTGAGCGGCCGGTCCGCCGTGCGGGAGCACGATGAGCGGCAGCCCTCGTGAGGGTCTGCCCGGCGGCAGCGTCAGATAAGCGGGAATGCTCAAACCATCGGCAGCCGGGTAGCTGAGGGGGCTCGCCTGCAGCGGGTGCGTCAGCTCGGGGTAGATATCGCCGAGCGACTGAGCCTGGTGAGTGCTCAAATCGACGAGCTCGTAGCCGTAGCCATCGCGCGGTCCATCCACACGCACGATGAACTTCATGAAGTCTGCCGAGCAGGATACGAAGCGCACACGCTCGGCGGGAAAGGCATTGAGGATCGCTTGCCAGCGCGCCTGCATGCCCGGATCGAAGAACACATAGTGTGCCTCATCGTCCACGTGCATGCCGCCGATCAGCCGATACGTGAGGCCATCCTCGATTGGCGCATCGAGCGTGCGGCGCTCGGCCATCGGAGGCCCGAACGTGCCGCTCTTCATGAAAAGCAGCCGCCACACGGAGTCTCCTGCCTCGATCGACTGCACGAGCAGGGTATCCCCGTTCGGGCCGAAGCCGAGCAGGCGGGGAAAGTCGATCGATTCGTGCCCGGAGGCGGCCTCCTCGAGGTGCGCGCCGTGACCGATCCGTATCGACCAGCGCTGCGTCGCTTCGGCGTAATCCTCCTCTGCCACGACCTCGCCGTTGCCGTCCACGAGCCAGCTCTGGGTGTCGCGGGAGCCCTCGCGCTCCAGCCGCTCGCCGCCGGTCACAAGGTCATAGCGAAACAGCGCACGCACTCGCGTCATCATGAAACCCGCACGCGCGAGGTAATAGCCGGGCACGAAGAGCACGGTGTGTCCCGCTACCCGTCGCACCATGACCTGCCCGGAGGTGACGTTCATCACGTCGCGTGGGTCGGAATTCAGGCGGCGCGGAACGATCTCGGCTTCCCGGCGCTTCAAGTTGTACACCCGGAGCATGTACCACTCGCGCTCGGTGCCCATGAAGCCCCAGGGCAGCATCGTCATCGATGTGGTCAGCAGCAGGTTCTCGTCGTCCGCCCAGGCGATGCTCCGCAACTTCTCCTCGCCGACCTTGAGCACGTCCACCGGCTTGCGAGTCGTGAGCGATAGGATCACGACCAGTCGCGCGTTGGCCTGCGTACGCACGAAGGCGACCTTCGAGCCGTCGGGGGACAGAGCCATGTCCTCGAGCTGCGGAAGCCGGCCGTAGACCTCGAGCGAGGTCGCCTGCGCGGTGGCAGCGGTCAATGCGCCGGCGAGCAGCGCCAGCGCGATGAGAGTCAGAGGGCGACGGCCGCGAATCGTCGTCACCTCCCTGCCGGGGTGAACCCGAAAGCCCGACCGTAGAAGTCGAGCTCGGCCTCGAGCGAGCGCACGATGCTTTCCGCGCGGCGAAACCCATGCTGCTCGCCCTCGAATTCGATGTACTCGACCGGAACTCCCCGCGCCTGCAGCGCCGCCACGATCGCTCGCGACTGGCTGGGGGGGACCACCTCATCCTCGGTGCCCTGGAACGTGATGAGCGGCGCGCGAAATGCTTGCAGATGATGAATGGGGGCACGCTCCCGATAGATCGCTCGCCCCTCGGGCAGTGGCGCCACGAGGCGATCGAGGTAGCGGCTCTCGAATTTATGGGTATCGCGGGCGAGGGCCTCGAGGTCGCTCACGCCGTAGTAGTTGGCGCCCGCGCGAAACACGTCATGAAAAGCCAGGGCCGCAAGGACGGTGAAGCCCCCGGCGCTGCCGCCCCGGATGGCGGTGCGCTCGGGATCCACGCGGCCGCTCTCGGCCAGGAATGTGACTCCCGCGACGACGTCCTCGACATCGACGATGCCCCAGTTCCCCTCCAGGCGCTTGAGGTAGGCACGACCGTAGCCGCTGCTGCCTCCATAGTTCACATCAAGGACCGCAAAGCCGCGCGAGGTCCAGTACTGCGTGCCGAGGCTGAACTCGGGCTTGGAGTGGCTCGTCGGTCCGCCGTGCGCCTTCACGACGAGCGGCGGCTTCTCGCGCGCCGTGGCGTTGAAGTCGGCGTTGCTCGGCGGATAGTAGAATGCGTGCGCCGTGCGACCCTGGGTGCTCGGATACTCGAGCGACCGGGCCACGGAGATGTGGCGCGAATCGACTTTCAACTCGCTGGGCGCGCGCAGCACGCGGTGCGCACCCGTTGCCAGATCGATCGTGACGACGGCCGGCTCCTCGACGGGCGAGGCCGCGATCGCAATCGCGGTGCCTTCCTCGAGCAACTCGATGCTCGACCAGCCGACGAACGGCAGCTCGATCGGGCGCAGCACGCCGCTCGCAAGATCGACCACACCGAGTCGGTCTTGCGCCTGCAAGCCATAGCGCAGCACCGCACGATCGCGCTCGAGCGCATAGTTCGACTGTCCGAGGGTCCAGAGCGGGGTTGCAAGCTCGGCATCGATGGCGAAGACGCGCTGCACCTCGCCCCGGCGGAATCGATAGAGATTCCACCATCCGGAGCGGTCGGAGATGAAATAGAGGGTCCCATCGGCATGCCAGCGCGGCTCGAGCACCGATTCGTGCGGTCCGCCGGCGATCGCGGTGACCTGTCCGAGCCCGTGCGGGGTCCAGTCCGCGACGTAGAGCGTCGTCGCATCCCACGGCATGTCCGGATGGTTCCAGGCGATCCAGGCGATGCGCCGGCCATCGGCGCTCGCCCGCGGATAGGCCACGAAATCGCTGCCGGCGAAGAGAATTTGCTCCTTGGATCTGCCCGCATCGCTCGGCCGCGTGCCGAGCGCAACGATCGCATTTTTGGGCTCGCCGGCCGCGCTGTGGTCCTCGCGAACGGCCAGCAGGCAACCGCTCGAGGGCACCAGCTCGAGGTCGGCGTACCGATAGCCCTCGGCCGTGAGCGCCACGGGCGGCGCATTCGCGCGCTGAATGTAGAGTCTCTGATCGGTGAAGTTGCTGAAATAGATCTCGCCGGGACCCAGTGCGTACGCTCTGCCACCGTATTCGTGCACGCGCGTGCGCACGTTGAATCCGGCCGGCGTTTGCTCGACGATGCGACCCTGCGCCCCGGGCGTCACAATCACGTAACGGCCCGACTGGGTCGGACGGCTCTCGACCCAGCAGGGGACGCCGGAGTGCACCTGCACGTGGCTCAGCGAGACTGCCGACCGCGCAAGGTCCGCCGCGCTGATCGGCGAGTGCCAGGTTCCGTAAGGTGCTGCCTTCATGAGACTCTCCGCGAGCGCTCAGTAGCCGACGGCCTGCCCGGTCTCGTTGCGAAAATCGCTGGCCCCAAGCCGCTCGCCGGTGGCCAGGTCGATCTGAATACACTCGCCGTCGCCGCCCAGCCGTCCACCGGTCTGATAGCCCTGCTTCTCGAGGAGGCGAATCGTATCCGGCGAGAAGCGATCCTGCTCCATGAAGAGCCGATCGGGCATCCATTGCTGATGAAAGCGCGGAGCGTCGACCGCCTCCTGGATGTCGAGCCCGTAGTCGGCCACGCCGATCAGGATGTTCGCAACGGTCGTCACGATCGTCGGGCCGCCCGGACTTCCGAGCACGAGCCAGAGCTTCCCGCCCTTCAGCACGATCGTCGGTGTCATCGTCGACAGCGGCCGCTTGCCGGGCGCGACGGCGTTGGCCGAGCCCTGGACCAAACCGAACATGTTGGGAGCGCCGACCTTGGTCGAGAAATCATCCATCTCGTTGTTGAGCAGGAATCCGAGTGCGCCGATCGTCACCTTCGAGCCGAAGAATCCGTTGAGCGTGGTCGTGACCGCGACGGCATCGCCTTGGGCGTCAACGACGGAGTAGTGCGTCGTATCGTTCGATTCCGGCGCTGCCGGTCGGATCGGATGAGCCGCCGCGTAGCGCAGGAGGTCCGGAAAAGTCCCGGGACGGTCGAGCGTTCGATTGCTGCTCGCCTGATGAGGCTCGATCGAGCTGCGCCAGGCCGCGGCATAGCGCTTGTCGAGCAGGTCCGTCATCGGAGCGCCGCTGAAGTCCGGGTCGCCGAGAAACTGCGCACGATCGAAGAAGGCCCGACGGTAGGCCTCTGCGATCAAATGAATGGCATCGGCCGAGTCTCGCCCGGGCTGCTTGAGATTGAGCCCCTCGAGGATGTTCAGGGTCTCGATCAGCGCGATACCGCCCGAGGAAGGCGGCGGCGCACTCACGATCCGTAGATCGTGGTAGGTGCCCTCCACGGGCGCGCGATCCTTCACCGCGTAGCTTGCCAGATCCTGGGCCGTGATCAGTCCGCCGCCCTGCTGCATGAACTGCGCGATCTCACGCGCCATCGCCCCGGTATAGAAGTCATCCGGTGCCGCGGCGATGCGCTCCAGTGTCCGCGCAAGCTCGGGCTGGCGGAACACATCGCCCTGATGCCATCCGCGGCCGCCCGCCTGGAAGATGCGCCGCGAATCGGCGAACTGCGCAAGCCCCGAGTCGTCCGACATGATGCGCGCCGCGCCCCAGCTGAGCGCAAATCCGTTCCGGGCAAGCTCAATGGCGGGAGCCATCACACGTTTGAGTCCGAGCCTGCCGAAGTGACTTTCGGCATACACCAGGCCCTTCACCGATCCCGGGACTCCCACGGCCTTGTAGCCCAGCCGGCTCAAGTGAGGGATCAGGTTTCCGCGCGAGTCCTGGTACATGTTGGCGGTCGCGCGGCCGGGTGCGGTCTCGCGAAAATCCAGGAAATGCACGCTGCCGTCGTGCAAGCGAATGAGCATGAAGCCACCGCCGCCCAGGTTGCCCGCCTGGGGGTAGACGACCGCCAGGGCAAACCCCGTCGCGACCGCAGCGTCCACCGCGTTGCCGCCCGCCCGCATGATCTCGACCCCTGCTCGGGAGGCGAGCTCGTGGACGCTCACCACCATGCCGTGCTCTGCATGCACGGGGTGCAGCGCGCCGCCGGCGAAGGCGACGCGGGCGCTCACGAGCATCACACCGAGCCAAAGCATGCAACTCAAACGACGTAGAGGACTGTTCACGCTGGAAACCCCGATCGGCATGGTGCTCGAGCGAGCATCAGTATATCTGCGAGCGCGCCTCAGCCGAGCAGCGCGCGGCGACGTGCCAGACTCTCCGGCGGCCAGTAACGCTTGCGATCGTAGTATTCGGGCACTGCCGGGATACCCTCGGGCAGCACGACCCATGGCTGCTTCGTCGAGGTAAAGATGTGAATGTCCGGGGGCAGGCGGCCCGGCTGGTCGAGGGTGCCCACCCGAACGAAGCTCACGGCATCGCCCGCCCCGGCGTAGTGGCTCCAGAGCGCAATGTGGCAGGCCGGGCAGCGTGCGATGCGCTGCCCCTTACCGCTGGCCGACGGGGTGAGAACGAGCTCGGGAGCTCCGGTGAGCCGCTCCAGGCGGCTGGACTCGATGAGCGCGTTGAGCGCGAAGGAGGCGCCTGTCTCGCGCTGGCACCAGCTGCAGTGGCAGCAGTGGACAAACATCGGCGCGCTGGTCATGCGGAAGCGAACGCTGCGGCACGTGCAGCCACCTTCGAAGGCGCTGGGGTCGGGGGAGCTCATCGTGTAATGCCTCGGCCGGGGGTGGGGACTAAACGGTATAGTATCCACATGAGCGAATCTGCCATGATCCTCGTGCAGGATCTCACGCGGAAGTTCGGCGATTTCGTCGCGGTCGACCACGTATCCTTCGAGGTGGCGGCGGGGGAGATCTTCGCCTTTCTCGGCCCCAACGGCGCCGGCAAAACAACTACGATCAAGGTTCTCACCACGCTGCTCTCACCCACGAGCGGGCAGGTGCGGGTGGACGGTCTGGATCCGACGCGTCAGCAGAATGAGGTGCGCAAGCGCTTCGGGATCGTGTTCCAGGATCCGAGCCTCGACCAGAACCTCACGGCGTGGGAGAACCTCGAGCTGCACGGGGTGCTCTACCACGTGCCGCGGAGGTTGCGACGCGAGCGCATTCGCGCGCTGCTCGAGCTGTTCGAGCTGTGGGAGCGGCGCGACGAGCTGGTCAAGCAATACTCCGGTGGGATGATGCGTCGACTCGAGATCGCGCGCGGACTGCTGCACACGCCGCGTATCCTGTTCCTCGACGAGCCCACCCTGGGGCTCGATCCTCAAAGCCGCAATCAACTGTGGACCCACGTCAAGCACCTCAACAAGGAGGAGGGGGTGACGGTGTTCCTCACGACCCATTACATGGACGAGGCCGACCGCGCGGCCTCGCGGATCGCCGTGATCGATCATGGCAAGATCGCCGCGCTCGGCACCTCGCAGCAACTCAAGGAGCGCACGGGAAAGTCTTCTCTGGAGGAGGCTTTCCTTGCGCTCACCGGTACCGCCATCCGCGACGAGAGCGCAGGCGCGGCGGACCGCATGCGGCAGGTCATGCGCTCACGCGCCTGGAGACGCTGAGATGGCGGCAATCTACATTCTCTGGCTGCGTGAGCTCAAGCGCTACTACCGCTCGCGCTGGCAGATCACCGCCTCGCTCGGCCAGCCGCTGCTGTTCCTGCTCGCCCTCGGGTACGGCCTCGGCCCCGTGTTCCGCAAGAGCGGCGCGGGCGATTACCTGCAGTTCGTGGCCCCCGGGGTGATCTCGATGACCGTGCTGTTCTCGGGGATGTTCTCCGGGATCCAGCTCATCTGGGACCGTCAGTTCGGATTCCTCAAGGAGACGCTCGTGGCACCGGTGCCGCGGATCTACATCATGATCGGACGCACCTGCGGCGCGGCCACCACCGCGATGATCCAGGGCCTGCTCGTCGCGCTGGTGTGCACGCTGATCGGATTTCGACCGGTCGAGCCGGCGCTGATTCCGCTTGCGCTGGGATTCCTGGTGCTGATCGCGCTGGTATTCACGGCTCTCGGCACGACCATCGGCTCGAGCCTGAACGACATGCAAGGCTTTCAGATGGTCATGCAGCTGCTCGTGATGCCGATCTTCTTCCTCTCCGGGGCGCTGTTTCCGCTCAACAATCTGCCGCGATTGCTGTCCGCGATCACCACGGTGGATCCGCTCTCCTACGGGGTCGATGGCCTGCGCAGCGCGCTCATCGCGCAGAGCCATTTCGGCGCGACCACCGATGCGGCCGTGATGATCGGGCTCGGGATCCTCGTGACCTGTCTGGGTGCCTGGCGATTCTCCAAGATAGAGGCTTGAGGCCATGAAACGTCCCTCCCTGGGCGCACCGCTCCGAGCGCTTGCAGTCACGTTTCTCCTGACGGTGGGGCCGGCTGCGCTCGCCGCGCAGGCGCCGGCCGCCAACGGGCAACCGAGCGGCACCGCGGCAGAGGTGCCGGCCGATGTGGAGAACGCGGTGGTCAAGGTCTTTGCCACGGCGCGCTACCCGTCCCCGTTTCGGCCCTGGACCAAGGAAACCCCGAGCGAGCTGACCGCTTCGGGGGTCATCATCGATGGCAACCGGATCTTGACGAACGCGCACGCCGTGATCTACGCGAGCGATATCCAGGTTCAAGCATCCAAGGAAGGGGACAAGGTGCCGGCCACGGTCGCCGCGATCGCCCCGGGAATCGATCTCGCCGTGCTGAGGCTCGCCGACGACTCGTTCTTCCGCAAGCACGCCCCCGTCGCGCGCGCGAACATGCTGCCGCGGATCAAGGATTCAGTCCTCGTGTACGGCTTCCCGGTGGGCGGTGACTCGCTTTCGATCACCAAGGGAATCGTCTCGCGCATCGAGTTCGTGCCGTACAGCTTCTCTGCGTCCGGCCTGCGCATCCAGATCGATGCGGCCATCAACCCCGGCAACAGCGGCGGTCCCGCCATCGCGGGCGACAGGATGATCGGGATTGCCTTCAGCCGACTCGGGGGCGATACCCAGAACATCGGCTACATCATTCCGAACGAGGAGATCGAGCTCTTCCTGCGAGGCATCGCCCACGGCCACTACGAGGGCAAGCCCGCGATGTACGATGAGCTGCAGACGCTCGAGAATCCAGCGCTGCGCAGGTACTTGAAGCTCGACGCCGCCGTCACGGGAATCGTCGTGAATCAACCTTATCACCATGACCCGGACTATCCGCTCAAGGAATGGGATGTGATCAGCCGCATCGGGGACACACCGATCGACGACCAGGGCATGATCACCGTCGATTCGGACGTGCGCCTCTCGTTTCGCTACCTCATCCAGAAGGTAACCCAGGATGGCAAGGTGCCGCTGACCATCGTCAGAGCGGGCAAGACGCTGCGCATCGAGCTACCGGTCACCAACATGCGCCCCATGCTCATTCCCGATCTGCAGGGTGAGTATCCGCCCTACTTCATCTACGGTCCCATCGTGTTCTCCAAGGCGACGACGGCCTTCCTTGCGCCGATCAGCACCAATGCGAACGCCCAGGCGAGCCTGAGCTTCATCGGCAGCCCCCTGCTCACGCGGCGCGGCGATCCGCCCGATGCGGATCGCAAGGAGCTGGTGGTGATCTCCTCGCCGTTCTTTCCCAACATGCTCGCCGAGGGCTACTCGAATCACGCCGGCTCGGTGGTGGCCTCGATCAATGGAAAGCGTGTGCACAGTCTCGCCAACCTGGTCGCGCTGCTGCGCGACCTGCAGGACGAGTTCGTCGTGATCGGGCTCGAGGGACGAGGCGGTGAGACGCTGGTGTTTCCGCGCAAGGAGATGATATCCGCGACGGACGGGATCCTCACCGACAACGGTGTGCGCGCGCAGGGCTCGCCGGAGATGCTCGCGGTCTGGCAGCACAAGGCCGACGCGAAATGAACGCCATGGCAGGCTGAGGGCGACATCGCATGTCCACCGAACGATCCTCACGATCCGCGGCGCGCGAGAGCGAGCGCCGCCGGGTGACCACGGCGCGCCTGGCCGACATGAAGGCACGCGGCGAGAAGATCGCGATGCTCACTGCATACGACTACTCGTTCGCGCGCATTCTCGATCAGGCGGGGCTCGATGTGCTGCTGGTCGGGGACAGCGCCTCGAACGTCATCCACGGCCACGAGACCTCGCTCCCCATCACGCTCGACCAGATGATCGATCACGCGGCGGCCGTCGTGCGCGGCGTCGAGCGAGCGCTGGTGGTGGTGGACATGCCCTTCGGCACGTACCAGGGGGATAGCCAATCTGCGCTCGACAGCGCGGTGCGTATCATGAAGGAATCCGGCGCGCACGCGGTGAAGATGGAAGGCGGTGCCGTGATCATCGAGAGCGTGCGGCGCGTGCTGTCGGCCGGTATCCCCGTCATGGGACACCTCGGACTGACGCCCCAGTCGATCTACAAGTTCGGCACGTACGTCGTGCGAGCGACGCAGGACGAGGAGGCGCAGGAGCTCATCCGCGACGCGGAGCTATTGCAGGAAGCCGGCTGCTTCGGGATCGTGCTGGAGAAGATTCCGGCGCAGCTCGCCGGAAGAGTGGCCAAACGGCTGACCATTCCCCTGATCGGCATCGGAGCCGGGCCCGAAGTCGACGGACAAGTGCTCGTGACCCATGACATGCTCGGTCTCAACAAGGAGTTCTCCCCGCGCTTCCTGCGCCGCTACGCGCAGCTCGCCGACCTCATGAGCGAGGCGTTCGTGCGCTACCTGAAGGATGTGAAGGGGGGCCGATTCCCGTCGGACAAGGAAAGCTACTGAAGCTTCGGGAGCTCTACGGAAGGAACTCCGCGCCCGGCGGCTTGCCATCCACCCACAGCTCCGAGGGGTCCCAGTGCTCGGCGATGAGCCCGTGGTCGTCGATGCGAAACATGTCGAACCAGGTCATGTAGTAGATGTGCGCGGGGTGCTTCAGGTCGCGCACCTTGCGCACCGTCGCGACGGTGACGATGTCGCGCTCGGCCGTGATCGAGATCACCGGCACCTTGATGCGATCGGCGATCGGCTTGGGTGGGCGCGCCTTGCCGATCACGCGAATGAATGCCGCACGGCCGCTCTGGACGTTGGGGTTGTGCTGGATGTAGGTCTCGGCCATGTACTTCGGCGCCTGATCCATGTGGCCGCCCTCGAAGACAATGCGCCAGAAGTCGAACACGAAGCGCTTGTTCCTGGCGAGCGTTGGATCGGCGCTCCTGAGCATCGCGAGCTGATCGGGGGCTGCCACGGGTGCGATCTGCGCGTGCGCCGTCTCAGCGAGGCCGGCGAGAAGCAGGGTAAGCAATAGGCCTCTAAGGCTCATCATGGTTTCAGCCCCCAGGTGGCAAAGCGCTCGGCAATGTCGGGCTGCATGGCGCTCGCGGCGGCGATGTCGGCCCGTCCTTTCCCTTGGCGCCCCAGCCGCAGCTCCGCGAGCCCGCGTGCGAAGCGATATTCACCGATCTTTGGGCGCTCGTCGATCGCGTCGTCATAGTCCTTGATCGCGCGCTCGAACTCGCCGCGGCGCAGCCAAACCAGTCCGCGGCTGGCGAGAACGTCGGGATTGTCGTGCGGATGCGGTCGGATGAAGCCTTCGCTCGTTGGTTGCGAACTGGCCGCCTCACGCAGTGCGCTGTCGCAATCCTCGAGCGCTCGATCGAGATCCTGGTCTGCCTCGGCCCGTGCTCGACAGCGCGCCGCCAAGCCCACGGAGCGAAGGCTGTCATCGGGGTGAGCGTCCAGCCACAGATCGTACTGGTGGATGGCGGGGCGGAGGTCTCCGATCGCCTCGTACGTGAGGCCGAGATCCAGACGCACCTCGTCCTTCGGGGATGCAATCCGGTCCACGCTGTCGAGGTCGTGTTCGGCGCTCGCGTGATCCTTGAAGCGCAGCCGTGCCCGCGCCAACAGGGCTTGAACGTAATCGGGCTTCAGAGCGAGGGTTCGATCGAAGGATTGCAATGCCAGATCCGCTTGGCCATTCGCCCATTGCACACGCCCCAGCGCATACACGTAGTCGGCTGTGCCAGGTGCAAGCTCGCATGCGCGCTGCAGATACTCCAGCGCGTCCTTCAAGTCCCTGCGCGCCGCATACGAGATGCCGCGCTGCTCGAGGAAGGCAGCGTCGGTGGACCGCTCGCGGAAGTCTTGCAGCGGGGCTCCGGGACACGGGGCCACAGGACCGATGGATGAGCTGCTGGAAGTCGCTGCCGACTGGGCAGCCGCCCAGCTCGAGCCGAGCAGCAGTAGACACAACACCAGGTGCATGCCGCCGATACTCGAAGCGCTCGTCGTGAGATAGGCCAGAGCAACACTGCGAATGTGCATATTCCGCCCCCTTCGACACAAGCCTACATCGCAGGCGGAGCCGAATCGAGTCATGCGGCGGGCTCAGGTGCCTTGAAGCAAAGCGAGGGCGCGGCGGCGCGCCCCCGCTTCATCGATACGCTCCGCGGCGATGTCGGAGACCAGGCGCGCCTGCTCCCGGTAGCGCAGGATGTAGAGCGAGATCCCGAGACTGCGCGCGACCTCCGCCAGGACCGCCCGCACATCGGATGCGAACTGCTCCCCATCCTTCGGGCGGCAGATCACCGCCCCGGTCAATCCCTCCGCCACGCGCATCGCGAAGGCGAACCCTTCGCTCGCGAGGCTGCTCCTTGCCTCCTCGAGGCTCAACTCGGCTTGTCCGGCTCGCAGGGATACGAAGAGCTGATCGTCCGGGTCGACCACCTCTGGCCAGGGCTGCCCGTAGCCCGCACGAAGTTGATAGGCGGAGGCGCCCCGCTCGTAGACCGCCCCGGCGGCGCAGTGGGGCTGCAACCGCTCGATGGCGATGTGTAGCAGGCGGTCCTCCCGCTCGACGAAGGCGCACTCGGTCGCGAAGCGCTTGAGCCTCGCAACCGAGAGCCGCTGCTGCCGGAACAGCAGACTCTCGATCCAGTGCTCGAGCCAGCGGTGCAGCGGGCTCATCGCCATCGCCAGCAGCAGCACGGTCAAGGCTTCGACCGCCCAGTCGAGCTGCTCGCCAATCGCGAGATGGTGCAGCAAGCGCTCGACGAGCGCAAAAAGCCCGAACAGGAATGCGCCGATCAACGCAAATACCAGTGCCCGGTCGATGACGAATGCGACGTCCACGACGCGGTTGCGCAGGATGGCGTAGAGGTATCCGAGCAGTGCGAGCCCCTGCGCAAGGTTGATCGCCTGGTATTCGTAAGGATGGCGATCCTGAGATACGAACGAGTCCACCGCGAAAGTCACGAACAGAAGAGCTGTGCTCCACAGCACCCAGCGGATCCTGAGCTTGCTCTCATGTGCAGCGCGACGATAGCTCGTCAGGAGAAGCAGCACCGGTACTGCGCTGGTCGCGACGAAGATGATGTTGTCCGAGAGGTCGACGGAGGATTGCGTAGTCGGCGACCAACCGGTGGCAAAGTAGATCCTCAGGACCTGCAACGCGACGAACATGCCGATCATGAGGATCGTCAGAGCGATCATCCCGACGCGCGCGACCACTCGCGCGCGTGCGACCACGGCGGTGCCCGCGAGCGCTTCGGCCATGATGTACAGGGCCGGCACCATGCCGAGGGACTGGAGCACATCCCCCGTCAAACGCAGCCAGAAGCTCGCAGGCGGACTCGTATTGATCATGAAGAGTCCGTTGCTCGCGAGTACGGCGAACGAGAAGGCAGACAACCCCCACGCGGCCCAGTCGTGGCCTCGCCACAGCGTGAGCATCGCCAGGATCAGCACGAACTGCATCGTGAAAAAGCCGCCGATCCACAGCGCAACCTTCTCGGGCATCGTGGGTATGGCGGGAATGGTGGCGACCGTGGCTCGCAGGGGATGGCCCGCGCGAGCGAAGGCGAGGTGCAGGGCGGTGTACGGCGCGACGCATCGGGTCGAGAGGATCACTGCTCGATCCGCAGGCGCCATTTGCTTGAACGCCAGCACATCGCCGCTCATCAAGGCCGGCGGTAGAGGCCAGTCGCCGCGCGCCTCGATGACGTAGCGGTCCTGCGATACGCGCAGCGCAAAAGGCAACTCCGACAGCGAGACGACCCCCAGAACTCGCAGCAGAATCAGTATCTCGCAGGCGACCGCGACGGCGGTGAGCAGCAGTCGCACGAGGAGTGTGCGTGACATGCGAATTCCCGGTCGAATCTCGTTCCCAGGCCGTCAGCGCCTGGCATTCTAGGTTGTATGATCGTGCAGGGGAACGCCCCCTCGACGCAGGCGGAGAGCCATCATGGCCAACGAGCTCGAAACGGCGATTCGGCGTCTGGGTCTCGCATTCGAGGGGACCGAGGAAGCACGAGCGCATGGGATGTGGGACTTCCGCGTGCGCGGCGGCAAGACGTTCGCGACCTATGCGGAGAATCACCACGGCGATGGCCGCATCGCCTTGTGGCTCAACGTACCGCTGGGCTTGCAGGACTCCTACGTGCGATCGGAGCCCAAGCAGTTCTTCGTGCCGCCCTACGTGGGGCCACGCGGCTGGCTCGGCGCGCGGTTGGATCGTGGAATGGCCTGGAGGCAGGTGATCGAGCTCATGCGCACGGCGTACGAGCACGTCGCTCCACCGCCTCTGGCGCAGCGCCGCCGGCAAATCCGGGTACCGGCGCCCAAGCGGCGCATCACGGCTGCGGATGTCGATCCGAAGAACACGCCTCGCGGCAAGCAAGTTCTCGCCGCGCTTCGCAAGATCTGTCTCGAGCTGCCCGAGACCTCCGAGGCGGTGCAGTTCGGACAACCGGTCTGGCGCGCCGGCAAGCGCGTTTTCGCACAGGCCTACTGCTACGATGGTCGCTGGCGTGCCGCGTTCTGGGTCGGCATTCATGCCCAAGGTCTCATGACGAGCGACCCGCGCTTCGAGATCCCGGCGTACCTCGGCCACAATGGCTGGATTGCAATCGATGTATCCCGCAGTCACAGCGAGAAAGAGCTGCGCGCCCTTGCGCTCGGCAGCTATCGACACTTCGCGCTCAAACGGATGATCGCAAGGGTCGCGCAACCCTCTGACTGAAGCGTTGCCGGCCGTGGCACGCGGTGCGCTAGAATCCCCTGCGCACAATCAACGAACTCTAACCCTCTGTCGGCTGCCCCCAGCCCCGGGAGGCAGCGTTACCCGCGCTCGAGGTGGTCTGCCATGTCGTTCCACAGGACCTGTTGGAAGCTCGCTCTCGGGGCCGGACTTGCTGCATCCGCAACGCTCGTCGCGTTCGCGAGCCTGGCGCAGGAGGTGGCCGGAGACATTCCCCCGCACTTCCAGAAGCCCACGGCGCAGAACGACTATGTGAAGCGCGTCGAGATGATTCCGATGCGCGATGGCGTGCGGCTCTACACGGTGATCGTGATCCCCAAGGGGGCGCACGACGCGCCGATCGTGCTGACGCGTACACCCTACAACGCGAAGGAGCGCGCCGAGAGCGACAATCCCTCCATGCTCGCGCTGCTGCCGGAGACCGACTCCGATTTCACGCGCGCAGGCTTCATCCGCGTATTCCAGGATCTTCGCGGCAAGTACGGCTCCGAAGGGGTTTACGAGATGACGCGGCCGCCCCGAGGACCGCTCAATCACACCGCAACGGACGACACGACCGATGCGTGGGACACGATCGATTGGCTCGTGAAGAACCTGCCGGAGTCGAATGGCAAGGTCGGTATGTTCGGCTCCTCCTACGAGGGCTGGACGGTGGTGATGGCACTGCTCGATCCGCATCCGGCGCTCAAGGCGGCCGTGCCCGAGAGCCCGATGATCGACGGGTGGATGGGTGATGACTGGACTCACTACGGGGCGTTCCGCGAGCCCAACTTCGACTACCTCGCCTCGCAGACCGAGCAGAAGGGCTCTGGATCGGCCGTTCCGCGTCCGGCTTACGATGACTTCGAGACTTTCCTTCTGGCGGGCTCGCCCGCCGCCTATGCGGCGGCCAATGGCCTCGATCAGCTGCCCTCGTGGGGCAAGATGCTGGCCCACCCTGCCTACGATGCGTTCTGGCAGGACCAGGCGCTCGACAAGCTCGTCGCGGCGCATCCCTCCAGTGTGCCGACCCTGTGGGAGCAGGGACTCTGGGACCAGGAGGACATGTGGGGCGCGAATCACTCGTGGCTGGCGCTCAAAGCCGCCGGCCACGCAGCCAACAACTGGCTGGTGCTCGGGCCGTGGTACCACAGTCAGGCGAACCACTTCGGCTGGAGCACCGGCGTATTCAAATGGCCGGGCGATACGGCCGAGCAGTTTCGCCACGATATCGTCATGCCCTTCTTCAATCAGTATCTCAAGGACGGTCCGCCGGCGAATCTCTCGCGCGTGATCGTATACAACCCTGCTGAAAGCAGGTGGCAGGGATTCGACGACTGGCCGGTCGCGTGCGAGCAGGGGTGCAGGCATCCGATGAAGCCGCTGTATCTGCAGGCAGATTTCGGACTCTCGTTCGAGAAGCCGAGCGGCGCCCACGAAGGGGATTCGTATGTTTCGGATCCGGCGAAGCCGGTGCCGTACCTGCCGCGACCGGTTCGCTTCTCCGATCACGCCGCCTGGCAGACCTGGCTGGTGCGCGATCAGCGCTTCGTGGATGGCCGTCCGGACGTGCTCACGTATCAAACTATGCCCCTGACCGAGCCTGTGAGGATCGAGGGTGCGCCCATCGCCGACCTCATCGCGACCACGACGGGCTCGGACGGGGATTTCGTCGTGAAGCTCATCGATGTGTATCCGCCGCAGTACCCGGCGCAGCCCGAGCTCGGCGGCTACGAGCTGCCGGTCGCGCTCGACATCTTTCGCGGCCGCTATCGCATGAGCTTCGAGCATCCCGCGGCGATCGCCCCCAACAAGCCCCAGCGCTATCGCTTCACGCTGCCGAATCAGAACTACGTGTTCCTCCCCGGACACCGGATCATGGTGCAGATCCAGTCGACCCTCTTCCCACTCTACGACCGCAATCCGCAGACTTATGTCGAAAACCCATTGGCGCCGAGGCCCTCCGACTACAGGAAGGCAACGATCACCGTGTGGCGCTCGGGGAGCCAGGCGAGCGCGATCTGGCTACCCGAGGTACCTTGAGAAGAGCGCCAGCCGCAGTCGTTTGCTTGTATCCTGATCTAGATGTCCGAGATCGAGCAATTTGGATACCACCAGCAGCTCGCGCGCAGCCTGTCGACGCTCGATCTGGTCGTGTACGGCATGGTGTTCATGGTGCCGATCGCCCCGTACGCGATCTTCGGGTTCGTCTGGCACGACTCGAAGGGCATGGTGCCGCTCGCCTACCTTCTGGGTCTCGTGGGGATGCTGTTCACCGCCTTGAGCTACGCGAGCATGTCACGCGCGTTTCCGATGGCGGGCTCGGTGTATACGTACGCCCATCGGGGGCTGCACGAGATCGCCGGCTTCTTCGCCGGCTGGGCGATCCTGCTGGACTACATCCTCATTCCCGCGCTGTGCTACGTCGTGAGCGTGATCGCCATGCGCGGACTGGTGCCTGGCGTGCCGGGATGGGTTTGGCTCGTCGGGCTCGTCACGTTCAACGCGGCGGTCAATCTGCTCGGCATTCACTTCACCGTACGCGTCAATCTGTATCTGCTCGCCGCGGAGCTGCTGACGCTGATGCTGTTCGTGACGCTCGGAGGGATCGCGCTTGCCCACGGCGCCGGAGCCGGGGGTCTCACGCTCAAGCCCCTGTACGACCCTGCCGCCTTTTCGCTCGCGACAGTGGCCGGAGCCACTGCGACCGCGGTGCTCTCTTTCCTGGGCTTCGATGGCATCTCCACGCTCGCCGAGGAGAATCGGGGCGCAGCGAGCAGCGTGGGGCGGGCGACGCTCCTGGCGCTGGCTCTGGTCGGCGCGCTGTTCATGCTGCAGACCTGGATTGCCGCGGACCTCGCCGTCGGCATGCATTTCTCGTCCCTCGACACCGCGTTCTATGAGATTTGCCAGCGTGCGGGAGGCACCTGGCTGCGCATCGTCATCATTGTCGCCAACGTGATTGCGACGGGCATCGCCAATGCCATGGCCGGGCAGGCCGCCGTGTCGCGCATCCTCTTTGCAATGGCGCGCGACGGAAAGTTGCCGCATTGGCTCGCGCGAGTGCACCCGCGCTACAAGACCCCGTACAACAGCACTCTGCTCGTCGGGGCACTCTCACTCGCCGTGAGCTGGCTGCTGACGGAGCGCCTTCAAGACCTGACCCGCGTGGTCAATTTCGGCGCTCTCACGGGATTCCTGTTGCTGCACACGGCCGTCGTGAATCACTACATGCGACGCATGCGAAGCGGCGACTGGTTCCGCTATCTGCTCTGTCCGGCCGCAGGCTTCGCGGTCATCGCCTACGTGCTCTATCAGATGGACATCAGGGCCAAGATCCTCGGCGCTTGCTGGCTTGCTACCGGCGCGATCTACTATCTGGTGCTCACGCGCGTGGCGAGAAAGTCGCCGACCCTGGAGCTCGATTCGGCGCAGTGATCGGCTCTCAGGGGTAGCCCGCGTGAGGCACATCTACTCGCGTGGTGAACAGGCAGCCGTCGGTCTTGCCCTCCCGGCCCGCACCCACACCCGGCGGCGAGCAGGCGAGCAGCAGCGTCCTTCCGTCCGCGCCACCGAGCATGCAAGCAAACGGGGCCATGCCACCCGGAGTGCGGATCTCCTCGAGCACGCGACCGCCTTCGGCAATCAGCCGTGCGCGCGACTCGTGCGGGTCGGCCGACCAGATGTGTCCCTGAGCATCGAGACAGCAACCATCCGGAATCAGATCGGGCAGCGCCGCCCAGGTCCAGCGTCTCTCCAGGGCGCCGTCTGCGGCGATCCTGAATGCCGTGTACCGCCCGCCGGTCGTCTCGCCCACGATGAGTGTGCGGTTGTCGGGCGTAACGACCGCGCCATTCGGGAAATGCAGCTCGCGCGCAGCCGCCTGCGCTGTGCCATCGGGATCGACGCGGATGATGCTCGTGGTGCGTGGCTCCTCGCCGGCGAAGTGGTCGTAGCCGAAATTGCCGCACCACGCGCGCCCGAGCCCATCGACCACGATGTCGTTCAGCCATCCGCCGCAGAATGAGGACAGATCGGCGTGGACGCTCACGTGCTCGTCGGGCCAGCGGCGCAGCAGCTTGTGGTCGCGCATCGAGGCGACGAGCAGCGAGCCATCCGGCAGCCACCCCAGGCCGGAAGGCTGCTGAGGCACCTTCATGATCTCCTCGGCGACTCCTTTCGCGTCGATTGCCAGCACGTGGTGCTGGTAGAAATCCGAGACGTACCAGCGGCCGTCGCGCCAGCGAGCACCCTCGAAGAAGGACCCACCGGTGAAGATCTTCACGACCTCTCTCGCCATGTGCGCTCCATCCGCGCTGCACCCCGCGCGAGCGGATGAGGGTAGCATGGAAGCGCGGCAGCACCGCCGGGGTACTTACCTCCTTGTGAGTGCGTGGGGTTACCATGCAATGCCCCACCCCCCCCTCTTTTCTGCAGCGGAGGTCAGATCATGCAACCCAGATTCCTTGTGTTAGGCGCGATGCTTCTGTCAACGGCCGCGCTCGCTCAGAAGCCTCCCGCGAACCCGCTGCAGGGGATGAAGCCCTTTGCTGGAACGGTGGTGCGCGTCGACGGCAAGGAATTCAAACTCGAAGGGCCGGGGGGCACCACCGCAACGTACGAGCTGGCCGATTCGGCTCGCATCACGACCAGCCGACCCGGAACCCTTGCCGATCTCGCATCGGGGAAGTTCGTGGGCTGTACCGCCGTCAGCAAGGGCAGCGCTCTGTATGCGACCGAATGTCACATCTTCCCGGAGAGCATGCGTGGAACAGGCGAGGGGCATTACCCGATGGGGCCGCCCGATACGACGATGACCAACGGTAACGTCAGTCAGATGAGCAACGGCAAAGTGGTCACCGCCAAGGGCAGCGCCTCGGGCGTGATGCTCGAGGTGTCCTACAAAGGGGGCACGCAGGAGATCGGCGTCTCTCCGGTCACGCACATCACCGTGATCGGTCTCGGCGATGCATCACTCCTCAGATCCGGTGTCAAAGTGAGGGGGGCGGCGAAGACGGCTGCCGACGGGACCGAGACCGTCCAGATGCTGAGCATCTCTCCCTAGCAGGAGCGGTTCTTGCGGTGCGTGCCCGGTGGACGCCCGGCACGTCATCGCCGCGGACGAGATGATCGAGACCGACGTTCCCGCGCGGCTCGACCGGCTCTCCTGGAGTCGCTTCCACTCGCTGGTGGTTCTCGCGCTCGGTATCACCTGGGTGCTCGATGGCCTGGAGGTGACGCTGGTGGGCGCGATCTCCGGCGCACTGAAGGCGAGCCCCAGCTTACATCTGAGCGATGCCGAGGTGGGCGGCGCCGCGAGCGCGTACCTCGCCGGAGCCGTGCTCGGTGCGCTCGTCTTTGGTTGGCTCACCGATGCGTGGGGACGCAAGCGCCTGTTCTTCATCACGCTCGGGTTGTACGTGGCGGCAACCGCCGCGAGCGCACTCGCGCAGAGCTTCATCGCGTTCGCGCTGTTTCGATTCCTGACCGGCTGCGGAATCGGCGGGGAATATACCGCGATCAACTCTGCCATTCAGGAGCTGGTGCCTGCCCGCTATCGCGGGCGTACCGACCTGGCCATCAACGGTAGCTTCTGGCTGGGAGCGCTCGTCGGATCGTTCGCCACGACGTTATTGCTCGCGCCCGGCCGGCTGCCCCTCGACATGGGTTGGCGCGTGGCGTTTGGGATCGGAGCCGCGCTCGGGCTCGTGATCCTTGCCTTCAGGCGCACGCTCCCGGAGAGCCCTCGCTGGCTGGTACTGCATGGGCGCGAGGGCGAGGCCGAGCACACGGTGGATGAGATCGAGCGGCGCGCGAAGCAGCCCACTGCACGCGGTGCGGCGCGCGCGTCATTGCCGCGCATCAAGCTGCGCGCCCATCACGAACCGGTCGGCCCTCTCACGGTGGGAATCACCCTCTTTCGGCTGTATCCGCGGCGAGCCGTGCTCGGGCTCGTGCTGATGTCGGCACAGGCGTTCTTCTACAACGCCATCTTCTTCACGCATGCACTGGTGCTCGAGCGATTCTTCGGCGTGCGCACGAACCAGGTCGGGCTGTATCTCGTGCCCTTCACGGTGAGCAACTTCATCGGTCCGCTCGCCCTGGGGTGGCTGTTCGATCACTGGGGCAGGCGCCCCATGATCACGGCCACCTACGGCATGGCGGGGGGGCTGCTCGCGCTGACCGCGCTGGCGTTCGACGGCGGTGCTCTGGGAGCGGCGAGCCTCACGATGGCGTTCACCGCCGTGTTCTTCTTCGCCTCGCCCGCGGCGAGCAGTGCCTACCTCACGGTGAGCGAGAGTTTCCCGCTCGAGGTGCGGGCGCTTGCGATCGCCGTGTTCTATGCCTTCGGCACCGCGCTCGGAGGCGTCGCGGCGCCGTGGATCTTCGGGGCCCTGATCGGCACCGGTCGGGCCAGTGCGATCGCACGCGGATATGGGTTCGGTGCTGGGTTGATGATCGTCGCGGCGGTCGTGGAGGCGTGGCTCGGAATCGCAGCCGAGCGCAAGCCGCTCGAGGAGGTTGCCCAGCCGCTCTCGAGCCAAGAAACCGCGGTGCGCCCCCGCCGGAGAGGGGGTCAGCGGTAGGGGCGCACCGCGTTGCTAGCAACCCGAAGGCTGGCGTGTGAGGTCAAGCAAATCCAATGCCAACCGGCAAGTGCGCCTCTCGAGGCGCAAGTGGCTGAAAGAGCAACGCGCGCCCACCGCCGTCGAATCAGATGCTGCACTGATTGTGTGCGCCGGTGCGCACGACGCACCAAACTCGGCTGCGCACGATCGCTCGAAAGCCTTGAATTCCCGAGAAAACCCTGCGCAGCACTCCTGGCACATCGGTTGCACAGTGATCCCATGGAGTGTGTCCGGCGTATTGGCCCGCAGCTCGGGTACCCCTCTCCCGATCAAGGTTCACCACTCGGACACGCTCCCTCTTTCTTCAATGGACCGAGCCTATGAGCGCTATCCGCGAACCGCAGCAAGCATCTCGCGAGCCGGACGAGCCGCAAAGTGCACGGTCCGTTCCCTCGCGCGCTTCGGTCGTCGACGCGGTAGCGCGGCTGGTCGCGCGCCGAGGACCCGCAACCATATGCTGGTCCACGATCGTCGGGGAGACGGGCAATCCAAATGCGGCCCGGGCGTTCGGGTGGTTCGAGGACATGCCTGCGCTCGTCGAGGAGTGCTATTCGCGCACCGCGCAGGGTCTCGAGGAGAGTCTGCTGCGCGCCGAGACGGCTCCTGGCACGGCGCTCGACAAGGTTGCGGCCTTCCTGGTTGCCGCCTTCGAGACTCGCCGCGAGCGTGGGTCGCTGCTGTCCTTCCAGCCCTCGGATGGCTTGCCGGAGGCTCAGCGCAAGAGACTGCGCGAGCGCGACATGATGGTCCGCACGCGGCTGAAGCGGCTGCTCGTGAAAGGGCAGCGCGACGGATCACTCGCGTTGCGCAACACCGATCCCGCCTGCCACCTGATCCTCGCGTGCCTGCAAGCACCGGCCGCGACCGAGAAAGGACCGGAGCAGCAAATGTGGGACGCAGAGCTCGTCGAGCTGCTGCTGGCCGCGATCGCCGAGCCGCACCCGCTCGAGACGAGCGGGATGCGCGAGCCCGTCGCTCAGCGGCGCGAGCCGCCGCCTCCTGGCAAGGGTTTGGGCGATGCCGCTCCGGCGGGAGCGGGAGGTGCTGGAGGGGCGATCTTCAGCAGCTCCACCTCGAACTTCAACAATGAGCCGGGCGGAATGACTCCCGCCGGGGACCTGTCCCCGTAGGCGAGATCCGGGGGGATATACAGCTCCCACTTGGCGCCGGGCTTCATCAGAACCAGCGCCTCCTGCCAGCCCTTGATGATTCGGTCCACCTGAAAGGTGGCCGGCTGGCCATGCTTGTAGGAGCTGTCGAACTCCGTGCCATCGAGCAGCGTGCCGCGATAGTTGACGGTGACCGTATCGCTGGGTGCTGGGGCGGCGCCGCTGCCTTCCTTCAGGACCTTGTACTGCAGCCCGCTCGTGGTCGTCACCACCCCGGGGCGCTTGCCGTTTGCCTCGAGAAACTTCTTCGCAGCCGCACGATTGGTGGCGCTGGCCTCGGTCTGGGTGTGCATGATCATCGCCTGTACGGACTGTTGATCCTGCATGGACGGCTCGGCCTTGCCGCTCATGACATCCCGGAAGCCCTTCACGAACTCAGCCGATGAGATCGCGCTGCCGCTCAGTCCGAGCCGGCGGACCTGGGCGCCCATGAGCACCCCGAGGCTGTAGCTCGCCTGCGCCTTCTCGTCGCGCGGCGCGTTGGCGCCGCTCGAGCTTGCAGCGTGCTTGGAATGCGCTGCGGCCATGGCGCTCTGCTGTGCGTAAACGGGTGCGGCGCTCGCTGCAAGCCCCAGGACGGTCCAGGCGATGAGCCGAACGGGTAGTCTGCGGGCGGTAGGCACGCTGGCGCCGAAGGGTAGGCGTGGGATCACGAATGCACCTCGCGGGATGACGGACCGCGTAGTGTGGCGGGTCGCGCGTGGACATGCTCGCCTTTTTGAGCGCGATCGCCCGGCGCGGTTGACCCGAGCCGCACTCCGCATTCACCCTAGCCCTTGCAGGCAGCCTTTCGGAGCCAAGACCATGTTCGAGCGCCTGGAGCGCATTCCCGAGGACCCGATTCTGGGCCTGATGGCGGCTTTCCGCGCCGACTCCCATCTCGATAAGGTCGATCTGGGCGTGGGCGTCTACCGGGACGGGCGCGGCGAGACGCCCGTGCTGGAGGCGGTACGGCGCGCCGAGCGCAGCATGCTCGAGCGGCAGAAGACGAAGTCCTACGTGGCCGCCGGAGGCAATCCGGCGTTCAACCAGGCGATGGAGCGACTGGCCTTCGGGGAGGGCCATCCGGCGCTCACCTCGGGGCGAGTGAGAACGATTCAGGGGGTCGGGGGCTGTGGCGCGCTTCGGCTGGGTGCGGAGCTGGTCCTCGCCGCGGCGCCCGACGCGGTGGTGCACGTGAGCTCCCCCACCTGGGTGAACCACAGGCCGCTGCTCACCGGGTGTGGGCTCAAGCTCGGGCATTACCCGTACTACGATCCCGCAACGGGCGGAGTGCGCTTCGGGGCCATGCTGGAATCCCTCGGTGCGCTGCCGGTGGGCGCGGTGGTGCTGCTCCACGCCTCGTGTCACAACCCGACCGGCGCCGATCTCACCGAGGCGCAGTGGCGGGAGCTGCTCGAGCTCTTTCGGCGCAAGCGCCTGCTGCCGTTCATCGACATGGCGTACCAGGGTCTGGGGTCCGGGCTCGATCCCGATGCGTTTGCCATGCGACTCTTCACCGCGGAGCTGCCGGAGGCTCTGGTCGCCGTATCGTGCTCGAAGAACTTCGGGATCTACCGCGAGCGCGCCGGTACGTTGCACATCGTGGCCGACTCGGCCCGGGCCGCCGAGGTCGCGCTCACTCAGCAAGTGGCGATCTCGCGGCGCCTATACTCGATGCCGCCCGACCACGGGGCTGCGATCGTGGCGGAGGTCCTGGCGGATGAGTCGCTACGAGGTCTCTGGCAGCGGGAGCTCGGGGAGATGCGCGCGCGGATCCTCGAGTTGCGGCGGGAGCTCGTGCGCCAGCTGCAAGCGCACTGTCCCGAACGGGACTTCGGCTTCATCGCCGTGCAGAAGGGGCTGTTCTCGTTCCTGGGGGTGAGCCCCGAGCAGGCGAGGGCGCTGCGGACCGACCACCATGTCTACCTCACCGAGGACAGCCGCATCAATGTGGCGGGCTTGCGCAGCGAGAACATCGAGTCGGTCGCGCGGGCCGTGGCGAGCGTCGTGCGCGTGGTACGCTGAACGCCCCTTCAGCGCCCCACGCGGATGCGATTGTCGATGTCCTGCACCCCGGGGCAGGCATCGACCAGGTCCTCGATGCAATGCTTCATGCGACGCTCGGGTACGGTTCCCTCGAGCGTCACCTTCCCGGCATCGACCGTCACCGTCACCTCGCTCGCATCGAGGCGCTCATCCACCGGGTCGCTCGAGTCGAAGCGACCGAAGGGGCGTGACAGCCGCTCGCGAATCTCGGCGCGGATACGCTCATCCGAGCAGCGAGAGTCGTTCGGCGGATCGGGTTGCTGCATGGCTCCTACCTCATGGCCTCGATGGCGGAGGCTATTCCGACCCGGCCGCAACTGATGTGCCCAACGCGACCGCATGCGATCGCTCGAGGAGAGCCTCGAGGGAGTCCACGGGCTCGGAGCAGACGCTTCCGCGGCACAGGTAGCCCACCGCGTGGCCGCGCGGTGCCTTCGCGGCGAGTCCCGCAGGCAGGTCGCCTGCGTCCTCGGGGATTGCGAGCACGATCCGCCGCGGCGCGTAGCTGCGCACCAGCTCGCGCCGCCACGCCTCGATCTCGGCATTTGCGCCCCGCAGGATGAGGGTCTCGGGCGCCTGCAGGTATTCCTCCAGCGCGAGCAGCAACGCGATGTGCGAGCTTGGATGGCGCTGCAGCGCCGTCCACCCGGCGCGCAGGATGCGCTCTGCGGCGCTCAGATAGCGGGTCTCGCCGAGTACATAGCCCATGCGCTGCAACGCGAGGGCGGCGATCCCGTTTCCGGAGGGCGTGGCATCGTCGCCGAAGGACCTGGAGCGGTGAATCAGCCGCTCGTGCTGGTCGGAGGTGAAGTAGAGCGCACCCGTCTGCGGATCGAGGAAATGCTCCAGCAGCACATCGAGCAGCTCGCGCGCGAAGGCAAGCTCGTCAGCGGCAAAGCGCACCTGCTGCAGCTCGAGGATGGCATCGGCGAGGTAGGCGTAGTCGTCGAGGTAGGCCGCAAGATGCGCGCGTCCCTCGCGGCTGGTGGCGAGCAGGCGCCCGTCGTGCCAATGCGTCCGACGGATGAAGCGCAGGGCGCGCGAGGCGGACTCGGCGAGGTCGCTGCGCCCGAGCGCACGCGCTGCGAAGGCCATGCCCCGGATCGTGAGTGCGTTCCAGGAGGTGAGTATCTTGTCATCGCGCGCGGGTGGGATGCGCTGGGCGCGAACGGCCAGCAGCTTGCGTCGCGCGGAATCGATGCGCTCGATCACCTGCTGCGTCGATGCACCGAGCCGGGCCGCGATCTCCTCCACCGAGACGAATGCGTGCAGGTGCCAGCGGCCCTCGAAATTCGGCTCGCGATCGATGCCGAAGCGCGGAGCAAATGCGGCCAGCTCCTCCGCGGAGAGCACCCGCTCGATCTCGTGTCGATCCCAGACGTAGTACTTGCCCTCGTGGCCCTCGGAGTCGGCATCGAAGCTCGAGTAGTACCCACCGAGCGGAGACTGCATCTCCCGGATGACCCACTCGGCGGTCGCGGCTGCGATGCGCGCGTAGAACGCCTCGCCGGTTGCAAGCGCTGCCTGGGCGTATGCAGCCAGGAGCGCGCCGTTGTCGTACAGCATCTTCTCGAAGTGCGGAATCATCCAGTACGGATCGACCGAGTAACGGCAGAAGCCCCCGGCGAGCTGATCGTTGAGTCCCCCGTCGCCCATGCGGTGCAGAGTGAGCGAGGCCATCTGGAGAGCCGCGTGATCGGGCGCCGCGGCCGGCGCCGCACCATCGGGTGGCCCAGCGGCCGATGCGTGCCAGCGGCGCAGCAGGAACTCGAGCGTCAACGGATGCGGAAACTTCGGAGCGCCGCCGAATCCACCGAACTGGCGGTCGAAGTGGGCCGCAAGATCGGCGCGGGCTGCCTCGAGCGGGCGCGAGTCGAGGCGCGCGTCGGAGGGGGCTGCCGGTGGCTCGATCTCGTCGAACACCTGCATGAGGGCGTCACCCTGCGCGCGCAGCTCCGCGCGGTGAGCCGCGTAGTAGTCGGCCACGCGAGCGAGCACGTCCTTGAAAGCCGGCATGCCATAGCGGGGCTCCTTGGGGAAGTAGGTACCGCCGAAGAAGGGGCGGCGGTCCTCGGGGGACAGAAACATCGTGAGCGGCCAGCCGCCCGAGCGCTGCGTGATGAGATGCTGAGCGATCTGATAGATGCGATCGAGGTCCGGACGCTCCTCGCGATCGACCTTGATGTTGATGAAGCGCTCGTTGAGAAGCCGGGCGGTCTCGTCATCCTCGAAGCTCTCCTCCTCGAGGACCGAGCACCAGTGACACGAGGCGTAGCCGACACTCAGGTGGATCGGCTTCTCCTCGGCCCTGGCACGCTCGAACGCCTCACTTCCCCAGGCGAACCAGTCCACCGGGTTGTGAGCGTGCTTCTGCAGGTAGGGGCTCGTCTCGCAGATCAGACGGTTCGTGTACCTCGGCGTGCCGTCCGGGTTGCGATGTCGGGGGGTCATGAGCGTCGCTCCAGGTCGAGCCCTGTATAATCATCCCGTGAACTCCGTCCCCGTCTACGATGCGCCCGCACGGCTCAGTCTCAAGCGTGGCGAGGACCGGCGTCTTGCCGCAGGCCACCCCTGGGTGTTCAGCAACGAGGTGGACACCGATCGTACACCGCTTGCGGCGTTCCGGCCCGGTGACCTCGCGACCGTGGAGTCCGATCGCGGGCGCTTCATCGGCTACGCATACGTCAATCCTCATGCGCTCATCTGCGCGCGCATCCTCAGCCGCGACGCCCGGCATCCCATCGACGAGGCGCTTCTCACGCATCGCCTGGAGGTAGCATTGCAGCTGCGCCGCCGGCTCGCGGCTGAGCAGCCGTACTACCGCGCGGTGTACGGGGAGTCCGACGGCCTGCCCGGGCTGGTGCTCGACCGCTACGGCGACCTGATCGTCGGCCAGATCGCAACGGCGGGGATGGAAGCCCTGAAGCCCATCGTCGAGAAGGCCGTGCAGGCCGTTCTGTCACCCGCTGCGCTGTTCTGGAAGAACGACTCCGCCGCGCGCACACTCGAGCAACTGCCCGAGCTTGCCGGACCGGCCTTTGGGGCTGCGCCCGCGGAAGTCGAGGTGCGCGAATCGGGGGTGCTCTTCCATGCGCCCCTCGCCGGGGGCCAAAAGACGGGCTGGTTCTACGACCAGGCCGCAAACCGGGCGCGCATGCTGCGCTACCTGCGCCCGGGCGCCCGGGTGCTCGATGTGTTCAGCTACGTCGGGGCGTGGGCTGTCCTCGCTTTGCGAGCCGGAGCTGCCAGGGCGACGTGCGTGGATGCATCCAGGGACGCTCTCGAGTATGCACAGCGGAACGCGGGGGCCAACGGGGTCGCGCTCGAATGCGTGCGCGAGGATGCCTTCGATGCGCTGCACGCCCTGCACGAGGCGGGGACGCGCTTCGACCTGGTGGTCCTCGATCCGCCCGCCTTCATCAAACGCAAGAAGGACATTCCCAAGGGTCAGGCCGCCTACCGCAAGCTCAATCAGCTCGCGATGCAGCTCACCGAGCCCGATGCGCTCCTCATCTCCTGCTCGTGCTCGTATCACCTGGCCGAGGAGGAGCTGCTGGCCGCGGTACAGGCGGCAGGGCGGCACTGCGGGCGCTTCGTCCAGGTCCTCGAGCTCGGTGGACAGTCCCCCGACCATCCCGTGCATCCGGCCATTCCGGAGACACGCTACCTGAAGGCGCTCTTCTGCCGCGTGGCACGCGAGTGATAAACCGATAGAATTTCGCGCGAGCCTCATGTTGCATTACCCGCACATCAATCCGATCGCCTTTCGGATCGGCCCGATCGCCGTGCACTGGTACGGGATCATGTACCTGGTCGGCTTTGCGGCGGCCTGGTGGCTCGCGCGCTCGCGTGCCTCGCGCCCCGGTTCGACCTGGCGAGCGGTCGATGTGGACGATTTCGTGTTCTACGCGATGCTCGGGGTGATCCTCGGCGGACGCGTCGGGTACGTGCTCTTCTATGGCCTGACCTTCTGGGCGAAGGACCCGTGGTATCCGCTGAAGATCTGGGAGGGTGGCATGTCCTTCCACGGCGGGCTGATCGGCGTGCTGGTCGCGCTCAGCATCTTCGCCATACGCCGTGGCAGGCACATCGCGGACGTGTTCGACTTCGCCGCGCCGCTTCCGGGTATCGGTATCTTCGCAGGCCGGCTCGGCAACTTCATCAACGGGGAGCTCTGGGGGAAGCCCACGACGCTTCCGTGGGGCTTCGAGGTGAACGGCATCGTGCGCCATCCCTCGCAGCTCTACGAGGCCCTGCTCGAGGGCCTGCTGAGCTTTGCCGTGCTGTGGATCTATACGTCCAGACCGCGGCCACGACTTGCCCCTTCGGGCCTGTTCCTGCTGATGTATGGAGTGGCGCGCTTCATCGTCGAGTTCGTGCGCATCCCGGATGAGCAGATCGGCTACCTCGCCGGCGGCTGGCTCACCATGGGACAGGTGCTCTCGATGCCGATGATCCTCGTGGGCGTGGTGCTCATGGTCTGGGCCTACCGCAGACGCGCGCCCTCGGGCAACTGGGCGCCGCCCCTCCAATGAAGGCGTATCTCGACCTGCTGCGGCGAATCCGTGAGGAGGGTGCACGCAAGAGCGATCGCACCGGAACCGGCACACTCTCGCTCTTTGGCCATCAGATGCGATTCGATCTCTCCGAGGGCTTCCCGCTCGTCACGACCAAGAAGATTCATCTGCGCTCGGTCATCATCGAGCTGCTGTGGTTCCTTCGCGGAGAGACCAACGTCGCGTGGCTGCACGAGCACGGCGTGACGATCTGGGACGAGTGGGCCGACGAGCACGGCGAGCTCGGCCCTGTCTACGGCAAGCAGTGGCGTGCGTGGCCCGCTGCGGACGGCCGCACGATCGATCAGCTGAGCCAGGCGGTCGAGACCGTACGGGGCAATCCGGATTCGCGGCGCATTCTCGTGAGCGCCTGGAACGTCGCAGAGCTCGAGCGGATGGCCCTTGCGCCCTGTCATCTTCTGTTCCAGCTTTACGTGGCCGATGGCGCGCTGTCCTGCCAGCTGTATCAGCGAAGCGCGGATTTCTTTCTCGGTGTGCCCTTCAATATCGCCTCGTACGCGCTGCTCACCCACATGCTTGCCCAGCAGTGCGACCTCGCGCCGGGGGAGCTCGTGTGGACCGGGGGCGACTGCCACCTCTATCTCAACCATCTCGAGCAGGTGGCCGTCCAGCTCGCGCGCACGCCCTATCCGCCGCCGCGCCTGGTGCTGCGCCGCCGCCCGCCGACTCTGTTCGATTACGTGTACGAGGATTTCGAGTTCGTCAATTACCGCCATCACCCCGCCATTGCCGCGGCCGTGGCCGTGTGAGGCCTCTCAGGCGACGGAGGGACGGGTCGAGCATATGGCGAGCAAGGTTCGCGTGTTGATCGAGGTGCGCAGCTCGGACGTGCACGGCCGCGGAGTGTTCGCGCGGCGCCGCATCCCCAAGGGTATGCGCATCATCGAATACACGGGCGATCGCATCACGCATGCCGAGGCGGATCGCCGCTACGAGGACCACGAGGAAAGCGACAATCATACGTTCCTGTTCAGCGTGGATCGCGGGCTGGTGATCGATGCGGGCGTCGGGGGAAACGATGCGCGCTTCATCAACCACTCGTGCGATCCGAACTGCGAATCGGTGATCGAGCGGCGCCACGTATTCATCGACGCGGTTCGCGATATCGCAGCCGGGGAGGAGCTCGCCTACGACTATCAGATCGGGCGCGAGCGTAACGATCCGCCGAACGTCGATGAGATCTACGCGTGCCGCTGCGGGGCGGCGCGTTGCCGCGGGACGATGCTGTGGCCGCCGCGCCGCTCGGCGCCGCGCAAGCGCAAGAGCAAGAGCAAGAGAGCCAATGTCCGCGTCACGGCCAAAGGGCGGGGCGGAACTCCACCCGGCCGCAGTCGAGCCCGCCAGAAGGGCACAACGGGAGGCGCCCGGAAACGCGCTGCCCGTCACGGCAGATCGCGATGAGTGGGGGCGTCCGCCCGGTCGTCTCGCTGCTCGCAGCGGTCGCCGACAACGGCGTCATCGGGCGCGACAACCGTCTGCCGTGGCACTTGCCGGATGACCTCAAGCGCTTCAAGGCTTTGACTCTGGGCAAGCCGATCCTCATGGGCCGCAAGACCTTCGAGTCGATCGGCCGGGCGCTTCCGGGGCGTACCAACCTCGTGCTCACGCGCACGAGCGGATGGTCGAGCCCCGGGACGATCGGCGTCCACTCCCTGGAGGAGGCGCTTGCGCGATCGGACGCTGCCGGCGAGCTGGTCGTCGTGGGCGGCTCCGAGATCTATCGCCTGGCGCTACCCTGTGCGCGACGGATCTACCTCACGCACGTGCACGCAGCGGTCCACGGTGACACGGTCTTCCCGGTGGTGGCAGAGAACGAGTGGCGGGAGAGCTTGCGCGAGGAGCATCCAGCAGACGAGCGACACCCATTCGCGATGAGCTTTTGCGTGCTCGAGCGTGCGGGGGGGTGCCGCAGCGGGTAACGAGCGAGGTCGAACGGGAGGCGGTCCATGCGGAACGACAGAACACTCGGAGCAGCTTTGAGGCTGCTCGCAGTCGCAGCGCCATTCTGCTCGGTAGCACCCGGCACCGGACTTGCCGCCGCCGCGGGGGCGCCACCGGCGGCTGCGTTTGGAACCTTGCCGCGAACGAGCTTCGTCGAGCTCAGCCCGGATGGAAAGTTCATCGCGTGGTGCGATCAGGGACCAACACCCCAGCGCATCGTGGTATTCGACCGCGCCGCCGGCAAGCTTCTGCGCCCCTTCGCGCTTCCGGAGGAGACGAAGCTGCGCGCCATCGCGTGGGCGGGCGATGAGACCTTGCTCTTCAGTGTGAGCGTCACGCGGCCCGATTCCGCGCAGCAGAAGCAGGAATTCTTTCGAACGTTCACCCTCGATCTCGCGAGCGGCCGTGCACGCCTGTTGCTCATGCAGGATCAGCGTCAGCTCGTGACGGGCGCCGACCTCGTGGCCTGGCGTGTGACGAAGCCGAACACGGTCATCATGTCGACCCTGGACTACGCGAGTACGGCCGCCCGCGAGTCGATCGGGACGCACATCTGGAATGATCGGGAGGATTCGGGGTGGGTCTCGATGCTCTTCGAGGTGGATACGCGCACCGGTCATGGCACGCGCATCGAGATGGGGGATCCCTTCACCGAGGACTGGGTGGTGAACGGCGATGGAGCGGCAGTTGCGCGCAGCGAGTGGTATCCGAACAAGAGCCTGTTTCGCATCCTGGCCAAGCACGGCCTCGCATGGGATGAGATCTACCGCGCGGATCGGGAGACTGCTCTGGAGGGCCTGACCGCGGATGGGAAGTCAATCGTCACGATCGAATCCGGAAAGGATGGACATGCGAAGCTCCTGGCCCGGCCTCTCGATGGGTCCGGGCCGAAGGTGCTGCTCGAGGATCCGAACCTGGACGTGACGGGTGTGATTGCGGACCGCTTCGACGGTGCCCCGGCCGGTGTGGAGCTCTCCGGCATCCAGCCGCAGATACGTTGGCTGGATCCCGCGATCGAACGGCACGTGAAAGCGCTCCAAGCATCCTTCCCGGGGCGCGAGGTCGCGCTGTACAGCCCGGATCGGGATCGGATGCAGTGGATCGCGCGGGTCTCGGGCCCCTCCGCGCCACCCGTGTTCTATCTGATCGACTATGCATCACACAGAGCGGACATCGTCGGAGAGGAGTATCCGGACCTCACGGGTGTCAAGCTCGGTGCGGTTCGGGCATTCACATACCGCGCGCGCGACGGCGCGGAGATTCCTGCCTACCTCACGACCCCACCGGATGCCGCCGGTCAGCCACTTCCCCTGGTCGTCATGCCTCACGGCGGTCCGCGGGCGCGTGACGATTACGACTTCGACTGGTGGGCTCAGTTTCTGGCCACGCGCGGCTACGCGGTTCTGCAGCCGCAGTTCCGGGGATCGACGGGGTTCGGTCAAGCGTTTGCCGATGCAGGAGTTCGCCAGTGGGGCCGGTTGATGCAGGATGACGTGACGGATGGAGTCAAGGCGCTCATCGACCAGCGCATCGCGGACCCGCATCGAATCTGCATCGTGGGCGCGAGCTACGGTGGATATGCCGCACTTGCGGGCGTCGCATTCACGCCGGACCTGTACGCATGCGCGGTGAGCGTGAACGGAGTCTCCGATCTGCTCTCCCTGCAGGCTTACGAGGCACAGCATAATGGCTCGGACTCCAATGCGGTGGCCTACTGGCGCACCGAGATCGGCTCGGCGTTCGACGGGAAGGTCGCGGAGAAGTCGCCCGATCGGGCGGCGGCACAGGTGAGGGTGCCCGTTCTGCTCATCCAGTCGACGGACGACACCGTCGTCCCGTTCGCACAGTCCAAGATGATGTGGTCGGCGCTGCACGAGGCGGGCAAGAACGCGACGCTTCTGACATTGCCCGGCGATGATCATTGGCTTTCGCGCAGCGAGACACGGCTGGCCGTGCTGCAAGCAATCGAGGCATTTCTCGAGCGGAACCTGTAGCTGCGTGGACGTATCGGCTGGTACCCCGGGCCCAGGCGCCTGCTCCGGAGCGCGCGGGCTCAGCGCCCGATCGCATTGCCGGGCACGCATCGGCTCCTCAGGAAGCTCCTCACCCCCGGCTCGACGTCCGCCGTCCTCAGCACCTGCTCCACATAGCCACATTGCACGTGAATGTGCGCGTTTGCGGGGATCATTTTCATGCGCGCGCCGGGTGTCCATTGATTGAGGATGATCCAGGCCCGCGGAAGGCGCGCACTACCGGTCGGAAGACCGAGCAGCGTGTATCGCGAATGATCGGCATTGGGCAGCAGCACCGCACTGTCGCGGTCTGAATCCGAGCGATGCTCGGCCTCGACCGTTTGCAGGACCGTCCAGGCCTGAGCCGTTCCGATCCGATGCATCGGAGCGATGACTCTCGTGTAATAGTAGCGGTAGGCGACGGCTGCGAGCGCAACCAGCACGATGCTCACTGCCACGGGTTTTGTTGCCACGAGTGTAACCTTCAGGCTCGACCGACGGAGGAATCGGGGTCCTGGGGGGCGACGCTAGGCTGCGAGGCGGGCTCTGTCTGTGAAGCGCCATCCAGAATCGCTGCTTCGGGGCTACAGGCGCATTGCCACCAGCTCTCGCGCCCGCTCGGCGTCGAGCGTTTGGCTGCCCCCCGCGCGCGCCTCGAGCTCATCGAGGATCTCCTGCTGCACGGTGCCGCGGCGCAGCGCCTCGGCGTAGGAGATCTCGGGGTGGAACATCACCATGGAGTAGCGCGGAATGAAGCGCTCCGGGAAACGCCGCTCCAGCTCGAGCGCCCAGGACTTCTGTCTGAGGAACCTCGGGTCGAGCACGCGCTCGCGCATCTCCTCGTAGTTCTCGATCGCCATCTGCGCGATGGCTGCCGTGCTCGGCCGGCGCTGCGCCTCGAACGCTGCGAACAGCGCCTCCCAGCTCGCATGAGTCTCGAGCAGCGCATCGAGCTCGAGGCAGTCCTCGAAGGCCGCGTTCATCCCCTGCCCGTGAAAGGGCACGATCGCATGCGCGGCATCGCCCAGGAGCAGCGCCCGTCCCCCCACGTGCCATGGCTGCGCATGCACGGTGCCGAGGTGCCCCTGAGGATGCGTGCGAAACTCCTCGAGCAGGCCAGGCATCAGAGGCATCACGTCGGGGAACTCGCGTGCGAAGAGCTCGCGCACGCTGCGCTCGCTGCCCAGCGAGGCGAAGCTCGCAGGTCCGGCGCGCGGCAAGAAGAGCGTGGCCGTGAAGCTGCCGTCGGTGTTGGGCAGCGCGATGAGCATGAAGCCGCGTCGCGGCCAGATGTGGAGCGCATTCGCATCGAGCGCGTGACGGCCGTCGATGGCGGGAAGCGTGAGCTCCTTGTAATCGTGGTCGAGTAGCTCCTCGCTCGCTCGGGTTGCGCCCTGGTCGGCAAGGCTGATGCGCACCGGCGATCCGGCGCCGTCGGTCGCAATCGTCGGGGCGAGCGGGACCTCGTACGCACGATTGGCTCGCAGGTCGCGCAGCAGCAGCGCATCGCGCGCGAGGTCCGCGCCGCCGCAGGAGTGGTCAAAGCGCAGCGTCACGCCGGAGTGGCGAGCTGCCTCCTCGATGAGCAGATGATTGAGCGCCGCGCGCCCGACAGAATAGATGACCTCCTCCTCGCGCTGTCCGTAGGGCAGCAAGCAGGCCGGGCGGCCGAGCTCGTGCACCATGCGGCCGCGCATGGTGATGAGGAGCGGGCGGACGCGCTGCATGAGGCCCGCATGCTCGAGCGTGCGCATGCCTCGGGCGGCGAGTGCGAGATTGATGGAGCGTCCGGCTTCGGGCGTGGAGTTCCTGGGATCGCCGCGGCGCTCGTACAGGGTCACTGCGAACCCGCGGCGCGCGAGCAGGATTGCGAGCAGCGGGCCGGCGAGTCCCGCGCCCACGATGCTGAGATGCCGGCGGGCGCGCACTACCGAACGGTCTCGAGCGCTTCCCGCAGCTGCTCGGCGAATCGGAACACGTCCTCAAAGCCGTTGTAGAGCGGTGCAGGGGCGATGCGAAGGAGATCGGGTGCGCGAAAGTCGCAGACGACCCCGTGTGCTTCCAGTGCCTGGAGGATTCGCCGGGTGCGAGCTGCGCTGGGTGCGGTGGGGCCAGCGGGGATTCGAATCGAGAGCTGGCAGCCCCGTTGCTCCTGAGCCGACGGGGTCACGATCCTCGCGAGAGGCCGCACGAGTCGTTCGAGGAAGGCCGTGAGAGCCACGGATTTCTCGCGCAGCCGCGCCATGCCGGCCTCCCGAAAGATCTCCAGCGAGGCAATGAGCGGAGCGCTCGAGAGGACCGGAGGGTTGCTCACCTGCCAACCGTCCGCCCCGGGCGCCGCGCGAAACTGCGGGTCCATGTCAAAGCGCGTGGCCGGGTCGTGTCCCCACCAGCCGGTGAGCCGCGGGAGTCCCTCGCCCGCCCCGTGGCGCTCGTGGATGAAGCAGCCGCCCACCGCCCCCGGGCCGGCGTTCAGGTACTTGTAGCTGCACCACACCGCGAAATCGGCTCCGGAGTCGTGCAAAGCCAGAGGCACGTTGCCGATCGCATGCGCGAGGTCGAAGCCCACCGTGCAGCCCGCGCCGCGCGCCGCGTGCGCAATCGGGGCAAGCTCGAAGAGCTGGCCGGTGCGGTACTGCACCCCGGGCCACAGAATCGTGGCGATCTGATCGCCATGGCGAGCGAGAGTGGACTCGATATCCGCTTGCCGAATGAGATCCTCCCCCGCAGCTGGGGCGAGCTCGATCAGCTCGCGCTGCGGGTCGAGTCCATGCCAGGCAATCTGCGAGGCGACGGCGTGCCGATCGGAGGGAAACGCGCCCGACTCGATGAGAATCTTGGTTCGCCGCGCCACCGGCCGATAGAAGCTCGCCAGCATCAGGTGCAGATTGACCGTGAGGGAGCTCATCGCGACGATCTCCCCGGATCGCGCGCCCGTCAGATACTCGAGACCCGGTCGGAGCTGCTCGTGATAGCGCAGCCACGGTCGGCGCGCGCTCTCGTGGCCCAGCGCGCCGAGGCTCCCCCAGTCCTCGAGCTCCTGCTCGACGGCAGCGCGCGCGGCGAGCGGCATGGCACCGAGTGAGTGGCCGCAGAGATAGACGAGCGGCGCACCGCTCGCATCGCGCGGCAGCGCGAAGCGTGCCGCGAAGTTGCGCAGGGGATCCGCGCGATCGAGATCGCGCGCATGGTCGAGCGTCGCAGGTGCCTCCTCGGCAGTCATGGCGAGGCCGTGTGCAGCGCGAAGAGCAGGGGGCGGCTCGGCACTGCATCGCCGGCAAGTGCGGGCACTTGCAGCTCGAGCAAGTACTCCCCGTCCGCCACGTTGCGCGGCACATGGGCGAGCTCGGTGATCGTGCAGTGGCGTCGACGCGCTTGATCGAGATCGCTGACCGCCGGTGGCAGGCCGAAGAACAGCCGGTGCGCCGTGAGAGCGCCCTCGTCCTGCGCGCGATCGATGGAAGGCAGCTCGACGATGAGATGCTCGATGCCCTGCTCGATGATCCACAGCATGGCCTCCACCGATAGATACGGCGCGACCGCGCTCGTGCGCTCGAGGGGGAGCGTGCGGATGACGAGCGCACGGGCCATCGAAGGCGCGCGCGAGTCTCCTTGCCATGCGCGCGCAAGCAGCCGGCGCGTGATGAGGTGGTCACCCGCGTGCGGCAACGGCCGCGTGGTCTCGCTCGTGCGGGCGGCAAGCTCCGGCGCCACCGATAGAACCACGGCGGGAATCAGGCCCGGGGGCACCGTGCGAAACGCATCGAGCGGTTGTAGCGTGATATGTCCCGCGCACTCCGTATGCGTGCCGTTGCAATGCGGGGTCAGCGTGAGGGTGCTGCAGTTGCAGCTTGCCCCGCCGGCGACACTGCCCGAGAAGCCCGGCACGCAGAGCGGCCGAGAGCTCGCAGCGGGCGCGCCGAAGTGGCGCGGACTGTCTCCGCCGAAGCTCAGCTCCATCGCAAGGCTCAGCGGGTGTCCAAGATCCACGACCGATTCCGCCGCGCCGATCTGCACACGCGCCTTCAACCGGGGCGCTCCATGACGGCTCCGCAGTGCGAGCACGTGCGGTGCTGCAGACTGCCGAAGAACCGCTCGAACACCGGCGGAAACTGCGTTTCGATGTCGGTGAGCGGGAAGAACTCCTCGTACAGCAGATGGCCACAGCGCTCGCAGTACCACTGCAGACCATCCTGCTCGCCGGGGCGCCGGTCCCGCTCGATGACGAGCCCCACGGTATCTGCGAAGCGCTGCGGGGAATGAGGAACCCCGCAGGGCAGGAGGAAAATCTCTCCCGCGCGGATGGGAACATCGACGGGCCGGCCCTGCTGGATGGTCTTGAGCAGCATGTCACCCTCGATCTGGTGGAAGAACTCCTCGCCAGGGTCCACGTGATAGTCCTTGCGAGAGTTGGGTCCCCCCACGACCTGGATGATGAAGTCGCTGTCGCGGTAGATACGCTTGTTGCCGACCGGCGGCTTCAACAGATGCCGGTTGTCCTCTATCCAGCGGCGAAAATCGATGGGTTGAAGCGTCTGCTTTGGCATACAGTGTGCCCCGTGGCGGATTCGCGTATGGTATCCCCCGGGGCGCCGGCAGAGCGACTTGCCGGGCCCACGTCCCTGGGGGGCAAAGTGCGCGCATTGTCGATGAGGTTGCCGGCGCTCGCCGGCGCGGTGATGCTGACCGCCTGCAGCCATCTGCACTGGCCCTGGAGGCATCGTCCGCCGCCACCACCCGAGCTCGTGCACGAGCTGGTCATCACCTCCCCCACGGGGACAGCACAGCTCGATTTCCCCCAGTACTGGAAGCGCAACACCCTGGTCCTCGATCTGCAGGGTGTCTCCGGCACGGGAGGTGTCGTATTGCATCCGGCGCCGGGCACGACCTGGCCGGTGCGCCTGGCTGTGCGTGTGAGGCCGGGCACGATCGGCCAGCTCGAAGTGCGTGCCGACCAGCGCTTGGTGATCCCCATCATCCCCGGTGGCGCAAAGCCGGTGGACCTCGAGCTTGTGCCTGGGGTCTACACGTCGAAGACCGAGCAGATCCTGGTCAGCTGGGCGCCGGCCACGCCGCCGTAGGCACCGCGGACAGCGCGGTCGGCGCGGTCAGCCCGCTGAACGATAGCCGGCGCATGGCAGACTCACGCGCTCCCCGGGGCGGTCGAGATTCAAAGCCGTCAGGGATCCACCCCAGACACAGCCCGTGTCGAGGCATACGACGTTGTGCGCGTTGACATAGCCGAGCGCAGACCAGTGCCCGAAGATGATGCGCACATCACGGCTCTGGCGCTGAGCAATCTCGAACCACGGCCGCAGATCCGAGCGCGCCTCACCCGGGGGACCCTTGATCCTCAGATCGATGCGTCCCGCGGGCGTGCACATGCGAAGCCGCGTGAGCACGTTCACGGTGAAGCGCAACCGCTCCACCCCCGACAGAGTCTCGTGCCACTCGTCCGGCCGATCGCCGTACATACGCTGCAGGAAAGCACGTGCGTCGCGCCGCAGCGCTTGCTCGACCTCGCGGGCGAGCTCGACCGCCTGAGAGGCCGTCCACTGCGGCACCAGGCCCGCGTGCACGAGCAGCTCGCCCCGCTCGGCATCGAAGTGCGCGAGCGGCCGGTGCAGCAGCCACTCGATCAGCTCGTCCCGGTCGGGTGCCGCCAGCACCTCATCGAGCGTATCTGCCTTGCGGGCGCTCTCGCCGCCGAGGGCGATGGCCAGCAGATGCAGATCGTGATTGCCCAGCACCACCACCGCGTTGTCCTCGAGGGAGCGCACATAGCGCAGCGCCTCGAGCGATCGCGGTCCACGGTTGACCAGATCGCCGACGAACCAGAGCTGGTCACGGTCGGCCGAGAACCCGATCCTGGCAAGCAGCGCGCGCAACTCCGCCGCGCACCCCTGGATGTCCCCGATCGCGTAGCGCATTGGATCTCAGTGCAGCACTCCGGGCATGGCCAGGCGGAACGGGGCGATCGGCGCATCGAAGCGCTCCCCATCGTCCGCGATCATCTGATAGCTGCCCTGCATGACTCCCACGGGCGTCTCGAGCGTGGCGCCGCTCGAGTAGCGGAAGCCCTGACCCGGCTTGAGGTAGGGCTGCTCCCCCACGACTCCGTCGCCGCGCACCTCCTGCACCTTCCCATTCGCGTGAGTGATGATCCAATGCCGGGTGAGGAGCCGCGCAGGCGCGCTACCCTCGTTGCGGATGGTGATGGTATAGGCGAAGACGTAGCGCGACCGGCCGGGATCGGACTGCTCCGCGAGGAAGCTCGTCTCGACGTCGACCTTGATGTCGTGGGCCTGCATTTCGTCCGCGGTTTCCATCATGACTATCTTACCTGCGCACCCGCATGGCGAGCACGTCGCAGGGTGCGGCATGCAGGACGGTATCGTCCGTCAGGTTGAGTAAGATCGACGGGCCGTGCCGCTCGCGGCTCACGACGATGATGAGCTCGATCTGGTGCTCGCGGGCCGTGCGAACGATCTCGGATTTGACATTGCCCACCTCGACGCGGCAGCGCTCCGCGGCGAGGCCGATCTGCGCGGCGAGGGTTGCGAGCTGCTTGCGCGCGCCCTGCAGGAGCTCCTCCTCGATCTGGACCGAGGGCATCAACGTCTCGCCCATGGGCTCCACCGGCACGTACTCGACCACGTGCAGCAGCTCGAGCTCGGCGTCCAGCTCGCGGGCGAGGGCCTGTGCACGACGGGCAGCCTCGAGCGCGCCGTCGTTGAGCTCGATCGCGAGCAGAATCCTGCGATATACAGGCATGTTCACACTCCCCCTGCCTGGACGATGCGGTGCTCGGCCAGGCGCGCGAGCTCGTTGAACGAGGCGGGTGCAAGGGTCTCCGCGCGCACCCCGGGATCGACGCCGCAGGCTGAGATCTCCGCGGGTGTCAGCCAGCCCTTGAGAGCGTTGCGCAGAGTCTTGCGGCGCTGTGCGAATGCTGCGGCCACGATCTCACCATAGGCGCTGCTCGGCACGAACGGGGGCTGCCGCAGCGGGCGCAGACGCAACACCGAGGACCATACCTTCGGGGCCGGCTGAAAGGCCCCCGGACCTACATCGAACAAGCGCTCCGCGCGCACCTGCGGCGCCAGCATCACGGTCAGACGCCCGTACTGGGCAGTGCCCGGCTGCGCCACAATACGCGCGACGAGCTCCCGCTGCAGCATGAAGAGCATGTCATCGATGCAATCCACAGCCGCGAGAAAGTGAAAGAGGAGCGGCGTGGAGATGTTGTAGGGGAGATTGCCCACCAGGCGAACCTTGCCTCCCCGCTGCTCGCAGATGCGCGTCAAGTCGACGTCGAGGGCATCCATCTCGTGCAGATGCAATCGCGGCTCGCTCGCAAGCTCGGCCCGCAAGTGAGAGGCCAGCTCACGATCGATCTCGATGGCATCGAGACTTGCGAGCTCACCGCCCAGGAGCTTGCGGGTGAGGGCTCCGCGGCCAGGTCCGATCTCGATCAGGTGGTCGGCAGGGCGGGGATCGATCGCACGCACGATGCGCTCGATCACCGCCGGATCATGGAGAAAATGCTGGCCGAAGCGCTTGCGGACGCGCGGCACGAGTCAAGCGGCCGTGAGCTCGATCGCGAGCCTGATCGCCGCCAGGAGACTGCCCGCATCCGCACGGCCGCTGCCCGCGAGGTGCAGTGCCGTTCCGTGATCCACGGAGGTGCGCACGATCGGCAGTCCCAGCGTGACGTTGACCGCCCGGTCGAATCCGGCGTGCTTGATCACGGGTAAGCCCTGGTCGTGATACATGGCGAGCACCGCATCGTAGCGGGCGAGCAGGTGCGGCACAAAAACAGTATCCGCCGGCAGGGGGCCCTCCGCCTGAATGCCGCGGCTGCGCGCGCGCTCGAGCGCGGGGGAGATCGTCTGGATCTCCTCGTCCCCGATGTGGCCGCTCTCGCCGGCATGCGGGTTGAGCCCGCATACGGCGATCCTGGGGGCGGCGATGTGCCACCACTTCCTCAGGTCGCGGTGGAGGATCTCGAGCACGTCCTCGAGTGAGGCCATCGTGATCGCAGAGCTCACGGCCCTGAGCGGAATGTGCGTCGTGACGAGCGCCACCCGCAATGTCCCGGCGACCAGCATCATCACGGGGCGCCGGGCACCGGTCCGCGCCGCCAGGTATTCCGTGTGGCCGGAGAAGGCGATGCCCGCATCCATGATGCAGCTCTTCTGCACCGGCGCCGTGACCATTGCATCGAACTCGCCCGACACGCAGCCCTCGACCGCTCGATCGAGCAGCTCGAGAACGGCGCGGGCGTTGCGCGCATCGGGGCGCCCCGGATGCGATGACACCGCAAGCGGGGAATGAAGGACGGTGAGAGCCCCCGGCGCATGCCTGTGCTGCTCGCCGGGGGTGTAGGGCCGTAGCGCAAGGTTGTGCAGGCCGAGCAGGCGGGCTCGCTCGGCGAGCAGGCTCGAATCGGCGAGACACACGAGCTGGCACTGCAACTCGTGGTGCGCAAGCGCGAGGCACAGATCCGGACCGATTCCGGCCGGCTCGCCCGAGGTGAGCGCGATGCGAGGGAGGCGGTCGGTCAGAGCTTGGAGTCCACGTAGGCCTCATCCCTGAGACGGCGCAACCAGAGCTCCGTTTCCTCGTCGGCCTTGCTGGCGCGAATCTCCTCGGCCGCGTGTTTGCGCTTGAGCTCGTCGGTGCTGTCGTAACGCCGCCGCCCGAGCAGCTGTACGATGTGCCAGCCGTACTGCGTCTTGAACGGCTCGCTGATCTCATTGACTTGAAGGCTGTTGAGCACCTTCTCGAATTCGGGATCGTAGGTGTTCGGCGCCGCCCATCCCAGATCGCCTCCTTCGCTCGCCGAGCCCGGATCCTGCGAGCTGATCTGCGCAAGCCCGGCGAAATCCTCGCCCTTGAGAATGCGCGTGCGCAGCTGCTCGAGCTTCTGCTTCACGAGCGCATCGTCCTGCAGCTCGCTCGTGCGCATCATGATGTGTCGCGCATGCACCTGATCGACCATCACCTTCTGGTCGGCGCTGCGTACTGCAATGAGCTTCACGATGTTGTAGCCGTTCGGGGCGCGCAGCGGGGGGCTCACCTCGCCCGGCTTGAGCTTCAAGATGGTGTCCGAGAGAAAGGTCGGCAGCTCCGAACCCTTGCGCCAGCCGAGCGCTCCGCCTTGCAGAGCGGTGTCGCTGTTCGAGTACGACACCGCGAGCTTCGCGAAGTCCTCACCGGACTTGGCGCGCTGGTACACGTCCTGGGCGCGCTGCTCGGCCGCGGTGAGCTGCGCGGGCGAGGGGTCCTCGGAGACGGCGATGAGGATGTGCGAGATGTTGTATTCACTCGCCCCCGAGGGATGCTTCGCCTCCTGGGCGAGGTATCGATCGATCTCGCGCGAGGTGACGCTCGTGTGCTGCAGCACATCTCGCTGCCGCAGCAGCGTGAGCGTCAGCTGGCGACGCACCGCCGTACGGTACGAGGCGTAATCGACCCCCTGCTGGGCGAGCGCATCGGGCAGCTGAGAAAGCGTCATGCCGTTACGCTGAGCCACATCCTGAAGCGCATTGTTGAGCGCTTCATCGGGGATCTTGATGCCGTCCTTGTCCGCGCGCTGCATCTCGATCTCCTCGACGATGAGCCGCTCGAGGACCTGCTGGCGCAGCACGTTCTCCGGCGGGAGCTCGAGCTTCTGGTCGCGCAGGCGCTGAGTGACGAGGGCAAGCTCGTCGTCGAGCTCACTCATCAGCACGACCCCATCGTTCACGATGGCCGCAATCCTGTCGAGCGGCTGGCCGGTCGTGGCGAGATCGCGCGTTTGCGCGCGCGCGAGCCCCGTGCCGATGAGCCCGAGCAGCAGTGCGCAGCAGCACGACAGGTTGACGAAGGTTCCGCGCCGGAGTGTTTTCATAACATTGCAACCCATGCGAGCACAGCCCGACCCACAAACCGAGCGTAGCCGTGATCGAAAAGTTCCCGTGAGCGCGTGACGGCCGGCGAGCCGCACGGCGGTACGGCCTCTGGCTGGTGGGGCCGGTCGGACCGAGCCTATCAGCGCGCGAGCAAAGGAGGCGAGTATCCCTGAATTGCCGTTCCGAGAAAAGCGTCCGTCGCCGGGCCCACCCCTGCAAGGCCGCTCAGCTGGATCTGGAACATGAAGGCGGTGTCCTCCTGACCGGTACCGTTGATCAGGTACCGGCGATACAGCAGACGCACCCGCCAGCAGCATGCCCGGTACTCGAAGCCGGCGAGGCGGTCGATACCCTCGTGCGCGCTGAAGTCGTACACCCAGCGTGCAAGGACGTGCCAGCCGCGTGCGATCGGGTAGGCCGTGGAAAGCTCGGTCTGATTGAGCGTCTGGCTCTGGGTAAAGCTCGGGGGGGCCGCCTCGAGCATCGGCGGTACTTCCCCCGGGGTCGCAAGAGCTGAGGGCAGAATCACGTCACGTTGATAGCGATAGGCGACGTTGATGACGGTCTCCTGCTCGGGTTTGAACTGCAGCTGAACGAACGTGCGCTCCTCCTGATCGGCGGCGGGGTTCCATTCGAGGTTCACGTCCACGTTCCAGTTCTTGTACGCGCTCAGCACGAAATCCCCGACGAGGTCCGAATCGGAGCGATCACCCAGGGTCTCCCCGGGAAGCTCGACCCGCGGTGTTTGCAGGTAATACGCCTGTCCCAGGGTCGCGGAGAAGAACTGCTGACCCGTCCCGTCGGCGAAGAGGCGGCTCGTCAGTCCGAACGTCACCTGATCCGCATCGCTTTGCCGGTCGGCGCCCACGTAGCGATTGTCGCGGAACAGCTCGACGGTGTTCAGATCCGGAAGCGCGGTATCGAAGAGCGGCAGATCGCTCTGGTCTCGGTACGGAACGTACAGATAAAGCAGGCGCGGCTCGAGGGTGAGCGTGCGGTCGTCCTGCCACGGACGCTCGAGCTTGAGCCCCGTATCGAAGCTTGTGATCGGCAGGGAACGCGAGGGCGCGCGAGACTCGCCGGGCAAGGTATTGTCGAGCTCGTATTGCGTGTAGCGCCAGTCGAGCATCGCGCGCACGAAGTAGCCCGGGTCCTCGTAGTCGAGCCCGGCGTGCGGCATCAGGTCGAGCCGCCAGCCGCTCAGTCCGGAGCGGATGAAGTCCACGAGCTCGGAGTTGAGCCCGTAACGAACGATGTCGGCCGGGCCCCAGCCGAAATCCCCGTTCGCCCACATCCACGGCGCGCGCGCGTACGGGCGGTATTGATCGGGGAGGTACTCGTTGGGGACCGGCAGGTCCACCGAGACCGCCTGGTACTGCTGGGCGGCGGCTCCGAGATTCCAGTTCTCGTCGCGGTAGGTCACCTGCGCGAGGCGTTGCAAGAACGCGGTGCTCGTGGTTTCCGGTCCGCTGCCGAAGTCCTGAAAGTAAAGCGGGTCGCTCACGTTCGCCGCATCGATCTGTACCCGCACATCCTCGGGCAGGGTCGCCACGTCGTGGAAAGTCACGAAGCTGCGGTCGGATCCTCCGATGCCCGAGACGGGCAAGCCCGCCTGCCCGGCCGCGAGGTCCACGCCCTGTACCTCGGACTCGAATCGCTGGTCATCCGGCAGGAAATGCCATTGCAGCTCCCCGCTCTGATCGTCGGTGAGAAACCGCGTCTCGCCTGCGAGGTCCACGCCGCGCCGGGTGTAGATCATCGGCGAGAACGTGAGATCGGCGTTGGGTGCGATGTTCCAGTAGTACGGCACTTGCAGCTCGAAGCCGCTCTGCGAGTTGTTGCCGACGCTCGGAAACAGAAAGCCGCTCTTGCGCTCATTGCTCAGCGGGAAGGAGAACCAGGGCAGATACATGATCGGCACCCCGTGGAGGGATACGACCGCATTGCGGCCCGTGCCGATCTGGTTGGTCGTATCGAGCGCCAGGTCGCTCGCGCTCAGCTGCCAGGACTGATCGCTGCGCGGGCACGTCGTGAAGCGCACCCCGCTCAGGTCGAGGTTGCCCTGGGGGGTCAATTCAAGGAGGCTCGCCGAGCCGCGCCCGCTGCGCTCGATCAGCGAGAATTCAGCCGAGCGCACCTCGGCGCCCCTCGTGGGTGAATACTTCCCGTCCTGGCCACTCAGCCGCACGATCGGGTCTTGGTAGGTGACCGCGCCCTGCACCGTGAGGTCGCCCGAGGCGCGGTTGTACTGCGCCTGGTCCGAGCGCACCTCGCGGTCCCCCTGACGCGCGACGACGTTGCCCTGGACGGTCGCGTTGCCATCCGCGTCGTACTGCACCTTGTCGGCGTCGATGTCGAGCTTCGCATCCGGGTTGGGCCGGGTCTCCTTGATGAACGGCCCGGCGCCGCTGCGCAGATCGGATGGGCAGAACAGCGGAAAGGCTGTGGCGCTCGTGGACGGCACCGCAGTGGACGGCGCGGTACTGGAAGGCCTGCTCGTGGGTGGCGCAGTGGTGGTCGGCACAACGGTGGTTTGCGCGAGCGCAGACAACGGCAGGCCCGACAGGAGCCAGGATGCGACCGCCGCGCCGGCCCGCCGAGCGATCTGGCGCGGGCGTGACGGCCCGCACAGCGGCGGCGATGGGCGCGGAGACAGCATGCGGCTCGGCATTATAATGGCGTGCCGCATTCGCGCTCGAAGCTCACCGCATCACTTCAGGATTCATGGCCCACGCCGACGCGATCCCCCAGGCTGCCGCGACCGGCCGCGACGCGCGCCTTGCGCTCGTGGCGGATTGGCTCACGCGCGAGCTGCGGATCGAGCTCGAGCGCCTCGAGCCGGCCTCGAGCGATGCGAGCTTCCGGCGCTACTTCCGGGCATTCGGTCCCCGCGGGACGCTCATCGTCATGGACGCCCCACCGGACCGCGAGGATGTGCGGCCCTATCTGAAGGTGAGCGCGCTGCTCGAGTCGCTCGCCATTCACGTCCCCCACGTTCACGAGTGCGACACCGAACGAGGACTGCTGCTGCTCGAGGATCTCGGCTCGACTCAATACCTCTCCCGGTTGCGCTCGGGCGGGGACCCCGAGGCGCTGTATGCCGATGCGCTCGAGGCGCTGGCCGACATCCAGGCTCGCGGCGCAGCCGCTGCGGCGGCGCTGGAGCCCTACGATCGCGAGCCGCTGCTGCGAGAGCTTTCCCTCATGCCGGAGTGGTTCTGCGCGCGCCACCTCGGGCTCGAGCTCACGGCGGACGAACGCGAGCTGCTCTCCGAGTCCTTCGAGCTCATCATCCGCGAGGCGCTTGCACAGCCCCAGGTCTTCGTGCATCGCGATTACCATTCGCGCAATCTCATGGTGATGGCGGCTCGCAACCCCGGTGTGATCGACTTCCAGGACGCCTTGCGCGGGCCGATCGGCTACGACCTGGTGTCGCTGCTGAAGGACTGCTACATCTCCTGGCCGCGTCCGCGCGTGGTGCAATGGGTGAGCGCGCATCGAGCCCGACTCCTGGCGCGGGGTTGCACGGCGGCCGCAAGCGATGCCGAGCTCCTGCACTGGTTCGATCTCATCGGTGTGCAGCGCCATCTGAAGGTGCTCGGAATCTTCGCACGCCTGTACCACCGCGACGGCAAGCCCGGGTACCTGCATGACCTGCCACTGACGCTCGCCTACGTGCTCGAGGTCTGCGCGGCCCATCGTGAGCTCGCCGAGCTCGGACGCTTTCTCGAGCTGCGCGCAGCCCCGCATCTGGCGCATGCCAACACCCGGGGCGTCGCAGCGCCGCTTGCACGCGAATGAAGGCGATGGTTCTGGCAGCCGGACGAGGCGAGCGGATGCGCCCGCTCTCGGATAGCACGCCCAAGCCGCTGCTGCTCGCGGGCGGCAAGCCGCTCATCGGATACCTGCTCGCCTCGCTCGCGCGCGCCGGCATCCGCGACATCGTCATCAATCTTTCCTGGCTCGGAGAGCGCATTCGCGATTCGCTGCGCGATGGCGCGGAGCTCGGGGTTCGAATCTCCTATATCGAAGAGGGGCCCATCCCGCTCGAGACCGGCGGTGGCATCGTCAACGCCCTGCCCCTGCTCGGATCCGATCCGTTCATCGTCGTGAGCGGGGACATCTGGACGGACTTCGATTTCCTCAGCCTGCATGTTGCAGCCCAAGCGGATGCGCAGGTGGTGCTCGTTGCGAACCCCGCGCATCATCTGCGCGGGGACTTTGCCCTGGAAGGCGATCGCGTCGTCGCTCGCGAGCAGGATCGGCTGACCTACGCGAATATCGGCCTCTTCCGCCGGGAGATGTTCTCGGGCTACGCGGTGGGGCGCTTCCCGCTCGTGCAGGTCCTGCAGCGCTCGATCGCCGCGGGCCGGTTGCGCGGCCAGGTCCATCGCGGCGAGTGGATGAACATCGGTACGGCGCAGCAGCTGGCGGCGCTCGATGCGCGGCTGCGCGGCGGCGGCACGCGCGCCACCGGATAGCCCAGGCATGTCCCGCCCCGACGCCCTGGTGCACCGGGTGTGGCCCACGTTCCGATTCGGCCGCGCGGTCCTGCACCATTGTGATTGTCTCAAGTGGCTCGCGAGCCAGCCGCCCAGCTCGATTCACGCCGTCGTGACGGATCCACCGTATGGATTGACCGAATACTCGCCGCGCGAGCAGCACAAGCTGCGCGCCGGTCGAGGCGGAGTGTGGCGCATCCCGCCCCGGTTCGATGGCATCGAGCGGGGCCCGCTGCCGCGGTTCACCGTTCTCACGCCGGATGATCTTGCGGCGCTCGAGACATTCTTCCTCGAATGGGGCCGCGCACTGCTGCCGGTGCTCGTTCCAGGAGCCAACGTGATCGTCGCGAGCCACCCGCTCGTCTCGTTCATCGTGGGCAGCGCGCTCGCGCGCGCCGGGCTCGAGCGCCGCGGCGAGGTCATCCGGCTGGTCAGCACCTTGCGCGGTGGGGATCGGCCCAAGGCGGCTCACAGGGAATTCGCGCAGGTGAGCGTGATGCCACGCTCGATGTTCGAGCCGTGGCTCGCCTACCGCAAGCGGCTGGACGGCCGCGCGCAGGACAATCTGCGGCGCTGGAGGACGGGAGGATTCCGCCGAGTGTCGGCGGAGAAACCCTTCGCGGATGTGATCCGTTCGGCCCCCACCCACCGCTCGGAGCGCGAGCTCGCTCGGCATCCGAGCCTGAAGCCGCAGAGCTTTCTGCGTGCCCTGGTCCGGGCCGCGTTGCCGCTCGGGGAGGGCGTCGTGCTCGATCCGTTCGCCGGCTCCGGATCGACCCTCGCGGCGGCCGAGTCGCTGGGCTATGCGAGCATCGGAGTGGAGAAGGATCGCCGCTACTTCGCCCTGGCCCGGGCGGCCGTGCCCAGGCTTGCGGCGTTGAGGGCCGAGGCGACTCACGCGGTACAATGACACCATGCGCAGCGGCGAGAAGTACTTGACGCCTCAGGGCTTCACGGCCATTCGCGACGGCATCAAGGCCCGCCCGGGCCTGCAATCGCCCGCAGGTGGAGGCACTTGCGCAGGCGCGGCGGAAGCAGGCGATCGAGGCACCCCGCCCAAGCCGCCCTGGCTCAGAGTCAAGGCACCCTCGGGGGTGGGCTTTGGCAAGGTTCGAGCCCTCGTCCATGAGCATCGCCTCGCCACGGTTTGCGAGGAGGCGAAGTGCCCGAACATCGCGGAGTGCTGGAACGCCGGTACCGCCACCCTCATGCTGATGGGGGCGGTGTGCACGCGGGCCTGCCGCTTTTGCGCGGTCGATACCGGGAACCCCCATGGCTGGCTGGATCCCGAGGAGCCGCTCAACGCGGCGCGCACGGTCGAGCTCATGGGCCTGAAGTACGTGGTGCTCACCTCCGTCGATCGCGATGACCTCGCCGACGGGGGTGCCGCGCACTACGCAGCGTGCGTGCGCGCGATCAAGGCGCGCAGTCCCGCCACCGCAGTCGAGGCGCTCACTCCGGACTTCCAGGGTGTCCTTGCCGCCGTGGAAACGGTCGTCGACTCAGGCATCGAGGTGTTCGCGCAGAATATCGAAACGGTGCGCCGGCTGACGCATCCGGTCCGAGATCCTCGCGCCGGTTACGAGCAGACGCTGGATGTGCTCGGACATGCCAAGCGCCACCGGCCGGCTGTCCTGACCAAGACGAGTCTCATGCTGGGTCTTGGTGAGAGCTCCGAGGAGATCGCCGCGACGATGGACGATCTGCGCCGTGCGGGTGTTGATATCCTCACCCTCGGCCAGTACCTGCAGCCCACGCGCCATCACCTGCCGGTGGAGCGCTTCGTGCCGCCGGATGAGTTCGACCGCTATCGGCAGTGGGCCCTCGAGCGCGGCTTCGTGGAGTGTGTCTCGGGGCCCCTCGTGCGCTCGAGCTACCGCGCCGAGCGTGCGCTCGAGCGTAACAATGCCGGGCTCGACAACCGCGCGCTCCTTGCACGCTGAGCCGACGGGGGCACCGGAGCTGCCTCGCTCCGCGCCCATCACGTGCCGGCGGCTGGGACTCGTGCCCTACGAGCCGACGTGGCGTGCGATGCAGCGCTTCACCGACTCGCGCGATGCGGCCACGGCCGATGAGCTCTGGTTGCTCGAGCATCCGCCGGTCTTCACCCTCGGCATGAGCGGCAAGCCTGAGCACCTGCTGGCTCCGGGGGACATTCCCGTGATCCAGACCGATCGGGGCGGCCAGGTCACCTATCACGGACCGGGACAGCTCGTGGTCTATCCGCTCATCGATCTCAGACGAGGCGGGCTCGGCGTGCGGGATCTCGTCGGCGCGCTCGAGCGCGCGGTGATCGGTTATGTGAGCGAGCTCGGGATCGAGGCGCACTCCAGGGGCGATGCGCCCGGTGTCTACGTGGCGCAGCGCAAGCTCGCAAGCCTCGGATTGCGCATTCGCCGCGGGGCGAGCTATCACGGCATCGCGCTCAATGTCTGCATGGATCTGGAGCCCTTCAGGCGCATCAACCCCTGCGGCTACGCGGGACTCGAGATGACTCAACTGTCCGACCTCGTCGAGGGGCAGTCCCTGGAGCGCGTGACGAGCGGGCTTGCGCCGTGGGTGCTGCGGGAGCTGCGGCTGACCTGAGCCGTCACCCGATTGTTACTGCGGCGCACGGCCGTCCCTCGCTAAACTCGGGGCGATGACGTTCAACCCGCAAAGACGCAGGTTCCTGGCCGGCTTCAACGGAGTTGCCCTGCAAGCCGCCGCGGCCGCGCTTGCCGCACCCTTCACAACACGGCTCGCCGCTGCCACGCAGGTCGCGCTGCTCAATGTCTCCTACGACCCTACGCGTGAGCTGTACAACGAATACGATCCGCTCTTCGCGCGCTACTGGCTCGCGCGGACCGGCCAGAGCGTGACCGTGCGCCAATCTCACGGGGGGTCGGGCACACAGGCGCTCTCGGTGATCAACGGCCTGCCCGCGGATGTCGTGACGCTCGCGCTTGCGGGGGATATCGATCAGATCGCGATTCGCGGCAAGCTGCTGCCACTCAACTGGCAGAGCCGCCTGCCGAACAACAGCGCTCCATACACCTCGACGATCGTCTTCCTGGTACGCCGCGGCAACCCGAAAGGCATCCGCGACTGGCGCGATCTGACGCGCCCCGGCATTGCAGTGATCACACCCAACCCCAAGACCTCCGGCGGCGCGCGCTGGAATTACCTGGCTGCCTGGGCGTGGGCGCTGCGCCAGCCCGGCGGCACCCCGGCGCGTGCGCTGGAGTTCGTCCGGCAGCTTTATCGCCACGTGCCGATCCTCGATACCGGCGCGCGCGGGGCGACCACCACGTTCGTGCAGCGGGGCATCGGGGATGTGCTTCTCGCATGGGAGAACGAGGCCATTCTCGCGATGCGGGAAGTTGGAGCCGACCACGTTCAGATCCTCGTGCCGAGCGTCAGCATCCTCGCCGAGCCGTGCGTTGCGATGGTCGACACGGTGGTCTTGCGGCACGGAACGCGCGAGGTCGCTCGATCCTACCTGCAGTACCTGTACAGCAGGGAGGCCCAGGAGGTCATCGCAAAGCATTACTACCGGCCGCGCGATGCGCAGGTCGCGGCGCGCTATGCGCAGCAGTTCCCGAAGCTGACCCTGGCCACGGTCGCCGATTTCGGCGGCTGGCAGAAGGTGCAGCGGGAGCACTTCGCCGACGGGGCCATCTTCGATCAGATCAGCGGACAATGAGCGCGGTGCGGTTCATTCGACGATCAGCTTGTAGCCGGCACCGGCGGCGGTTTGCAGGTAGCGCGGCAGGGCGGGGTCGGCCTCGATCTTCTGCCGCAGGCGGTGCACGAGCTGCTTCAGGAGCTGGCGGTCGCCGGAGTTGCGGTGACCCCAGACATGCACGAGCAGGCGATCCGAGCTCACGGTGCGGCCGGCATTGGCGAGCAGCATCTGCAGCAGGCGCAACTCGAGCTTCGTGAGGCGCACGGGGGCGCCGCCCGCGATGCTTGCGGTGTGCTCCTCGATATTCAGCGCGATTTGACCCGCCTCGAGTGGCGCCGCGGAGCTCTCCATGCCCGCGCGGCGCAGCAGCGCCTTGATGCGCGCCAGGAGAGTCTTCGGACTGAAGGGCTTGGTGAGGTAATCGTCCGCGCCCAGGTCGAGCGCCTTGATGAGATCCTCCTCCTCGCTGCGCACCGTGAGCATCATGACCGGCACCGCCGAGCGCGCACGGATGGCCTCGCAGACTTGAAAGCCGCTGGCGCCGGGCATGTTGATATCGAGCACCACCAGATCCGGCCCCTCCGCATCGAACAGGCGCACGGCGCTCGGTCCATCGGCGGCCTTGACCACGAGGAACCCGGCCTGGGTGAGCGCGAAGGCGATCAACTCGCGCAGATCACGATCGTCATCGACGATCAGAACTTTCATGCGCTGGTGTCCACCGGGAGGGTGACGCTGAAGCGCGTGCGCTCCTCGGCGGTGCGCCCCACGTGGATGCTACCGCCGTGACGATCGACGATCGACTTGACGATCCACAGTCCAAGTCCGAGGCCGCCGGGCTCGGGCTCCTCCTCGGCGCCCCGGCGGAAGGGCTCGAAGATCGCAGCGCCCTCGCTCTCGAGCACCCCCGGACCTTCGTCCTCGACCCACGCGCGGATGGTGTCTGCCTGCTGCTCGGCACCGATGCGAAGCACGCTGCCCTCGGGCGCGAATTTGTTGGCGTTGGCGAGCAGATTCACGAATACCTGGGTGAGGCGCGTCCGGTCGCCGCTCACGAGCGGCAGCTGCGGCGGCAGATCGATCTCCAGAGTCTGCTTGCGCATCCTCAGCAGCGAGCCAATGAGCGAGGCCGCCTCGTCGATCACCTCGGCCAGATCGACGCTCTGGCGGCGAATGCCGAGCTGGCCCGACTCGATGCGCACGCTCTCGAGCAGATTGTCGATGAGGCGCGTCAGGCGCAGAGTGCCGCGCTCGAGGGACAGCACCAGCTCCTCGCGCTCGGGGAGGCCCATCTGCGCCATGCCCTCGCGCAGCAGCTCGATCGAGGCGAGTTGCGCGGCGAGGGGGGTGCGAAACTCGTGCGAGATGTTCGCGAGCACGGAATCGCGTGCGCGTCGCACGGCCTCGAGCTCGGTCTCGTCGCGGATGACCTGGACCTGAATCCCCTCGACGACGCCGGAGCTGGTGATGATCGTCGTGCGCTCCCCGCGCCCGCTCGCCTGCAGATGCTCCACGGCGCGTGCAGTCCCCTCCACGCGCGCGTGCAGGATCGGGCACTGGTCCTCGCACGGGCGAGCCGCGCCCTTCAGGCGCGGCCGCAGCACATCTCCGCAGAAGCGCCCGACGGCCTCCTGAGGATCCACCTGCAGCAGCCTCGCAGCCTGGGGATTGAGATAGCGGATGGTGCGGTTGCGGTCGACCGCGTAGACACCTTCCACGATTCCCGACAGGACGGCCTGCGCCTCGGCCTCTCGTTTGCGCAAGGTACCCGTCAGCTCCACCAGATTGCGGCGCATGTCCTCCATCGTCCGTGCGAGCGAGCCGACCTCGGCGGCCCCGCCGGGCGGGATCGAGGTGGAGAAGTCACCCTGCCCGAGCCGCTCGGCCGCCTCGGTGAGCGCTCGCACCGGCCCCGTCACGTACTGGCCGAGAATGATGCCGGCGAGCACGGCGAGTCCCGCCAGGATCAACGCGGTGATCAGGAGATGGCGGATGAGGCGTGCGGCGGAGCTGTCGATCTGGGCGGCCGGCAGGCTCACCTCGATGAGCGCAACCGCCTCCCCGGTCGAGGCGAACAGCGGGAAGCTCGCGGCGTACAAATCCAGGGAGTTGATCCGTTGCACGGCTGAGTTGCCATCCGCAAGCCCCGCAGTGTGCAGCGCCGTGAACGCATCGACCGGAGCGCGAGCGAAGCTTGCGTAGTTGACGAGCCGCACGGACAGGCCGACCTGCCGGGTGAGGCTCGCCGCCATGCGATCGTCGAGCAGCCGCACGATGAGCACCTTCGCGGTCGGGTGTCCCGTCACGGTCGCGGCGGCACCGAGCACCGGAGCGGGAGACTGCGTGGGGTCGGCGAGAAAGCTCTGGCCCTGCTCGGCGGCTTCCGCGGCGATATCACTCCACGGCAGGGCCGTGCCCGCATGGGCGGCGAGCATCCCGTTCTCGAACAACGCACACGCGTCCATCACGTCGGAGGAGCAGAAGCGCCGCAGGAACAGCGCGAGCTCCTCGGGGCGCATCTCCATGAGCAGGCGCTCGAGCGTGGGGCGATCGGCGAGCACGCGCGCCTGCGTGAGCGCATCCTCGCTCGCACGCCGCACGTCCTCGCGCGCCATCGCGCCCGCAAGCTGGACGCGAGCCTTGCCCTGCTCGTCGGCCAGGTCGTGCAGGCGGCCGATCGCGTAGAAAGAGATGCCTCCGGCGGCCAGGAAGACCACCGCCACCTGGCTTGCGACCAGCCACCAGCCGAGACTCGTCTTGGCTGGATCCAGGCGCAGCTTGGCGATCAGAGGGCTCAGGCGCTCGAGCATGTGCGATCAGCGTCGCTGATAGCCCGCGCGCTCCAGCAGCGACTTGATGATGAGCGTCAGCACGGCGAGCAGCGTCAGCAGAGAGGCCACCGCGAACGCCCCCGCGAAGTTGTACTCGTTATACAGGATCTCGATGTGCAACGGCATGGTGTTGGTGAGCCCACGGATGTGGCCGGATACGACCGACACCGCACCGAACTCCCCCATGGCGCGCGCGTTGCAGAGAATCACACCGTAGACGAGCCCCCAGCGCACCTTCGGCAGGGTCACGCGAAAGAACGTCATCCAGGCCCCCGCCCCCATCGTGATGGCCGCCTCCTCCTCGTCGTTGCCAAGCTGCTGCATGAGCGGGATGAGCTCGCGGGCGACGTAAGGAAAGGTCACGAACATGGTGGCGAGGATGATGCCGGGCAGCGCGAAGATGATGGTGATCCCGTGATCCTGCAGCCAACCCCCAAACCAGCCCTGCAGGCCGAAGAGCAGCACGAAGAGCATCCCGGAGATCACTGGTGAGACGGCGAGGGGTAGATCGATCAGGGTGACGAAGAAGCTCTTCCCCTTGAATTCGAACTTCGCGATGCACCAGGAGGCCGCCAGGCCAAAGAGCGTATTCAGGGGAACGACCACGGCCGCCGTGAGAAGCGTCAGGCGGATGGCATCGCGCGTATCGGAATCCGCGAACGTCTGGAGGTAGGTCTGCCAGCCGCGCTGGAAGGCCACTGCAAAGACCGTTGCAAGCGGTGCGAGCAGCAGCGAGGCGAGAAAGGCGAGCGAGACGACGATGAGCGTCCAGCGCAAGAGCACGGCGCGGACCGTGTCGCGTCCGGGGCGAGTGGCAAGCTCGCCGCGCACCGCAACTGCAATTCCACCGGCCATCAGCGCGCGCTCGCCACCATTCGGCGGTGTCCCCAGGCATGGATGAGATTGATGGTGAGCAGCACGATGAACGACATGACGAGCATGACGGCGCCAAGCGCCGCGGCGCCGCGATAGTCGAACTCCTGCAGATGTATCACGATGAGAAGGGGGGTGATCTCGGTCTTCATCGGCAGGTTACCTGCGATGAAGATGACCGAGCCGTACTCCCCGACCGCGCGCGCAAAGGCGAGCGTGAAGCCGGTCAGCATGGCCGGCAGTACCGTGGGCAGGATAATGCGCCGCAGAACGTAAGCCCGGCCGGCCCCGAGCGTCTCGGCCGCGTCCTCGAGGTCCCGCTGCACCTCGATGAGCGCGGGCTGCAGTGTCCGCACCATGAAGGGCATGCCAATCAGGGTGAGCGCGACGGTGACGCCGATCCAGGTGTAAGCGACCTGGATGCCGGCGAGCGCGAGGTAACGCCCGATCCAGCCGTTCTGCGCAAAGACGCTCGTGAGAGCGATGCCCGAGACCGCGGTAGGCAGGGCGAACGGCATGTCGATGAGCGCATCGATCAGCTTGCGGGCGGGGAACTCGTACCGCACCAGGCTCCAGGCGAGGATGAAGCCGAACACGAGGTTGATGCCGGCAGCCAGCGCCGAGGCCCCGAACGAGAGGCGGTACGAGCCGAGCGCGCGTGCGCTCGTGACCACGTGCACGAAGTCGCCCCAGTGCATCGAGCCTGCCATCGTCACGAGCGCCGCGAGCGGCAGCAGCACGAGCGCACTCAGAAAGAACGTCGTGAAGCCGAACGTGAGTCCAAAACCCGGCAGGACGCTCGGCTGGTGGAATCGCTTCCGGCTGGTCATGCGAGCCTGAGCAGGTCCGTCGTTCTCGGACGCCCATAGGCGCGCGCGGTGGTGCCGGGCTGATAAACGACGAGCAGTGGCCAGCCGGGATTGGCCACCAGCGTGGCGAATCGCCGCTCGAGATCGGCGGCATCGGAGATACCGAGCACGAGCAGCTGAGCCTGGGACTCACCGAGGCGCAGCGCGAGCTCGCGTGCCACCTCGCCGAAGCGCAGCTCGGTGCGCATGTCGAATCCGTGCACTGCCTGCGCTTCGGAGCGTGCATCGAGCAGGGCACGCATCCCCATCGGACGCGGGGCGCTCGCGTGCCCCTCCCGCGGCAGGATGCCCACGTAGACAGCTTCCGCCGAGAGGTGGCGGAGCAGGCTCGCGGAGACCGCAAGAGTTGCACGGCGCGCGGTCTCGTCGGCCCAGTGAATGAGCACCCGGCGCGGCGCGGCCGCGTTATCCGGCAGCACGAGGACCTCCTCGGCGCCTCGCTGCAACAGCCGCTCGATGCACTGCCGCGCCCCGGGCTGTGCGGCGATCACCGCCGCTCCGAGGATCGCCGGTCCCTCCGAGGCCGAGCTCTCCGCAGCGGGACTCCCAAGCGCTGCATCGATGTCCACGGCGATGCGCGTCTTCATCCGCGTGGCCAGCTCGTTGAGCAGAGGCTCACGAGTGAGCGCTTGCGCGAGCTCCTCGCTGGCAGCGCATGCCGTGAAGCTCGACAGAGGAGTGGGCAGCACATGCAAGCGCCGCACACCCAGGGTCACCTCCAGTCCCGGGGCCACGGGGAAGCGCCGCTGATCGTGCTGCGTGCGGGTCACCTCGAGAAAAGGCCCCTCGCCGCCGTCGTCGGAGCGTAATACATGTGCGCCGGTCGCCGCATCGCTCAGCCTCACCCGCAGCCGTTCCAGCGCCCCGCAGAACAGGATCTCCCCCACGACGCCATCGGCCATGAAAGTCGAGCTGAGGGCATCCCGGGTGGGAGCGATCTCGATCTCCTCCGGACGCAAGACCGCGACGACCTCGTGCTCGCGCACCGGATGCAGGGAATCAAAGCGCGGCGCGAGCAGCGCGTCGGACCCCAGCGAGACGCCCCGTACGCTCTGGCGCGCGAGCATCAGATTCGCCGCACCCAGGAAGGTCGCAACGAAGCGCGTGGCGGGCCGCGCGTACAGATCATCCGGGCGTCCCATCTCCAGCAGCCGGCCCAGATTCATGATGCCGATTCGATCGGCCAGCGCGAAGGCCTCCTCCTGGTCATGCGTGACAAGGAGCGTCGTGATCCCGAGCTCGCGCTGCACCTGACGGATGGTCCGGCGCAGCTCCTCGCGGATCTTGGCATCGAGCGCTCCGAACGGCTCGTCGAGCAAGAGCACATCGGGCTTGTGCGCCAATGCGCGTGCGACGGCCACGCGCTGCTGCTGCCCTCCGGAGAGCTCCGCCGGCAGCCGCTCGTCCATGCCCTCGAGCGCAACCAGGCGCAGCAGCTCGCGGCGGCGCGCCCGGCGGTCCGCTGCACGCATGCGGCGCACGCGCAGAGCAAACTCGATGTTGTCCGCAACGCTCATGTGGCGAAAGAGCGCGTAGTTTTGAAAGACGAGCCCCACGCCACGCTCGCGCGCGGCAAGGTGGGTCACATCGCGACCATGCAAGGCAACGCGGCCGTGATCGACGCCCGTGAGGCCCGCAATGGCTCGCAGCAGCGTGCTCTTGCCGCTGCCGCTCGGGCCGAGCAGAACGAAGAACTCGCCATCGCCGATGTCCAGCGACACGTCGTTGACGACGGTCGAGTCCTGATAGCGTTTGGTGACCTGATCGAGCGTGATGGACATGCTGCGACCATCCTAAACGGCGGCACAGCGCGGGTCAGCGGCACGGCGGTTACAAAGTGGTTATAGCTCGCGCCGTTGCGATCTGCATCACCACGGCTGGCCGGCGAGCTCTCGCTTGTAGGTCTGAAGCTCACCGTGGATTCGCCGCCACAGGGGCCCCGGCTGGCCCGTCCCGACCGGGCGATCGTCGAGTCGCGTGACGGCGACCACCTCGCGCGTGGCCGCGGACAGCCACACCTCGTCGGCGCCGCGCAGCTCGGCCTCCGAGACGCGTGCCGACTCGCAGCGCAATCCGATCCGCTCGGCCAGCTCCTCGAGCAGAGTCCGGGTGGTTCCGGGCAGAATATGTTCCGTTCGGGGCGGGGTCCTCAGCACGCCGTCGGTCACGACGTGCACCGCGGCCGAGGAAGCCTCGGTCAGCTCGCCGTTGCGCAGCAGGATCGTCTCGGCAGCCTGGGCATCCACCGCGAGTTGACGCAGCAGCACGTTCGCAAGCAGCGCCACTGCCTTGACATCGCAGCGCGCCCAGCGCGTGTCCGCGGCGGTGATGCACGCGACGCCGCGCTCGATGACCTCCGGCGCGGCGACCGGAAAGGGTGCGCAGAAGGCGAAGACCGTGCGCTCGATGTCCGGGAGCGGCGCATGATTGCGGCCCCACTCGGCGCCGCGCGTCACCTGCCAGTAAACGTACGAGTCTCCCGGGTGCGCATTCCGCTCGACCAGATTCGCGACCATGCGCCGCCACTCGCTCTCGCTCAGCGGATCCTCCATCCTGAGCTCGCGCAAGCTGCGCGTGAGTCGCGCGCAATGCGCGCGGAAGCGAAAGGGCCGGCCACCGTACACGGGCATGAGCTCGTAGGCGCCATCCGCGTACAAAAACCCACGATCGAGCGGAGAGATGCGCGCGTCCCGCAGAGGCAGGTAATCGCCGTTCAAATAGCAGAGCGGGAGTGGCTCAGGCACGGTGTGCTCCTTACAGTCGCTGCATTATGGAATGATGCGCTGGCGGATCCTGCGCGATTCTGCATAAGATGGAAGTCGCTCGAGGGAAGGACAAGAAGACATGAGAACAAGATCGATCGCGCGCGCCCGCGGGGTCGCGGCCGCGGGCCTGATGGGGATCACCGTCCTTGCCGCCGAAGCAGCGTTTGCCGTGCCCATGTCACCTGCGCATTTTACCTATGACGTGGTGCAGGGGCGCACGGTCCTCGAGGATTGCACGCCGCTGCGGGGCTCGACCGTCGGGGGTGACTGCGGATCTCAGGGCACTCCGCCGGGCTATGCCGGAACCTCGGGCGGCATCGGAACAGCGAGCTACGTGCCGACGTTCGGCACGGGCACGGCGATCGACTCGATGAGCACCTGGACCTCCGGAGGCCTGGTCCGCTCCAACGCGGAGATGACCTATTCGTTCGAGGCCACCGGTCCCGCCGGCGATGATTTGATTCCGATCGACGTGCTGAGCACGGGCCTCATCAGCTCCTCGGGCAATGCGGGAGCGTATCTCTCGCTCGTGATCAGCGGACCGGATCCCGACCATCCCGGAAGAGGTGGATCGGACTGGTCGGGACAGTTGCTCGACCTGACGGCCTTCTGCTTCAGGGACGACTGTTTCAGCGACTGGGGCACTCCGGGCCAGCAGCTGACCGACGGACTGTGCGTGGTCAACGGGGACCGCTACACGGTCACGATCGATGCCTTGACCACCGCCGGCCCCGGACGACGCCGGCATGGGGATGGCAGCGCTTCGGCACAGCTCGATCCCAAGATCATTCTCGATCCACCGACCGTCGCGGATTGCCCGCTCAACGGGAGCCCGAGCGATTACTCGATCACGACCAGTCCGGGCGCCTCGACCGGATACCTCGTGACGGCAGTGCCGGAGCCCCCGGTGCTCGGCCTCGCAGTCATCGGTGCGCTCGGGCTGGGAGGTCTCGGGCTGCGCCGCCGTCACAGGCGCATCACGCTCACGGCGGCAGACCAGCCTTCCTGAGCAGCGCTGCGTAACGCGGATCGGGCTGGAGCCCCCTCAGCAACGGATCGCCCTTGATGCTCGGCAGATACGCATCGCGCGCGACGAGCGCCCGGTCGAGCCAGGCAAACGCCTGATCCACCTCGCCCCGATAGCCATAGACCGTGGCCACGACGTAGGGCGCATCCTTCTGGAACTTGGCGATGAGCTGCGCGAGCGCGGCGTCCGAGTCTGCACGCCGGTGCATCGCCGAATAAACGATGGCGAGCCCCTGCAGCCGCCACATCTCGTCGGTCTCGCGGTTCATCTCCGCGAGCGCTGCCTGCGTCTGGCCGCGCCACAGGAGCACCAGACCGAGCGCATTGTGTGTGTAGGGTAGCGTCGGGCGCAGCTCGATGGCCCTGAGGAAGGCGCGCTGCGCATCGTCGAGCCGCCCCGCGGCCGCATACGCGACGCCGAGGTTGTAGAAGGTGGAGGCGCGCACCGGGTCGCGCTCCAGGGCGGCGCGCAGCAGCGTCACACTCTCATTCACGCGTCCCAGCACCAGATCGAGGCTTCCGGCGGCATGCAGGACGTCGGAGCTCCCGGGCTCGAGCATGAGCGCCTGGCGGATCTCGCGATCGGCTTCGGCCCAGTTCCAGTCATCGTTCATGTGGAGGTAGGCCAGCGCAACGTGTGCGCGCGCGCTCTTGGGATTGAGCTCGATCGCCCGTTGCGCCGCATCCCGGGACTTCGGCAGTGCCTGGTCTGGGGACATCAATCCGCTGGTCGCCATGTCTCCGTAGACGATCGAGAGCTCCGTCCAGGAGGGCTCGTAGCTCGGGTCGAGCTTCAGCGCCCGCTGCAGAGCATCGAGCGATTGTGCGAACCCTTCCTGCGTGCGTCGCCCCGCCAGGAATCGCCCCTGCAGGTAGAGGTTATAGGCGTCCACGTTCGCGGGCGCGGCTCGATCGGGCAGATTGCCGCCGAGCAGCTTGACCTTGAGTGCCTGCACGACCGCACCAGCAATCTGGTCCTGCAGCTTGAAGATGTCATCGAGCGTGCCATCGTAGGTTTGCGACCACAGGTGATAGCCACTGTCGGCCCGAATGAGCTGAGCCGTGATGCGCACGCGGTCGCCTGCCTTGCGAACGCTGCCCTCCAGAACGTGTGCGACGCGCAGCTCCTTGGCGATCGATGTGATGTCCTCGGGCTTGTTCTTGAATGCGAACGCCGAGGTGCGCGCGGCCACGCGCAGCTCAGGGATCTGAGCGAGCAGATTGAGCAGCTCCTCCGCCAGGCCATCTGCGAGGTACTGCTGGTCCCGGGCCTGGCTCATATCCACGAACGGCAGCACTGCAATCGAGCGCTGCGGGATCGCAGCTCCGGGCACCTCGGCCTCCACGCGTGACTCGCTGACCGGTTCGGTCACGTGCTTGGCGAGCCAGAAGTGATACAGGAGGAAATAGAGCGCAAGCAGCGCGGCGACCGCCCCGATGGCGCGGTTGAGCCGTGCGCTGGTCCGCCGCAGCAACGATCGGCGCTCATCGAGCCCGCTGGCGGGCAGGCCGGCTGGCGTGATGTGATAGATCCAGGCCGTCAGGAGCGCGACCGGGAAGCCCAGCCCCATCGCGACCACCACCAGCCGGTTGGCCCACTCAGGCACCCCGAGCATGTGGAACACCACATGAATCGGGTCGAGGATGAACCAGCACACGCCGATGTAGAGCACCACGACGCGTCCGATATTGTGCTGCTTCAGTCTCTCCAGGACGCGCAGCTGCACATGCGGATGATGGTGGCTTGCAGGGGCGGGTGCTGCCGTCACGACGACCGTGGTCGCCGGGATTGCACTCGGCACCGGCACGTGCAGCTCGGGCAGCTCGCCGGGGTTGCTGCGGGTGTAACCGTCCCTGGATGACTGTGCGTCCCCGACCGTCATTGACTCCCCGTCAGGTCGTGCCGTGCGGCTCGCGTGGGTGTGGCCACCCGGCCGCTTCGTATGAGGGGAGTGTAGCGCAGACGTGCGGCGGGCGCCCTGCGCATGCTGGCCGGCCCGCCCGAGTGCGTCAGTCGAGTGTCGGTCAGTCGAGTGTCAAGCGCGCATCCGGGATCCCGAACTTCGTGAGCCGCGCAACCAGATCGTCGTATTGCGCGACGCCGGCCACTGGGCCCACGCGCACGCGGTAGAGTGGCGACTTCTCCGGCCGCGCGAGCACGAATGCAGTCGTGAAGCCGGCTGCCCGCAGCCGCTCGAGCAGACGCTCGGCGTTGTGCTCATCCGAGAATGCGCCGACCTGCACGTACAGGTCAGGCGCCGGGGATTCCGAGACCCGCGTGAGCGATTGACTCGCAGGCTCACCGGGGGTGATCGCGCGCACCTCCACGAGCGTCGTGCCCTCGCGAAGCATGTCGAGCTTGGCGGCGGCGGTGTAGGACAGGTCGATGAGCCGATTCGCCACGAACGGACCGCGATCGTTCACGCGCACGACGATGCTGCGTCCGTTGCGCAAGTTGGTGACCTGCACGTAGCAGGGTAGCGGAAGGGTCTTGTGAGCCGCAGTCATGCCGTACATGTCGTAGGGCTCGCCGGTGGCGGTGTGCAGGCCGTCGAAGGTCGGGCCATACCACGATGCAACGCCACGCTCGATGTAACCCTCGGGGCTTGCGAGCACGAAGTAGCGGTGCCCGAGCACGTCGTAGAAGGGCGGGTTGCCCAGCTTGCTGCGCGGCTCGAAGCGGGGGATCGCATCCGGAGTGCTCAGGACGCTGGCCGGAGGCACGGGAATCGGCTGCTGACTGGGCTGCGGGACGGAGCGAGGATTCGGACCGTTGCGCACGAGCGAGCATCCTGCAAGTGCCAGCGCGCACGCCAGCGCAAGAGCGAGGGTGCAGGTTGAGCCGCCGTGCCGGCGCATCAGGCGGGCGGGAGGCCCGCTCCCTTCTCGTGCACGCGCGCGGCGACGCTCCGCGCGAGTGCGGTGACCGCCATGCCGTAGAGCGTGCTGCGGTTGTACCGCATGATCGCGCGGAAATTGTCGAATCCGATGAGATAGGAGGGCCCATCGGTCTCCTGGGCCGAGAACAGCAGCGCGGGTGTTGCGCCGGGCAGCGGCAGATCCACCCGCGCGCCTTGGGCATTGAGCTCATCGAGCGTGCCCTTCGCAAGACCATGCGCGTCGAGCTGGAAGCTCGGTTCGGGGTCGAGCCGCGCATCGGCGAGCACCGGCTGGCCGGGCTGCCATCCATTCTGGCGCAGATAGTTCGCAATGCTCGCGAGCACGTCCGCCCAGTCCTTCCATAGATCGCGCCGGTGATCGTGACTCTCATCGACTGCGTAGCGGCGATACGCCGAAGGCATGAACTGAGGCGCTCCCATCGCCCCGGAATACGAGCCCCGCACCGCAAGGGGATCGAGGTGATCCTCCCGCACCAGAAGCAGAAACTGCTCGAGCTCGCCGCGGAAGTACTCCCCGCGCTGCGGATAGTCGAAGGCGAGGGTCGCGAGCGAATCGAGCACCCGATCGCGCCCCGTCTGGCGCCCGTAGAAGGTCTCGCAGCCCAGGATCGCAACGAGATACTCCGGTGCCACCCCCTGCTCGGCCGCCACGTGCTCGAGGACATCGCGATGCTCGAGCCAGAACTCCACGCCCTGATCGATGCGCTTCTCCGTGAGGAACAGCTGACGGTACTCCCACCACTCGAGGACGCGCTCGGCAGGCCGGTTCATGCGGTCGATGATCTGCGGCTGGGGGTGCGCGTGCGCGAGCAGCCGCAGCACTCCGCGCCGGCTGAGCGCGTCGCGCCGCGCCACCTCGCGCGCAAAGCGGCGAATCTCTGGACGCTTGAGGTCGAACCCGGAAAGCTCCGCGTGAGCTTTCGGCACGCTGCTGAAGAGGGCGATGCCGGCGGCGAGCGCCGCGAGAGACTGAGTCTTCACTACGCGCCCACCAGCCTCCGGTGCGAGTACAGCGACATGAGAATACCGAAGCCTGCCAGGAGGGTCACCATCGAGCTGCCGCCATAGCTCACCAGCGGCAGCGGCACACCCACGACGGGCAGCAGCCCACTCACCATGCCGGTGTTGATGAATACGTAGACGAAGAAGGTCAGCGCGAGACTGCCTGCGAGCAGCCGGGCGAAGGTGTCCTGGGTCTGGGACGCCAGATAGATCGCCCGTCCGACCACGAATGCGTAGAGCAGCAGGAGCAGGATCTGACCCAGCATGCCGAACTCCTCCCCGATGACCGCGAAGATGAAGTCGGTCGAGCGCTCGGGAAGAAAATCGAGCTGTGCCTGGCTGCCGTTCATCCAGCCCTTGCCGAAGACCCCCCCGGAGCCGATCGCGATGGTCGATTGGATGATGTGATAGCCGGCCCCGAGCGGGTCGGTCTGAGGGTTGATGAAGGTGAGCACGCGCTCCTTCTGATAGCCGTGCAGGAAATGCCAGCCGACCCAGGCGGCGACGGCCCCCATGCTTGCGAGCGCCGCCATGATGCGGACCTGCAGTCCAGCCATGACCACGACGAGTGCGCCGGCGATCATGATCAGGGCGCCGGTGCCCAGATCGGGCTGCAGCACGACCAGACCGGAGGGCACCAGGATCAGCACGGCGAGGAGCACGAGCGAGGGAAGGCTCGGTGGCAGAGGCCGCTCGTGCAGGTACCAGGCGCACACCATCGGAACTGCGAGCTTCATCAGCTCGGAGGGCTGAAATCGGAAGATACCCAGATCGAGCCAGCGCTGGGCACCCTTGCCGATATAGCCGATCGCCCCGACGACCAAGAGAAGGACCACACCGAATGCATACAGCCACGGTGAGATGCGCCGCAGGAAGTTCGGGCTGAGCTGCGCGAGCGCAAGCATCGCGGCCGCTCCCATGGAGAGATGCCCGAGCTGCCGCACGACGGCACCGAGACTCTGGCCCGAGGCGCTGTAGAGCACGAATAGGCCGTACACGGCGATCAGGGCGAGTCCGATGAGCAGCGGCCCATCGAGCTTCAGTGCGAGCAGCATGCGCGCCGTGCCGGTGAGCGTGCGACGCGCGCGCGATGCGTCCGTCAGCTCTTCGTAGATCACGGGCGCGTGCTCGCCAGAGTGGCAGCGGTTGTCGTTCGGGGTGCCGGAGCGGCGGGCTCGATCGGACTATTGCCTGGCTCGAGCTTGAGCTTGCCGTCGGGACCCAGCAGGTAGGCGTCCATCACCTTGCGTGCGACGGGCGCTGCCCCGGTCGAGCCGAATCCGGCGTTCTCGACCAGCACGGCGACCGCAATGCGCGGCGCCTCGGCAGGCGCAAACGCGATGAACCACGCGTGATCGCGGAGCCGCTCGGCCACGTCCTTGGTCACATACCGGGCATTCTGCGCAACCGTGAACACCTGGGCGGTGCCCGTCTTGCCCGCCGCGGTGTACGCAACGTTCCGGAACGCCACCCACGCCGTGCCGCAATACCGCTCGCATCTGGTCGTCCCGATCATCGCGTTGACCACGAGCGTCCAGTCCGCCTCGGAGACACCGAGGATCGGCTTGTCCTCGAGGGGGGCGAGGTGCTTCACGTGCCCATCCGGATCGCGTATCGCGGTGACGAGCCGCGGCCTGAAGCTGCGGCCGCGCTCGGCGAGAATGCCGGCAATATGGGCCAGCTGCAGCGGCGTCACGAGCAGGTAGCCCTGACCGATACCGAAGTTCACCGTCTCGCCCGGATACCAGGGTTGCTTGTAGACCTTCTCCTTCCATTCGGGAGTGGGCAAGAGCCCGGCTTTCTCTCCGCCGATATCGACGCCGGTTGCGCGTCCATAGCCGAACGGCGCAAGGAAGGCGTCGATGCGCTCGATGCCGAGCGTCGATGCGAGACGGTAGAAGTACACATCCGAGGAGCGCGCGATCGCCTCCGGCAGGTCGAGCAGTCCGCGCGGCTCGTCCTTGTCCGCGCGCCACACGTGGCGGCTGCCGGGCAGGTAGAACACGCCATTGCAGAACTCCTTGTGTTCGGGGTCGATGGCGTGATCCGTCAACGCTGCGAGCGCGAGCACCGGCTTGATCGTCGAGCCGGAGGGGTAGGCTCCGCGGAGCGCGCGATTGAGCAGCGGCCGGTCGATGTCGTTCGCAAGTGCGGCGTACTCGGCCGAGGTGAGTCCGCGCGCGAACAGATTGGGATCGAAGGCGGGGTGGCTCGCCATCGCGATGACATCACCGTTGCGAGGGTCGAGCGCAACCACCGCGCCGCGGTGGTCCCCGAGGGCCTGCTCGGCGACCTCCTGGGTCTTCAGATCGATCGACAGAATGAGGTTGTCGCCCGCGACCGGCGCCTGGGTGCGCAGCTGCAGAGTGAGCGCGCCGAGCTTGTCCACGGAGCGGCCCTGCGCGTTGACGAGCACCTCACGAAACCCATTGGTGCCGTGCAACTTGCCTTCGTAGGCGCCCTCGACCCCGACCTTGCCGATGAGCGTGGTCCCTTCGTACGCCTTGTTCTCCACGCGCGAGAGATCCTGCACGCTGATCGCGCCCACGTAGCCGATCGCATGCACCGCCAGGTTTCCGTAGGGATACAGCCGCGTCTGGCGCGTCTTGATGTCCACACCCGGGAACTCGAAGCGGTGCACGGCAAAGCGCGCGGCGTCCTCGTCGGACATGCGCAGCCGGATGGGCACGCTGTCGAAGCTGCGCCGCGCCAGGATCGTCCGGCGTACATCGGGCAACTCGTCCGCGGAGAACATCCCGATCGCAACCAGGCGGTGCAGGGTCGAGTCGAGATCCGGCACCTCCTCGCGAACCAGCTCGAGCTGATAGGCTGGCTGTCCGCTCGCAATGACGGTGCCATTGCGGTCGTACATGAGCCCACGCGCGGCCGGGATGGGCTCGACGCGCACTCGATTGCCCTGGGAGAGCTGGGTGTAGTAGTCGTGTCGCACGACCTGCAGCAGGAAGAGCCGGCCACAGAGCGCGAAAGTGGCCAGCAGAATCAGAGCGCCCGCCACCAGCGAGCGTCTCTCGAAGAGCCGCTGCTCGCTCCAGTGGTCCTTGATCCGAACGCTTGTCATGGGTCGGGTACGACTCTAGCGCGGCGAGTGGCTGCGCTCGAGGAGCGCGGTGGCGAGCGGCCATACGAGCGCACCGCTGGCCACATGAATCCAGCGCAGCGGGTTGCCCACTGGATGGCCGCTCCAGCCGTCGATGGCAAACACGATGAACTCGTACACGCCGAGCAACGGAAGCACGATGAGACTCTGCTGGAATGCAGGCTTGGAGCGAATCCGCTGGTGCTCGCGCACGGCCACGTAGGTGATGGTCGTGAGAGCAAGCGCATGTTGTCCGAGAACTGCGCCACGAAATACATCGAGGGTCAGGCCGGAGGCGAACCCGAGCGTAAGTCCACCGGCCCGCGGCGCTGCGATGGACCAGTACAGCACCGTGAGGACCAGAAACGCCGGACGTGCGATGGCGAGCCACTCCGGCAGCGGCAGTACGCTCAGGATCAGCGCGGCGAAGGCCGTTACCACCATGCGGCCACGCGGCTCGACGGCCCGGGCGCTCATGCCGGTCCCCCGGCGCTCGCCGACGCGCTGGAAGAGACCGGTGCGCGGGAGGGGGGCGCTGCCGGTTCAGAGGAGCCCGGCGCCGAGGCCGGAGCGTGCGATGCCGGTTGCGGGGCGCCTGTGGTGGGTACCGAGGCGGAAGCGGAGGCCCGAGCGGGCGCGGGGCGCGGCGGTACGGGCTGAGGCCGATAGGTCGGATTGCCGCTGGCGAGGTCATCCTCGACGGTGCTCTGACCTTGGCCGCGGGAGAGTGTGGGGCCTGCGGGATGGTCTGGCCGGAACCATACGAGCATGACCTCGCGCAGCTTATTGAGCTGAGCCAGAGGCTTGGCCTGGATCTGGGCGAGCGGCTGAACTGCGTCGCGGCGCACCTCGACCACTCGGGCCACCGGATAGCCCTGCGGGAAGACACCGCCCAGACCCGAGGTGACGAGCAGGTCCCCGGCAGCAACATCGGCGTTGGCCGGGAGGTAAGGCAGCGCGAGGGATTGCGTATCGCCGGTCCCGACCGCGATGGTGCGCACGCCGGTGCGCTCGATCTGCACCGGCAGGGCGTGCTCCGGATCGGTGATGAGGATCACCTCGGCGCTCCACGGCCCCACATGAATGGTCTGGCCCAGCAGGCCCGCGCTGTCCATCACCGCCTGTCCCTTGAAGACCCCGTTGCGTGCGCCCCGGTTGATGAGCACCCGCTGCTGCAGTGAGTTGACCTCGACGTTGACGATCTCGGCCACCAGCCAGTGGTCGGCGACCGGAGGCAGGGCTCCGCGCAGCCCGCGCAGCTCGCCGTTCTCGCGCGAGAGAGCCTCGAAACGCAGCGACCGCATCTCGAGCACCCGTTCCTGCGCCCGCAGTGCGTCATTCTCCGCGCGCAGCGCCTGGCGAGTCTCGACGCTCTCCTCGAACCAGCGCCATGCCGCTGTGGGGGAGCTCACGGCAAGCTGCAGGGGATAGGCGGCTGCGCTCAGGTAGTAGCGCGCCTGCTCGAGCCATCCGCGGCGCTGGTCGAGAAACATGAGCACGATCGCAAGCGCTGCGTACACCGTGAAGCGAAAGCCGGGAGCGGCTCCGCGCCCGGCGGCGCTTCGGTAGGGGCTTGCGGTGAAAGCTGCCAAGATCCGCTACGCGCTGCGCCCAACTACCGGAGGAGCGCTTTCCATGGGCTGCTTGCGATGGGCGCGCCGCTCGGCTCACTCGAGACCGAAGTGTCCGGGACCCAGCTCGTCCATCAGCTCGAGAATTCGGCCGCCGCCGCGAGCCACACAGGTGAGCGGATCGTCGGCGACGACGACCGGCAAGCCGGTCTCCTCGGTCAGGAGCTTGTCGATATCGCGCAGCAGCGCCCCCCCGCCCGTGAGCACGATGCCACGCTCGGCCACATCGGCGCCGAGCTCGGGCGGGGTCTGCTCGAGTGCCTGCTTCACCGCGCTGACGATGCTTTGCAGGGGCTCCTGCAAGGCCTCGAGGATCTCGTTGCTGTTGAGGGTGAAGCTGCGGGGCACACCCTCGGAGAGATTACGTCCCTTCACGGAGAGCTCGCGCACCTGCTGGCCGGGGTAGGCGGAGCCGATCTCGATCTTGATGCGCTCTGCTGTCGCCTCGCCGATGAGGATGCCGTAGTTGCGGCGCACATAGCTCATGATCGCATCGTCGAAACGATCCCCGCCGATGCGTGCCGAGTTCGCGTAGACGATGCCGTTGAGCGACAGCACGGCGACCTCCGAGGTGCCGCCTCCGATATCGAGCACCATCGAGCCACGGGCCTCGTGCGTGGGCAGCCCGGCCCCGACCGCCGCGGCCATGGGCTCACTCACGATCGCGACATTGCGCGCGCCCGCACCCTCGGCAGACTCACGGATGGCGCGCCGCTCGACCTGTGTCGAGCCGAAGGGCACGCACACCAGCACGCGCGGCGAGGGCTTCAGCATGCGGTTGCCATGCACCTTGTTGATGAAGTACTGCAGCATCTTCTCGGTGTAGGTGAAGTCCGCAATGACGCCGTCCTTCATGGGACGCACCGCGGTGATGTGTCCCGGGGTGCGGCCGAGCATGCTCTTCGCCTCGGAGCCGACCGCGACGATGATCTTGCCGCCGCGCGTGGGCTCGTCCTGCACCGCGACGACCGAGGGCTCATTGAGCACGATGCCCTTGTCGCGCACGTAGATCAGCGTGTTGGCCGTGCCCAGGTCGATCGAGAGATCGCTGGAGAAATATCCGCGCAAGCGCTTGAACATGAAGGGATAAGGAAGCGACCCGGGGAGACCCCCCAAAAGTGGCGGGTAACATATCAACCGAGCGGACATTCAGCAAGGCGAGGTGTATGATTCCGCGCCGTTTTTTTCTGCAGTTTGCGACACTGATCAGACTATGAAGCGCGCCGAGATCGAAACCATCGCTCACCTCGCACGGCTCGAGCTGCGCGAGAGCGAGATCGCGGCGTATCAGTCGAGCCTCACGAGCATTCTCGAATTCGTGGGAGAGCTCAACCGAGCGGACACGGCCGGCGTGACGCCGATGGCCCATCCGCTACCGGGGCTTTCGCAGATGCTGCGGAGCGATGAGGTGACCGAGCGCGACCAGCGCGACCGCTATCAACTCAACGCGCCGCGCGCGGAGGCGGGACTGTATCTCGTGCCGAAGGTAATCGAGTGACGAGGGGCGTACAGCGCCTTCCCTGAACCGCGATGAGTGCGATCAGCCAGAAAACGCTCGCCGAGCTTGCTGCCGGCTTGCGCGCCAAGGAATTCTCGAGCGTCGAGCTCGCGCGCGCCGCCCTCGAGCGCATCGAGGCTGCGCAACCCAGGCTCAATGCCCTCATCTCGGTTACGCGCGAGGTGGCTCTCGCGCAGGCTGCCGCGGCCGATCGCGAGATTGCGGCCGGGCGGGGGAACGCTCTTACGGGCATACCCCTGCTGCACAAGGACCTCTTCTGCACGGAGGGTGTGCGCACCACCTGCGGGTCGCGCATGCTCGACGAATTCATCGCGCCCTACGATGCAACCGTCGTGTCGCGGCTCAGGTCGGCCGGCATGGTCATGCTCGGCAAGACCAACATGGACGAGTTCGCGATGGGCTCCTCGAACGAGACGAGCTACTACGGACCGGTCCGCAATCCCTGGGATCCGCAGCTGGTGCCCGGCGGCTCATCGGGAGGCTCCGCCGCGGCGGTTGCGGCACGGCTTGCCCCCGCGGCAACCGCTACCGATACCGGGGGCTCCATTCGCCAGCCTGCGGCGCTCTGTGGGGTCACCGGCATCAAGCCGACCTACGGACGGGTCTCGCGCTACGGCCTGATCGCCTTTGCCTCGAGTCTCGACCAAGGAGGCATCATCTGCGTGAGCGCACAGGATGCGGCACTCGTGCTGCGCGCAATGGCGGGGTTCGATCCTCGCGACTCGACCAGCGTCAACCGGCCGGTGCCCGATTACCTCGCCGGCCTCGAGCGCTCCGTGTCGGGTTTGAGGGTCGGGCTGCTCAAGGAGTTCTTCGATAAGGGGCTCGATGCGGAGAACGAGCGGCTGGTCCGGGCGGCACTCGAGGTGCTCAAGGGGCTCGGTGTGACGCTGAAGGAGGTCAGCCTGCCGAGCATCTCCCTCTCGGTGCCGGCCTATTACGTGGTCGCTCCCGCAGAGGCCTCCTCCAATCTCGCCCGGTACGACGGTGTGCGCTACGGCTATCGCTGCAAGGACCCCCAGGACCTGACGGACCTGTATCGACGCACCCGCGGCGAGGGGTTCGGGGCAGAGGTGAAGCGGCGCATCATGACGGGCACGTACGTTTTGTCGGCCGGCTATTACGATGCGTACTATCTGAAAGCGCAGAAGGTGCGGCAGCTCATCGCGAGCGACTTCGAGCGTGCGTTCGGCGAGGTGGACGTGATCATGGGCCCCACCACGCCGACCCCGGCGTTCGAGCTCGGGGCCAAGACCGCCGATCCGATCACGATGTATCTCAACGACATCTACACGATCGGGGCGAACCTTGCGGGCCTGCCGGCCGTGTCGATTCCCTGCGGCTTCGTCGGCAAGCTCCCGGTCGGCCTGCAGATCATCGGTCCGCACTTCGCCGAGGAGCGGCTGCTCAATGCGGCGCACGCCTTCCAGCGCGAGACCGACTGGCACCGGCGCGTGCCGCCGGGCTACGCATGAGCGCGGCGTCCACGGTGAGCGCCACATCGAGCAACGACGCCTGGGAAACGGTGATCGGGCTGGAGATCCACGCCCAGCTCGCCACCCGCTCGAAGATCTTCTCGGGTTCCCCGACCGCCTACGGCGCCCCCCCGAATACCCAGGCGGACCTCGTGGACCTGGGCTATCCCGGGGTGCTGCCGGTGCTGAACGCAACGGCCGTGCGCATGGCCGTGAAGTTCGGGCTCGCGATCGGGGCCCGGATCGCCAATCGATCGGTCTTCGCACGCAAGAATTACTTCTACCCGGATCTGCCGAAGGGCTACCAGATCAGCCAGTACGAGCTGCCGATCGTGGCGGGCGGGGCCCTGGACATTCTGTTGGAGGATGGCGCCCGCAAGCGCATCGGCATCACGCGGGCGCACCTCGAGGAGGACGCCGGCAAGTCGCTGCACGAGGGACTTGCGGGCCTGTCCGGCATCGACCTCAATCGCGCGGGCACCCCGCTGCTCGAGATCGTCTCCGAACCGGAGCTACGCTCGGCCAAGGAGGCCGTCGCGTACATGAAGAAGGTGCACACCCTGGTGCGCTACCTCGAGATCTGCGATGGCAACATGCAGGAGGGCTCGTTCCGATGCGACGCGAACGTCTCGGTGCGGCGCATGGGCGCCTCGCAGTTCGGAACGCGCGCCGAGATCAAGAACGTGAACTCCTTTCGCTTCGTGGAGAAGGCGATCCAGTACGAGGTGGGGCGCCAGATCGAGCTGATCGAGTCGGGCGGACGCGTGGTGCAGGAAACGCGCCTGTACGATCCCGATCGGGGCGAGACGCGCTCGATGCGAGCCAAGGAGGAGGCGAACGACTATCGCTACTTCCCCGATCCGGATCTGCTGCCGCTCGAGCTCTCTGGCGACTTCATCGAGGAGGTGCGCCGGAGCCTGCCGGAGCTGCCCGATGCCAAGGCTGAGCGCTTCGTCGCGCACTACGGGCTCAGCCCGTACGATGCCGGGGTGCTCACGGCCAGTCGCGAGCTTGCAGGCTACTACGAGGAAGTGGTGCGGCAGGCGCCGGGGGAGCCCAAGCTCGCCGCCCACTGGGTGACGGGCGAGCTCGCCGCGGCGCTCAATCGCGACAATCTGGATATCTCCGAGAGCCGCCTGACCCCTGTCCACCTCGGTGGGCTCCTCAGGCGAATGGGCGATGCGACCATCTCGGGCAAGATCGCGAAAGAGGTGTTCGAGGCGATGTGGGCGAGCGGCCGCGACGCCGATGCGATCATCCAAGAGAAGGGTTTGAAGCAGATCACCGACTCGGCGGCGATCGGCCGCATCATCGAGGAGGTCATGACGAAGAACCCGGCACAGCTCGCCGACTACCGGGCGGGCAAGGACAAGCTCTTCGGGTTCTTCGTGGGGCAGGTCATGAAGGCCACCGCGGGGAAGGCCAATCCGGCACAGGTCAACGAGTTGCTCAAGGCGAAACTGTCCGGCTGAGGGCGCGCCAGCGGTTCTTCAGCGCAGCCGCTGTCGGCTTGAGTTACCGTACCCGGTGCCTCATTGTGGGGTGATGAGTGCCATCAGCCCCGGAGGCGACGCGGTTCGTCGCTTCATCGTCGAGAACCAGCCCGTGCGCGGGCACTTCGTTCGCATCGAGGATGCCTGGCGAGCCCTGCGCGAGCACCGCGACTACCCGGCGCCGGTTCGCGAGCTCCTGGGTCAGGCGGTCACCGCCTCGGTCCTGCTCGCCTCGACCCTCAAATTCAACGGGACCCTCACGCTGCAGCTGCAGGGTCAGGGTGCGGCCCGCCTGCTCGTTTCCCAGTGCACGCACGACTTTCGCATCCGCGCCCTCGTGCGGGTGGATGACGAGCGCCTGGCCCGGTCTGTCGAGCTCGCCCAGTCCGCAACCCTCACACCGGAGCTGTTCCGCTTGCTGGTCGGGGACGAGGGACGACTCGCGGTCACGGTAGAGGCTGCGGAACGCGACATGCGCTATCAAGGCATCGTGCCCCTCGCCGGAAGCTCGTTCGCCGAGTGTCTGGAGGGGTACTTCGCCTCCTCGGAGCAGCTACCCACTCGCGTGCGCCTGGCCGCCGACGAGACGCACGCAGCGGGCCTGCTCATCCAGCAGCTCCCGGGCGGGGCGGAAGGCGATGAGGATCTCCAGGCGCGCTCCGCATGGCTCGATGCCCAGCAGGGAATCCGGACCGTACGGCCCAGCGAGCTGCTCGCCTTGCCGGTGGAGCACGTGCTCACGCGCAATTTCGCGGAGCAGGACCTGAGGCTGTATGCCGGCTCGCCGGTGCGCTTCGAGTGCCGCTGCGACCCCGAGCGCGTCGCGGGCTTGCTGCGCGCGCTGGGCGCATCCGAGGTGCACGATGTGCTCGAGGAGCAGGGCGCCGTCACGGTCACGTGCGACTTCTGCAATCGCTCCTATCGATTCGATGCAGTGGACGTTGCGGAGCTCTTCTCGGAAGGCACCGTGCCCGATGCGCCGAAGTCGGTGCAGTGAGCCTAGCGGCCGCCGGGCGCAGCGCGCGCGTGCCGGCTCCGCAGCGGAGGATCCTCGACCGTGTTGAGGTAGGCCCGGCCCCCGAGCCTGCGCATCTGATCGAGCACCCAGTCGCGCCGCTCGAGCACATAGGGCGAGGGCCTGTCGACGTGCATCAGGCGAGGGTTCGGCAGCACCGTTGCCAGGAGCGCCGCCTGATCCGCCGTGAGGCGCGCGGCGGGCTCGTGGAAGAACCTCTGCGCGGCCGCTTGCACTCCGTACACGCCGCGGCCGAACTCCGCAATGTTGAGGTAGACCTCGAGGATGCGCTCCTTCGGCCAGCAGATCTCGAGCAGCACCGTGAGGTATGCCTCGAGCGCCTTGCGCGCGAAGCTGCGTCCTGACCAAAGAAACAGGTTCTTGGCCACTTGCTGCGAGATCGTGCTCGCCCCGCGCAAGCGCTTGCCGCGCTCGCTCGCCTGGACTGCTTCGCGGATGGAGTGAAAATCAAAGCCCGCATGGAAGGGAAACTGCTGATCCTCCTCCGCAATCACGGCGAGCGCTGCATTCGGGGAGATGCGCTCGAGGTCCTCCCACTCGTATTGCGTGCGGTAGCGCCGATCGTGTGCCAGGGCGGCATCGAGGCTCGCGCTGAGCATGAAGGCGCTGGTGAGCGGATGCCACCAGCGCATGGCGAGCACCGGTACCGCGGAGAGCAGTACTCCCAGCACGACGATCACCCCGATGAGCCTGAGGAGCGCTCTCACTTCAGGGCCACCGTCCCTCGGTCACCCGCTCGTGCCCGGCAAGATCCCGATGCGCGCGGATCGCGCTGAAGCCTCGGGCCTGGAGCTCGCGGGCCACCGGGGCTGCCTGAGTGGCTCCGTGCTCGAGGAGGAGCCATCCGCCGCGCTCGAGATGCTCGGGAGCCCCCTCGATGATGCTGCGCAGATCGGCCAGCGCCTCGTCCCCGGGCGTCAGCGCGATGCGAGGCTCGAAATTGAGCGGGGCCATGCGCAGCAGCGGATCCGCCGCGGCGACGTACGGTGGATTGCTCAGCACCAGATGGAAGGAGCGACCGGCGAGCGGGGCAAACCAGTTGCCTGCCACGAACTCGACCGTGCTCGCGCCCAGGCGGCTTGCGTTGCGACGCGCAACTGCGAGTGCGCCCTGCGAGAGGTCGGTCGCGACGATATGCCAGCCCGGCCGCTCGCGCGCGAGCGCAAGGGCGATCGCTCCCGATCCGGTGCCCAGGTCCGCGACCTCACCGCCAGGCTCGGGACGAAGCTGCAGGGCCCGCTCGACCAGCAGTTCCGTCTCGGGTCGAGGCACCAGAACCTCCGGTCCTACGGCCAGCTCGAGGGACCAGAACTCCTTGTGACCGATGAGATAAGCGAGGGGTTCGCCGCGCGCCCGCCGGTCAACGAGCGCGAGGTAGGCTTCCCGCTCACGCTCGGCCGGCTGCTCGCTGGAATGCGAGTGCAGGCGTGCTCGATTGGTTTGCAGTACGTGCGCGAGCAGCACTTCCGCATCGAGGCCGGGATGCTCGATTGCGGCAGTGAGCCGGCGCCATCCTTCGCTCAGCAGTGCCGCGGTCGTGAGCTTCGATACCATCGGGTTGATTTAAGATTCCGTCGATGTCGCCGCCCCGCTCGTACCGCCCTTCCCGACCGCAATCGATCGGTGAGGTGCTCGATTCCGGCTTCCGGATCTTTCAATCGACGCTTCTGCCGTGCCTGCCCTACGGGGCGCTGTGGGTCATCCTCGGGCAGCTCGCGAATCTGCATGACCTGGCCGCAGGCCGGCCGTTGCGAATCCTCGGCGGAGCCGACTCGACCTGGTGGCTCTGGTATGTCTCGGGGGCGCTTCTGTCGATCCTCATCTGGGGCTCGCTGATTCTACGCCAGAGCGCGCTGCTTTCCGGGGCCGCAAGCTCGATGGGAGCGGAGTTGCTGGCGGTGCTCGCCCGAGCGCCGCAGCTGCTCGTGCTGCTGTGCGTCGGGACCGCCGTCTGCATGGTCGGGTTGGCGCTGCTCGTCGTGCCCGGACTCTATCTCCTGATCGCATTTGCCTTTGCCATGCCCGCGATGCTCACGTGTGGGCTCGGCCCACTCGATGCGCTCAAGTACTGCGCCCGGCTTCTCTATGGCCACTGGTGGCGCACGACTTTCATCCTGGCCGTTGCCGCCATCGTGGTCCTCGCCCTGTATGCGGTGCTCGCCACGGCGACGCTGCTTGCCTTCGGGGCGAGCGGCATCGCGGATGTGGCGCTGGTGACTGCCGTGTCACGCGCCGTGGGGGTTGCGCTCGGAGCGCTGCTCGCGCCGTTCGCCTGCGCCATGATCCTCGCAACCTTCGGTGAGCTCAGGGCGCGTCGCGAGGCAGCCGATCTGCACGCCCGCATCGCCCGCGCCGAGAGCTGACCCCATGCTCCGCACCCTCATGTTTGCGGCATTGATCCTCGGCGCAAGCGCGCTCGCAAGCGCACTGCCTGCGCCACAGAGTCCGCAAACCGATGCCCGGTCGGCTGCCCTGCGGCCCGATGCGCTGGGCGCAGCGCTCGCGGCGATCGACCAGTGCATCACGCGGCTCGATGCGGAAGTGGACGTGGGATATCGGCGTATCGCGCTGCGTTGTCCGAGCCTGGCCGCAGCGCTCGAGCAGGGCGGCCTTGCGCGCTGGTTGCCGCAGGACTGGCGCAGCCCCGACAACGACCTCTCTGCAGGTGGACTCGAGGAGCTGCGGGGGCTGCTCGCAAGCGAGCTCACGATGCGCCCGGTGAGCCGCCCACCGAGCATCCGCGCGCTGCGACAGGTGCTCGCGGGACTTGCCTCGCCCGCACGAACCGGAACACTCTGGGACGAGCTCGAGCACTGGTGGCGCAGGATCGGTCGCGAGCGCGAGCCGTCCGCGATACCCGGCCACCCAGGCATGCTGAGCGGAGTCGATCTTGCCCCGAAGCTCACGCGGCTGCTCACGCTGGCCGCGCTCGTGGGCCTGCTCGGATTCGCCGCCGTGGTTCTGCTCAATGAGCTGCGCGCCGCCGGCATGCTGCACATCCGGCCGCAGCGGCGCGGCGCGCGCGCAGCGGTGCGCCTCGCGCTCGTCAGCCGTGCGGCCGAGCCCGAAGAGGTGAGCATCACCGAGCGGCCGCGACTGTTGCTGGCGCTGGTGCTGGAGCGCCTGGGAACTCGCGGTGTGACGGGGCTGGGCAGTCTCACCGCGCGCGAGCTGATCAGAGCCGTGCAACTCGAGGATCCCGCCGCCGCCGGGCATCTCGAGCGTCTGATACTCACCGCCGAGCGCGTACGCTACGCGGCAATGCCCGCGAGCGCGGACGACTGCGCCGCTGCCGTACGCGGCGGGAACGCTCTGCTCGAGAGGCTCGCAGCGTGAAAGGGCAACAGCACGCCGTGAGGGAGCGGCTGATCACCCTCGCAGCCGCAGCGGGAGCGCTGGTCCTGTTCGCAGCCCTGCTCGTGCAATCCGGCAGCGTGACGGAGCGACGCGATGCGCCGCGGCCTGCCACGGATGAGCAGCGCGCCGCGGGCTATCACGCCGCGTTCGCCTGGCTTCAGGAGCAGGGTGTGCATGTGGTGGCCCTGCGCGAGCGACTGACCGCACTCGCGCGGCGGCGCGATGTGCGCCCCACCGGGAACCTCCTGGTCGAGACCCTTCCCGGGGTGACCGGCTTTGAGGCCGGCGAGCTGCGGGCACTCGACCGCTGGATCCGGGCCGGCAACGCAGTGCTCGTCCTGGCCGCGCTCGATGACTCCCCCGCGTGGGCCGCTCCCCGCTCCGCGCTCGCACCCGCCGATGTCAATCTGTTGACGGGGCTGCTGTTCGAGCCCCTGCGCAGAGAGGCGCGCCGCCGTGCATTCCCGCGCGCCGCGGAGGTCTCACTGCTCGTGCCCAATGGTGCGCATCTCTACTTCGAGAACGTCCGCGAGGCAGCTGCGCTTGCCGATCGGAGCTGGGGACTGCGAATCCCCTACTCCGGGTTCGCACTGGAGCTGGCACACAGCCGCGGCAGCGGCGCGGGTGTGCTGTGGACGCGATCGCTCGGAGCCGGGCGCATCGTCCTGAGCACGCTCGGGAGCCTCTTCACCAACCGCACGCTTGCGCTGGCCGACAACGCGCAACTGCTCGCGAACGTGGTCGCCGCGAACGTGACCCCGCGAGGGGCCGTGATCTTCGATGATCTGCGCCAGGGTCGCGGAGCCGTGTACGATCCGGCGAGGTTCTATCGCGATCCTCGCCTGTACGCGACCTTGAGCATCTTGCTTGCGCTGTGGCTCACCTGGGTGCTCGGCTCCACGCGCCTGCATGCGCCCGAGGATCATGGCCCCGCGCCGGGCGAGAACGATCTGTTGCATGCGACGGCTGGCTTGCTCGCGCGCGTGCTGGGGAGCGCCGACGCGGCGCGCAGCCTGCTGGCGCACTTCCTCGCGGCCGTACCTGCAGCCTGCATCCAGGAGCGTCCAGACGTGCAATTGCAGCGCTTCGAGTACCTGGCGCGTCATCCACGCATGAGCGCCGCGGATCTGGAGCAACTGAGGAGCTGGTATGCGGATGCACAGGTGGGCCGGCGTGTCCCGTTGCGCCGCCTGCAGAGCCTCATCGCGCGTGCCGAGAGGCGGCTGCGCTCGTGAGCTCGGCGGTGCAGGAATTGCATGCGGCGCTTGCAAGCGAGCTGCAGCGCCACGTCCTGGGCGCCGAGGCCGTGCTGCGCGCGTTGACCATCGCGCTGGTCGCACGCGGGCATGTGCTCGTGCAAGGTGTCCCCGGTCTTGGAAAGACCCTCCTCGCAAAGTCGCTCGCCGCGCTGCTCGGCGGGGAATTCAAGCGCATCCAGGGAACTGCGGACCTGATGCCGAGCGATATCACGGGCGTCCACGTGTACGACGAGTCGCGCGCAGCGTTCGTGTTCCGAGCGGGCCCAATATTCGCGGATGTGGTGCTCGTCGATGAGATCAATCGGGCGGGGCCCAAGACCCAGTCGGCCCTCCTCGAGGCCATGGAGGAGCGCCAGGTGAGTGTCGAGCGGGAGGTGTTTGCGCTGCCGCGCGATTTCCTGGTCATCGCAACCCAGAATCCGCGTGAGTTCGAGGGCACCTATCCGCTGCCGGAGTCGCAGCTCGATCGCTTCATGCTGAGAGTCAACGTGAGCTACCCCGCCCGCGAGCTCGAGGCTCAAATTCTCGAGCGGTATGGGTCGCGCATGGCGGCGCATCCGCTCCCGACCCACCGCGCGGTGGACTGCGAGCTGCTCGATGCCGCGCGTGCGCAGGCCGAGAGCCTGCATGTCGCCACCGCGCTCAGCGAGTACGTGCTGGCACTGGCCCGCCTGTCACGCGAGCACCCGCGCATCGCGCTCGGGCTGTCCACGCGCGGGGCACTTGCGCTCGTGCGGGCGGCCCGCATTGCAGCGGCCCTGCGCGGCGCAGAATTCGTATCGCCGGATGACGTGAAGGAGGTGGCCGCGTGGGTCATGGCGCATCGACTGATTCCAACGCCCGAGGCTGCGCTCGAGGGCGCGAGCGATGTGGATCTGGTGCGCTCGCTCCTGAGCGACACGCCGGTGCCTCGATGAGGCAGCGACGCTAGGCCGCGGCTGCATGCATCTCGCGCAGCGCGCGTACGTACTGCTGGCATTCACGGCGGTCCTGGCCATCGCCGGAATCTGGTCGCCCGAGCCCATGATTGCAGGCCTGTGGCGCTGGCCGGCGATGCTGTTGCTCGGCGGTGTGGCGCTCGAGGCGGCTGCGAGCGGCCGACGGAGCTGGCACCTCGATGTGGCGGCACGGCCGCGCGCGTTCCTCGGCAGCCCTCTCCGCGTGTGGCTTGTGCTGCGCAACGACAGTGCGAGCGCGTTGACCATCGAATGCCTCGTGCTGTTGCCGTCCGGCTTCGATGGACCGAGGCAGGCGCGGCGCCTGAGGGCGGGGGCGCACGCCGAGACTCGCGAGGTGCTCACGCTGCTGCCCATGCGATTGGGCGCGCAGCGCTGGCCCGGCGCGCGCATGCGCGCGCTCGGCCGATTCGGCCTCATCTGGTGGTCGCGCGAGCAATCGCTCGAGCGCTCGATCGTGGTTGCCCCGGACATTGCGTCACCGCTCGACGCCGCGCCCCACCGGCTTGCCTCGGGTGCGCGACCGTGGCGAGGCGGGGGAGCGGGCTCGGAGCTTCGCCAGCTGCGGACCTATGTTGCGGGCGATCCGCTCTCGCGCATCGACTGGAAGGCCACGGCGCGCGCGCGCCATCTCATCAGCCGCGAGCTGTCCGAGGACCAGCACCTCGATGTGCTGGTTGCCATCGATGCGGGTCGTGCCAGCCGCATTCGCATCGGACGCATCGATCGGCTCGGCCTGTATGCCAACGTCGCGGCACGCTTTGCCGAGACCGCCACTCGCAACGACGATCGCGTGGGCCTGCTGGTCTTTTGTGATCGGCCGCTCGCGGTGTGCGCTCCGCAGCGCGGCCGGCCCGCGGTGCTCGGCATGCGGCGCACGCTCGAGCAGCTTGCCCCACGCCACGCCGAATCCGATCCGCTCGATGCGGCCATCAAGGCCCGCCGCCTGCTCAAGCACCGCAGTCTCATCGTGCTGCTCACCGATCTGGAGGATCCGGCGGCTGCGGACTCGCTGCTCCGGGCGGCTCGCGTCCTGACCCCACCGCATCTGGTGGTCGTGGCAGGCATCGAGAGCGCCGAGCTCGCCGCGGCGGCTGCAGCGGCGGGCGAGGAGGGGAGCGACCCGTGGCTGGTTCTGGCCGCACGCGAGCAGCGAGCCCGCGCGCGGCGCCGATGCGCGCTGCTCGCGCGAGTGGGGGTGCCGGCCCTCCTGGCTCCCCACGAGGAGCTCGGGGAACGAGTGCTCGCGCAGTACGAGCGTTTGCGGCGAGCGCGGCGCGTGTAAGGGCACCCGCCCGAGAGGGCTGGCGAGACCCCCCGGGGGGGCCGATCCAGGGCGGCTGCGAGCGGCGTTTGGAAGATGTCGGGTAAGATTTGGTCGTGCACCTGCTACTCATAGAGGACGATCAGGAAGCTGCGCAGTTTCTTCTCAAGGGCCTGCGCGAGAGCGGCTACACCGTCGAGCACTGCGGAGATGGGCAGGAGGGGTTCGTGCGCGCGACGCATGGCCTCTACGATCTGATCATCACGGACCGCATGCTGCCGCAGATGGATGGGCTTGCCCTCGTCAAGTCGCTGCGCGAGCAGGGGGTGCGCGCACCGGTACTGGTCTTGAGCGCGCTTGGAACGGTGGACGATCGCGTGCACGGGCTCAAGGCCGGTGGGGACGACTACCTCGCCAAGCCCTTCGCGTTCTCGGAGCTGCTGGCGCGGATCGAGGCACTGCTGCGCCGGAGCACCGCCGACAGCGCTCCCACGCGTCTGAAGGTCGCCGACCTGGAGATGGACCTGTTGAGGCGCCGCGTCGTGCGTGGGGGGCGAGAGATCGAGCTGACCGCCCGGGAGTTCAAGCTGCTGGAGTTTCTGCTGCGCCACGCCGGACAGGTGGTCACGCGCACCATGCTGCTCGAGGGGGTCTGGGATCTGCACTTCGATCCGCAGACCAACCTGATCGACGTTCACATGAGCCGGCTGCGGCAGGCCGTGGATCGTGGCTTTGCGAAGCCCCTCATTCACACGGTGCGCGGGGCGGGCTACGTGATCCGAGATGAAGATCAATCCGCTTAGGACCTCCGCCTTCCGCTTCGGCCTGGGGTACGGGGTGATCTTCACCCTCGGCGTGAGCGCGCTTCTCGGCGCGGTCTTCCTGCTGACCGAGAAGGCGCTGAACAACGAGATCGATGCCGTGATCGCCGCCGAGGTCGACGGACTCGTCGACGAGTACAACCGCGGCGGCCTCTCGGGCCTTGCCGATGAGCTCACGTTCCGCTCCGACAGCTGGGGACGCACCGGCGCAGTCTATTTGCTGGTGGACAAGAACCTGGCCAAGGAGGGCGGAAATCTGCAGAACTGGCCCTTCAGCGGAGTGCCGCGCGACCGCTGGACGCAGTTCAGCATCCAGGGCCGCGATCCCGTGCTGCACCCGGTTCGCGCGAGCGTCATCACGCTCGCGTACGGGCATCGGCTGCTGGTGGGCATGGATGTGACTCAGCAGGACCAGTTCATCGCGACCTTCCGCAAGGCGACGCAGTGGGGCATCGGCCTCACGGCGCTTGCGGGCGTGCTGGCCGGCAGCTGGCTCAGCCGGCGACTCACCCGGCGGGTGCAGCGCGCGGCCGAAACCTGCGACGCGATCATCGGTGGGGACCTGTCCCGCAGACTGACCGTCACGGGCTGGCGAGACGAGTTCGATGCGCTCGCTCAGGCGGTCAACTCGATGGTCGAGCGACTGGCCGAGAAGACCCAGGTGCTGCGCGCCAGCTTCGACAGCGCCGCGCACGACCTGCGCGCGCCGCTGTACCGCCTGCGCGGCCGCCTGGAGGATGCCGTGCGCAATTCGAGCGCGGACGAGCCGCTGCGCAGGGGCATCGAAGCCTCCCTGCAGGAGCTCGAGCACATCCAGCGCACGCTCTCGACGCTGCTGCAGATCGCGCAGGCCGAATCGGCGCTCTCGGTTGCCAACAGCGCCGCAGTCGATCTCTCCGAGCTCGCCTCGGACATGGCCGAGCTCTACGAGCCCGCGGCGCGCGAGCGCGAGCTCAAGCTCACGGTGCAGGCGGATTCCAAGTGCGACGTGCGCGGCAATCGACAGCTGCTCGCGCAGGTGGTCGCAAACCTGGTCGAGAACTCCCTCAAGTACGTACCCCCGGGCGGGCACATCGAGGTCAAGGCCGAGCGCATCGGCCCGAGCTCGCGCCTCACCGTGGCCGACAACGGTCCGGGCATTCCCGAGCGAGAGCGCACGAACGTGCTGCAGCCCTTCGTCCGGTTGCCCGCTGCGGAGTCCACCTCCGGCACCGGACTGGGCCTGAGTCTCGTGGCCGCGATCGCCAAGCTCCACCATGCGCAACTCGCGCTCGAGGACAACCACCCCGGGCTGCGGGTGGTGCTCGATTTCAACTCGGCATAGCTGGCCTCAGCTCCGAACCGACGGGGGTCGCCGCAGCCGGTGCCGGCAGGCGGCTCAGGAATTCGGTGAGCGCATCGAGATCGAGAGGCTTGACCAGATGCGAGTCGAAGCCGCTCTCGCGCGTGCGCCGCCGGTCGGCCTCCTGACCCCATCCCGTCAGTGCCACCAGCACGACGGACTTTCCCCAGGGAGCGGCTCGTATGCGCCGTGCCACCTCGAACCCGTCGATCTTCGGCAGGCCGAGATCGAGCAGGATGAGGTCCGGGCGGAACCCCGGCGCGACGCTCAGCGCGAGCTCGCCATCGGGGGCCGTCTGCACGGTGTGCCCCGCCATTTGCATGAGCGTGGCGAGACTCTCGAGCGCATCCTTGTTGTCATCGACGATCAGGATGCGCCGCCTGGCCGGCGCCGCGGTGGTCGCAGCACCCTCGCCCGCGGCGGACTCCTCGGTCGGGGCACGAGCATTTTCGAAGCGTCGCGGCAGGCGCACCAGAAACTCACTGCCGCGCCCCGGACCATCGCTGCGAACCGAGACCGTGCCGCCGTGCAACTCCACGAGCCGGCGCACGAGCGCAAGCCCGATCCCGAGTCCACCGCGCGCTCGCTCCCCGGCGCGGTCCACCTGAGCGAACAGCTCGAAGATGCGCGGCAACTGCTCGGGGGGGATTCCGATGCCGCTATCGCGGACGCGAATCTCCGCCCACGGACCCCGCGCAGATACGGCAAGGCCGATACGGCCCCCGCTGTCGGTGTACTTGGCCGCGTTGGCGAGCAGGTTGCCGACGAGCTGCGTCAAGCGGGTGAGGTCGCCTTCGACGCGCAGGGACTCGGCAGGCACCTCGAGCTCGAGATGATGTGCCTTCTCGGCAAGCAGGGGCTGCACCGTCTCGAGCGCGCTCTCCACGACCTTCTTCAGCTCGAGGGGCTCGCGCGCGACATTGATCTTGCCGCGCGTGATGCGCGAGACATCGAGCAGGTCGTCCACCAGTCGGGTGAGAGAGGCGAGCTGGCGCTCGATCACATCGCGCGTCCACACGAGCTGGGGATCCTCGAGCGGGCGGCGCTGCATGATCTGTACGGCGTTGCGGATGGGCGCGAGGGGGTTGCGCAGCTCGTGCGCCAGCATCGCCAGGAACTCATCCTTGTGGCGGTCGGCCTCCTTTAGCTGCTGCTCGATGTGCGCTCGCTGGGTGATCTCGGCCCGCAACGCGTGATTGACCGATCCAAGCTCGGCGTTCGCCTTCTTCAGGTCGCGATTGAATTGCTCGAGCTCGCGGGTCTTCTCGGCCTTGAGGATGGCATTCGCCTCGGCGAGCTCTGCGTTCGCCTGCTGCAACGCCTGGTTGAGCGACTGCAGCTCGCGGCGCTTCAGGTACAGCTCGGCGAGCACGGACACCTTGCCGCGCAGGATCTCCGGCATCACCGGCACATGCACGTAATCGACGGCTCCGACCTTGTAGCCCTTCAGCCGGTCGAGCTCGCTCACGTTCACGCCGGTGACGAAGATGATCGGTGTGCGCTCGAAGCGCGGGTGCTCGTGGATGAGGCTCGCCGTCTCGAACCCGTCCATGTCCGGCATGCTCACATCCAGCAGGATGACCGCGAAGTCGCCGCTCATCAGCTTCTCGAGCGCTTCGCGGCCCGAGCCCGCCCGCACGAGGTTGTGCCCGAGATCCTGCAGGATCGACTCGTAGGACAGCAGCCGCGCCGGCTGATCGTCCACCAGCAGGATGTTGACGCTCTCGTGCTCGGGTGTTTCCATGCGCTCAGCGGTGCAGCCACATGCGCACGAGCGAGAGCAGCTGCTCGGTGTTCACCGGCTTTGCGACGTAGTCGGATGCGCCCGCCTCGAGGCACTTCTCGCGGTCACCCTTCATCGCCTTGGCGGTGAGCGCGATGATCGGCAGCAAGCGGAATTTCGGGTTCTCGCGAATGCGCCGGATCGTCTCGTAACCGTCCATCTCGGGCATCATGATGTCCATCAGCACCAGCGACAGACCCTCGGTGGTCTCGATGAGCTTGATGGCGTCCTGTCCGTTGGTGGCGCTCATGACCTCCATGCTGTGCCGCTCGAGCAGGCTGTTCAGCGCGAAGATGTTGCGAATGTCATCATCGACCACCAGCACCCTGCGGCTGCGCAGAGCCTCATCGCTCTCGTGCAGGGTCTCGATCAGGCGCTGCTTGGCGGGCGGCAGGTCCGCGATCACGCGGTGCAGGAAGAGCGCGGTCTCATCGAGCAGGCGCTCGGGCGAGCGCACGCCCTTCAGCACGATGCTCTTCGCCTTCTTGCGCAGCTCGGATTCCTCCTCGGCGGAGAGCTCCCGCCCGGTGAACACGACGATCGGGGTGTTGCGCAGCTGCTCGTTTTGCTGCACCTCCGAGAGCAGCTCGAACCCCGACATATCGGGGAGCTTCAGGTCGAGCACGATGCAGTCGAACTCGCGCTGGCGCATGAGCTCGAGCGCCTCGGTCCCGGTGCCGACCGCCGTGATCTCGACGTCGTCGTGGCGGATGAGCTCGGCGATCGAGAGCTGCTCGGCCGGATCGTCCTCGACCACGAGCAGCTGGCGCACGCGCTGCTGCGAGAAGACCTTGATGCGCTCGAGCGCGCTCTCGAGCCCATCGGTCGTGAGCGGCTTGTTCATGTACGAGAACGCACCACGCTCGAGGCCGTACTGACGCTCCTCCTCGACCGTCAGGATCTGCACGGGGATGTGACGCGTCTCGGGGTCGCGCTTGAGCTGGTTGAGCACCGTCCATCCGAGCATGTCCGGCAGGAACACGTCGAGCGAGATGGCGGTGGGCTTGTACTTGCGCGCGAGGGACAGCGCCTCGCTGCCCGTGCGGGCCACGAGACCTTTGAACTCGTGTCGGCGCGCAAGGTCGAGGAGCACCCGGGCGTAGTGCGGATCGTCCTCGACGATGAGCAGTGCCGTGTCCTCGGGCGTGAGGGCTTCCCGATCGTCCGGCACCTCCTCGGCGCGGGCCGCCGTGACCAGCGGCTGGAACGGCACCGGCGCCGGGCGCTCGCCGTTGGTCGCAGGCTGCGGCGCATTGCGCGCGTAGGCGGGACCGGCGTAGACCAGCGGCAGGTAGAGCGTGAACGTGCTGCCGCTGCCGGGGACGCTCGAGAGGCGAATCTCACCACCCAGGAGATGCGCGAGCTCGCGGCTGATCGCAAGGCCCAGACCCGTGCCGCCGTACTTGCGCGCGGTGCCGGCATCGGCCTGCTGGAACGCCTCGAATATGATCCTCTGCTTCTCCAGGGGGATACCGATGCCGGTATCGCTCACCGAGAACTCGACGACCGTCTGTGCCTGGCTGAGCGTGGGGTGGTCGGTGCTCCAGCCCCCCGTGGCCACTCCGACGTGCAACCGCACTCCGCCGTGATCGGTGAACTTGAAGGCGTTCGAGAGCAGGTTCTTGAGCACCTGCATCAGGCGCTTGGAGTCGGTCCGCATCGTGCGGCCGAGGTGCGCGTCGAAGTTGGTGGAGAAGGTGAGCTTGCGCGACTCGGCCTCGTGGCGGAAGTTGCGATCGATCGTCTCGCGCAGGTGCGTGAAGGCGAGATCCTCGCACTCGACCGTGACGGTGCCCGACTCGATCTTCGACAGATCCAGGATGTCGCTGATCAGGTTCAGTAGGTCGGTGCCCGCTGCATGGATGGTCTTGGCGAACTCGACCTGCCGCCCGCTCAGGTTCCCATCGGCATTCTCGGCGAGCTGCTGGCCCAGGATGAGGATGCTGTTGAGCGGGGTGCGCAGCTCGTGCGACATGTTCGCGAGGAACTCCGACTTGTAGCGCGAGGTCAGCGCGAGCTCGGTAGCCTTCTCCTCCAGCGCGCGGCGCGCCAGCTCGATCTCCTGGTTCTTGCGCTCGACCTCGGCGTTCTGCTCCGCAAGCAGCCGCGCCTTCGTGGCGAGCTCCTCGTTCGTCTGCTGCAGCTCCTTCTGCTGGGTCTGAAGCTCGATCGCGAGCTGCTGGGACTGCTGCAGCAGGCCCTCGGTGCGCATCGTCGCCTCGATGGTGTTGAGCACGACGCCGATGCTGCCGGTCAGCTGCTCGAGGAACGCCAGGTGCGAGGCGGTGAACTCATGAATCGAGGCGAGCTCGATCACCGCCTTGACCTGTCCCTCGTACAGCACCGGCAGCACGATGATGTTGCGCGGCATGGCCTGGATCAGGCCCGAGCGCACGCGGATGGAGTCCGACGGAATGTCGGTGAGCAGCAAGCGCTGCCTCTCGGCCGCGCATTGACCGACGAGACCCTCCCCCAGCCGGTAGCGGCGCGGGTCGGCATCCTCGTTCGGATCGGCATAGGTCGCGAGCTGCCTCAAGTACGGGGTGCCCGCGGCGGAATCGATGACGTAGGTGATGCCTTGCTGAGCATTCACGAGCGGGGCGAGCTCGGAGAGCAGCATCTGTCCCACGGTGACCAGGTCGCGCTGGCCCTGCATCATGCGGCTGAACTTCGCGAGGTTGGTCTTCAGCCAGTCCTGCTCGGTATTGCGCTCGGTCGTGACGCGCAGATTGCCGATCATCGCATTGATGTTGTCCTTCAGATCGGCCACCTCGCCGCGCGCTTCCACCTGAATCGAGCGCGTGAGGTCGCCCTTGGTCACGGCGGTCGCCACCTCGGCAATCGCTCGCACCTGAGTGGTGAGATTGGCCGCGAGCAGATTGACGTTGGCGGTCAAATCCTTCCACGTGCCGGCGGCGCCGGGGACGTGCGCCTGACCGCCCAGGCGGCCCTCCACGCCGACCTCGCGCGCAACCGTGGTCACCTGGTCGGCGAAGATCGCCAGTGTGTCGGTCATGCTGTTGATCGTATCGGCGAGCGCTGCCACCTCGCCCTTGGACTCCACCGTGAGTCGCTGGCGCAGGTCACCATTGGCCACCGCGGTGACGACCTTCACGATGCCGCGCACCTGGTTGGTGAGGTTCGCCGCCATGACGTTGACGTTGTCGGTCAAGTCCTTCCAGGTGCCCGCGACGCCGGGCACGAGTGCCTGGCCGCCGAGCTTGCCCTCGGTACCCACCTCGCGCGCGACGCGCGTGACCTCCGCCGCAAAGCCGTTGAGCTGGTCCACCATCGTGTTGATGGTTTCCTTCAGCTGCAGGATCTCGCCCTTCACGTCCACCGTGATCTTGCGCGAGAGGTCCCCGCGCGCGATGGCGGTTGCGACCTCGGCGATGTTGCGCACCTGGCCGGTGAGATTGCTCGCCATGGAGTTGACGTTGTCGGTCAGGTCCTTCCAGGTGCCCCCCGCGCCCGGCACGATGGCCTGGCCGCCGAGCTTGCCCTCGGTGCCCACCTCGCGCGCCACGCGTGTGACCTCGGCGGCGAAGGCATTGAGCTGGTCCACCATCGTGTTGATGGTCTCTTTCAGCTGCAGGATCTCACCGCGCACGTCTACCGTGATCTTGCGCGAGAGGTCCCCGCGCGCGATGGCGGTTGCGACCTCGGCGATGTTGCGCACCTGGCCGGTGAGGTTGCTCGCCATGGAGTTGACGTTGTCGGTGAGGTCTTTCCACACACCGCTCACATCCTTCACCTCGGCCTGGCCGCCGAGCTTGCCTTCGGTGCCGACCTCGCGCGCGACGCGGGTGACCTCCGCGGCGAAGGCGTTGAGCGTGTCGACCATCGTGTTGATGGTCTCCTTCAGCTGCAGGATCTCGCCCTTCACGTCCACCGTGATCTTGCGCGAGAGGTCCCCGCGTGCAATGGCGGTTGCGACCTCGGCGATGTTGCGCACCTGGCCCGTAAGGTTGCCGGCCATGGAGTTGACGTTGTCGGTCAGGTCCTTCCACGTTCCGCCGACACCCGGCACGTAGGCCTGGCCGCCGAGCTTGCCGTCGGTACCCACCTCGCGCGCGACGCGCGTCACCTCCGAGGCGAAGGAGCGCAGCTGATCGACCATCGTGTTGATGGTCTCCTTGAGCTGCAGGATCTCCCCGCGCACGTCCACCGTGATCTTGCGCGAGAGGTCGCCGTTTGCGATGGCGGTTGCGACCTCGGCGATGTTGCGCACCTGGCCGGTGAGGTTGCTCGCCATGGAGTTGACGTTGTCGGTCAGGTCCTTCCACGTGCCCGCGACACCGGGTACGGTCGCCTGGCCGCCGAGCTTGCCCTCGGTGCCCACCTCGCGCGCCACGCGCGTGACCTCCGCGGCAAAGCCGTTCAACTGATCCACCATGGTGTTGATGGTGTTCTTCAGCTCGAGGATCTCGCCCTTCACGTCCACGGTGATCTTGCGCGAGAGGTCGCCGCGGGCGACCGCGGTGGTCACCTCGGCGATGTTGCGCACCTGGCCGGTGAGATTGGTCGCCATCGCGTTGACCGAATCGGTGAGGTCTTTCCAGGTGCCGGCGACACCAGGCACCACCGCCTGGCCGCCGAGCTTGCCCTCGGTGCCGACCTCACGCGCCACGCGCGTGACTTCCGAGGCGAAGGAGCGCAGCTGGTCCACCATCGTATTGATGGCCTCCTTGAGCTGCAGGATCTCCCCGCGCACGTCGACCGTGATCTTGCGCGAGAGGTCGCCGCTGGCCACGGCGATGGTGACCTCGGAGATGTTGCGCACCTGGCCGGTGAGGTTGCTCGCCATGTAGTTGACGTTGTCGGTCAGGTCCTTCCAGGTGCCCGTGAGTCCCGGCACGACCGCCTGGCCGCCGAGCTTGCCCTCGGTGCCCACCTCGCGCGACACGCGCGTCACCTCGGAGGTGAACGCGCTCATCTGCGCCATCATCGCGTTGACACCGGTGGCCGAGCGCAGGAACTCGCCCTCGAGCGGACGCCCGTCGACATCGAGCGGCATGGTCTGGGAGAGATCTCCCTTGGCGAGCGCCGTGATCGCGCGCGTGACCTGCGCCGTGGGCCACAGCAGATCCTGAATGAGGGTGTTGACGGAGTCCTCCATCTCGCGCCAAGCCCCGCCGTGGCGGCTGCTCGAGACGCGATGCTGCGTCTTGCCTTCCTTGCCGACGACCTGCCCAACGCGCTTCAACTCCTCCGCGAGCAGTTGATTGGAGCGCACGATCTCGTTGAACGTATCGGAGATCTTGCCCGCAAGACCGACCTCGTCGGTGGGCAGACGCACCGAGAAGTCGCCCTCGCGCACGGCCTGCATCGCGCGCAGGAGCTCGCGCATGTCGAGCGAGCCCTGCTCGGGGGGCTCACCATTGGTAGGCTTCGTGGCGGCAACCGGGGCGGCGGCACTGCGGCGGCGCCCTTCGACTTGTGTTCGCATCAGGAACTCCGTTTGAAAGATCGAGCAGGAAGTGCGTGCAACGGCCTGGATGGGGAGGGCCCGAAATGACCGCGGCGCCGCTCTGCCGAGCGGCAACTTCTGCCGATGGCCGATAGCCACGACGCTCGCACTGGCGGTGCTCCGCGATCAACGGGCAAGCATCCCCCCTCGACACGGCCCAAAAAGGCCGTGCGCGTGCGACTTTGAAACCCCCGAAAGATCTTTATTGGGCGATGAGCGCCTTGGACGCCACCATAGCAGAAGAGCGTCTCGGCGCAAGCTCCCAGGCACGCCGGGGAACGCTCGCCAGTAGACATAAGATACCAATTGGGCTCACGCGTGCTCAACACGGTCGTGCGAGAAGAGGGGCTCGATCCCTCAGCGCACGGTGCCCAAAGAGCCAGCCCTCGAGCCAAGCCACCATGAACATCCAGTAGCCGAGGCCGACCAGCAGCCGTGCCCAGAGAGGAAGGTGGGCCTCGGGAGAGACATAGCCCTCGATCAGTCCGCACCCGGCGAGCAGCAGCATGCAGGGGATGAGCAGCTTGCCGGCCCGCAACGCCGTGAATTGAAACGAGCGAGCACGGGTGCCGGCCGTGGGCCGGATGAGGGCTTCGCCGACCGCGGCCCCGGCGGCTCCTGAAACGCACATGACGGACAGCTCGACACAACCATGGGGCAGCACGAAGGCGAGCAGCTGGCCGGCAAGCCCGTGCTGAGCCGTCAGCGCGAACACTGCCCCCAGAGTGAGGCCGTTCAGCGACACGATATAGAAGGTGCCGAGCCCGAAGAGGAAGCCCGCGCAGAAGGCGAACAGGCTCACGACGACATTATTGGTCAATACCTGGATGGACAGGAGCGAGGCGGGAGCGACATCGAGAAGTCCCGCCGTCCAGAGCTCACCGCGCTCGGTGGCCGCGATCATGTCCGGCGAGGCGAAAAGCGCGATCAGATCGGGATAGGCATGCACCAGCGCGAATCCCGCGGCCACGGATAGCACCAAGAGCCCGCTCACCCAGGCGATATGCGTGTGCAGCTCCTGGACGACATCAGGGATCTGGTCCGCGAGCAAGGCCTTGAGCGCGCGCAGCGGATGCAATGCCGACCGATGCACCGTCGCATGCACCCGGGCGTAAGCAGTTTCGAGATATTCGTGGGCGCTGCTGCCGGGGATCAGGCGGCGCGCGATGCCCAGCTCGCGCGCCAGGAATCGGTAATCCTCCAGGGCGCCGAATGCATCCGCCGTATCGTGTGCGCGACCTCGAGCAAGGCGTTGAGCCCGCTCGGCAGCGGCGTACCACTGGCTCGAACGGCGCAGGAGTGGTGCCTCGGTCCGGCCGGCCGCTGCGGCCGGTGCGCGCGCAACAGGGGGGACCACGTCCTCGTACACCAGGAGCGTGCCCGCGGCGAGATCGCCGATACGCACGTGCTCGGGGGTGAGCATCACGGCGAGGAGCCCCACCCCATAGGCGACCGGCAGGCTGTCGATGAGCCGAAAGATGTTGCGCATGAGCAGCGCGCCCATCGACGGAACGCCCCCATTGCGCGCGCTGATGCGGATTCGGGCCATGCGCTTGCCCGGGGTGCTGCCGCGCATCACCAGCTCGAGCACGCACGGATACAGGAGATAGATGGCCGCAGCCGGAGCTGCGACCACTGCCACCCAGCTCGGATCGACCACGTGGGGCAGCAGGCTTGGCGCGCCGTTGTAGGTCATGGCCGCGACGACGAACCAGCTGAGCCCGAGGACCAGCCGCAGGTGCCAGTCGATGACGTAGGCAAGCGAGCGGGCACCGGGACCGGCCAGCCGCAGATGCACCTCAACGCCGGTGGCACTCTCGACCACCAGGGGCGCTGCCACGGCGCCGGCTGAGGTCAAGATGCGAGTCCTTCGGCGGCGAGCTGCTCGGCCTGGTACTCGTGCTGCAGAGCGCCGATGAGCTCATCGAGCTTGCCGTCCATGATGTCGGCGAGCCGGTACAGCGTGAGGTTGATGCGGTGGTCGGTCACGCGGCCCTGCGGGAAGTTGTACGTGCGGATGCGCTCGGAGCGGTCGCCGCTTCCGACCTGCAGGCGGCGCGACTGCGCCTGCTCACTCTGCTGACGCTCCTCGCGTGCGGCCTCCAGCCTTGCTTTGAGCAACGCCATCGCGCGCGAGCGATTCTTGTGCTGTGAGCGCTCGTCCTGGCACTCGACGACGATGCCACTCGGCAGATGAGTGATGCGGACCGCCGATTCTGTCTTGTTGACGTGCTGACCACCGGCACCGGACGATCTGAAGGTGTCGATCCGCAATTCGGCCGGATTGATCTCGATCTCCTCGGCCGCCTCGAGCTCGGGAAATATTGCGACGGTGCAGGCCGAGGTATGGATGCGGCCCTGGGCTTCGGTCGCCGGTACGCGCTGTACGCGGTGCGTCCCGGATTCGAATTTCAGCCGCGCAAATGCACCATTGCCGGCGATGCGCAGGATGACCTCCTTGTAGCCGCCGTGCTCGCCGAGGCTCTCGCTCAGGATCTCGACGCTCAGGCGCTGCGACTCGGCGTAGCGCGTGTACATGCGGGCGAGGTCGCCCGCGAAGATCGCCGCCTCGTCGCCGCCGGTGCCCGCGCGCACCTCGAGAAAGACGTTGCGCTCATCGCGGGGATCCCGCGGGATGAGCATGCCCTTGAGCTCTTCCTCGGCGGAATCGAGAACGCTGCGCAGACGTGCGGATTCCTCCTCGCCGAGCGCGCGCAGCGCCGCATCCGCATCCGAGCGCAGCTCCTCGGCGGCGACGAGCTCGCCTTGCAGATGGCGCACGTGGCGGTAGCGTTCCGCGAGGGGCTCGAGGCGGGCATACTCGCGCGAGAGGTCGCGGAACTGTTGTGAGCGTCCGATGGTCGCAGGATCGGCGAGCATGCGGCCGAGCTCCTCGAACCGATCGTTCATCCTGTCCAGACGCTGGCGAATCGAATCCTTCATGTGGTTCGCGCGGCATTCTGCGAGATCATGGCGGGCCGCGAAAGAGGCTATAGTGAGTGATATGGCTCATCTGGGACGCTTTGCGGCGCTGTGCGCTGCGCTGACGCTGGCGGGGTTAGCGGCGGGTTGCCGCACTGCACCGCCCGCGCGGCCGGCCGCCGCGCACTCGAATCAAGACACGAGCGCGCTCACCGTCATGGCGGAGGTCGCGCTCGAGAAGGGCGACTGCCGCGTGGCTGCCGAGGATTATGCAACGGCGGCGACCGGCGGCTCGGTGAATCTGGCCCGTCGCGCAAGCGAGGTGGGGCTTGCCTGCCAGGACATGCCGGCTGCGTGGTCGGCTGCCGAACGCTGGCGCACGCTCGCTCCGGGCGACCACGATGCATCGCTCGTGTACGGAACCATCGCCCTTTCTCTATACCGCATTCCCCAGGCTCGCGATGCGCTCACGCCAATCCTGAAGGGGAGCGGCCCCAAGGCTGACCGGGATGCGCTGACGGTCCTGTCGGCGCTCAGCGATGACCCGGATGTCGGTGCGAGCCCCACCCTGGCCGCTCTGGACAGGACCGTGGATGCGCACTCCTCCTCGCTGCTCGTGCTGACCGCCTTCGGTACGCTTGCGCTGGAGGCCTACGACTTCAATCTCGCGGAGCAGCGCGCGCATCAGGTTCTGGCTCGCGATGCCGCCTCGGGCAGCGCGCTGCGCCTTCTTGCGCGCGTGCGCGTGCTCCAGGGTGATGCGGAGGGGGCGATGAGCGCCGCCCGCGATGCCATGCATGCCGATCCGGGCGGCAGCGCCTTCGAGCTTGCTGATGTCCTGATCGGACTGGATCGCCTGGAAGAGGCGCGTCAGGAGCTCGAGCGGCTGCGTACCACCGATGCATCGGTCGGGGAGATCGACCGGCGGCTGGCACTGCTGGCTTATCAAAGTGGCGATGTCGCCGACGCGCGGCGCCGTTTCAACGATTTGATCGACCGCGGCGAGGCGAGCGAGTCGGCGCTGCTGTACCTCGGGGATATTGCGGCGCGATCCGGGGATGTGGATGGTGCCTTGACCGACTATCGGCAGCTGAGCGACTCGCCGATGGCGCTGACCGCCCGCACGCGTGCAGCCGGGATTCTGCTCGACCGCGGCAAGCGCGGCGAGGCGCTCGATCTGCTCGACAGCTACGAGAGCGAGCACCCGGAGAATGGCATCGACGTTGCGCTCGCCAAGGCGGATTTGCTTGCCGACCATGGCGATGCCGCGGATGGGCTTTCCTTCATTGCAACGGCGCTGGAGCAGTACCCGCGGCATCCACGCCTGGAGTACGAGCGAGCGACCCTGCTCGAGCGGGCCGGGCGCGTGAGCGATTCCGTCGCGGCGTTCGAGCAGATGCTGCGGCAGCGCCCGGGCGATCCGAATCTCATGAACGCGCTCGGGTACACGCTCGCCGATCACAGCATGGAGCTGTCGCGTGCCGAGGGCTTGATCCGGCATGCCTTGAGCAGCACACCCGACAATCCGGCAGTGCTCGACAGTCTCGGCTGGGTGCGGCTGCGGCGGGGCGATGCGCGCGCGGCGCTCCCATTGCTCGAGCGTGCCTATCTGATCAGCCGCGACCCCGAGATCGCCGCACACTGGGGCGAGGCGCTGTGGGTGGGCGGCCAGCACGATCAGGCTCGTAAGGTTTGGGCGGACGCCCTCGTCCGCCATCCGGAGTCCCAGAAGCTCAAGGACACCGTGCAGCGTCTGGTGAGCCCCGCAGGCACTTGGCCACCGCCCGCCCATACTTCGCCGCGCTGATTCTCCTTGCTGGCTGTGTCAGCGCGCCGTCCCGGAAGCCCGCCGAGTCGGTCCCCTGGCCGCAGCGTCGCGCACAGTTGCAGGCGCTCGACCCTTTCGCGTTGACCGGACGCGTGGCCGTTGCCGCCGGCAGCGAGGGATTCAGCGCGCACCTCAGCTGGGATCAGCGCGGCAGCCGCACCACGGTCGAGCTCAATGGGCCGCTCGGAATTGGCGGCGTCCATGTGACCGCCGATGGGAACGTGCTGCACGTCGAGAGCTCGCAGGGCCAGCAGCTCGCGGACGACCAGGCGCGTGATGAGCTCAGGTCCAAGCTCGGCTTCGATCCGCCGCTGGGGAGTCTGCGCTACTGGATCGTCGGAGCGCCGGATCCGGGCACGCCTTCGGTGGAGACGATCGGGGCCGACCAGCGCCTGACGAGCCTCGAGCAGGACGGGTGGCAGATCGTCTATTCCAATTACATCAGCGCCGGTCAGACCTGGCTTCCGCAGCGCCTGACCTTGCAGCGCGGTGACGTGCGCGTGCGCGTGATCGTGGATCAGTGGAGACCCTAGCCATGGGGGGCGCGATCGAGCATCCGTCATCGGCTCGGGAGAGCCTCTGGCCGGCACCTGCAAAGCTCAATCTGTTCTTGCATGTGACGGGCCGGCGCCCCGACGGCTATCACGACCTGCAGACGCTCTTCCAGCTCATCGACCTGGAGGACTCGATCTCGGTGCGCCTGAGGCAGGACGGAGTCATCGAGCGCACGGGCGGGCTGCCGGAGGTGCCGCCGGATGCGGACCTGACGGTGCGGGCCGCCCGCGCTTTGCAGGCCGCAACCGGAACCCCCCTCGGCGCCTCGCTCGGCATCAGGAAGCGAATCCCCCTGGGCGGAGGGCTCGGCGGGGGGAGCTCCGATGCCGCCACCGTGCTTGTGGTACTCAACCGGCTGTGGGGTTGCGGCCTATCCCTGGACGGCCTGGCCGAGCTCGGTCTGGCGCTGGGTTCGGACGTGCCGGTTTTCGTTCGCGGAACATCGGCTTGGGCGTCCGGGCGGGGGGAACAGCTCGTCCCGGTCGAGCTCCCCCCGCGCTGGTATCTCATCCTGCATCCCGGGGTGCACGTCTCGACCGCGGAGATCTTCCAGAGCCCTGAATTGACACGAAATACCCCCCTCATCACAATACGCGCCTTTTTCGAGACCGGGGGGCGCAACGACTGTGAGCCTGTCGTGCGCGCCCGCTACCGCCAGGTCGGCGAGGCACTCGACTGGCTGTCGCGCGTTGCGCCGGCGCACCTGACCGGCACCGGGTCCTGTGTTTTTGCCGCCTTCGAGAGTGCTGCGGATGCCGAGCGACATGCCGCTCGCGCTCCGGATTGCTGGCGAGCCTTTGTCGCGCGCGGCATCAACACCTCGCCTCTGCACGAGCGGATGGGGTGAGTTACTCGGCGAAGAAGCGCAGCATGGAGCGGTGGCTCGGGTTGTTGCCAAAGAGATCCTAATGCTGGGGTGTCGCCAAGGCGCGGCGCATGCGCCGCGCGGGCGGACAGGAGTCCGCCCTGTAGCGAGATGCGAAGCAGGAAGCGCAGCATGGAGCGGTGGCTCGGGTTGTTGCCTAAAGAGATCCTAATGCTGGGGTGTCGCCAAGTGGTAAGGCAGCGGGTTTTGGTCCCGCCATACGAAGGTTCGAATCCTTCCACCCCAGCCATGGGGCGGCCCGATGAGTGATGACACGATCGCGCTGTTTGCGGGCAACGCCAACCTGCAGCTCGCGCACGAGATCGCGCGGCACCTCGCAATGCCGCTCGGACGCTGCGACGTGGGCCGCTTCAGCGATGGCGAGGTGAACGTCGAGGTCATCGAGAACATCCGCGGGCGGGACGTGTTCATCATTCAGCCGACCTGCCCGCCGGTGAACGACAACTTGATGGAGCTGCTCGTGATGGTCGATGCCTGCCGGCGTGCCTCGGCCGCGCGGATCACCGCGGTGGTGCCGTACTTCGGCTATGCGCGGCAGGATCGCCGCCCACGCGCCACGCGCTCGGCGATCACCGCCAAGCTCGTGGCGAACATGATGTCGAGCGCCGGGGTAGCACGGTTGCTGACGGTGGACGTGCATGCGGACCAGATTCAGGGATTTTTCGATATTCCGGTGGACAACGTGTACGCCTCGCCGGTTCTGCTCGGAGAGGTTTGGAAGCAGGGCTACGTGGACATGATCGTGGTGTCCCCCGACATCGGGGGTGTCGCTCGCGCGCGCGCGATCGCCAAGCGTCTGGACGATGCCGAGCTTGCGATCATCGACAAGCGCCGCCCGCGGCCCAACGAGTCGAAGGTCATGAACATCATCGGTCGCGTCGAGGGCAAGACCTGCGTGCTGGTCGATGACATGGTCGATACGGCGGGCACGCTCTGTCAGGGCGCCCGTGCGCTCAAGGAAGAAGGCGCGGTGAAGGTCGTGGCGTACATCACGCATCCGCTGCTCTCCGGGCGCGCCGTGGAGAACGTCATGGAGTCCGAGCTCGATGAGCTGGTCGTGACGGATACGATTCCGCTTTCAGGCGCGGCGAGCCGCTGCGGTCGAATCCGTCAGCTGTCGGTCGCGGCGTTGCTCGCCGAGACGATCCGTCGCATACGCGACGAGGAGTCGGTCAGCTCGCTGTACGTGGATTGAAACAGGTCAATTGGTAAGCCGCTCTGGTCGCGGAGCGGCGCAACTGCAGTCAACAGGAGTCAACATGCGCGTTTCATTCGTTTTCGGCGCGGACCGCCGTGATCAGCCAGGCAAAGGTGCGAGCCGCCGCCTGCGTCACCGCGGCAAGGTCCCGGCCATTCTCTATGGCGGCGGACAGCCGCCTCAGGCGCTCGTTCTCGATCAGCAGAATCTGCTGACCATGATCGGCAGCGAGAAATTCTATTCCTCGATCGTGCAGGTCAAGATCGACGGCCAGTCGCAGGAGGCCATCATCAAGGACGTGCAGATGCACCCGGCGCGAAACGTGGTGGTGCACGTGGACCTGCAGCGCGTGGTGGAGAACGAGAAGATCCGCATTCGCCTGCCCATTCATTTCCGCAACGAGAGCGTCGCGCCTGGCGTGAAGACCCAAGGGGGTATCGTCTCCCACATGCAAACGGATGTGGAAGTCGCGTGTCTGCCGAAGGATCTCCCCGAGTTCCTCGACGTGGACCTCGGCGAGATGAGCCTCAACGAGACCAAGTTCCTCGCGGACATTCCGCTGCCCGCCGGCGTCGTGATCACTGACCTGGTGCATGGGAAGAATCGACCCGTCGTGTCGATCCACAGCCCGCGCGCAGAGGAGCCGGAGGCCGTCGCGGCCGAGGCGGCTGCCGTTCCCGCCGAGGGAGCTGCCGCCCCGGCAGCCGGGGCCGCTGCGGCGCCCGCCGCGGGCGCCGCAGGGGGTGCTGCTTCCGCACCGGCAGCCGGTGCGGAAGCCAAGAAGGAGGGTGCGGCTGGGAAGAAGGAGGCCGCTCCGGCCAAGAAGGAGGGCAAGAAGTAACCTCGCCCGCGGCGACGGCGCGTCGCCTGCGGGGTGCGGCTTGCTTCGATGTCAGGCGTTGCACTGAAGCTGATTGCCGGGCTCGGCAATCCGGGCGCGGACTACGCGCGTACCCGCCACAACGTCGGCTTCTGGTTCGTGGACGAGCTCGTGCGCCGTCACGGGGGTACGTTTCGCCTGGAGTCCCGGCATCAGGCCGAGCTCGCACGCGTGCGCATCGGCGGGGCGGAGCTGTGGCTGGCGAAGCCCACGACCTACATGAATCTGAGCGGTACGGCGGTGGGCAGCGTCGCCCATTTCTACCGGATTGCGCCCGAGGAGATTCTCATCGCCTATGACGAGCTCGATTTCCCTCCGGGCAAGGCGCGTCTGAGACAGGGTGGGGGCACGGCCGGCCACAACGGCGTGACCGATGTGGTGGCGCACCTCGGAGAGGCCTTCTGGCGGCTGCGCATCGGCATTGGAAGGCCCTCGGCAAAGGCAGCGGGCATTGATCGCGTTCTCTCCCGTCCCACGGGCGAGGAAGAGCGGCTGATTCGCGAGACGATCGAGGCCGGTGCCGACGCTGTCGCGACGATGCTCGAGCAAGGAGCGCAGATCGCGATGAACCGGCTGCACTCCCGCGATGCACCACCGAGCGAGCCGGGCCCTCCGCAGGGAACACCAGGCACCTAGGAAGCTACGAGCCAGAAGCCATGTCCATCAAATGCGGCATCGTCGGTCTACCCAATGTGGGTAAGTCGACGCTCTTCAACGCGCTGACGCGCGCGCAGATCGCGGCGGAGAACTACCCGTTCTGCACCATCGATCCGAACGTCGGCATCGTTCCGGTGCCGGACGGCCGTCTGGACGAGCTTGCCGCAATCGCCAAGCCCGAGAAGATCATTCCCACCACGGTGGAATTCGTCGACATCGCGGGTCTTGTCGCCGGCGCCTCGCAAGGGGAAGGTCTCGGCAACCAATTTCTGGCGCACATCCGGGAGGTGGACGCGATCGCGCACGTCGTGCGCTGCTTCGAGAGCGCCGATGTCGTGCACGTCGCGGGCAAGGTGGATCCCCTCACCGATATCGAAATCGTCAATACCGAGCTGGCGCTCGCGGATCTCGCGACGGTCGAGAAGGCGCTGGATCGCGCAGCACGTGCCTCGAAGAGCGGCGACAAGGACGCCGCGCGCAAGCGCGACGTGCTCGAGCGCGTGAAGGCCCAGCTCGATCGTGCACAACCGGTGCGCGCGCTTGCGCTCGGCCGCGAGGAGTCGGGTGACATTCGCGAGCTGCAGCTTCTGACGTCGAAGCCAGTCATGTACGTCGCCAACGTGGACGAGCAAGGCTTCACGAACAATCCTCGGCTAACGGCGGTCGAGGCGCTTGCCGCGCGCGAGGGATCGCAGGTGGTGCCGGTGTGTGCGGCGATCGAAGCCGAGATCGCGCAGCTCGAGGAGGCTGACCGTGCGGCATTCCTCGCGGAGCTGAAGCTCGACGAGCCCGGCTTGAACCGCGTGATCCGCGCGGCTTACCGGCTGCTCGGGCTGCAGACCTTTTTCACCGCCGGTCCGAAGGAGGTGCGGGCCTGGACCGTGCGCGCGGGCGCCACGGCGCCGCAAGCCGCAGGCGTCATTCACACGGACTTCGAGCGGGGGTTCATCCGTGCCGAGGTCATCTCGTTCCCGGACTACATCGGCTACCGCGGCGAGGCGGGAGCGAAGGACGCGGGCAGGTTGCGCCTGGAGGGAAAGGAGTATCTCGTCCGGGAGGGCGACGTGATGCACTTCCGGTTCAATGTTTGATCACGGATGGCGAGACGGGCGAGTTTGACTCGTAACGCGTGCTAGACACCAGGTGCTCCGACTTCAGCGTCGTGTGCTGCCTGTTCGGGCCGAACGAGTAGTACCAGAAGATCCGCTCCTCCCGAGCGTAGGGAAGCAGGGTCGCGGGGTCGGTGACGATGCGACCTTCGATCGAGGCGGCATAGTGCAGGGAGAACGTGTTGGCGTTCACATCATCCAGGGCCTGCCGGTCGGGCGTTACGCGAATGACGATCTCGATGCACCTGGGTGGCGCCGCGTCAGCGGCGCACGGCACCATCCTCGTGAAGGCGAACGCGATGCCGTGCTGAATGACGATTCGTGGGATGCCCGGAAGCGAAAGGGGGGCAGAGGTCTCGTACCAGATGCCCTGCTCGAGCGTCGCACCGATCCACATCGCGGTGCCGAGAGCGTAGCTCGCGGCTGTCGCGGCCTCGAGCGCACCCGGGGAGAGGACGTCGGCCGTCATCTCAACGGCGTCGTTCGTCAGGCCATGCGCGCGCGTGCCGGAGGGCGCTTGGGCTCGGATGAGCAGGTCCGTCCTGTCAACGAGCCGAGCAGCGAACGCCTCGGAGTCCGTGACTGCCTGGAATTGTCCGGCGGCGCTCACCGTGAATCCCACTGGAGGAATCGGGGCCGGAGGGAACACGGCCTGCGGCGCCTGCGAGTCCTTAGCCTTGGGGCTCCCGATCGTTGACCAGACGCCGGGCTCGTAGCGGGCCAGGCGATCCGTGTAGGAGACGCTCCAGCCGCCCCCGGGCACGGCGCCGATGTGGAGCTGGAAAGCGGCTGCCGCGCGGCTGCGGAACGGCTGTCCGTCCTTGAGGTACTCGCGGCGGCTTTCGAGCGTGATCCGGGCGTTGGCCGGATGCCATCCAAACCTCAATGTCGCCCGGCGCTTCGGGAAGTCCTGCATGAGCCGAGCGACCTGCGCAGGGCCGGATGCCTCACTGCGCCAGGCGAGGAGCAGCTGGTAGTTCTCGCGAGCGTCGTCCTGGAAGCCATACTCACGGTCCATCTGCAGAGCGGCTTGCAGGTCCGACAGTGCCGCAGCCGTCTCGCCGAGCTGGTGCAACACCATGCTTGCGTTGGACTGCATGATGACCATCGAGCGGTAGTCGAACACGTCGCGATAGAGCTCGACGGCGCGATGCGCCGCGGCTGCGGCCGCCCGCAGCTCGTCCGCATCCTCCGCTCGGAGGGCGCATGCCGCACGCGCAAGGTGCAAACGGTATTCGAGGTCGGCTGCACGGGCCAAACCGTCCGGGAACATGACAGGCGTCGTGGGATCCACCTCGACGCTGCCGAGCTGTTCCTGCACGCGCACAAGACGCTCCGCGCAGGGGCCGGGGGCGGCGCTCAGAAGGGAATCGGCATAGCCGAGCTTCGCGCTGAGAAGGGCAGGAGATGCGGGATCGGTTCGCTCGAGGCGCGCGACGACTGCGGCAAATTCGCTGCTCGTCGGGACTCGAGGTCCCTGGACCGAGCAGGCGCATGCGAGCACGCTCATCGCACCGCCGAGCAGGAGAGGACGTGCTGTCATGCGTCGCGGACCGACGCTTCGGCATGCGCGCACATCGAGCGGCGATGCTCAGCGCGCCGGCTTCACTTGCAAGCTCCCCTTGATCGCGAAGAGGCAGCCCAGGCTCTGGAAGTGCTCGCTGATCTGGTAGATCCAAGGGTTGCAGTAGGCGCTTTCATTTGGCCCGGAGTGTTCGCAGCTCCCGCCGGAGCAGTTTTCTTGAAGATTCACGACCGGAGTGATACGCGCAGTTCCCGGTCGGGGTGGCCGCCCCGGGCGCGGCGCTCGTTGCTCCATCGGGCGGGGGAACGAATGGTCGGTCATGCGCTTTGCAGTGGCGGCACTTCCCAAGCGAGGCCCAAGAGTGAGCGCATTCCCGGCGCCGCGCTGACCCCGCACCGCGAACCCGGCAGACTCATAGCCCACGACGCCGTAGCTTCCGCGGGAGCCGTGGAACGCATAGCCGGCCGAGCGGGCACCGCCGTAACGACCCGCCGCGCCAAGTCCCCCAGCCACGTAACCGCCGCGGCCACCGAAACCCCCGCCCCCACTCGCTCCCCGACCCCCAACGCCGCCGCCACCGCCACCATGGCTTCCGCCACCGCAACCGCCTCCGCCACTTCCCGCGACCACGCCTGAGGCAGCCGCGCTACTCGTCATCGCGACGGCGATCAGAGCGACAAGGAGGGTAGTTGCGAACGTGAAGGTGATCTGGGTACGCATGAGCCTGTCTCCTGAAGGACGGCGCTTGGCGAGCCACGTTCCCAACTCCATACTAGTCCCGCGAAGCTTGGCGGGGATTAAGCGTGGATTAACGATCGTTAATCGGAATGTTCGTCACGCCGAGGCATTACAGGCACTGAGCCCGCGCGGGACTTCTTGACACTTGAATCGGGGGCCACTGACAATCCCCGCCCCTTCGGGACCCGCCGTGGAAAGGTAGCTCAGCTGGTTAGAGCACGGCACTCATAATGCCGGGGTCGAGGGTTCGAGTCCCTCCCTTTCCACCAATTGAATCAGAGTGATAGCGACGCAGGTCGAAATTGCCTCCGCGCTGTAAGCGCAGGCTAAGCGCAAGAATTGGCCCCTTTTCGCTTTTAGCCTGGAAATCCAGGCATTTTTGCTTGCGCTTATAAGCGCAACTCCAAGATGGAGGGATTCCCAAAAAGCGGAATTTGGCCGGCTAGCTCCTGTTCTTCCCTAACCATGATCGAGTCCACGCGGTAGGCCCTTACTGCCGGAAGGCCTTCCCACTGAAGGCGCATAGTGAGAGTGAGAAGCGGCCTCTCATTGAGTTTCGAAACGGCTTCGCGCCGTTGATCGGGCGCAAGGTGCGCATAGCGCAGCGACATGCCGACTGAGCCGTGACCCAGTAGATCACGCACCGTGTTCAGCGGCACACCCTTCTGGACCAGGCGCGAAGCAAAGTGATGACGCAGATCGTGCCAACGGAATTTGCTGATCCTGGCTCGCTTAAGCACCTTTTCCCATGCCGACTGAAACCCGGTGGTGACACCAAAGACACGCGCCCCAGTTCCAGACTGCTCGCGCCAGAGCCGCAGCACGCTGACGGCTTCCTCATTGAGCTCTACATGCCGGGTCTGTCGACTCTTCGCGTTCGGGCCTTCGACGGTGAGGAGCTGACGATTGAAGTCCACGGAACCCCAGCGCAACTTGAGGGTCTCACCGCGCCGCAGTCCGGTGTTCATCGATAGCAGCACGGCGGGCGTCAGGTGATCACCAAAGTGAGTCAACGGAGGCAGCGTCCGCTCTTGCTGTGCTTGCCGCCGGTTGTTGGCAAGCGTGCGCTGACTCCGCATTTCCTCATCGCGCGCCTTCAGTGCCTGCCGCAGTCGTGTTTCCTCGGCGTGGTCAAGAAAGCGCACCTTGCCTCTGCGATCAACGCGCGGCTTGTCGACCCGGCGCACCGGATTTTCTGTCAGCTCCCCGGCTTTTACTGCGCGTCTGAGCACGCTGGAGAGCGTGTAGAGATCACGCACGACGGTTACGGGATTGCGACCTTCATTCAGGCGCCGCACCTTCCACGCCTCAACGCGTTCAACCGTTATGGCAGTGAGCGGTTCTGGGTACCACGTTCTGAAGTGCCGATGCAGCTTCTCGAGCGTGTCAGCTGCTGTGCGTGGACGGCTAGCTTGAACCCACGTCGTGTATGTGTCGGCGATGAACATTCCTAGCGTGACGCCATCCGTTCCGCCAAGGCCGTGTAACGGATGACGACCGTGCGCCACATTGCCGAGGACTTTCTGACACCTCTCTCTCGCTTCTTCCGGCTCGATTGTTCCTGCTTGACCTAGTGCGACGCGCCGATTTCGGCCGAAGCGAGCGTAGTACGATCGGACGCCACTGGGCTGTACCCGCAAAGTGAAACCGGACAGCCGGCTGTCGTAGATCTCGAAAGGCTTCTTGGTGGGGTGAACTACCTTGCTCGAGAGCAAGGTCGGTCCTATGACGGCTTGCATGCTGCAGTCTCCGGAGTCTTAAAACTTTTTCTAGGGCCTCAGAACTAGCCGACTCATCGATTCGTATCCCGGAGTGAAGCTAGCTCGGGAGGGAGCTGAGACTGGAGGGCGCCTACGACTATAGCTTCCCACAACTTATACACGCGGCTCGAATTGGTCGTTGGAATTTCCGAGGTACTTGCAGCGTCAAGAACGCGCGCTCCTGCATGTGCCCTAGCTACGGTCCTCAGGGGAAAGTCTGACTCACTAAGGCGAGTCTTGTTGTAGGCGCCGAGTGCCAATCGAAGTCTCGCTTCGACCTCGTGTGCGTCCGCGAGCGTTGCGACTTCAGAAGGCTCAACATGATGCAGCAACAGCCAAAGCTCGAAGGACGGTTTGCTTAGCGCGACGTTGACTCCGAGGCTTCTTGCTCGGCGTATCGCGTTCAGAAACGTCGGCGTGTGAGTCGACTGGAGACAGTGGTCGACGTCGAGTAACAACCAACGTTCATCATCTTGGATGTGATCGATAGCGAGAAGCCGGTTCAGCACGTGAGGGGCAGATGACGTGCCATCGGTGGTCGGCACTACATGGACCTGTACGCGCGAGATTCGAAAGAACCGAAAGTATTGTTCAGGTGCATAAGAATCATCACACGCCACAATAAAAAGACGGTCGTCGCGGAGTGACTCTTTGTCTCGGGCAAGCGGCCGCTTTTTGCGGCTGACCAGAGTCATTCGCAGTGGACTTCTTTGCTCAAAGCGTCGATGTCACCTAAAAACGGGATTCCACCAAAGCGACCTTCTAGGTAGCCCTTCCGAATCTGCAGGTCTTTCCTCACTTTGAAATCAGTGAGCGAGTACAAGTGAGTGGCCGCGGACTGCGTCTTTTCCGCAAACCAGATTTCATCCCGTCGCAGGAGATCTAAGTCCAATAGAGTCGATTCGTGCGTCGTAACAATGATTTGTCGCCTCTCGCCTGTGCAACTTTTCAGAAAGAACTCAAACAGCTTCCGGACGAGCACTGGATGCATGCTCCGGTCAATCTCATCGATGAAATACACCCCGCTACTGTTTTGTGCGAAGTAGAGAGCTGGCAGAAGGTTGAGCAAACGCTGAGTGCCGTCAGATTCCTCAGCGATTTCGAGCGGAACGACTCTGCCATTGTTGCATTGGTGCGCAGCTTGGACAGTGAGGCGGTAGCTCTCCCCTTTCGGTTCAATCAAGAGTTCGTTGCCCTCCCGAAGCGTAAGGCGGATACCTCCTCCTTCGGGCGCATCACTTACGATCCGGGAGTACAGCTCCCTCGGGAGCAACGACCGTAACTCATCTTCCGACATCGTTACCTTGTCGACGCGAAGATGGTCAACTCCGGTCGACGAGGACTTCAGAAACTTCCCAGCGAAGTCCAAGAACTCGGGATCATCAGAAAGCATGGCACCTATTGGTGCTAAGGGCTGCTCGGGTCCGATCAATGCTATGTCCTCGAACCACGCGATGACATTCTTGATGTGCTCACCAAGTTCATCTCGATCGAGCGTCGCCCTTACGGTTGCGAGAAACGACTGATTCGGCGGACCGCCAACAGTAACCATAGCCTCAAGTTTCTGTCCGACGCTCTTCAGACCTGGCGCGTCAATCGCTACCTTGCCGTTCACGTCGGTGGTCCGCTCATAAAGAGTCTTTTCGCGTCCGCCAGCCGTGTACGCGAGCCATTCCTCAGTTACGTGTTCGTCGTCCACCGAGAAACCGAAATGGTAGAGAGTATTTGCAGCAACGAATTGAAGGTCGAACGTCGACGGGTCTTTGTTTTCCCCAGCGAAGCGAAATGGCTCTCGACCAGTGCCGCTACTTTTCTTTCCTCGCGCGCGCAGAACAAACATTTCGGCGTATTGAAGTGCCTTTAACAGATTCGACTTGCCTGCGCCGTTTGCGCCATACAGAACGGCGCATCTGAGAACACTCTCGTCAGAATCAGGAATTGGGATCAGGTGATCGTCGTGAGTACCGGACAAGCGTTTGCTCGCAACAAGCGAAAACGTTTCCTCTTCAGCGAACGACCGGAAATTGGCAATCGAGAGAGAGACGAGCATGGATAGTCCTTCGCGTAAAACTCACAGATACCAGCGATCTTGACAGATATTATCAGTCCGCATACGATTCTTCTGTGATTTTTTCACAGATAATGCCCCTAACGGCCCAGGTGCCAGGTCCGGCTGCTGAAGAGGCTGGCTAGGGCTGACACGGTTAGTGCTGCGTCGCAGCACAACAGCTATCGAGCTTTGCGGAGGTGATGGTCGAGAGAGCAGGAAATTAAGCGCGTCAGCGCGGGATTCAAGAGCGGGCTTGGGCGGCTACCCAAACCCGCTACGTGATGCCCGTCAGAAAGACCAACGCCGGGAGGACGCAGATGGCCTCTCGCGTGTCAAATGCCGACAGGACTTTACGCAACGCTAGTCTAGCCGACCTCTGTTTCGGCCGCACGGGCAGAACCAGTGGGCGGGCACGCGGCATTTTCACTTTTCCATCTGTGTACGGGTGCAACGCCAAGGGCGTTCGGCGCCCAGGGGAGCCCTTTGCTCGACGCAACCCATTGCCGTCGAGCCCGGGGTCAAGGATGCGGAAAGGCGGAGGATTTTTATGCTGTGTGAAATTGAATTTATGGCGGTTGGTGAGGGTTGCCGTGCTGGCGATGCCATTGTTATCCGATACGGAGAGGCCAATTCTTTCAAGTTGATGGTAGTGGACGGGGGCACCGCGGAAACCGGTGAGGCTTTGGTCACTCATCTGCGACAACAGTTCGGTCATGGCGTGGCATTGGAGCACGTAGTGTTGACGCATTCCGACGCTGACCACGCGTCTGGGCTACGAGAGCTTCTTCGCGAGGTACCGGTCGGGAATTTGTGGCTCCATATTCCGTGGCTGCTTTCGAGCGAGGCGATCGGTCTCTTCAAGGACAAGAGTTGGACGAAGGAGGATCTCGCGGCAGCGATAAAGAAAGAGTACGACATCATTTCTGAGATCGTTGATATTGCGTTGGAGCGCAATGTACAGATTCACTACCCGTTTCAGGGATCGCAGATCGGTCCCTTCACCGTGCTTTCACCGAGGCGAGCTACTTACCTCCACCTCCTTCCTCAATTCGAAAAGACTCCAGAGCCCGATCAAGAGCTGTTGGAATCGGCCAATATCTGGATCGGAAAGGCACAAGAGGGACTCCTGACTGAATTGTTGGAAAAGGCAGTTGCAAAAGTCTCCAGGTGGCTTCCAGAGAGCTGGATCATTGAACTCCTCAGGGATGGGGGTCGCACCAGCGCAAGCAATGAGAGTAGCGTCGTCCTGTATGGCGATATGGCAAATGGCGAGCGCGTGCTTCTGACCGGTGACGCCGGGGTGAACGCCCTGTCGTGGGCTATTCAACACGCGGAGGAGACAGGATTACCCCTTCGGCAATTCAGCTTCGTTCAAATACCACATCACGGCAGCCGTCGAAATGTGGGTCCTGGTGTACTAAACGCTCTGTTGGGACCAATTCAACCGGTAGGTTCAACTGGGCGGTTTGCTGCCTTTGTGTCCTCACCCAAGGAAGACGATCAGCACCCCAGAAAGATCGTTCTAAATGCGTTCACACGGCGCGGCGGACGCGTGCACGCGACCCAGGGCGCGAACAAGGTGCATTGGGGCGGTTTCCCGCCACGTCCAGGGTACACCGTCGCTCAGCCGATTCCGCTTTCGGCCCGGGTCGAAGCGTATGACTGAAGTGGCCGCAGTTAGTGGATTCTTCAACCGCTACTCGATGGTGGCGAGGTATTACCCAGCGTTGTTGGCCATTGCCCCGCTCATTTGGTCATCGGCGGTACTGATGCCCGATCTCTTTTCCCACTATCGAAAATGGACTGGCTCAATCATCGTACTCAGTGCCACGCTCTACCTGATCGGGAGCCTGGCACGCTCACGCGGAAAATTCATCGAGAAACGTTTGATCCAGCGCTGGGGCGGCTGGCCAACGACGATTGTGTTACGCCATCGCAACTCAGTGGTCGACCCTGTCACCAAGGCCAGGTATCACCGGTCGCTGGCTGCGATTTCAGGGATACAGTCGCTGCCCGCGCCCATGGAGGAGGCCGCGGATCCTACGATGGCCGATGACCTATATCGTTCGGCTACCAAGCGCCTGATAGAACTGAGACGAGGACGTGCGTTCAGGATGCTTGAAGACGAAAATGCATCCTATGGCTTCAGGCGCAACCTGCTTGGCCTGAAGTGGACGGCAGTATGCATCGCATTGGTAGCGGCGGGCGCCACCGCAATTGTGTGGTGGGGTTCTTTCTCGCGCCCGTCGGAGCTCACCACTCTGGTACAAGCGTTAGGCGCAGGAGCGCCCTTTCCGGCTCTCTTCTGCGTCGACTTAATTTATGCGGCAACGATCATCTTCGCCGTGACGCATCGGTTCGTGGAACAAGCCGCCTACGAATATGCAGCGGCTCTCTTCCGAACCCTCGATCAGTGAGTTGGGGTCCTGTAGCTGCATCAAGTAACGAAGACGCGTGCAAATACGGTGTGAATCGACATTGAACGTGGACCAGGGAGCGGCGTCCAATCGGGACCAGCTGTTTACAGCGGAAGTAGTTCTTCGGCGCCCGTTCACAGACGGGACTATGGACGGCCGATTTTCTGCGCCGATCGTCGCGTTATAACAAACGATCGCGGCTCGCAAATTCAATCCTGGCCGATTCGTCGGAGGCGACGCGAGAGCCGCGGCGTCGCGAAGTCTAGGAAAGCTCGAAGCTTCAATGGTACCAAGCGGCTGCTCGGGTAGACAAAGGTCACCGGCGTCGCGGCGCAGTCGTATTCCGACAGTACCCGCACGAGTCGTTTGTCGTGAAGCGCACTTGCTGCTTGGTAGCTCGTTGTCTGTAGAAGGCCGAGTCCCGACTCGGCGGCGGCGAGCGCAGATTCGGAAATGGTCGTCGACAGCCGTACGCGGATCGGGAAGGTCACATCGGCATCGTCTTCCCGGAACCACCAGCTATTCACGGGCAGAAGAGTCGACCAGGCGATGCAATCGTGCTCGATGAGCTCGCGGGGGTGGGTGGGTTTACCGCGCCGTCGCAGATATTTGGGGCTTGCACAGACCAGCATCTGAATGTGCCCTAAGGCCCGAGCCACGAGGCTGCTATCCGGAAGATCCGCGATGCGCAAGGCGGCATCGATGTGTTCTTCCAAGAGATTCACGACCCGATCGACCAGAAGGAGCCTCAGATTGATCTCCGGGTAGTTTGCCAGGAACTCAAGTGCCACCGGTTGCACGTGCAGCCGACCAAAGCCTACCGGCGCTGTGATGCTCAATTCCCCTTTCGGCGTGCGGTATTCGCCTCCGAGCGCCTCTTCAGCGTCTTTCAAGTCTTCAAGAACCCGCTGACAGGCGGCGAAAAAAGTCTTGCCCTGCTCGGTGAGCTCGACCCGACGGGTCGTGCGATGAAAAAGCCGCGCCCCAAGCGTCTCTTCGAGCTCGATCACCCGCCGGCTGATCGTCGGTAGGGGAATCCCCAGCTCCCGACCCGCGGCTGAGAATCCGCCCGCATTGGCCACCGCAACGAATGCCGTGAGCGCCTCGAATCGATCCATTGTCTTATCTTACGAGACAGTGGTTCTCAACTGTAGTGGATTATAAATCCGCTCGCGAGTCCTCAGACTTCTCCCCGCGTTCGATGCCACAGCTACCCACTTCAAGGAGTTCGCCGTGTCCCGGATCAGTGTCCCCGCCAACGTCGATGCCGCCCCGGAAGCGGCCCGTGCCTCGCTCCAGGCTGTCGGCGGGAGCTTAAGCGTCGTCCCGAGCCTATTTCGTCTCGTTGCCTTGAGCCCCGCCGCTCTCAAAGGGTATCTCGGGATCGGCAGCGCGCTCTCCGGCGCCGTGCTCGATGCCAAGACCCAGGAGCGCCTTGCGCCTTCAATGACCTCCGAGCCGATCCGGCCGTGCGCTTCGCAGCGAGCTTGGTGATGAGCCGGGGTCACGTTTCGGATGGTGAACTCACCGAGCTGCGCGGCGGGCTACGCGGACGCCGAGATCATCGAGATTGTGCTCGCGGTCGCGCTCAACACCTTCACCAGCTACGTGAATGAGGTCGCGCAGACCGATATCGACTTCCCGGTGGTCGACCTGCAGCGGGCCGCTGCGTAACTCATTCTCACTTCATAGGAGCTTTGCCCATGAATATCCCACTCAAGGTTCTGATCACCGGCGCGAGCGAAGGCATCGGGCTCGAAGTCGCTCGGCGCTATGCCGCGAGCGGCGCCGAGCTTCTGCTCGTGGCGCGCCGCCCGGAGATTCTGGCGCACGTTGCTCGTGACCTCGGCGGTGGGATCGAAACGGTAGCGCTTGATCTCACCGATTCGGTTGCGCTCGAGGTCTTTCTCAACCGACTGGATGCTCAAGGCTATACGCCGGACCTGCTCATCAATAATGCGGGCCAAGGGTTGTCGGGGGATTTCTTGGACACCCCCTGGAATCGGCTCGAGTCGATGCTCACGCTCAACATGCGCGCCGTGGCCCGGCTTGCTCACTGGGGAGGCGGCAAGATGCGCACCGCGGGGCGCGGTGCGATCGTGAACCTCTCGGCCGCGGTGGCGACTCGCCCGGTGCCGCACTTTGCAGCCTATGCTGCGAGCAAGGCCTTCGTCAGCAATTTAAGCATCGCGCTCGACTACGAGCTCAGAGGGTCTGGAGTTCGCGTCTGCGCCATTCACCCGCCGGCCGTGAGAACCCGCTTTGCGGATGCGGCCAACGCGGATCTGCAGTCGACCTGGGTACTCAAGCTCTTTCCGAGCGTCAGTGCCGAGACCGTGGCGAATGCGGTGATCAAGGCCGCCACGCACGGCCACAGGTCCCTCATCGTGGGACCAGTCGCCGCTC